>Ga0315899_10010210_pt1 | contig 10054 bp, 9 predicted proteins | sample LakEriMetagenome_2_FD_203518 | JGI IMG/M metagenome (GOLD analysis project Ga0315899, IMG submission 203518) | Freshwater fungal communities from buoy surface, Lake Erie, Ohio, United States - Buoy 4 MA112 | ecosystem: Environmental > Aquatic > Freshwater > Lake | place: USA: Lake Erie, Ohio...
CGCTCTGTGGTGGGCAGTCGAGGCCGGTCTCGTATTGTCGGGCGGAGACAAGCAGGACCTTCGTCGTGCAAACGAAGTGTTGCTGACCGCGCGTGTTGCTCTGCACTGCCTGTCGCGACGTGCCGGTGATGTGTTGCGGCTGGAAGATCAGGATGCAGTTGCCCGGCTGATGGGCTCGTCGAGTGCAGATGCATTGATGGCTGAAGTGGCGGCCGCTGGTCGCAAGGTGACGTGGATCGCCGACGAAGCGTGGGCACGAATCGACCCACCGGCCAATGCAGGTGAGCCACCCCGCAAGTTGGCGCCGGGTGTCGAGTTGCGTGCAGGCGAAGTGCATCTCGACGACACCGCCGATCCCGAGGTCGATCCGACATTGGTGTTGCGTGTGGCCACGGCCGCTGCGCGTCTGGGTGCACGAATTGAACGCGAGTCGCTGAATCGTCTGGGCGAGCACACCCCGGTGTGGCCCGACCCGTGGCCCGCCGGCGCACGCGACGACTTTGTTGCACTGATGTTGGAGGGCGAACCCGCAATCGCGGTTCTCGAGGCCCTCGATCAGCGTGATCTCATCAGCAAGGTGCTGCCCGAGTGGGCGCCGGTGCGCAGCAAGCCACAGCGCAACGCGTACCACCGCTTCACGGTGGATCGGCACCTGTGGCAAACGGTTGCCAATGCCGCGTCGCTGGCGCCGAACGTGTCGCGTGCCGACCTGTTGATGTTGGGCGCCTGGTTCCACGACCTCGGCAAGGGATACCCCGGTGACCACACCGAGGTGGGAGTGGAGTTGTTTGCCACCATTGGCCCGCGCATGGGGTTGTCGAGCGACGACGTTGCCATCGTGTCGGCATTGATTCAACATCACCTCTTGCTGGCCGACACCGCAACGCGCCGTGATCTTTCCGACAATGCCACCATCACTGGCGTTGCCGAACAACTGAAGAACTCGGTCACCCTCGAACTTCTGTGTGCGCTCACGGAAAGCGACTCGAAAGCAACAGGCGTGTCGGCATGGAGCGACTGGAAAGCCGGCCTGGTGTACGAACTCACAGACCGTGTGAACCACGTTCTGGGTGGCGGCGATGTGGAGGAAGTGACCTGGAAGTTGTTCCCTGACGCCGATGTTCTGGAGATGATGGCTGAGGGTCGTTTTGCAGTGGGGACATCTGAGAACACGATCACCGTGGTGAGCCCCGACCGTCCGGGCACCTTCAGCAAGGTGGCCGGTGTGATGGCGTTGCATGGCCTTGGCGTGCTGGGTGCCGAGGCGCACAGCGACGAGCAGGGCATGGCTGCTTCGGAGTTTCGTGTGCAACCTCCCGAGCACGGCGCCATCGAATGGGCACGGATCGTCGACGGTGTCGAGCGGGCCTTGCGCAACGAATTGGCACTGGAAGCACGGTTGGCAGAGCGCGCCGAGACGTACAAGGTGCGAAAAGTATTGACGGCAATACCGCCGGCACCACCCAGTGTGCGTTTCGACAATGCGGCATCGTCGAACAGCACATTGCTCGAGGTGCGCGCGCCCGACAAGGTGGGCATTCTGCACAACATCACCAAGACCATCGCCGACATGGGTCTCGACATTCGCCATGCACGAGTACAGACCCTTGGCAACGAGGTTGTGGACACCTTCTACGTCCGGACGTCGTCGGGGGAAAAGGTCACCGACTCGGCGCATCAGGCCGAAGTCACCCGGGCTGTGTTGTACGCGGTTTCCAAGTAATCTCGCCCCGTGAGCGAACTCGGACCGCAAGATTTCACCCGCGATCTCCTGCGCTGGAGCGAGACCCTGTCGGCGGTTGCCCGTACGGGTCTGGGTTTCACCCAGAGCCTCTACGAACGTGAACGTTTCGAAGAGGTGTTGCACGTGGCCGCCGACATCAAGGCCGCTGCCGACGACGCGCTCGATGTTCGACGTGAGCAAGACCACTTCGTTCAGGAGTGGATGGAAAACGTGGGTGAGGGCGTGCCCGGCTATGTCACGCCGAAAGTGGCCGTGGGAGCCATTGTGGGAAACGACAAGGGCGAAATCCTGTTGGTCAAGCGCGCCGACAGTGGTATCTGGTTGTATCCCACCGGCTGGGCCGATGTCGGTTATTCACCCGCCGAAGTTGCGCTGAAAGAAGTGCACGAAGAGACCGGTGTCGAGTGCGAACCAGTTCGCTTGTTGGGTGTGGTCGACGGCATGAGGATGGGCTTCACCCGATTCGGCATGTACATGCTGTTGTTTCACTGTCGGGCAACGGGTGGGTCGCTGAACGGGCATCCGTTGGAGACGGCCGATGTTGGTTGGTTCGGCAAAGACAATCTTCCGCATCCCACGGCGGGCGTTCAGTGGTGGGGGTCGATGGCCTTCAACGCGCTGGATGGCGGAGAGCACGAGGCCACGTTCGATGCACCACGCCAGCCCATCTGGCGCGCGGGGGAGTGAGACAGTTCGACGCGTGAAGCGTCAGCGGCCGTCTTGATCGCGGAGGAACTGTTCGACTTCCTCCATGAGTGTCTCGGCAGTCTGATCTTCGTCGTCGAGAGCGAACTCGAACTGAAGCTGTGAGTCGTCTTCTTCGAAGTCGAACTCTTCGTCGTCATCGTCGATGGACATGCCCGAATCCGACATGGTTTCGAGTCGGGCGACATACGAGCGAAGGTCGTCGTCGTCTTCGATCATGGAATCGAGTTGAGCCTCGTAGGCATCGACGCTGGCCATCATGTGGCCAACAGGTGCAGGTGTTCCGATGATGTCGCATGCGCGCTGCATCAGCGCAACGGCGGCTTTGGGGGAGTTGATTTGTCCGGCGTAGGCGGGTACCGCGGCCCACAACGAGGCAGAGGGGCGCGAGACCTTGGCACATGCGTCGTGGAGAACTCCGACGATGCCGGTGGGGCCTTCGTAGCGGGAGCGTTGCAGGTTGTAGCGATCGACCAAGTCATCGTCGGTGGCGGTGCCGATCAACTGCACGTCACGGGAATGCGGAACGTCGGCCAGCAAGGCGCCGAGAGTGAGGAAGAGTTTGGAGTCGTACTTGTCGATCACCGACAACACCTGCTCGGTGAAGAGACGCCACCGCAGACTGGGCTCAGGTCCGAGGAGAAGAATCACGTCGGTTCCGGCCGAGCGTGCATGCCAGAGCCCGATGGTGGGCCACACGATCTTGCGTGTGCGGCCGTCGCTGAGTCGGACGTGCGGCCGCGTGGTGGCGAAATCGGTGAAGTACTCGGGGTCGATTTCGGCGAGCGCGTTGGCACCCCAACCTTGCACGAGATTTTGCACGGCAACCGATGCAGCGTCTGCGGCATCGTTCCAACCGGTGAAGGCGGCAATGACAGTGGGATTCACAAGTGCGGGCTCTGAGAGCCAACGGATGTGTTGCGCTTCGGTCATGTGGACCTCACGCTATCCACTTCTTTTTAGGTTTCTGGACGGTCGAATACGGGGCGCACGGCATACGCCTGACCACCGCCAAGGCTCACGACATCATCGAGCCAGTTCCCCTCGTACACGTCGTTCGGGCCCTGGATGAGGTCGTTTTCCGTGGCACCCTCGGGGGTGGTGACGAGCGTCCAAGCCTGACGCTTGTAAGTCCAGTTTTCAGGGTAGAGGGCGTGTGCCTCTTTCCACCACGGCACGGCGGCATCGTGACCGACGGTGCGATGGAGGTGTTCGCCCATGGAGAAACAGGCCGCGGCGCGCGCCTGGTTGCTGGAGATCGGCCGCGATGCTTCCACCACTTGGTCGGGGCTCATGGCATAGGGGCTGCGGGCCCCGTTGCGCATCCAGTCGAAAATTGCCGCGCGATACGCCTCGGAATCATCGGGGATCTGTTTGACCTCACGCATCATCTTGCCGAGCCGCTCGGGGAGGCCATCGGGAATCTCGCGATCGCGCAACGGGCTGCGTTCGATGTTGGCCGTTTCGGCCGGGCGCACCAGCATGCCGTTTTCGTCGATCCACACGGCCATGGGCACATTGATGAAACCGAAGAGTTCGTCGGTGCAATGCGTGGTGTCAATCAACGACGGGTGCGTGGGATTCGCCGCGGCAATCCATGGACGCGCGTGGTCAGGATTGATGTCGAGTGCAACGGTGACAACGGTGCCTCCGAGCGGTTCGATCTCTTCGTGCAGTGCCTGCCACCCGGGCAGAGCTGATCTGCAGCCTCACCAACTGGCCCAGGCCACCATGATCATGCGACGACCCCGCATCGATGCAAAGTCGAAAGCGTTGCCCATGGCATCGATCAACGACGTGGGGAAGACGGCCTTGGCGCTGGCAAGTGCTCGACCCGTTGCGGTGGCCACTCCGAGTGCCCACACATTGTGCTTGGGATCGTGAACAACGGGCATGCCCAGGCGTTCTGCGGCAGCTTCGACGTTCACCATGTCGCCATCGAGTGCGAGCGGCGCAGGGACGCACACTTCGCCGCGGCACATACCTTCGGGTTTGGCTTCCCAGCCGGTGAGCGCGGTGAATTCGGCAACGGGAACACGAAGGCTGGTCACGATCATGAGGGCACTCTAGATCGGATTCGTGGGTAAGAATGACTGCGCAGGAGGAAATACATGAGCGCACAGATCGACATCGCAACTGAAGCTTCGGAGGAACTGGTGGCAGCGATGGCACGCCTCATTCCGCAGCTGTCGTCGTCGAACCCGCCTCCCACGAAAGAAGAACTTGCCGCACTCATCGGTAGCGAAGCCAGCACGATGTTCGTGGCTCGCGTTGACGGGCGCATCGTGGGTTCGCTGACCCTTGCGATCTTCCGCATCCCTACCGGCATCAGGGCGTGGATCGAAGATGTGGTGGTCGACGATTCCGCACGTGGCCACGGCGTTGGCGAAGCATTGAACATGACAGCCATCAGTTTCGCCCGCGATCACGGGGCGGTGACAGTGGATCTCACGTCTCGTCCTTCGCGCGAGGCGGCAAATCGTTTGTACCAGCGCATTGGTTTCCTTGCACGGGAGACCAACGTGTATCGCTACAAGATCTCCTGAATCCTCGCCGCTGCGGGTGACAGGTCACGTTCCGCAGAAGGTGCGATAGCCGGCGAACGAGTCCGGGGCGGAAACCGCGAACGCCTCGAGTCCGGGGCGTTCTGTGAATGGCTGCGAGAGCACATCGACCAGCGCGACGAAGGGTTGCATATCGCCCGCAACCGCGGCGGCCAGTGCCTCTTCGACCTTGTGGTTGCGGGGAATGTACACGGGGTTGGTGGCATTCATCGCTGCGGCAACCAGATGGACATCGACACCTCGAGATGCGATCTGTGCAGTCCAACGATCGGCCCACTCGTCGAAAACTGCCGTATCTGTCAGCAATGCATGCACCGGTGCGTTGTCGCCGACAACGGCACGTGAGAGCGCACGGAAGAACGACGTGAAATCAACACGCTGCGATTGCATGATGGCGAACAGGTCATTGATCAGTTCTGTGTCTGGGTCCACTTCTGTGGCGAGCGCGGAGGTGGTGTCAACGAAACCGAGTTTGGCGTGAATCTCGCGGCTCCATTGTCTGCTGTAGCGCTGCGTGAAACTTTGGAGTGACTCGGTGGCCTTGGCGATGGAGACATCACGATCGGAGTGAATGAGCGGCAACAATGTCTCGGCCAAACGAGCGAGATTCCATTGCGCAACCACCGGTTGACTGCCGTATGCGTAGCGACCCGAATGATCAATGGAGCTGAACACGGTTGCGGGATCGAACGCGTCCATGAAAGCGCAGGGCCCGTAGTCGATGGTTTCACCGGAAATGGTCATGTTGTCGGTGTTCATGACGCCGTGGATGAACCCCACCGACATCCATTTGGCAATGAGTTGCGCCTGTGCTTCGACAACTGCTTCGTAGAAAGCGAGGTACTGGTTGTGTTCGGGATTGTCGACGTGTTGCAGGGCCAGTGGATAGTGGCGGGCAATGGCATGGTTGGCGAGGCGTCGGAGAAGTGTTGGGTCGTCGTGTGCGGCGGCGTACTGGAACATGCCCACCCGCAGATGGCTGGCTGCCACACGTGCAAGTACGGCGCCGGGCAACAAGGTGTCGCGTGCAATCTGTTCGCCCGTGGCCACCACCGCGAGTGCGCGCGTGGTGGGAATGCGTAGGGCGTGCATCGCTTCACCAATGATGTATTCGCGCAGCATGGGTCCCACCGCAGCTTTGCCGTCCCCACCTCGGGCGAATGGTGTGCGTCCGGATCCCTTCAAGTGAAGATCACGGCGCTGTCCGTGAGCGTCGATGATTTCGCCCACCAGCATCGCGCGGCCGTCGCCGAGACGGGGGGAGTAGTTGCCGAACTGGTGACCGGCGTAGGCCTGGGCGATGCAGGCGGCACCGTCCGGGGCGCGATTGCCCGACAGCACATCGACTCCATCGCTTGACGACAACCACGTGGTGTCGAGCCCAAGTTCGCCAGCAAGGTCATTGTTGATCGCCAGCAAAGTGGGTTGCGGAACAATGGCGGCTTTCCACGGTTGGTAGAGGCCCTCGAGGTCGCGGGCGAAGGTGTTGTCGAAGACGAACCCGGAAGCATGAGGTGCGTTCATGTGGTGAAGGCTACGGCCACTGTCCTACAGTGCCGGCAATGAGCGACGACACACGTGTGAGATACCGCGAAGTCACCGTGCCCTGGGCTGCACAGGTGACCAACAAGGAGGCACTGGGGGATCGTTTGGTGAAACTGTCCATCGCGATTCCGGAGAACTTTGCCCCCGCTCCACTCGACACGATCGCCGTGGAGATGGGTGTCGACTTGCGGCGTTACACGGTGAGCGCGGTCACAGACCGGTCATTCGAGATTGTCGCCTTTCGCACCCTTCGCGGCCCGGCAACGCAATTTCTCGACGCAGTGGAAGAGGGAGACACGGTTCGGGGCTTGGGTCCCGAACGACCGGTGAAGATGCCCCGCGAAACGGTTTCCCGAGTGATTGTTGCCGGTGACGAAACCGCGGTTGGTGCTGCTCGCGCGATTGTTGGCCTTGCAACAGACCACGATCATGTTCGTGGTGGTCTTGTCCACGAGGTTCATGTTGGTCTTGTGGCTCGAGTGGACATGGACGCTGTCAGAGAACTGCTCGCCGGATGCGAACTGGAGTTGTTCGACAACGAAGCCGACTTGTCGACGTGGCTCGAGGAGATTGTCCTTGTTGGTGACGCAACGACCACTGGCGTGTGCGTTGTCGGTGAGCAGTCGGTGAATCACATGGTGAGAACGCGTGCCACGTCGCTTGGTGTACCCAAAGAACACGTGGCTACACGGACGTTCTGGCGTCCTGATCGCTCGGGCCTCGAATGACACCCGGCGATCAGGACAACCAACACGTGCTCTAGATCGCCTCCGGAGTTGTCTATATGGCCTCCGGCCGTGCCTAAATCGCCTCAGGCCGCGTCTATATGGCCTCCGGCCCTTGCTCACCTGTGCGGATGCGGATGATCGACTCGACGCTGGAGACCCAGATCTTGCCGTCACCGATCTTGCCGGTGGCTGCCGCGGTGGCGATGACCTCACAGATGCGTGGTGCATCTTCGGTGGTGGTCAACACTTCGAGTTTCACCTTGGGCACGAACTCGATGTTGTATTCGGCACCTCGGTAGGTCTCGGTGTGGCCACCCTGGCGACCAAAGCCACGGGCTTCGGTCACTGTGATGCCGGTGATTCCTGCTGCGCGCAGTGCGTCTTTCACGTCGTCCAACTTGAACGGCTTGATGATTGCGGTGATGAGTTTCACTGTGTTGCTCCTGATCGTTTGCGTCGGCGAATCGTTGTTTCGGTCACTCGTGGTAGGCGTTCTCGCCGTGCTCGGCAAGGTCGAGTCCGCCACGCTCGGCTTCGTCGCTGACGCGCACGCCGATGGTCTTCTTCAAGGCGATCATGATGATCAGGGTCACAACGAACGACCACACGATTGCGGCACCGTTGGCCAGTGCCTGCTCGATCAGAAGCTTTGCGCCACCGCCGTAGAAGATGCCCTCTTCGAACTCACCCTTGAAGAACGACGGGTTGGCGAAGAAACCGATGAGGAGTGAGCCCACGAGGCCACCGACAAAGTGGACACCCACCACGTCGAGTGCGTCGTCGTATCCGAACTTCGACTTCAACTTCACTGCGTAGCAACACACGATGCCCGCAGCAAGGCCGATTGCGATCGGCGCAGGACCCGACACGTATCCGGCGGCCGGCGTGATGGCAACGAGGCCAGCCACGATGCCCGATGCGGCACCGAGGTTGGTGGGGTGCCCGTCACGCATCCATTCGACGAAGACCCATGCAAGACCTGCGGCGGCGGCGGCAAGGAAGGTGTTCATGAATGCCTGTGCGGCCTGCCCGTTGGCGGCCAGTGCTGAACCGGCATTGAAGCCGAACCAGCCGAACCACAAGATGCCCGTTCCGATCATCACGAGCGGCATGGAGTGGGGCGGCGCGCCACCCGACTTGCGCTTGCCGAGTACGAGCACTGCTGCCAGGGCAGCGATGCCAGCATTCACGTGGATGGCGGTTCCGCCTGCGAAGTCGATGGATCCGCGCTGGCCCAACCAGCCGCCGTAGACCCACTTGAAGACGGGGATGTAGGCGAGGAAGAGCCACAGGGGCACGAAAATGGCCCATGCGGAGAACTTCATGCGGTCGGCCACGGCACCCGAAATCAGCGCCGGGGTGATGGCGGCGAACATGCCGAGGAAAGCCACGGTGGCGAGGGCCGAGCCGTCGCCGGCCACGGTGATGTCCTTCAGAAAGAGGGAATCGAATCCGCCGATGAAGTCACTGTCGAATGGTGACTGTGCAAGGGAGTACCCAACGATGAACCACAGAACGGGGACCAACAAGAGGCAATAGAAGTTCATCATCAACATGTTGAGCACGTTGCGACGCCGATCCATTCCTCCGTAAAAGAACGCGAGTCCCGGCACCATGAACAAGACGAGGGCGGATGAAACAAGCACCCACGTCAAACTTCCGCTGTCCATATCTTCTCCTTTGTGTTGCGCGCCACGAGGCAGCGACAGCAAGGTAGAAGCCGTATGTTTCCGACGTGTTTCTGTTTGGGGCGTATTGCGTGAAATGACGCAGGCCTGGCGGATGAGTTCGGAACACTGTTAACGCAGTGTGAACGAAACGTCTCGGAGCGTCCGTGGCGAGGAACGCACCGGGTGCGAAAGGCGGAGTTCAGGTCCGTTCGTCGGTCATCTTGGCGGTCGCTGAAAGGATCAGCCCTGCCGCAACTGCGAAGAAGATCAGAAACGACACGGCAAGCGGGCGCACGGAGCCATCGAAGGCTCCGCTGGCAAGACCGCCGAGCAACGCGCCACCAGCAGTTGTGACGGTGGCCATGAGCGCCGACGCGGTGCCCGCCACGTGGGGAACCGGAGTCATGGCGGCCGTGTTGCAAATGGGGGCGAGGCCCTGGGCAACCGGAACGACCGCGGCGAGACACACCATGAGCAGCCAGAACGGCGGCTTGCCATCTGTGATGAATGCGACCACGACGAACGCGGCCGATGCACCGAGGCCAAGAAGGACCATGCGCTTCACGATGCGCTTGATTCCGATCTTGCGAACGATGCGTGCATTGTTCAGCGAGTTGACGGCGAGAAGAATTGCAATCACGCCAAAGAACAACGGGAACCATGTTCCGTATCCGTAGACGTCTTCTACGATCACTTCCGAACCGGCCAGGTATCCGGTCATGATGCCGAACAGGAACGTGACAGCAACGGTGAAACTCACCGTCTGTCGGTGCGTGAGTACTTCTTTGCCTGCGCGGCCGACGGCACTCCATGTGAATGGGCGACGCTTGTCCAACGGCAGGGTTTCGGGAAGTCGTCGGGCCCACAACATGAGCGCCACTCCTGTGACGGCGGGGAACCAGAAGACCACGCGCCACGGGAGAAATGCAATGAGGCCGGCGCCGACGCTCGGAGCGAGAATCGGTACCAACAAGAAGACCGCCATGATGGTGGACATCAAGCGCGCCATTGCCTCACCTTGGTAGCGGTCGCGGATCATTGCTGTTGCAAGTGAACGCGGTGCCGCGGCGCCGAGCCCCCACACGAATCTCGATGCGA
>Ga0315899_10010211_pt1 | contig 10054 bp, 7 predicted proteins | sample LakEriMetagenome_2_FD_203518 | JGI IMG/M metagenome (GOLD analysis project Ga0315899, IMG submission 203518) | Freshwater fungal communities from buoy surface, Lake Erie, Ohio, United States - Buoy 4 MA112 | ecosystem: Environmental > Aquatic > Freshwater > Lake | place: USA: Lake Erie, Ohio...
ACAGGATGAGGAAGCATGACCAAGGACCTGCAATTCGACCCGGCGACGATCCGGGAATTGGCGCAAATCCTGCGTGAGAGCGACCTGACCGAAATTGAGTTGGTTGATAATGACGCACGGGTCAAGCTGGTGCGCCAGGTTACCGTGGCGGCCATGGCGATGCCGATGGCCGCTGCCCATGCCGGGCCGGCTGTTACAGCCCTGACACCCGCGCCCGCAGCGCCCGCCGCTGAGATTGACGCGGACCATCCCGGCGCCGTGAACAGCCCCATGGTGGGCGTTGCCTATCTTTCCGCTGAACCCACAGCCGCGCCCTTCGTGACGCTGGGCAGCAAGGTCACGCAAGGCCAGACTCTGCTGCTGATCGAGGCGATGAAGACCTATAACCAGATCAAGGCACCGCGCGCCGGCACGGTGACGCGCATTCTGGTTGAAAGCGGCACGCCGGTGGAATTCGGCGAACCGCTGATGATTGTCGAATAATGGTGCGGGCAGGCCAGGGGGCAGGCCATGTTCGGTAAGGTTCTGATCGCCAATCGGGGTGAGATCGCGCTGCGCGTCCATCGCGCCTGCCAGGAAATGGGCATACGCACCGTGGCGGTGCATTCCACCGCCGATGCCACGGCGATGCATGTGCGCTTTGCCGATGAAAGCGTGTGCATCGGCCCGCCTGCCGCGCGCGATTCCTATTTGAACATGGCAGCGGTGATTTCAGCCGCCATGGTGACCGGCGCGGATGCGATCCATCCGGGCTATGGGTTCCTTTCAGAAAATGCGCGCTTTGCCGAAATGGTGGAAGCGCATGGGCTGAAATTCATCGGCCCCGCGCCCGAGCACATCCGCATGATGGGCGACAAGATCGCCGCTAAGGACGCGATGCGCAGCCTTGGCGTGCCGCTGGTGCCGGGTTCTTTGGGCGCTTTGGAGACCTTGGAACAGGCGCGCGAAGTGGCCGAGACGGTGAAATACCCCGTGCTGATCAAGGCCGCTGCCGGCGGTGGTGGGCGCGGCATGAAGGTAGCCCGCAGCGCTGATGAGATTGAGGAAGCCTGGAGTGTCGCACGCGCTGAAGCCAAGGCGGCTTTTGGTGATGACAGTGTTTATCTGGAAAAATACCTCGATCGTCCGCGCCATATTGAATTGCAGGTGATGGCTGATACGCATGGCAATGTAGTGCATTTCGGGGAGCGTGATTGTTCCTTGCAGCGGCGCCACCAGAAACTGGTGGAAGAAGCGGGCAGCCCGGCGCTTGATGCCGCAGCGCGCGATGCTTTGGGTGCGACCGTGACTGCGGGGCTATCAAAACTTGGCTATCGCAATGCCGGCACGCTGGAATTCCTGTGGCAGGATGGGCAATTCGCCTTCATTGAGATGAATACGCGGCTACAGGTGGAACATCCCGTGACCGAAATGGTCTGCGGCATTGACCTGGTGAAGGAACAGATCCGCATCGCGGCTGGTGAGGCGCTTGGCTATGGCCAGAAGGATATCCGCTTCTATGGCCATGCGATTGAATGCCGCATCACCGCGGAAGACCCTGAGACCTTCGCGCCCAATCCCGGCAAGGTGACGACGTATCACGCGCCGGGCGGGCTTGGGGTGCGCGTGGATAGCGCGCTTTATTCCGGCTATGTGGTGCCGCCGCATTATGACAGCCTGGTTGCGAAGCTGATTGTGCATGCGCCGACGCGGGTAGAAGCGATTGGCCGCATGCGGCGTGCTTTGGGTGAAATGGTTGTAGCGGGGATTAAGACGACCTTGCCGCTGCATCAGGCCGTGATGGAAGCGCCGGAATTCCAGGATGGGGATTATACGATCCATTGGCTGGAGAGGTTTGTCGCGGATAGGAATAGCGACGCGGCGGGGTGAGGGGTTTGGGTTGCGCTCAAAGGCGACGGGCGATGGGCGAGACTTACCAGAGTGCCGCGCTGGTGGCGCGGAAGGGGTTGAGGACGTTAGGTTTCTGCGAAGGTTTTTAGTTCTTTATGTTTATTGATCATCGAGCCTTTCCATTAGGCGAAGGCAATAAGTATTTTCATCATCACGAGTGAGACCAAGAGTGGCCACCTCTTTGGCACGCTTCACATCGCCACAGTTGAGATACAGCCATCCAAGCCTCGAGAGGTCTGTTGCGGACGCGTCTTGCAAATGCTTTTCCATCATTTCACATACAGGACTGAGAACAGCCATTCTTTCGTAAACAGGTAAGCCGCGAATCTGATCACTTCCATTCAAGGTATTCGCAACGTTACTGATTTCAGCAAGGGAAGGCGCCCTTAGTTGCGCCCGGCGTTGAAATGCCATGCTGAGGCCAACTGGGTTTTGCTGCGCCTGATACAGGCGGCTCAAGCCCTCCCACGCCTCCAATATATCTGCCTTATCTCCACAACCGGACTCTAAAAATCGTCGTAAATAATCGGCTGACCGAACTTCCCAGCCACTATCACACACGCCTTGTTCTAAGTCGGACAATAGCCGCCAAGCAGCCGGGAATTGACCGGCGAAGTATTCGAGAGTCGGTCGTTCTGCAGTTAGGCTTGTTTCTTTTCTTCCTATTCTTGCCAGAATGTTTTTGAAATAGCTCTTCAAACGCGGAAGAAAACTCTTCTGATCTGTTCGTGCGTCAGATGTACCGGCAGATTTGAGAAACTGAACATCATTCTTAATTAGCGCCTTTATGGGAAAAAATTCAAGCTTGCGTTTACCGAAGAGCGCTGCTGCAAGTGGAACAGTAAGATGAGCGATGTCGGAAGCATCAACCGACCTTTCGACCATGGATACACGAACCAATCGGTCCATTGCATCATCGGGATCACCTAGGTCATCACTACTACGCCTTAACGCTGCGCTCACAAACATCTGAGGCACAGATGAACGCCAGTCGGATACTGTTAGGAAGATACGCTGTTCTAGCGGAGTTAGGGTACTGAAAGTTCTCTCAAATAACGCATTTAAAATATCCTCCCTATTACTCAATACTTTCGATGGCCGCGACCAGGAACCTTGGTCAGCAAGCTCGCCAAGAATGATTTTCATTATGTAAGGGTGGCCCTCTGATTCTTCATAAATTTCATTTATCTCAGTTGTACGAAGTCTGTTTCCAATTCCAAGGGCTTGGGCGTTGACAGAAATTAACTGCGAAGATTCATTTTGGTCCATACCAGCGATATCGACAGGGTAGTCCCCCTTGAAATCACGCAGGCGAGAGGTAATTAATATCTTGTTTGGTGGCCGTATATGAGTATCTATCCAATTATACGTATCAACCGGGCTTTGAAGAGTTTCGAAGTTATCAAAAACAAATAACACGGGGCCCCACTCGCTTTTCATCAGTTCTTTTTCGAAATTTCTTATCGGATCAAATTTAGCCTCTTTGTTCTGTATTTTATCGTCCACGCCCAGTAACTTGGCGTATTGAGAAGCTATATCTTTGATAGTAAAGACTTCTGGGCGCACCTGCTTTACGCCCTGAATCGTCAAATCGATATCTCGTGCGCTAAACCAAATAATTATATTGTAACGCTTAGAGGGGAGTAATTCGTGAAGGACCTTGAGTGCAAGAGAGGTTTTCCCTATACCGCCCCGTCCGACAAGGGTAACAATTTGATGCCTATCATTCTCAAGATGCGACCAAATTATTTTTTCTAGACGTGTCCTCTCAACGTAGCCCGTTGGCAAGGCAGGAAGATTAGAAAGCACTTCGCCAACGAACTGTAACTCGTGCCAACCTTGTGTTTCGCTCTTCGGCAACTCGGTGGCGGGTGCAAGATAGCGATGATTTGGTTCTCTTCGGCGATTGTCGGTAATTAGAGAGTGCAATTCAAAATCGTTGTTGCCAAATTGCCCATTCGGAAATAGAAAATCCGCAGAATCTTGATCACTGTAGATTAAGTTTACCCTCCTGAAATCTGAGAGCGATAGGTAGACGCCGCTTTCTAGGTTCGGCAGTTTTAGGGCATTTGATCCCTTCAAGTCATCGAAGCCGTCATTGTCCATGCCTAAGTTACGGACAAAATACTTTCCCGAGATGTTGCGGTGGAGATAAGCCCATCGCAGTTTCGCGACTGGCGCATTCGCGGCCATCGCCATCACGGCGCGCTTAAACGGTTCCACGCATGCGGCTTGCGTTGCCGGCGAAGGTGCACCATGAGCCCGGACTTTGTTACGCAGCACAACAAAAGTATCAAATAGCACTTTGAGTGAAGGACGCCCCTCGGATTTGAACTCTTTTTCATAAGCCACGCGAAGAACTGCGTCCAAATCTGTTATCGCGCCCCGAAGCCAAGAATCTTCTGCCGTTTTAATTGTTAATTCTCTTCTAAAATCATAAGCATCCTTATCGAAGTAGGTCGCCGCAGGACCAGTGAGCGCGTGATGGAAAACTTGCACCCACTCGCCGACTCCGTCCGCTCTGACAATCTTGTGTTCAAGCGAATATCTATGTCTATCGGTACTATCTTGAATGCATGCAACCACTGCCGCAGTAGTTAAACGAATAATGAATTCACCCGCATAGCTAAGCTCTTGAAAATGAGTGGCGTCGGAATCGGCTGAGTGGCGCTCTACCCTTTGCAGCATTAGATCAACTGGCGTGAAAAACATTTCAACCCTCTCACAATTGAGTCACATAAAGACACTTCCCCTTCATAACACCCATGCGGGCGTTTAACCCCGATTGAGGCTGCAGAAACAGCGTCTAGGCGCGGGGAGAAGATGCTCGAACCCAAACATAATCGTATCCAAAAAACTACAAAAATTCAATGATTCGTGAATTACTGGGTCACCTTAAAAAGGCGCACCCCAGGTGCCCGTCCAAGGTCTTCCCACCCCCGGTTTCCAAAGGCCTCGGGCCTTTGGTGGGTGGGTTTCAGGGAGGGCAAAGCCCTCTCTGACCTTGAACTAACCCAAACCACCCCCCACAAACCCCTTGCCTTCCCACCCCCTCCCCCCCTATTCTCCAGCAATGCGTGAAGTTTTGCGTCGCTTCGGCCTGGATCGTGGGGTTTTCGCCCCTGTCCGCCCCTGCGCGCTACTTGGGCTTCGACTTATTCGCCCCTGGGCGTGAAGGCCTGCCGCGCGCGGCGGGCATCGTTCAGGGGAAGCCTTATTTGACCACGCAACCAATTGATTGCCCAGGGAAAACCCTATCATGGCCATAACGCATCCTTCTTTCGGCAAGCTCGCCGATAACCGCATCATCATGTTCGACACGACGCTCCGCGATGGTGAGCAGTCCCCTGGTTTTTCCATGAATCTCCAGGAAAAGCTCCGCATGGCGGAAGCGCTGGCGGAATTGGGGATTGATGTGATGGAAGCGGGCTTCCCCATTGCCTCGCCCGGGGATTTTGAAAGTGTGCTGTCCATTGCGCAGCGTTTTGCCAAGGATGGGCCGGTGGTTTGCGGCCTGTCGCGCACGGCGCCGGCTGATATTCTGCGGGCGGCTGAGGCGGTGAAGCCGGCGGCGCGCAAGCGGATACATACTTTTGTCTCGACCAGTCCTTTGCATATGCGGGTGAAGTTGCGGCTTGAACCGGAACAGGTGTTGGATTTGGTGACCAGCAGTGTTGAACTCGCCCGCCAGCATACGGATGATGTGGAATGGTCGGCGGAAGATGGCACGCGGACGGACCCGGATTTCCTCTGCCGTTGTGTGGAAGCCGCCATCAAGGCGGGGGCGACCACCATCAATATCCCGGATACCGTGGGTTATGCGCTGCCTGAGGATATGACGCGCATTTTCACCATGGTGCGTGAACGGGTGCCGGGGGCGGATCAGGTGATCTTGTCCGCGCATAATCATAATGATCTGGGCCTGGCGGTGGCGAACACGCTCGCGGCCATTCGTGCCGGCGTGCGGCAGATTGAAGCCACCATCAATGGCATTGGCGAACGCGCGGGCAATGCTTCAATCGAAGAAGTGGTGATGGCGCTGCGCACGCGGGCGGATGCGATCCCGGTTTCGAATGGGATCATCACGCAGAATATCCTGAAGACCAGCCGCTTGCTGGCCACGATTACGGGTTTTGATGTGCAGCCCAATAAGGCGATTGTGGGCCGCAATGCCTTCGCGCATGAATCGGGAATCCATCAGGATGGCGTGCTGAAGGACAAATCCACCTATGAAATCATGACACCGGAATCTGTAGGCTGGTCCACATCTTCGCTGGTGATGGGCAAGCATTCCGGCCGCGCTGCCTTCCGCGATAAGCTGAAGGCCTTGGGGTATGAGATTGGCGATAATCAGTTGAACGACGCCTTCCGCCGCTTCAAAGACCTCGCGGACCGCAAGAAAGTGGTCTATGATGAGGATATTGTGGCGCTGGTGGATGACGAAGTGGTCCGCCAGAATGACCGTCTGAAGCTGGTGGCGCTGACGGTCGCGACGGGGATGAATACCCACCCCACCGCCTCTATCGCCCTGGAAGTGGATGGCGAAAGGCGCGAAGGCGTGGCGGTCGGCGATGGCGCGGTGGATGCCACCTTCAATGCACTGCGCCAGGCTTTCCCGCATGAGGTGAACCTGAAGCTCTATGCCGTGCAATCGGTCACGGGGGGCACGGATGCCCAGGCGCGGGTGACCGTGCGGCTGGAAGAAGCGGGCAAGCTGGTGGATGGCCAGGGGGCGGATACGGATACGATTGTCGCCTCTGCGCGGGCCTATGTGCATGCTTTGAACAAGCTTTTGGTCAAGCGCGAACGCACCGAACCGCCAGCGGTGCTGCGGGCCTGAAACGCTGGGGGTCATGCCCCCGGATTACGGCTTGAGACTCCCGGCCAGGGGGGGTAAATCCCTGGGCCTTCTGGCTTGCCGGAAAGCCATTCCCGCCACCTTGGCGCTTAAGCGCCGGGGCATACTCTGTTTGCAAGGGGTTTTAGCATGTTCGGACGCCTATTCGGCTTCCTGTCCGCCGATATGGCCATTGACCTCGGCACCGCGAATACGCTGGTCTATGTGAAGGGCCGGGGCATCGTTTTGAATGAGCCGAGCGTGGTCGCCATTTCCGATGTGCGTGGCCGTAAGCAGGTGCTGGCGGTGGGTGAGGAAGCGAAGCTCATGCTGGGGCGGACGCCGGGGAATATCTCGGCCATTCGACCCTTGCGTGATGGCGTGATCGCGGATTTCGAAGTGGCGGAAGAAATGATCAAGCACTTCATCCGCAAGGTGCATAATCGGCGCGGCTTTGCCTCCCCCATGATTATTGTGTGTGTGCCTTCGGGGTCCACCGCGGTGGAACGGCGCGCCATTCAGGAAAGCGCGGAAAGTGCCGGCGCGCGCAAGGTGCTGCTGATTGAAGAACCCATGGCGGCAGCGATTGGTGCCGGCCTGCCAGTGACGGAACCATCGGGGTCCATGGTGGTGGATATTGGCGGCGGCACCACGGAAGTGGCCGTGATCAGCCTGGGCGGCATTGTCTATGCGCGCAGCGTGCGCGTGGGCGGCGACAAGCTGGATGAGGCGATCATTTCCTATATCCGGCGGCAGTTCAATTTGCTGATCGGTGAAAGCACCGCGGAACGCATCAAGCTTGAAATCGGTGCCGCCGCCCCGCCCGAAGATGGCGAAGAAGGCCCAACCGCCGAAGTGAAGGGCCGCGATTTGATGAATGGCGTCCCGCGCGAAGTGGTCGTCAGCCAGCGCCAGGTGGCGGAAGCACTCGCCGAACCTGTGGGCCAGATTGTGGATGCGGTGAAGACCGCGCTGGAAAACACCCCGCCAGAGCTTGCCGCCGATATCGTGGATAAGGGCATTGTGCTGACCGGCGGCGGGGCTTTGCTTGGCCGGTTGGACCAAGTGTTGCGCGATGCGACTGGCCTGCCTGTTGTGGCGGCGGAAGATGCGCTTTCCTGTGTGGCGCTTGGCACTGGGCGCGCGCTTGAGGATATCAAGCGCCTTCGCCATGTGCTGACATCCATGTATTGAGGCGGAGCAAGGGGGTAGCCCAGCGTGATCAGGCTCAGTATCCCTCTACGGCAGGCATTGGCGCGGCTTTCGCTGCCGATCATGATTGCCGTCGCCTTCGGGGTGATGCTGATCGGCAAGGCCGATACGCTGCTGGTGGAGCGGCTGCGCATTACGCTTTCTGACGCGCTGACCCCGATTTATGGCGCGATTTCCCAGCCGGTGAATGCGGTTGAGGACGCGATTGGGGAAATCCAGAGCCTTGCGACACTCCGCAGCGATAATGCCAGGCTGCGTGAGGAAAATGAGCGTCTGCGCCGCTGGCATGCGGCGGCCCTGGGGCTTGAGGCGGAGAATACGCTGCTGCGCCGCCAGCTTGGCTTCATGCCGGAAGGCACGCCCAATTTCCACGCCGCGCGGGTGGTGGCGGATGGTGGCGGTACCTATGCACGCGCTGTGCTGCTGGCCGTCCCGCCGCAACATGCCATCCGCAAGGGCCAGGTTGCCCTGGATGAACGCGGCTTTGTGGGCCGCGTGACGGAAGTGGGCTCACGCTCAGCCCGCGTGCTGCTGGCGACTGACATGAACAGCCGCATACCAGTCACGCTTGAAGGAAGCAGCGCGCGCGCGGTGATGGCCGGCACCAATGGCGCGCGGCCACGCTTGGCAAATTGGCCGGAAGGCGTCATTCCGCAGGAAGGCGAACGCGTGGTGACCAGCGCGGAGGCCAATGCCTTCCCGGCCGGCCTGCCGGTGGGTGTGGTGCGGCGCAGTGCCCAAGGGTCGCCGGAAGTGGAGCTGTTCGCCCGGCTCGATAATCTTGAAATGGTGCGGCTTTTCGATTTCGGTCTTTCGGGCATTCTGCCGCCGGAAGCGGTGGCGCGCCCGGAACCCCGGCCGGCGCGGCGCTAAAGCAGCGCCATGACTCTCTCGCCCAAACTCCGCGCGCCGCCACCCGGGCGCCCGGAACCGCCGCAGGATTTGGCGCGGCGCATTGAAGCGCTGCTGCGTTTGGCCTTTCCGTTGCTATCTACGGCGGTGGTGCTGATCCTCTCGGCAACACCAACCAGCCTGCCGGCCCTGGCCTTCGCACTGGCCATGCCCTCTGTCGCCTTCTGGACCGTGTTTCGCCCCGCCGGCATGGCGCCGCCCATCGTGTTCATTCTGGGGCTATTGCTGGATTTGCTGAGCATCGCGCCGCTTGGCGTCCATATCATTGCGCTGCTGGCGCTGCATGGGGCTGCGATGCGGCTCCGCTTCTGGTTGGCGCGGCAAGGCTTCTTCATGGTGTGGCTTTGCTTTTGCCTGGGCGCCTTTGCGGCAATCCTGCTGGCTTGGGGATTCACCGCACTTTTGCTGCTGAACTTGCCGCCCTGGCAGCCGATATTGCACACGCTGCTGCTGACGGCAGGGCTCTATCCGCCCATCGCCATTATTCTGTCGCGCGCGCATGAAGTGATGCGCCGGGCGGAGAATTTGCCATGAAGCTCTGGCCCGGGCGCCCTTCCGGCTTTGGCGGCAATACGAATATCAAGCGCGAAGAAGAACGGCGGCGTAGCATTTTCACGCGCCGCGCCGCATTGCTGGGCGTGGTGCAGCTGGGCGCACTCGGCTTTCTTGGGCATCGGCTGTATCGGCTACAGATTGAAGAAGGCCGGCGCTACGCAACACTCGCTGAAGAAAACCGAGTCAGCCCCAGGCTTTTCGCCCCGCCGCGTGGACGCATCCTGGATCGGCGCGGCGATGTGGTTGCCGGCAATCAGCTGCATTGGCGGGCACTTCTGGTCGCGGAACAGACGGCTGATGTCACCGCCACCATCGAAACCTTCTCCCGCATCGTGCCCTTGCAGGATAATGAAAAGGCGCGGATCGAACGCGACATTCGCCGTAATCGCCGTTTTGTGCCCGTGATCCTGCGCGAATTCCTGACCTGGGAGGAAATGGCAGCGATCGAGGTGAATGCACCGGACCTGCCCGGCGTTTCCGTGGATATGGGCACAACGCGCATCTATCCCGAAAGCGAACATCTGGCGCATGCGCTTGGCTATGTCGGCACGCCAACCGAACAGGAAGCGGGCGATGAGGGCTTGGTGCATTTACCCGGCATGCGCGTGGGCCGCGCCGGGCTTGAACGCTTCCATGACCGCATACTGC
>Ga0315899_10010212_pt1 | contig 10054 bp, 11 predicted proteins | sample LakEriMetagenome_2_FD_203518 | JGI IMG/M metagenome (GOLD analysis project Ga0315899, IMG submission 203518) | Freshwater fungal communities from buoy surface, Lake Erie, Ohio, United States - Buoy 4 MA112 | ecosystem: Environmental > Aquatic > Freshwater > Lake | place: USA: Lake Erie, Ohio...
AAGTGTAGAATCATGGATATCAGTTCCTTGCCAACTATATCCTCCCTTTGACCGATAAATTTGTAGCTATGTTATTTGCTGAACAATCTTGGCCGACACTTGCGGGACTCTCCCGAGATATACCGGTAATCGTCCCAATTGCGGCCATCGAGCAACATGGGCACCATATGCCTGTTGCAACAGATACGATTCTCCTGACCGAAGTGGTAAATCGCGTCCATTCACAACTCGCTGATTCTATTTTGGTGACTCCGGTGCAATGGTTTGGTAATTCCGATCATCATTTGGATTTTGGAGGAACGCTTTCGGCTCCGCCGCGAGTTTACCTCGATATGCTCGTCGGTGTTACCGAGAACCTACTTTCAGCGGGCTTCAAGCGAATTGTGTTTTTGAATGGACATGGTGGGAACGATGTTCCCGCCAAACAAGCAACCTTTGAGGTGCGCCAGCGATACCGTCACCGTAGCGATTTGCTATTGCTCATGACTACTTATTGGTCATTGGAGAGCGAGCCCTGGAAACGCTGCCAATCACTCGTGCAGAGAGAGATGGGGCACGCGTGCGAATGGGAAACCTCCATGATGCTTGCGATCAATCCGAGCTTGGTAAAGGAATATAAGCACTTGAAGCCGGTCGAGCCCGGCAACCCATTTCGCCCTGGTTCACGAGCTTGGATAACAAAGGATCGCACCGAACCAGGTCATATCGGGCACCCACATCAAGCGTCGGCAGAGAAAGGCCATATCCTTTTGGAAACGTTCAGCCACGACGTAGCAAAATGGATCGAGCGCGTGATCGCGTGGGACGGATCATCCTGGGAGGGATAGCAATTGACTTCGCTCGCTGATTTCCCAAGATTCGGAAAATCGCTAGCGAGGACTCTTTGGTTGATCTGCAAAACCTGAAACGCAGAGGCGCGGAGGACGCAGAGTTGTTTATGGCAACGCTCTGCGGTCTCTGCGCCTCCGCGTTTTTATCGCGGCAATTTTCAATAAGCTTGTTTGTTGTACCAGGGGTTTTCTTTAATTCGTGATTGGTACAAACCGAACGGATGGCTTGACTTCCACAAAGCGGATCACCCGAGGTAACCGTGCTCTAGTCGAATAGAGTTGGTACTAGGTCATTAATGTCATTGGAGAGAAAGTCTTCGTTGGAGAATTTGTCGATCTGCTCCTTGAGCAACCAGGTAAATTTTATCTTTGTAAGAACCTGTGGGATTGCTGTTCTATCACCATTTGTATACGAGAAATCTATGCTTTCGGGAACAAATACATCCCCCTGTTTCTTCCAAGTTGCTTCATTCTCGAATAGGTAGACTATGTAATCCTTTTCGTCGTCCGATGCGATAGTGGCATTTTGTACTTTACTCCATGCCAGTCTCATTGACGCACGAATCGGAAGTCCACCACTTTTTTCGGAAAACACAAACTGAGATCGGGTCTTCGGAGTGTTTTGCACATCAATGATGGTTTCACCATTTACTGTCGCCTCCTTCAGAATGGTTACTCGCTCCAAAGTAGTTAGTAAATAACCTGTTTTGCACTTTGAGTCGCCTACCTTAAATATAGAACAAGTTACAGCCTCAAAGAAGTCAGTTTCAATGAGTCAGTCGTACGCACTGTTAACGGTACTTTCTTTAGGTCGGTTACCGACCCACTTTTTGCCCTTTTTGTAAGTAATATTCCAATGGGGGGTAGCCGGAGCTATTAGTTTTTTTGTCTTTTCCTGTACATCCTCGAATAGAAAAAACTGTTCATTCTGTACAGTGCCGATTGCTAGTTCGGTACTTTCTATATCCAGTCGAACTACGTAACGACCAATGGAACCAGATTTCTCGATCAATAATTCGCCGTAACCTTTTTGATTTGGCTCCTGCGAATGCCCCGTGCACGACAACGATATAACCAACGAGAATACTGTTAATAAAAACTTCATGGCGTAGGCCCTCCTGGAGCTAGACCTGGGCACGGTTTATTTTCATCGAGATCATAGATAGTCCAGCTGTATGCCATAGGAGTAGAAACGTGATTTACTCTGCAAATGTTCATATCAAGCTCTTCATTGTATTCGCACTTGCTGTAGGGATTCGCGTGATAGCAAGTTCACTCGTATAACTCTGTGACGTTAATCCCATTTCTGGGCCTGCCGGTGTTACGCAAGTTGGCTTCTTGGCTATCCAGTCCGCTGCATGTCGCATCCTCAGTAGTCAGAAACGAGCGGCGGAATGAACACTCAAGAAACTATCGGTCCCAGGGCAATGAGTCAACTAAGTTTTTTTAATTTTCCGAGATGCCCCAATTCATCCGAATCTAGTCAAAGAGTATGAAGGTCTAAAGCCCATCGAGCCTGGTAATTCATTTCGTCCTGGTTCGAGAGCTTGGATAACAAAGGATCGCACCGAACCTGGTCATATCGGTCATCCCCATCAAGCGACCGTCGAAAACGGTAGCGTTCTCTTTGAAACGTTTAGCCACGCTGCAGCGAGATGGGTCGAATGCGTGATCGTTTGGGATGGGTAACAATTGAGGCTGTTCGCTAATTTTCCAGGATATGGAAAGTGCGAATAGGTAGACTCTTTAGATGATCGGCTTTGTTGATCAGCAAAACCTAAAACGCAGAGCCGCAGAGGACGCAGAGTTGCTCGTGTTGGCAATTCTCTGTGATCTCTGCGTCTCCGCGTTTAAATCGACTTTTCCAAACGACAGACTTTCGGGTTTTGCGAAGATTACTGTTCTTTTCCTCTCGTTCGCGGTATTGTGCCATGCATGGTGTAAAGATAGGGGGGCTTACGGTTGAGGTGCGGTTCACTCAAACAGAGTAGGAATTACTTTATCGAAATCCTTCGAAAGAATATCCTCATTAGAATACATTTCAATTTGTTCTTTCACTAACCACTTAAGGTCCAACTTGAGAAGTGTTTGGGGGATTGCTGTTTTGCTACCAAAGGTGTACTCCAGTTCTAGCCTGGTTGGCAAGTAGATGTCTTTGTGCTTCTTCCACTCTGCTTGATTTTCGAACAAATGAACAATGTAGGCCCGTTCGTCATCCGATTCGATGGCACGATTGGTTTGTGTATCCCATGCCACCCTCATTGATGCTCGGATCGGCAGCTTCAGTTCCCGATCTGAGAAAACGTATTGGGCCCGTGTCCTAGGATTAACTTGGACGTCGAGTATGGTTTCGTCTTTTGTTTCTACTTTTTTCAGAATGGTTCCCTGACTTAGAGTCGTGAGGAGGTTTCCTGTTTTGCACCCCTGGAGCATCATTTTCGCGGGAGAGTGAGTAACCGCTTCAAAAAAATCAGTCTCCACGAGCCATCCTGTGGGAGTTTTTTCAATGGGAGAAATTAAATCCTGTTGAAACCACATTTTTCCTTTTTTGTAGATGATGTTTAAATTGGGATCGCTTGGTCTAAAAAGCTTTTTGGTCTTATTGGAAACATCTTCAAACAAGTAGTATTGAGACGTGCGAAATTCTCCCTTTAAGAGGCTGGTGCTAGAAACATCAATCTTGACGAGGAAACGATTGACTTCAGAAGATCTTTCGATAAGCGATTCGCCGAAGCCTTCGTCCTCTTGCCCGCGCAGAACAACCGAATCAAGGAAGAAAAAAGCGAGGAAAGCAATAAGCAGCCTCATCACATTGGCCCTCCAGCGTTGACACCTGGACAGTCCGTGTCTTTCAACAAGTACAAAGTCCAACCGACATCAAGTATTGTTTCATAATTCGCCGTGCAATAGGATGTGAAGTTGGCTTCATCGTAATAGCAAAAACTACAGGGCATCGCTTCGTAGCAAGTATGTGAACTTAAAACTTCTGCTAGTTTCCCAGAGTCTGGGGACACCGGCGTCTCGTATGTGGGAACCTTTGCATCCCATACATCTTCGCTTTTTACAGGGGAATAGCCAAGCAATAAAAGGCTGCATCCCCAACCGTTTCCGCCAGCAAGCGATGGAGTACACGGACTCGGATTGCAAAGAGGACCGTTATTTCTCGCTCCGTAAACATCCAAACAGCTTTTGTCGGGGCCTCGCTTCAAGCAGATCACTTCTATGGGGCCCTGAGAAAAAACTTGTTCGGCCGCACAGATGACCGACAACAGTATCGTAACAATACGAACCATATCATTTATCTCCTTGTTTAAACAAACTAACACTATGGTTGAGCCCACGCCCATTAACGACGATATCAAACTTTTCATTGTTTAGTGGTTCGGCGTAAATCGATACGACAAATCTATTGCCGATTTCACGGATTTCAACACTCACATCATCAGGCAAAGGAAGCCCATCAGAACCGAGTATCTTCAGACCACGTTCCTTGGATTCTTCCACGGACACCATTTCCTCCCCAGGAATAAGGACAAATGCGGAGAACCATCCTGTACCTCTGCGTCTGAATATTGGTCTGTCGGGAACAACTCTGGTACGAAGAACTGGTTTAACGATTAACTGCCTGTCGTGTCGCTCTACTTTACCTTCCCGTTCGAACTCGACGCCAAAGATAATCGGAATCACCTCCACGTTTGGAGGTAGTGACTTTGCCTCAAATACAACCGATATTTCGTCGTTGTCTTGAATTTGGGACACCAAGCTGAAATTTTGGCTTTCCATAAATTGCAAGGATCTGACAGTGGCTCCATTACCGATGAGCCGAACAGGAAAACGATCGCCTGTCTTGACTCTATTAACAACCGATGGCTCGATCGTAACGCTACTTTTGACCTCACCTCTCAAGCCAATTTTCGCGATTAAGCGACTCTCTATAACGATCCCTAACGCCTGGTTGATAGATGACAACGATCCAGTTTCTACGGTACCATGAAAAACAATCCCGTTGGAATTTTCTGGATCTAAAGAGGTAGAGCCTTTAATGCAACCACACGATACCGATACCTCCACGCTTTCACGCGGGACTTCCTTAGAAAACGCTATGCGCACTGAGAAAGGTACTTTAGAAAAGTCATCCAGGGTACCAAGGTCAACCACGTGTTCTGTTGTCCCCTTGTCGTTCTCAATAAGTATGGAATAGACTTCGCGGTTATCTCCATCGATTCCGATTGCAGAAGATTGGCCAACACTTGCAATAAAGGCCGCAAAAAAATAGACCCAGGAAAATTTTACTGAGGACCGCTTCTCAATCGATAAAACTAGGCGTCCTTCAGCAACATCTTTTTTCCGCAAGACACGCGGAGCATGTGGCATGTGGCGTGTGGCGTCCTCTGTAGTCAGAAACGAGCGATAGTTCGACCTTTCTGAAATTTATCGGTACCATGGCACTGAGTCAACTAAATTTTTTTAATTTTTCGAAATGCCCTATTTCATCCCAATTTAGTCAAAAAGTGTGCGGATGGAGAGTCGGTCGATATCGGCAATTCACTTCGTCTGGCTCATACGACTTTATGACAAGTGAGCGCACCGAACCTTTTTGTATAGGTCACCCTTACGCAGCGACCGTCGAAAACGGTAGCGTTCTCTTAGAAACGTTTAGTCACGACGTAGCAAAATGGATCGAGCGTGTGATCGCGTGGGACGGATCATCCTGGGACGGTTAATGTTTGAGAGCCCAGTGCCGCAACTTGGAGTTGATGTTGATCATAACCCGACGCATAAGATTTTAGATTGGCGACTGATGATTGAAGATTGGTAAGACAAAGACAGAACGCAATCCGATCTCTTGGTGAGATCGGCGACACGGAAATCCAATCTAAAATCGGCAATCTTAAATCTTAAATCGTAAATCCCTTGCTCACGGGCTTGTTGCTTTATTGGCGATTTGAAAAACAAGTATTAGCCGCAAGGCGCTAGTGTCACGGTTAGCGGCCGACAACCGGACGCTAGCGCGTTCCGGCTAATTAAAGCTACAAGCCCTCCGCAGATGGTTGGGATTCCGGCGGTTCTCCACTCATGGGTAACTCCAACTTGTGGCACTAGTTGTGTACCCGTTCGTGACACCGACCTCCACTGCGAATGTAACTAGGCAGAAAGATCGAACGCAGAAAGATACTCTACACATTTTTCTGCGTTCGATCTTTCTGCCATACGTGAACTTTGGATTTGCTTTCCATGCACAGCTGAGCTTACCCGATTTGTTGCGTAGGGGCTGATATAGATCGAGGTTCGCCGTAACTTCGCAGAGCCTTGTTACGGCCTACATTACTCGTCCGCTAAGTGAATGGACTGGATTAGTGTTTAAGGCCGCAGGCGGATTTGGCACGATCCAAAACAGCACGCGCCTTGACGCGAGCTTTTTCGGCTCCAATCCTGAGAATCTCTCGCACTTTGTCAGGGTTGCTCTCCAGTTCAAGACGCTTCGCACGCGCTCCGTCAAGATACTGATCCGCAGCGTCGGCTAATCTCTTCTTGATCTCGCCGTATCCAAATCCGCCCTTAAGATACATGGCATGGACCTCAGCCAATTGCTCCTCGGTTGCAAACAATCGGTAGAGTAGAAATAGATGATCCGTCTCGGGATCTTTCGCGTCTTCCATCGGACGTGAATCGGTGCTGATGCGCATGATCTTTTTTCGCATCTCTTTCGCAGGCTCAAACAAACCAATCGTGTTGTTGTAGCTCTTGCTCATCTTGTCACCGTCGGTTCCCGGGACCTTGGCCGCCCCCTTTACGATGCGAGCTTCGGGAAGAATAAAGACTTCGCCATAGTGTGCGTTAAAGCTTCTGGCTAGATCGCGACAAACCTCGATATGTTGCACTTGATCTTCACCCACAGGTACCCAATTCGCATCATAAGCCAAGATATCGGCGGCCATGAGCACCGGGTAGGTGAACAGCCCCGCATCAACCTTGATCCCCCGCTGCTCTTTATCCTTGTAGGCATGGCATCGCTCGAGTAGACCTAATGGGGTTCCGGTCATAAGTAGCCAGCAAAGCTCCGAAACTTCCGGTACATCAGACTGAATGAAGAGGGTCGCTTTCTCGGGATCCAGACCTAACGCTAAAAGATCTAACGCTGCATCGTAGACATAATTCTTCAGAGTCGTCGCATCGCGCACCGTCGTTAGGGCGTGCAAGTCGGCGATAAAGTAAAAGCCCTCGTGTGCTTCTTGCAGTTCGATGTACTGCTTGATGGCACCGAAGTAATTGCCCCAATGGAATCGACCTGTTGGTTGAATGCCGCTTAGAACTCGCATGGATCTCGTTTCAGAAGTTAACGATCTTTGGGAAGGAACTGCAACAGTGATTATCAGGGACGTGTTGTTTTTAGAGAGCCAACAATCTGCTGCACCGAGGTTGCATTGATGGATCTCAAAGCGTCTGGTAATGCCTCGATCATTCGCATGCTGACGAGTGGATCGTAGTAGTTTGCTGTGCCGATTTGAATGGCCGATGCACCAGCAACAAGGAACTCCATCATATCGTCGAGGTTCGCGATGCCACCGACACCAACGATTGGAATGTTGACCTGAGAGGCCACTTGGTAGACACAACGCAATGCGATCGGCTTAATCGCCGGTCCACTAAGTCCACCAACAATGTTGCCTAGCAATGGTCGCTGCTTGCGCCAATCGACGGCCATGCCTAGAACGGTGTTGATACAGGAGACCGCATCGGTACCACCATCCTGGGCCGCTTTGGCTATGTCCACGATTCTAGTAACGTTCGGTGTCAGTTTTGTAATGATCGGGCAATCCAGAACGCGACGTACACCGGAGACGACCTCCAGACATAGTTGCGGGTTGGTCCCAAAGTCGACCCCACCAGATACATTAGGACAAGACACGTTAAGCTCGACCGCCGTGATGCCGGTCGCTTCGTTCAATCGATCGGCCAACGCAACAAAGTCCTCTTGGCTTTTGCCCGCGATGCTAACGATGATGTCCGCACCGCTCTGCTTGAGATAAGGCCAATGATTCTCGAGGAAGTAATCAATGCCGTCATTATCCAAACCAATCGCGTTGAGAAGACCCGCGCTAGTTTCGACGGTTCGCCAGGGAGCATTGCCGGGTCTAGGATTTTGCGTAATCGTTTTAGGAAGAACGCCCCCCAGTCGCTTGAGATCGACAATGGTCTCCATCTCTTTGGCGTATCCAAAGGTGCCCGAAGCAACGAGCACCGGATTCTTAAGTCGCAATCGTCCGAGTTGAACGGAAAGATCCACTTCGGGTTTTTCTCCGTCCGTTCCCTTTGCATGATTGCGATCATTGGTGCGTACTGGAACGCTGGTCATTTAGAAATGGCCTTTTCCCAACCGACGAGCGATGGCTTCAGTAGGAAGCGGAATGACGGTCGCATTGGCCATTTGATCCGTGGCCAAGACATCCAGAGAATGAGTCTCTGTCTCTTCGTCTTCTTGTGCCTCGTACTTGACCAAGTAGGCGCCGACTTGCAAATAGTTTTCGTGGAATGTCGGTGGCCAAAAATCCTCGGCTCTATGGGCGAGGGTGCGTGCTAGTAGTCGCGTTGCACGACCTGAGAATCCACTAAGCACCATTTCCAATCGGCCTAAAGACTCGCGGAAAATGTAGAACACCAAAGCCGCATCTCGGCTAGCTGTCGCTCCGCCCGCAAAAGCCCATGTACCATCGGCCGTCTCGTAATACAGTCCAGGCTCATCGGACTTTTCGGTCTTGCTGAGTTGCACTCCAGCAGAACATGCCGGCGGGTGTGGATCTCGATCGCGGTATCGCAAGAAAAATGGGCAAGATCGATCCGATGCTTTTGCGACGTTGTCTTGGGAAACGAAAGGATCGCATCCGAATGCATTCGCAAGAACTAGTTCGACGGTCGGGTTGCTCTTTACGGATCCCAAGCAAATCATCGCCTTGTCCCCGTTCATTTCCGAGAACTCGTCATACACTGTCTGGGAACGTTGGTGCACTTGCTCGCTCGACATCGTGCCGGGACTCCAAACGAGAGTCTGACGCAAATGTTCGATGTGAGGCAGTTCTCGCCCCGCCGCTCGCTTGCTGGATGCTTTGACGGTTCCGCCCAGTGTGGAAACGCCGTTAAGAACTTCACCAGCGAGAACACTGTCTGAAGCGACGATCCATGCGGTATCAGGGGAATCGTCATCGGGTGGCTTGCGAACGCCAACGCACATTTCCAAGCGATTGCGTCGCGCAATCATCTCCCAGAAGTTCTCAGGTGTTACGGCAAAGAGCGCGCCGGGTAATTCTTCCGGACGAGCATAGCCGTGCTCGATCAGATAATCGCAAAGGCGAGACAAGGCCTCGATCGGTATGTACTTGGCTTCGTTCTTGAGAAGAGCCGCAACTTGATGTCGATCGAGGCCTGTATATTCGACAATCGCCTTAATTGTGCCCGGTCGTTTACGACGATCCGGAGTATGCCCCAGTAACTCAGCTAATCGAAAGGCGTAACGCATGGGATACGTATCAACTTTCTAGTGCGAGATGCACCATGGAACCGAAAAGTAGTTTTGATCGCTCCAGCTGTGTAGGTCAGGGAACCGCTAAAGCGTCGCAAGGTAATTTGAATTTCCAATCATTCTACCATGGTGGTTTGATTCAAGGGCCATGGTGACAATTTGCTAGAGAGCACGGGACGGACTAGCTATCCTGCCAATTACAGGATGCAGCTTTCACTCTGCAGACCTTACAGGATATCATATTCCCCTTAAATGGGAAGCATACTCGCATTATCGCTGGGGAGTATTTCCGTCTGAGGCAAACGGTTAGTTCGGTTTTGAGACGTGCGAGAGGTGCAACTCGCGGGCTCATCGGTTGGAGATCTGTATACTATAGCATCAAGGTCTATGCCGAAAGAATGGATTTTTCCTCTCGATACCAGGAATCACTCGAAGCTATGAGTTGGCGAAAATCGTTGTTAGGGATTTTTATCGGGCTTTCATGCTGCCAACTCGGTATGGCGCAGGCTGGTGATGTTCAGGATGGATTCGTGGTGGCTGAAACCGATTGGCCATGGTGGCGTGGACCACGCCGTGACGGGGAGGCAAGTAGCAAACAGACTCCGCCTCGAACTTGGAGCAACAATGAGAACATAATCTGGAAAGCGCTGATCGCAGGCCGAGGTTACGGTTCCCCGATCGTGTTTAACAATATGGTGGTGTTGCA
>Ga0315899_10010213_pt1 | contig 10054 bp, 5 predicted proteins | sample LakEriMetagenome_2_FD_203518 | JGI IMG/M metagenome (GOLD analysis project Ga0315899, IMG submission 203518) | Freshwater fungal communities from buoy surface, Lake Erie, Ohio, United States - Buoy 4 MA112 | ecosystem: Environmental > Aquatic > Freshwater > Lake | place: USA: Lake Erie, Ohio...
GCCGCTAATCGCGGCACCTAGCATCAATCTAGTCCGTGACTCCTCACTCGATTTCAACCTGCATTTCCCCGTTGGTCCTGCCGTGCGTTCCCTTAGCGGTGATGCGATGAAAGCATGGCAAACGGGTGAGTTGCCGCGCCACCTCCAACTCTTGAATGTTGTTTAGCGCTTCCCGAGAAGATCAAACTGCCCACAATCCACCGCCGCTGCTTGTTTTCGACTATATTGATGAGGCTTGAAATCGAGACCTGATCGACTCCACTCGGACGTTACCTGCGAATGAGTTCCCCCATACCCTCCCGGCAATTGACGCGCCTTCAATCTATCAGCAGCCAATCGGTTATTGTCCGTTGCGTCGGCGTGAACTTCGGACTCGCTATCGCAGCCTTATGCTGCAGCACAGGATTGGCGGAAACGGACTTTTATACGACGAAGATCGCGCCGCTGCTGCAGGAAAAGTGTGTTGCCTGCCACGGTCCGGTGAAGAGCGAAGCGGGCCTTCGATTGGATGCTTCCAAGTTGATCCGCTCGGGGGCAACCTCCGGTTCTGTTGTCGATCTGAACGATCCCGACAAAAGCGAAATCCTTCAACGGGTAGCCTCGAAAAACTCGGAAGAACGGATGCCGCCATCCGATGCGGGTGTCGCATTGAAGGCGGATGAGATCGAGTTGCTTCGTCAGTGGATCGTTGCGGGAATGCCGGCCCCCGAACATGAAGAAATCATCGCGAGCCCTGCCGAGCATTGGGCCTTTCGCCCCTTGCTATCGTTCGCCACGGAACAGAACGCTCGCGAATCGTCGCAATTGATGGGTAACATCGACAGAATTCTGGAACGCGCTCATCAAGCGAAGAACCTCGAGCCTCTTCCGCAAGCGGACAAGTATACGTTGTTGCGTCGTGTGACGTTCGATTTGACAGGACTACCTCCGACGCTGGATGAAATCCAGTCGTTCGTCTCCGATGACAGTGCCGACGCTTATGAACAACTTGTTGATCGGTTGCTTGACAAACCGGCTTATGGTGAACGTTGGGCGAGGCATTGGATGGATGTTTGGCGTTACAGCGATTGGGATGGATACAAAGAAGAGGTGCGTGGCAGTCAACGCAACATCTGGCATTGGCGCGACTGGATCGTCGAATCGTTAAACACGAACAAGTCGTACAAACAGATGGTTCTGGAGATGTTGGCGGCCGACGAACTATACCCGCTTGATCCAAACGCGATTCGAGCGACAGGCTTTTTGGCTCGCAATTTCCATAGTTCGAATCGGAACATCTGGTTGGATGCCACTGTCGAGCATACATCGAAAGCCTTGCTAGGCCTGACGGTTCAATGCGCGAAGTGCCACGACCATAAATACGATCCAATCTCTCAAGTCGATTACTACCGCTATCGGGCTTTGTTCGAACCGCATCATGTACGCACCGAGAAAACAGGTAGCGAATCGACCCCCGAGATTCCGCGTGTCTACGACTCCGATCTGCAAATAGCTACCTATCTGTTGCGTCGAGGAGACGATAAACATCCCGACAAAGAGATCACGATCACACCAGGCATTCCTGCATCTATTCCGATTGAAAGTAACTTTGCGATCGAGTCCATTTCGCTCCCAACGGATGCCACTATGCCTGAGTTGATTGAGAGGAACGTACGACTCGCGATGGAAAATGCATGGAAAAAATGCAGCAGTGCGATGAACCAATTGAATGCAGCGTATGACAAAATGAAGATGGCATCGCCGACCGATCTATCGTCCAACGATCATCTCGATCTAGCCCTGGAGATTGCGAAGCTTCGAGAAGCGCAGACAGCCCTTGAATCCTTGCAATCGCGATATGCTGCCGATAAAGCCAAGCACTTGGGCAACGACGAGACGTTAGCACAAACTACGAGCAAGACGGCCATCGAAGCCGAAGAACGATGGATGGAAGCGAACGCGGAACTGCAGTGGAGAAATGCTCAAATCGCATTAGAAAAGGCAGAGAAATCGAATGCCAAAGACGAAGCGAAGAAAAAAGCGGCTGTCGAGAAGTCCAAAAAGGAACTGGATAAAACGGCCGAGACTTATCAAAAATGGCGAAAGCTCGATGAGTCCGTGCGGTTGAAAAACTACACCGCCATCGTCAAAGGGTATCCGAAACAGTCTACTGGTCGACGGTCTGCATTGGCTCGTTGGATTGTGGATCCTGCGAACCCGCTTACCGCACGAGTCGCAGTCAACCATATTTGGGCCAGGCACTTTGGTGCACCGTTGGTTGCTAACACCTTTGACTTCGGTCTCAAGGCTCCCAAGCCCGAGTTACTAGAGTTGCTTGATTATCTAGCGAAACGCTTGCTCGAGAGCGACTGGGACATGAAGGCATTGCACCGTGAGATCGTCGCTTCGCAGGTATATCGTCGAGCTTCCCATGGAGATGAAGCGTCGATGACTGCGTCGAAAGTGATCGACCCCGACAACCGATATCATTGGCGATTCAATACGTTGCGATTGGAGGCCGAAGCGGTTCGCGATGGCGTTCTCTTGTCCAGTCGACTCTTGGATACAAAGGTGGGTGGCCCTGACATTAGTCACGATTCCGGAGAGACTGTGTACCGACGTAGTCTTTACTTCCGAACGGCCTACGAAAAGCAGATGACAATGATGGTGCTCTTTGACGCGGCGAATCCATCGGAGTGCTACATACGTCGCCCAAGTATTGTACCTCAACAAGCATTAGTGCTTGCGAACAGCACGTTGTGTCGCGTCGCATCTCGAACGTTAGCAGACCGACTTTGGAACGAGACGAACCAAGATTCTAAAGAGTTTATACGACTCCTCTTTCTCTCGACGTTGAATAGGCTCCCTTCGGAGGCCGAGTATGCCTCCTGTTCCGATTACTTGAACCAATCCAGTGTTAGCCTCTCTCATCAAAGTTTGGCTCATGTCTTGATGAATCACAATGACTTTGTCACCGTGCGATAGGATCCCCCAAACCATGAAATCAAAAACGAATGCAACAAAACCGTTTTCGAGACGGCAGTTGCTGGTCGATGCAGGTATGGGATTCGGATCGATTGCACTGACTTCGATGCTTGCCCAAGATCGCATTCTCGGTGCGGACGACACGGATCCTAAGTCGCTTATCAAGCGGTTCGCTCCGAAAGCAAAGAGTGTGATTTGGCTTTTTATGATTGGAGGCACCAGTCACATGGAGTCGTTCGATCCCAAGCCAACGCTCAATGAGTTTGCAGGGAAGACGATTGCGGAAACTCCGTTTGCCGATGTACTCAAATCACCTTACATGGCCAACGAACGCGTGGTCGCATTCGACCCGAACAATGGATTTGTGCGGACGGAGATTTACCCCTTGCAAGTCGGCTACAAGAAATGGGGGCAAAGTGGATTGGAGATTAGCGAGTGGTGGCCTCATGTGGCCGAATGTGCAGACGACCTCTGCCTTATTCGATCCATGTGGACGGAAGATAGCAATCACGGGGCTCAGTTGCAGTTTCATACGGGGCGACATCGTGTGGACGGTTTCTTTCCGACGATAGGATCGTGGGTCAACTATGGACTGGGCTCACTGAATGAGAATCTTCCACAATTCGTAGTCATGGGTGTTCCTACTGCGGATTGTTGTGGTGGCCAAGAAACGCATCGCGCGAATTATCTTGGACCGCAATACGATGGAATCCCGCTCAAGGTGGATCCGAAGGACCCGTTGCCTTATGCACGGCCGCCGCAAGATGTGAAAGCCGAGGTGCAATCGAGTGAGTTTGAGTTTCTTCGCAAATTGAACCAAATCACTGCGGAAAAATTCCCTGACGATGAAGCCATCCGTGCACGCATGAAGTCTTACGAGTTGGCATTCCGCATGCAAATGGCCGTCCCTGAGGTTGTGTCGTTTGATCAAGAGTCGAAGAAGACAATCGACGACTATGGACTTGAGCAAAAGGAAACTCAAACCTTTGGCGGGCAACTATTGACTGCGCGTCGTTTGGTTGAACGTGGCGTTCGCTTCGTACAGGTCTATCATGGTAGCAATGGAGGTGCGGGGAGTTGGGACGCGCACGCCAATCTAAAGTCAGGACATGCCAAGCTCTGCAAAGAGGTCGATCAGCCGATTGGTGCCTTATTGAAAGACCTGAAGCAGCGAGGGTTATTGGATGAAACGTTAGTCGTATGGGCTACTGAATTTGGTAGAACGCCTGGATCACAAAGCTCGAATGGTCGCGATCATCATCCTTACGGATTCTCCGTTTGGATGGCTGGCGGAGGGATTCGAGGTGGTATGGCGCACGGCAAAACAGACGAATTGGGGTTTCATGCGGTCGAGGACCGGCATTACGTCACGGATATTCATGCGACGGTTCTACATCAATTAGGAATCGAACCGCATTCGTTAGTGGTTCCAGGCCGAAAACGTCTCGAACGCGACTTCGGCCAACCCATTCGCGCCATCATGACTTAGTATCTAAACGTCACTCAATATCGATCAAGTTTTTTAAGCGAGCTTTTGTCTCTGTATCCAGCGACTCGATGTAGTCAGTTATCGCCTTGACTACAAAGTTTTTCGCCAGGTCATTGGCCTCCTTGTCAATTCGATCAGCTTCCTTGAGGAGCTTAGAAGTCGTTTGCGGATCATCCAGATACTTTTGCACTTGGTGGTTTTCAAAAAAAGCTCTGATTCTATAACATAGAGCGCCCCTCATACCGTGTTGTGAAAACAGCACAAGCTGATCATGATTCAATACCTGCCGTATCGCTGTTGCAGCCATTTCTTCATTTTCGCGAAGGACACGTTGAGTCTCAATTGCCCGTCCCTGAATAAATGCTGCGTCATGCTCTACTTCACTCCGCGAATTGCTGCGAGCATGTAGGTCAAGCATTAATTTGTGCAGTTCATCTGTCAACCTAGGATTGTTGCCAAATATCTCCGGTGAGAATTCTTTTGCACACGCCCCCATTATCGTATAGAAGCGGAATGGTGCATCGAGAATTGGCGGCGAACTCCCGCTAGGATGTTCGTCTGGCAAGAATTTAGTTCCCACCAGGTCTACCACTCGGTTTCGAAAATCGGTTGGTGCGGTTTTGATCAGTTGCCTGAAGGAATCCCTTCGATAGAAAGCCGCATTACCTTCCGTAGCCAGAAATTTATCAATTCTTTGCTGAACTTCCTTTAATGATTTCTCATCCAGTCTCAAATACTTCGCGGTTCCAGGTCTCAAAACAATTGACATTGGTATATGGGGTGATAATCGATCCACAACGACGTATCTCGAGAACTTTTGGAATAGGTCTGGGGATAGTATCTCTTCCAATCTATTCTCTAGTTCTCGATCGAGTTGCTCAACGACCAACTCCCTCGAACCGGAAACCGATTTTCTGCCCTTAATCAATCCACGAACGATCTGTCGGTCCAGCTCTTCAAATCGTTTTGTTGCTTTCTCGCCCAGAGCCTTCAATTCGTTTACCATTGTGTCATCCAGTCCAATCTGGGCTTGGATACCCGGCACCGTATTGAGCAATTTGAGGGCACCGAAGCCGCGCGCATCGGAGATAATAGTCTCTGCAGACGGCGGAAGCTGAGCAATGCCATGCCCAGCATGCGTAAATGATCCGAGAAACACGCAAAAAACAGTCTGCCAAGCAATTGCCTTCATCATTCGTCCTCTACAAAATGCATTTCCATGGCCAGTTGTTGACCATATTCAGCAAAGTCGAAATTTTACGCGCGGTGAATTCGACTGCCTGAATCGTGAAGGGCAATACGTAGTCGAAATCAGAATCGCAAGCATAGAGTATTGAGGTTTCATCCTGCGTGATTTCAAGCTCCCAAGCGTTTTCGTCAAATTGGAAAGTAAGTTCTTTGTCTAGGTCAATTACAGGAAGGCCACCGGCCTCATGTTGATGCATTGACAACAGCGAGAGTTTTGAACTGGTGTAGCGAAGATTCTGTGCATCCTATGTCCGCTCAGCAGTTACGTAATTCAATTTGTGATCCCCTTCAAACATGGGAGTGGACCAAGTGCTTGTGTTCTGGTTGTAAACGCTTGGTGTTACAACGGTTTGAGTGGTAATGTCGAGATAACGCTCGCCAAGTTTCAAATGCCTGTCGTACCAATCATCAATAGGGTCAACCTAGACTTGAAAACGAACCAGAATGTTAGGATTCCAAGATTTGCTTGTCAACTATTTCTTTATTTCTTGATCGACAATTGATAATCCCCACGCACGGAGATGGTGATCGAACCTGGAATGAATCCGGGATCGATGAAAGAGGCTTGGATTTCGATTCCATCTTTTTCAAGCGTGAAGTCGCCAGCTTCCTTGGTATCGATGGTCACTTTTTTCTTCCAACCATCGGCTTCTTGAGTTTTCATCCACGCTTGCAAAGAAGCTTTGGCGGTCCCTGATTTGGTAGTGAAGTCGATCGATTTGTTGTTCCCTGCAGCCGAAGAAGTTGAGTGCGAGGGGGCAGCGATCTCAATCTTTGTTGGGTTCTTGTTTCGCTCCATTTCTGTTTCGCGTTTTTTCTTGATTTCCGCTATTTGAGCATCGGCTTTCTTTTCATCTTCTGCGAACTGTTGTGCCGTTTGATATCGCAAGTCGGCTCGCGTCTTTCCTTGAACCTGCCGAAACTTGATTTCGATCATCTCCTTCTTGTCGTTGCGAAAGATAAGGCAATCTTCAAAGCCGATGCGCACCGTGTTTTCGCTGGTTGGTTTCCATTGAATTTGCCCCAGCGACTTTTTGAAATACGAGACAACTTCTTCTTGCGATTGCTCGCTGTCCAAGAGCATACGACCTGTCGAGTCGGTGAACTGCAGGGAAACAAAGGCTGGTGGCGCGGGGAGGTCGACGGAAAGTTGCTCGCTGGAGAATTGGATCGATGTCTTGCCATCTAGTCCGGGAGCTTCCGTGATCATCACTTGCAATCGGATAGCGTTCTTCTTTACATAAAAGGAGCTTGTTGTATCACCAAAAGGTTCCCAACCCTGCGCTCGGAGGAGCTGTTGTACCTCTGTCTTTGCTTTATCAACAGGAGAGTTGACAGCATAAGCCGCAATGGCAGGCATGGCATAGAGTAACTTCGAGCCTGTAGGTACTGGCAGCTTTGACAAATCGACGTTACCAAGATTCTGAATAGTGACTTGCGATTGATTTGGTTTGCTCCCAGGAAACACCGTCAAGTTGATGGTGAAGCCACGCCCCACATGGGTCGCACTTGCATAGTCTGTAGTAATGGATGCTCCAGCAGCCTCAGTAAAGCCTTTCTTCACGAGTTCGGCTTGGATCTTCTTGGCGACATCGACCACGTTGCCTTTTGCAGGATAACTTTGGGAAGCGATCAATAGTGTTGTTGGCCCCGCATCGGCATCGGTGTCAGGGGTAACCACGGGAAAGGAGGTTAGATCCAGCACCGAGGCAGCTTGAGCGGCAGTCGCGGGCTCAGCGATTTGCTTGGGGGCGCTTTGGCCATGCACTCCCGTATACACGAGACAGGTTGCGATCCAAAGGGAGAAAACGAATCGATTCATAGGAGAAAGCCTCGGCGTATGCGAAGTTCAACGACCACTCTTTCTTAAATTTATCTCAAAGCGCGAGTCACTGAAAATGCTAAATCTCAACCAACTGAAGAAGTAGCCGCATAGTCCGTACTTTTTTGCTTTTGCTGGCAGTGGTTCGGTGCGGATAGAGTTTCCGACAACCCTCCGAGAAACATTGAGCTTTTCAACTCAGCAGTTATCCAATAATTGACAACACGGATCCGGATTGGACGGTTAGAATGGATCGGACTTTTCGCCGATTGCACCAGAATTTCGGAGCAGAAGATGGATCGACAGATTGAATTCTATTTGGGTTATGTCGCGAACCGATTTCGTCGGGTTCGATTCGCATGGTTGCTGTCTGGACTTTGGATCGCATTGGCCGTTTGGATCATGGTGGGAGTCAGCACCAGCCCGAATCCAACCCGTCTGTTTCCATGGCTTTGGATCGTTTCTCTTGTGGGAGCTATTGGCCTTTGGTTTGTGAATCGATTGTCTTATCGACAGCCACTTCGGATTGCAACGCAAATCGAGGAGAAGTTTCCGGACTTAAAGCAACGATTGCTAACAGCCGTGGAACCGAATCTCAAAGACTCCTCCCCTTTTCTTCGTCGACAGTTGATCGATGAAACAATCCAGCATGCACGCTCCAACGATTGGGGAATCGCTGTTCCCAGCTCTCGCATGCTTGGAGCGTGGTGCGTACAAACTCTTTGCTTATTGCTCCCATTCGGTGCGAGCTTGTTAGCTTCCGCACATTTGTCGAATTCATCTTCGTCTGGGACTGATTTGATAGGGGATAGCAAATCCCAGAACGGGATTTCGGTCGAACCTGGAGATGTAGAAGTAGAGCGCGGTGCCGATGTTGTTGTATCGGCTAGGTTTGCAGGTGCTCTCCCGGAGCGTACGTGGCTTGTTGTTTCTAGTGGTGATCAAGCCAGCAGTGTTATTTCTAGCAGTGCCATTTCGAGCAGTGCAAGCAGGGATACGGCGTCGGGCGCCAAGAATAGCGAGTCAAATATGGATGAGAAGCGATCTGGTCGCATGGCGATGAATCGCGCTTTGAGCGATCCGGTCTTTGGTGCCTATCTTCGACGCGTTGGTAGCGATCTCACTTATCATGTCGAGTCTGACCTCGGCAAGAGCGACGAGTATCGTGTTCGAGTTTTCGACTATCCTGCCCTTGTGCGTAGTGATGCTCACATTGCACCACCGGAGTATGCGAAACAAGAATCGAAAGTGGTGGAGGACACACGTCGTGTTTCGGTAGCGGAGGGAACGGGTCTCAAATGGACTTGCTTTGTGAATAAGCCGCTGGCAACCGCCGAATTGATCGACGACAAAGGTGAAGTCGTTCCTCTCGCCCCTTCCTCCGAAGATCCACTACGCATGGAAGCATCGTTTGTTATCGACGAGTCAAAGCAATGGACTATTCGATTGACCGACCGAGACAACCGATCAGCTAAGTTTGACGAGAAGCTCGCTGCAAAAGTAATTCGCAACAAAGAGCCAGAAATCAAACTTGCCAAGGCGCAAGATGTTCGCGTTTCACCCCTACAAGAAATCTCATTGCAAGCCTCCGTTCGCGATGACTTCGAAGTTAAGAAAACAGGAATCACACTTGTTCTCGGTGATAATGAACCATTGGAATCGGAACTGGAGTCCAAACCGTCCAAGGCCGGGAAACAAGAGGTTTCACACTTGGTGGATCTAGAAGGCATGAAAGCTGAGCCTGATCAATTGCTTTCCTACTTCTTTTGGGCAGAGGATCTCGATCGAGAGGGAAACCCTCGTCGCGTGGAAGGTGATATGTTTTTTGCGGAAGTTCGTCCGTTCGAAGAAATCTTTCGTGAGGGCGAATCGCAATCGCCATCCGAACAGCAGCAGCAACAACAGCAACAACAAAGTCCAGCGGGCCAGAAAGCCGAAGAGCTTGCGGAGCTTCAAAAGCAAATCATTTCCGGCACATGGAACATTCTTCGGCGTGAGACAACGAAGACACTCTCCAAATCGTTTGCCGACGATGTCAATGTGTTGAAAGAGTCACAGGCAGGTGCTCTAGAACAAACGACAGAAATGGAGGAGAAGATTCAAGATGATCGATCTGCAGCCTACTTCAAAGAATTGCAGTCGGCAATGCAAACGGCTGTAAAGCTTCTCGATCAATCGCGAACCGAGGAAAGTTTAAAGGTACTTCGAGAGGCGCTCAATGCGGAGCGAAAAGCGTACGAAGGGCTCCTCAAGCTTCGTGCACGGGAGCATAGTATTGTCAAATCCCAGCGCAATCAGCAAAGCAAATCCAAAAGTAGTGCGCAACAGAACCGACAAGAGCAACTCGAGCAACTCAAACTCGAGAACGAAGAAAATAAGTATGAGACGGAACAAAAAGCCCAAACCGAAGAATCAACACCGGAGCGAGAGTCACGTCAAGTGATGAACCGATTGGAGGAGCTCGCACGACGGCAAAAAGATTTGAACGAGCAATTGAAGTCGCTCGAGAATTCGATTCGCGAAGCGAAGAC
>Ga0315899_10010214_pt1 | contig 10054 bp, 10 predicted proteins | sample LakEriMetagenome_2_FD_203518 | JGI IMG/M metagenome (GOLD analysis project Ga0315899, IMG submission 203518) | Freshwater fungal communities from buoy surface, Lake Erie, Ohio, United States - Buoy 4 MA112 | ecosystem: Environmental > Aquatic > Freshwater > Lake | place: USA: Lake Erie, Ohio...
GTTCGCCTCCCCGACCTTCCGGCTCAAACCCGCTGACACCTTGATCATGGGACTCCTCCACCGGGCACCGCCCGGTCCTCTGAAAAGAAATGGCGGCGAACCCGCCAACGAAAAAGGCCGCCGGAACATCCGGCGGCCTTGTGCGGTGAAGATGGGCATCGCCCACCCTGGTTTGATTTGCTCTTGGACTCCTATGACCATTACTCGCGGTCCAATGCCCCCTGAAGTACGATGGCTTACAGACAAATTTGGAGCTTCAAATGGCCCCCCAGGAATTGGATCAAATGACCATCGAGCAACGGCTCGACCTGATGGAAAAACTGTGGGCGAGTTTGACAGAAACGGCCCATCAAAGGCTTTCGCGGCCTTGGCATGGCGAGGTATTGGCCTCCAGGGCGATGGCTTTGGCAGAGGGCCGCACAGCCTTCACCCCCTGAGAGGAGGCGAAGCAACGGTTGCGCCGGATTTTGTGATGAAAATCGGTATCCCGCCAGGCCCCCAAAAGGACCTTTTGAACGGGGCTGCTTTTCACGAACTGATTCGGCTTTGGATGGGAGCCAATTGGTTTGATTCTTCACTGGCAGCAAACAACCACTAAGCCTGGCGAGGGTTCACCTTAGACATTCGGAATACCGTTGCACGCTGACCAAACCAAATTTGACTTCAATACAAGCCAATCCACCTTCGTCTAACCGCTATGCTCCTACGGATATTTTTTCGCCTCCCCTCCTGCCTCGGAAATCATCCCAACTTTGGGAATCCGTGCACCAAGAACCTTAACCGACCATTCCTTGGTAATCCTCCCACCGGATGACCTCAGAACCCTATGCAAGCGCTGGACAGGCCATTCAAAATTTAACCATTAATTTTCCTCAAGTAATTGTTATGATTGAATTTAGTTGATAAAAAGCCATTCAAAAAGCTATTCTGGTGTTCTGTGGAAAAGCTGGAGCGGCTGATTCGAATTTTGCGGACCGGCGGGCTCCGGCGCGGGGTGGAAATCCAGCGGGAGCTTGGAATTTCACAGCCCGGGATGTCCCGCCTTATGCGCCAGGCAGGCCCCCGTGTGGGCCGGTTCGGGCGGAGCGTTTCGACCTGCTACGGCTTGACCCATGAGATCCCGGGGCTTGGACGTCAGGTACCCGTCTTCCGCGTGGACGAGCGGGGTCACCCGAACCGCCATGGAGTCCTGCACTTCCTGGCGGGAGGTACCTACTGGTTCGAGCGGGAATCCGGGAGCCATCAGTCCTTCAGCGGCTTGCCACCCTTCATGGAGGACATGCGCCCGCAGGGCTACCTGGGGCGGGGTTTCCCAGTGCACCATCCGGAATTGGGGTTACCGGGGCGCATCGTCGACTGGAGTGATGACCACCAGTTGATCGCGCTTTCGAAGCGGGGGGAGGACTGCGTCGGCAATCTTCTGGTCGGCGAGGAGTCCCTCGACCGCTTCATCGGCGAAACCATTCCCTCCTACACACGGGCGGACTATCCCGCCCTCGCCACCGGGGCATTGGCCGGGCGGCCCGGTTCCTCGGCCGGCGGCGAACATCCCAAGTTCGCGGTTCATTCGGGGGGCCGCCATCTGCTCGTCAAGTTCGCCGGCGGCGATGGCGCCGCATCGGACAGGTGGCGCGACTTGCTCCTCTGCGAGCACCTCGCCCTAGCAATGCTGCGGGGAATCGGTATCCCCGCGCCCAAGTCGGATTGGTTTGACCTCGGCGGGATTCGGTTCCTGGAGGTGGAACGCTTCGACCGGATCGGCCTGAAGGGGCGTCGCGGGGTGATTTCGCTCTTCGCGATCAACAACCACTTCCTCGGCGACAATCTCGATCACTGGAGCCGGGCTGGCCGGCAAATCCTGGACGAGCCCTCTTTGCGCATGACCCTCGCCGATGCCGATCGGCTAGTTTGGCTGGACACCTTTGGCGATCTCATAGGCAACACCGACAGGCACTTCGGCAATCTGGCGTTCCTGGCCGAGGAAGCCAGGGAAATGGAGCTGTCCCTGGCACCGGTCTACGACATGCTGCCGATGGTCTTCGCCCCGGCGGGAGCCAACCTGATCGAAAGGAAGTTTTCCCCCCGTCCCCCCAACGCCCTGAACCTGCACCTGTGGAAAGAGGTGGCCCAACACGCGCTGAAATACTGGTCGCTTCTCTCCGGAGAGAAGGCACTGAGCCGGGGATTTCGGCATCTCTCCACGGAATGCCTGGAGACGCTGGAGCAGTTGGTCGGCCAGGGATTCTGAAGCAGCCATGGCAAGCAATTCCGTGCGCTTGCCGGGATGATTCACAAAAGGATCTGAACAGCGCCCACGGCCTCGAATCCACGCAAACTTCATGCCTCTCGTGTCTTGACGGGAAATGTACCCCTCAGAATCAAAAAGCAGGGCGACCCCGGTTGTTCCCAAGGCCGCCCTGCTTCCTGAAATCTTGCCAACCCGATTCTAACGGAGACCCCGGCGCAGCTCGGCCTCCATCCGGTCCGCCCACTCCCGAAGCTCCTCGAGGGTTTTGTCCCGCCACTCGCCCTCTGTCAGCGGCGGTTGGCCCAGCAGCGAACGGCCCTGCCGGATCCTGCCCAAGAGATCCCCCTTCTCGAGCCCGTCTGCCAAGGCCGAGTTGATCAACCACTGCTTGTCGCGCTCCGCCTTCAGCCGGCTCTCATACAGCGCGCGGTCCTCGGTCTTCATGGCGATAGCCTCCACCACATCGATGGCCCTTTGGAAACCCGGCCCGGGAAACAGCTCACGGAGCTTGTTAGCCCCGTAATCCTGCGCGTGCCGCAGCCAGTAGATCCAGCGCGCCACCTGGGTAAGGCTTGCCAGATCCTCCTCTTTGGCATTGTACCTCGGCAATTCCAGGACATGCACCTCCAGGATCCCGGCAAGTAACTTGCCCGTCCCGGGCGAATGCAGGTTGAACCGGTGATGCCCCGACGGGCTCTCCCGCCACAGCAGCCCGTCCAGGAAGCAGATTGTGAAGACAGGGCGGACTGCCTCGTAAGCCTGACCGCGAACCAGTTGACCAGAAACCTGCCCGCAGGCGTAGTAGACCAGCCGCTGGGCCATGGAAGCTGTCGAGGTTACCTGCATCTCGATGTGATACCTCGCCCCGTTCGCGTCCGTGGCCAGAACATCCAGCACGGACAGCTTGTCCCCCTCGAATTCCTCATACCGGAACGGGTTCTCGATCACCACGTCCGTGATCGGCTCGGCCAGCTCCAGCACCGCGTTGAGCAGGCTCACCAGCGCCACCCGGTTGGCCGGGTCGCCGAAGGTCTTCTTGAACACAAAATCCACCGTCGGTCGTATGCCAAGCGCCATGCATTCCTCCCGGGGGTCAGCCAAGCCTTCCCCCTAAAAATGTGTCCAAAACGGATGCCCTGAGACGCTTCCCTCCCCACTGCCATTCGCCTCTGTGCGCGGTTCCCGTCCTCCCCCAGCGGACGGAAATACTCCACCAACTGGGCCAGACAGGATCGACCGCTTGAGGTTTTCAGCAGTGCCTAGGTTAGGAAGCCCTGGCCCCACCAAAGTGGTGAGGCCAGGCTCCAAGACCAATGGCGGCGAAACCGCCAACGAAAAAAGGCCGCCGGAACATCCGGCGGCCAGAACCACTCCACCACTACACCACCAGCCCCCTAAAGCCGGTGGCCCTCCAGCCAACGCACCTCAGCGGCCAGCGCCTCCGAGCGCCTGCGGAACGGCCCGAGCACCGGTCCACCCGAGGAGCCGAGGTCGGCCCACCAGCACCCCGCCGCATCCGGCTCGACCCGGCTGGCCCGGTCGATCCGGGCCACCCCCAGCCCGGTCAGATCCAGCGCCTCCGAATAGAGCGCCCGCACGGTGCCCCGGGGATCGATGCGCACATTCATGCGACCACCGCCTCCCCAGGGACATCCAGACCCGTGCGCACGATCCGCCGCCGGGGCCGGTCGACCAGCAGCGTCTCGAGCTGCCGGCCCACCCGGGCCAGGTCCCCGGCGATCCGCTCCCGCAAGTCCTCCGACTGCCGCAGGTCCTTGGGCCGGATCCCCCGGACCAGGTCCTGCGCCTGGCCGACCAGCCGGTCGAGGTCCTCGCTGCCCCGCAGCCCCGCCTGGCGGAACCGGCCGAAGAACTCGAGCAGGTTCCCCAGGGAGGAATCCCGGAAGGTCTTCGGCCGGCCCCCGGCTTCATCCGTCAGCCGCTCGGCGAGGTGCTCGACCAGCCGGCCGAACTCCTCCGTCAGCGCCGACTGGGCCAGCTCCACCGCCTGGTCCAGCCGTTCCCCGGCCCGCTTCAGCTCCCGGCGGTAAAGGCCGGGGTCCAGGGCCAGCAGGTAGCTCGGCGGCTCGATCGAGGGGTACTCCCAGGCCACGGTGAACAGGTCCCGGACGTCGGCTGGGTAGTCCTCCGGGTTGAAGAAGCGGCCCAGGCGCTCCCGGGCCGCCTCCAGCAATCCCGGGAAGGCCTCCGCCAACTCCTCCACGCCGGCAGCCAGCTCCTGGCGGTAGAGCTCCATCGCCTGCTCGAACTCGGGGATCAGCGGCCGGGGGATCAGCCGGACCCCCGGCTCGACGAACGGCAGGCCCAGCCGCCGCCAGGTGCCGGTGATCCGGCCCCGGATGCCGGTGAGCAGCCTCAGCGTCGGGTGGGCCCGGTCGATGATCTGCTTGCTGGCCCGCAGGAAGCGGCTGTCCACCCCGGCGTCGCCGATCAGGTCCGACTTCTGCCGGGCGGACAGCGTCCGGCTGGTGCCCCACCAGCGGAGCTGCAGCCGCACCGCCGCGCAGTGCTGCCGCAGGTGCTCGGCGGCCGGCGTGCTGTCGATCCACGGGTTTTCCTCCGGGACGGAAGGGATGTTGGGGGAACGGGCAGGCCCCGCGGGGGGCCGATCCAAGAGACGCGTCATCGGTGGGTACTCCTCAGTTGTGGGAATCAAAACCAAATCCAAACCAAACCAAACAAAAAACCCGGTCCGGGCGGGGGTGCCGCCGGGACCGGGTGGGGTGGGTAGATAGATCCCGCGGCGGTCAGACCGCCGCCGTCTTCACGGCGCGGGAGCGCCTGCCGGGGGTGGACTGGTCCCCGGGGGCTTCCGCCAGGCCGTAGAGGCCGGGGGTGGATGCCGACAGGCAGCGCCCCGTGGCCCAGGCGCGCAGCCTGTCCACCGACTCCCGGGCCGTCACCGCCACCGGCACGATCTGCCGGGCCGCCTCGGTGACAGAGACTCCCAGCAGCGCCGCCAGCCGGCAGCAGGCATGGATCTCCGCGCCGGTCCACGCGGTGTCATCTGGAAGGCTCTGGGCTAGCAGCCCGAACTTGCTGGTGCACAGCGACCAGATGGCATCCTTCTCCCGCCGCGTGGGCAGGTCGAGGAAGAAGACCCCATCGAACCGCTCCGCCCGCGTGAACTCCGGCGGCAGCCGGCTCATGTCGTTGCAGGTGCCGATGAAGAAGACATCCGAGGAGTGGTCACCCAGCCAGGTGAGGAGAGATCCCAAGAGCCGCGAGCCCACCCCGCTGTCCCCCTGGCCGCTGGAGGAGGGCAGCGTCTTCTCCAGCTCATCGCAGAACAGGATGCACGGGGCCATCGCATCGACCTGACGCAGCGCCTGCCGGACATTCTGCTCCGTCTGGCCGACCAGGCTGCCCATCAGGGAGCCGAGGTCGAGCAGCAGCGTCGGCCGGCCCGTCTCGTTGCCGAGCGCCTTGGCCAGGAAGCTCTTGCCGGTGCCGGGGACCCCGAGGAGCAGGATCCCCCGGGGCCGGACCGGCCCGCCCCGCAGGGCCTGCCGGCAGAAGCCCTTCACCGCCTCGAGGCCGCCAAGGTCGGCGAAGGTCTCCGGGCCCCGGTGCAGCGCCAGCAGGTTGGCCTTCCTGAGCGCCTGCGCCTTCAGTTCGAAGACCACCTCCGGGCGGATCTCCCCGTGCCGGGTGATCGACAGCGCCATCGCCCCCTCCGCCTCGTGGTGTGTCAGGCCGCTGGCGGCATCGAGGATCCGGTCGAGGGAGGGGGGCTCCGGGGACTCCGGCCCTAAGAGTGACAGCGCCATCTGCCGCAACTGCCCGCGGTCGGGCAGCGCGTGCTCGAGGACGAGGAACAGCCGCTCAAGCTCCGGGGGCAACTGCACCACCGGGGCCAGGACCACCAGCACCCTGCGGTCGGCCTTGCCCTCCAGGAGGGCCTGCTGCAGCACCTGCACCAGTTCGGCGTGGTTCAGGAACCGGTGCAGGTTGTGGCAGACCAGCAGGCAGGTGGAACCCGCCATCGCTCCCAGGTGCCGGACGGCGGCAAGGGGGTCGCCGCCACCCTGGGGCGAGGCGCCCTGCCCGGGAGTCTGGATGCCCCGGGCGATGTCCCAGAAGGCGATCTCCCAGCCCTGGTCCTGGGCCAGTTGGCGGATCTCACGTTCGGCCTCATCCGGCTGGTGCGTCTGCACCCAGATGCCGCTGAAGGCGGCGTTGATGTGCTCGATCAGTGCGGTGCGCATGCGGTCAGACTCCGTGGGGAAAATCCAAAAAAAACGGCCGGGAACACCCCGGCCGTGGAACAGAAGCAAAACCACCGGGGACCTCAGCCGGTGGGCCGGGTCCCCGGGCAGGCAGGCGGTGCAGCCACCGCCGTGGGGGTGGGCAGCCCCAACCAGTCGAGCTGGTCGGCGGCGGCGTCCTCCGGGGACAGGCCCCCGGTGTGGCAGTCGAGGAGGAGTTCCAGATCGCCGGCGACCTCCCGCCAGGGGAGGCCCGACCGGCGCTGGAACTCAGCCTCGAAGCGCTGCAGCCAGGCTGCAAACGGCTCGGGCATGGGGATCTCCTGGGCCTCGGGGATGGAAAAAGAAAAACCCGCGCCGGGGCGCGGGTTAGGGAGAGAAGTTCCTGCAGGTGGTGGGCCACCGTCAGGGCTGGGGGTGGGTGGGGTTATTCTCCAGGGCCTCGAGCCCCTCGGCCCAGACCGCCTCGTGGGCCTCCTCCTCGCTGAGGAGCAGGCCGGCGCCCGGGGAGAGCGCCTCGAGGTGGTAGACACCAATGTCGAGCATTCCCTGGCTGGCCCGCACCATGCGGAAGCGCTCGCCGAGGGCCGTGAAGGTGACGGCTTGGGAAAGGTCTGGAAACTTCCCGAGATGGGGCTGGCTCATGGGTTGCACTCCCGCAGGGCTTCAACGACCTCGGGGGCATCCGCCCTGGGCTGGTCCCGGGTGATAAGGCCGAGGGCCCGCTCGAGGGCCCGGGAGGCGTCCCGGCAGGAGGAGTCCTCGAAGCCGTGGGTCTCGAGGGCAACCTCCCCCGTGGGGGAGATCTGGACCTGGATCCGACGCATGGCTCAGCCCTCCACTTGCAGGGTCAGGCGGACCGAGCCATCGGGCAGCGCCTGCTCGAGGCACGGGTAACCCTGCCGGCGCGCCTCGAGCTTCGTCTTCTCGATGGCGTAGGCCTGGCGGAATTGGTCGAGCTTCTCGGGCAGGCCCCAGAAGCCGCCGAAGTTGTCGTAGAGCAGTTTGCCCCGGTCGGTCAGGCAGATCGGGAAGCGCCAGCCATCGAGCTGGATCCCGGTCCCCTCGGCGATCCGGTCGAAGAGGCGGATGGGGCCCCGGGTGGGGAGAGGAAGCTGGAGCCGCCGGCAGGCGGCCTCCAGCGCGGCGGGGTCCTTCAGCTCCGCCTGGATCGTGACGGTATGGCTCATAGGGAGGACGGCTCCTAGTTGGGAATGGGAAAGGAAAAAGCCCGGCGGGATCGCCGGGCTTAGGAGAGCGGAGGGTAAGCCTTCGCTTCAGGGAATTATGACGCATTTTTATCTATAATTTAGCTATATATTAACTTTTATTATTCCTTGCCTTCTTCCAATTTTTCCAATTCTGACACCAATTCCGCCCCACCGCCAAACCGCCTACCCTCCTCCGGCGCCAAACACCGACCCAAAATCCTGCCATGGGCTGCCGACAAACCCCTGTCAATAGCCCGATTCACCCAATCCAAACCCGTCGGTGGCGGCAGCTCCCAATCTCCCATCACAGCCTGGTACCACAATACCCCAAGGGCATACACATCATCGCCAGGGCTTGGCTTTTCCCCCTTGCGGCGCTGGGGGGTGGCGTAAAGTGCTCGCCACAAGCCGTGCTTCTTGTTGGCCACCACCAACCGTCGCTGGTCCAACCGGGCCTCCTGCCGAATCTGGCGGTCGGTCTCCAGATCTGCCCATCCCAATTCGGTGATGCGGATTCGCCACTTGCCCCCCACCTTGGTAAAGAAAAGGCTGTTGGGGCATAGCCCACCGTGGACCCGAGGCTGGGGCAGCGAATGCAGTTTGCCCAAGGCCTCCGCCGAGCGCCGCACCCACCGGGCCAATCGCAGTGCGTCCAAGGTGCCATCCGGCAGTTCCCAAAGTGCCTCTCCACCCCTCCAAGGGACCCCATCCACATGTTCCCAGGCCAACAAGGCCGCCTGCTCGTTCATTTTGACTTTCTGGAGCGGAGCCACACCAGTCAATGCTTCCATTTTGGCCAAATCGCGCAAATCCGCCTTGCGGTCACGGATTTGGCGCACCATCGAATCTCGTAGGATGATCCTCAACACAAAGGGCGCCGGTTGATCTTCCCCGGCATCCACGGAGTCCTGCTCCCGTTTGGCCTGCTGCTCCGCTGATTCGGCGGTCTCGGCCCTGCCCGCTTTCCAGATCTCCCCCAAGCCGTCCGCTCCAATGAAACGCAACAAGACAAAGTTGCCCAGACGTTGCCCAGGCCGGTAGACCACCGCCCGGGTGGGCAACAGCCCCAGCAAATCCTCAGGCTCTTCCAGGGTCCAACTCCCGGGCAACTTCCTGCCCTTGGGGTCATCCAGTCGGCGCGACCGCTGCCGGGTCACCTGCACCATCCCGCCCAAAAAGGCCGCCAAGGCGGCTCTTTCCCTCCGGCCGATACCGGGTATCCCAACCAAAACATCTTGGATTTGGGCCTCCGCCAAAACAGTCGGCATCCGGGTCAGTTGAGCCAAACCAAGCCTGCGTTCCGTGGACGGCAGGGCATCCACCAGCCTTTGGTGCAGCGGCTGGATCGACTCCACCAGCGATTTTTCAAGCGTCCCAACAGCCAACAGGGGTTCCATCAGCAAATCCGACAGCCCCCGCCCCAAGGCGTCCAGGAACTGCCGCGTGAAAACCAGGGAATTATCCATGCCACAAACCCTGAATTCACATATGGTTGGAAAAATCAGCCTATTGGGGACAGTCTAACATGCGAAACCACAGAATGCGCTTGATGTGGTGCTTCCCGAAGGGTTAGTTTTTGCAACAGCCGAAAGGAATCGGCGGGCCATAACCGGGAGAGCGCCATGGCGGGCGGAAAAAAAGGTGGGTCATTGACCCCTTGGGTTGCCACCGCAGGCTTGGCCCTGGCATCGGCAGGCGGGGTTCTGGCTTGGAAGCACCAAGAATTGCTAACGGCTTGGAAAGTCCACCAACTGCCCCAAGCTGGCATCGCGGAACAACGCCAAATCCTCAGCAGCTTGTCTGAAAACCCTGATTTGTCCACAGGCTGGTTGCTCTACTCCCTATCCCAATCCACCACTCCCGAAGAATCCGAAGCCCTGGGGCAAGGCTTGGTACAAGTATCCGAAAATCTCTCAGAGGAAGCCCTCGACACCCACCTCGCCCGAGCGGCGTCCCTATTCAAATCCATGGAGCCATTTGCCCAGGCTGAAACCATGGCATGGTTGGCGAAAGCCTTCTCCACCGAATCATCCTCAACCCTGACCGAACGCCGTTCCACGGCTACCAGACGAATACTGGATTCTGCTTACCTCTCGGAAGAAAACTCCGTTCAGGCTGCGGCACTACAAATGTCCGTTGGAATTCTCAAACAGAATCCCCCTTCGGAAGTATTAGGCTCCATTAGGCAACTGGTCAGCGCCGGGGCAAAGAGCGAAAGTTCCCTGGTTCAGATCCAGGCGATCACCGTCGCATTGAATCCAAAAACCGATTGCCTCCAGGAAGTGGCCATCTGCCTGAAATCACCCCACAAGGAGGTGCGTCAGGCAGCCATCCTGGCCTTGGGGCCAGCATCCGAAACCATCATG
>Ga0315899_10010215_pt1 | contig 10053 bp, 9 predicted proteins | sample LakEriMetagenome_2_FD_203518 | JGI IMG/M metagenome (GOLD analysis project Ga0315899, IMG submission 203518) | Freshwater fungal communities from buoy surface, Lake Erie, Ohio, United States - Buoy 4 MA112 | ecosystem: Environmental > Aquatic > Freshwater > Lake | place: USA: Lake Erie, Ohio...
CAAGGGCAGCGGCGGCGTGCCAAGGCCAGCGCGGGTCGGAAATGAAAGCGCGCGCTAACGCAACCATGTCTGCCTGGCCAGCTTGCAGAATGTCTTCCGCTTGCTGCGGATCGGTGATCATGCCGACTGTGATCACGGGCATCTTGACCGCTTGTTTGACTCGCTCGGCAAAGGCCACCTGGTAACCGGGGCCAATACTGATCTTTTGTAGGGGCGAAACGCCACCGGAAGACACATCGACGAAGTCGGCGCCAACCGCCTCCAAGCGCTGGCATAGCGTGACGCAATCATCGACATTCCAGCCGTCCTCCACCCAGTCACTGCCGGTGACCCTGACGCCCAGCGCGATATCTGGCCCTAGCTCAGCGCGCACCACCTCGTAAATCTGGAGCAAGAGACGCATGCGGTTTTCAATGGAGCCGCCGTATTCATCATCACGATGGTTGGCCAACGGCGACAGAAACTCATGCAGCAAGTAGCCATGCGCCGCGTGCAGTTCGATCGCGTCAAAGCCGAGGCGACGCGCACGCTTTGCCGTCTCTGCAAAATCATTGATTACCCGCTGAATGTCATCGCGACTCATGGCGCGTGGCGGTGCTTCGTCCGGCTTGTGCGGCAGCGCCGATGGCGCGATGGTTTCCCAACCGCCCTCGGCGCTGGAGAGCAGGGCGCCACCTTCCCATGGACGAGCACTCGAGGCCTTGCGTCCGGCGTGCCCGATCTGCAGCATCAACTTCGAAGGGCTTGCATCACGCAACATGTCCACCACGGTCTTTAGCGAACGCTCATTCTCATCGTTGTACAGGCCAAGGCAGCCGGGCGTGATTCTCCCATCCGGACTGACCGCAGAGGCCTCGATCGTCAGCAAGCCTGCGCCAGATAGCGCCAGAGAACCAAGGTGCGCCAGGTGCCAGCCGTTGGCATTGCCGTCGTGACCAGAGTACTGGCACATCGGCGACACCATGATTCGATTGGCGAGCGTGACCGGGCCAAGTGATATTGGGGTGAATAGCAGCGGGGAGGGCATGAAATTCCTTGCGGCGCGCGTTATCGCACCGGGTGACTGAACTAGCGGGCTAGCAGCTCAGAAACTGCGTGAGCTCACACAAGCTCACGCTTCTATTTTGTTTAATATCAGTACCTTACTTGACGTTCTTCAAGTAATCTATGATGGCGGCGCGTACTGCTGGGTCAGCTTGCTGGTACATCATATAGGTGCCCTTAGCAACTTTTTGTGGGTTCTCGAGCCACTTGTCTAGGAGCTCAGGGCTCCAGGATTTACCCTTCAGCGCGGTTTTGAACTCTTTCGAGTGCGTAAAGCCAGCGATAGCGCCGGCAGGTCGGCCAACGACACCGTTCAAATTCGGCCCCATGCCGGGCGGGGCGTCTTTCTGAATGGCATGACACGCGGCGCATTGCTGCTTGTACAGCTCTTCACCTGAGACGTTTTGCGCAGATGCGTGGCCGCTCAGCAATAGGGCGGCTGACAGCAGGGTCACGCGAAGGGTATTTTTTACGACTGGCATTGTGCTCTCCTGTTTACCTTAGTTTTTTTATTGAAACTCATGGTGTTTCCGGGCCGTATTTTGGCACGCGGCCAGAGAATTTTCGACTAGGTAAAAAAATGCTCTCCGGGGGAGAGCAAAACCTAAGAGGGAATTAGGCGGAAACGAGGAGATTAAGTCGTAGCCCTCACCGCCAAGACTACGCGCTTATGGCTTTTGTCATTTGAGCAATAACAAACCAATACATGACAAAAATCAATGATTTGGCCAGACCTGCATCTGCGCAAGGCAGGAAGGGAAACTTCAGGGTTATTCGTCGCTGCCCGCGCGCACTGGCGTAAACAGATGGCCGAGTTTCTTGGCTTTGGTCTGAAGATAGCGCTGGTTTTGGTCGGTGCTTGCGGCGATATGCGCTACTCGCTCGGCGCTGATCTCAAGCGCTTTCAAGGCCTCGAGCTTGCGGGGGTTGTTGGTCATAAGGCGCAATGAGCGGATACCGAAGTACTGAAAAATCGGTGCGCATACATCGTAGTTACGCAAGTCGTCGGCAAAACCGAGCTGATGATTGGCTTCCACCGTATCCGCACCTTGTTCTTGCAGCGCGTAAGCGCGGATTTTATTCACGAGACCAATGCCGCGTCCTTCCTGACGCAAATAGAGCAGGATGCCGCGCCCCGCTTCGGCGATACGCTGTAGAGCGCCTTCCAACTGGGCGCCGCAGTCACAGCGCTGGCTGAATAGGGTATCGCCCGTCAGGCATTCGGAGTGCAGCCTGGCCAGTACGGGCTCGCCATTACTAACATCGCCTAAGGTCATTGCGAGATGTTCCTTGCCGGTGCCTGCTTCTAGAAACACGTGCAAGGTGAAGCTTGCCCAAGGCGTTGGCATCGCACAGCTGGCCATGTGGGTCAGACTCGCGTGGTCGGAGCGGGTGGTACTTTGAGACATTTAGGGGTTCCTGCAAGCCGGCGCTTAAATGCAAATGCGGCGTCGCGAACCCTCGCGACCGCCGCATGCCGGACGTCACCCACGATTATGCCACCGCGCGGCGTTGGCGGGCGCTTGATACCTCGTCGCTCAGCAATCCTGCTATCGAACACCTGTCGGCCCGAGGGCAAGCGGCTTTCAGGGTAAATCGAACAGGAGTATCTCGGCGTCTTTTGCCTGATCAAAGATCAGCTGATTTTCCTGTGAAATTTTCAAGGCATCGCCGTCTGCCAAGGGGATACCGTTCACGCTTACTGCTCCGCGCGCAACATGCACATAAGCGCGCCGGTCGGGGTGCAGCGCGAACTCGATGCGGTCGTCATGCGACAGCACGCTGGCGTAAATCAGCGCGTCCTGATGCAGTCGCACCGAGCCATCACGACCGTCAGATGACGCGATGACACGCAAAACGCCACGTTTGGCGGCGCTGTCGATATGCAATTGCTCGTAGCTGGGTGCGACTCCTTGTCGCGAGGGCGCGATCCAGATCTGTAAAAAATGAACGAGGTCCGTTTGCGATGGGTTGAATTCGCTATGGGTGACTCCAGTGCCGGCACTCATGCGCTGCACGTCGCCGGGGCGAATCACGGAGCCGTTGCCCATGCTGTCTTTGTGCGTTAGCTCACCTGACAGCACGTAGGAGATGATTTCCATGTTGCGATGACCATGGGTACCAAACCCGCGCCCCGGGTGTACCTGGTCTTCGTTGATCACGAGTAGCGGTCCGAACCCTACATGCTGCGGGTCGTAGTAGTCGCCAAATGAAAAACTGTGACGGGAGTAGAGCCAACCTAGGTTAGCGACACCGCGGTGTTCATTCTTGCGTAATTCAATCATTGCGACTCAAATCATTAGGTTACACCGGCCTGCCCATCGAGCACGGGGACAGATAGCACGCCGGTTCAGAAGATAGTTTTCCCAATGATCCCACAGCGCCGCCAGACTCGCCGGCGGCGTCAATCTCGAGCACGCGCTCAGGCGTGGTAGGGCGCCATGGTTTGGCGTGCCTCGAGGTGTTCCGGCGCTCGAGGCGGACCTTTACCAGGCCTTAATGCATAGCCCTCGCTGTAGGTACACGTGATCGTGAGCTGGTTACGCGAGACTAGTTCTATTTTGAATCGAAGCTGGAAAATCGTGACCCGCATATTGCTACCGGTGCTCGCGCGACCAGCAAGCTTGAACATCAGCAGGATGTCATCCAGCGGCACCACACTACCCATATGCGTGAGGAATAATTCAGCCAGTGGTAGTTCGGCGGGGGAAAGCTGGATGACGTCACCCAGATAAACGAGCCGCCGCAATTCCATGTTTAAGGTCAGCAGACCAAGGCCTAGCTCATCGAGCAAACTATTTTGACGTCGCAGCGCAGTGACGACGCGTCGTGCCACCTCATTCATGGCATCTTTGCCGCATACCCAGTCGCTCACTAGCTTTGGTATATCGAGGGCACTTGGTGCGCTCGGGTGGTCATCAAACACCAATATCAGCGGCACTGGCGGCAGGTCGGAGTCTGATCGGTGACATAGACTGGGATACTCGAGGCGACCAAAATCCCAGATCATCTCGATTTGTGCAGCATCATGAATCTCTACTAGCGCAACTGCCGCCTGATTGAGTCCGGTATCAAGGTAGTCAAAGCGGAATGGAGGCTCCAATCGCTCCAGCTGCCAACTGACCAATTGTGTGTTCCCTAGGCGCCGTGGAAACGCCGAGTCTTGCGCGGCAATCTCTTTGGTCAGTCGGCTGAATAGGCCGTCTCCCATCACTCTGAGTGCGATTTTCATAGGCACTTGCTTTCCTTAGAAGCCGGGCTAGGGTGTTGATTGATTAGGTTCAATGGGTTTTTCTAGCGCACGGCAAGTGGTTCATTTTTCATGTCTCGGATGTTGTCCCATAGATTGCCGTTCAGAAGACGGGCGCGCTCATGCGTGGCGTAGAGGCGTATATCGACTTTTGCGCTCCATTCGTCATCGCCCGCCAGTGCTAGTCTGCCTGCCGAAATATCTTGAGTGATGCAACGCTCGGGTAACCAAGCGATACCCAGACCAGCGTGCGCAAGCGTTTGGAGCACGCGCGCGTTTGCAGTTTGTACGATGACATTGAAGTTCGGATCGCTTGGACGGAAGCGGATGAGTCCGTTGCAGATGCGGCCGAAAAAAGTCTCGGGCGGGTAGGACAGCAGTGGCAGATGTCTCAGCTTGGATTCGCTCAGTCGATGGATTGGTGAACCGAATTCATCTGCCAAGCTGACCGGTACCAAACGATCCTGACCGATTGTGACGGATGGTGCCATTTTTTCGTCGATCGACATCGGCACGATGGGGCTGTGGTAGGCCATCAGAAGATCACAACGGCCATTACCCAAAGCGACCACACCTTCATAGGTCTCGCCCGCGTGGATATCGAACTTAAGGCCGCTGATACGCTCGTTGATTTGCTGTATCCATTCAGGCAGGGTTTGCTGGACCAGCGACTGCGCGACAAATAGCTTGATTCCGGAGAACACTTTGCTTCGATGCCCGAGTGCGACCCGTGTGTCTTGCAGTTGACGCACCATCTCGCGCGCTGCATCGCGGAACAAATGACCTGCCATGGTCAACCGCGGTGGTACGGTGTCACGGTCAACGAGCGAAATACCGATCCAGTCTTCCAATGAGCGGATGCGACGGCTGAACGCAGATTGCGTGACATTCCGCGCCTGAGCCGCCCGGGTGAAGCTCGACATATCGGACAACACCAAAAAGTCTTCCAGCCATTCGATATCCATGGCAGCCCCAATCCATGATGCGGCGTTAGTTCCACCGACTTGAGATGCGTTAGTAAAACGCTAACTTCGGATTGGCGAGACTGTAAGTTAATTAGTTCCCCGCGGATAGGGGGGTGGACGGCATATACAAAACGTAAAGGGACGGTTGGCGCTTGTTTCGCGCAAATCTGTCACGCGAATACAACGGATTCAATCGCCCTTGGCAGGGTAAGCAAAGAATGAATGATGCAGCGCTCGTACAAAGCGGGCGACAAAAAAGGGGCCCAATACCCATCATCGGCGCGCGAAAGCAGCACGCAAAACGCGGAAGCGGCAGGCAAAAAAAACCGCCGGCGAACCGGCGGCTTGATAAGGTTGATCTAGCTTAGTCGTGTGCGTGGATATCGTTGTCTTTGGTTTCACGCACAAACAAGGTACCAATCACGAAGGTGAACAGCGCAATCACGATCGGGTACCACAAGCCGTAGTAGATATCGCCCTGGTAGGCGACCAACGCAAACGCGGTCGTCGGCAACAATCCACCGAACCAGCCGTTACCGATGTGGTAGGGCAGCGACATCGAGGTGTAACGGATACGGGTCGGGAACATCTCGACCAACATGGCGGCGATCGGGCCGTAGACCATGGTCACGTACAGCACCAGAATCACGAGGATGACCAACACCATAGGCTTGTTAAGCTGAGCCGGATCGGCTTTAGCTGGATAACCCGCCTCACCAATCAGCGCTTTCAGTTGTTCGGTGAACTGTTTGTCTTTGGCGGCAGCTTCTTCTTTCGGCAGACCCACCGCGCTGTACGAAGTCAGCTCTTTATCGCCAACCTTGATCACCGCTGTCGTGCCTGCAGGTGCAACCTCGTTTTTATAGTTAACCGAAGCAGCCGCCAGCTTTGCTTTCGCAATATCGCAGGATGACGTGAATTTCTTGGTACCGGTTGGGTTGAACTGGAACTGACACTCTGCCGGATCAGCCACCACCACCACTGGCGCATTCGTTTGTGCCGCCTCAAGCCCTGGGTTGGCGTAGTGTGTGAGCGCCTTGAACAGTGGGAAGTAAGTGAGGGCCGCCAGCAGACAGCCAGCCATGATGATTTTCTTACGACCGATCTTGTCGGACCAAGATCCGAACACGATGAAGAAAGGCGTACCGATCAGCAGCGAGGCAGCGATCAGGATATTGGCGGTTGGACCATCGACCTTCAGCGTCTGCGTCAGGAAGAACAGCGCATAGAACTGACCGGTATACCAAACCACCGCCTGACCGGCTGTCAGACCAACCAGCGCGAGAAGCACGATCTTCAGGTTTTTCCACTGCCCGAAAGCCTCAGAAATCGGGGCCTTGGAGACCTTGCCTTCTTCCTTCATGCGTTGGAATGCCGGCGATTCATTCATCGAGAGACGGATCCAGACCGAGATACCTAGCAGGAAGACCGATACCAGGAAAGGAATGCGCCAGCCCCACTCGGCAAATTGCTCTTCACCGATGGCGGTACGGGTACCGAGAATCACGAGCAGCGACAGGAACAGACCGAGCGTTGCAGTGGTTTGAATCCAGGCAGTGAACGCACCACGCTTGTGATCCGGTGCATGCTCTGCCACATAGGTCGCAGCGCCGCCGTACTCACCGCCGAGGGCCAAGCCTTGCAAAATCCGCAGCGTGATCAAGATAATCGGCGCGGCAATACCGATGCTCGCGTAATTGGGCAACAGACCCACAATGAACGTCGAGACACCCATCAGCAGAATCGTGACAAGGAAGGTGTATTTACGACCCACCATGTCACCCAGTCGACCGAATACGATCGCACCGAATGGACGCACCAAGAAGCCTGCCGCGAATGCGAGCAAAGCGAAAATGAAAGCGGTATTCGGATCGGTGCCAGCAAAAAACTGCTTGGCGATAATGGCTGCGAGCGAGCCGTACAAGTAGAAGTCGTACCACTCGAATACCGTGCCCAGCGATGAGGCGAAAATGACCTTTCGCTCTTCTGGCGTGATCACGTGGTCAGTTGCCTGATCTGTGGCCATGGTGTCTCCCTATATTTATATGATTGCAACGGATTTCCGGAGCATTGCGGGCGAGTGTAGGTTTGAAAACTTACAGTTCGCTTTCTTCAAACTTACAAAACCTTACGCCGACTTCGCAGGGTCGGCTCGCAGTTTCGCAGAAAAGCCCCTGTGCTATCCTCGACCGCCCTCAAGGATGGCGATACAGGTCGCCATGACGGTGGCTAATCGCAGAGCTTTGGGTGATGGTTAGCAGAGTATCTATCGTGGTTGGTTAAGCGGAACGGAAGATGATCAAGCATATCGTGATGTGGCAGTTAAAAGAGCATGCCGAGGGCGCAGACAAGTCGACCAATGCGGCCAAACTAAAATCTTTATTAGACGCATGCGCGAATATTGTTCCCGGCACACTGGCCTTCGAGGTTGCGCTGGCCGAGCCAGGCTATGAATGCACCTATGACGTCGTTCTGTATTCGGTGTTTGAATCTGTAGCGGCGCTCGATGCCTATCAAAACCACCCGCAGCATGTCGCACTCAAGCCATTCGTTGCTGCCGTCCGGTCTGAGCGGCAGTGCATGGATTATCACGTCGCCTAGGAAAACACCTCATATGCAAACCTATCAGCGCATTGTTCTCGCCGCACGTCCTCAAGGTGGCGTAGCGCCTACCGACTTCAGACTCGAAACTGTACCAGTGCCAGAAATCGGCGACGGCCAGCTTCTGGTCCGTAATCATTACCTCTCGCTTGACCCCTACATGCGAATGCGCATTGAAGACATCAAGAGCTACGCCGCGCCGCAAGCCATTGATGAGGTGATGATCGGTGGTACCGCGGGCGAGGTGATCGCCTCCAAGCACCCGAAATTTGCGGCTGGCGATAAGGTGGTTGGGATGCTGGGCTGGAGCGAGATGGCTGTCTCCGATGGCAGCATGCTGAAGAAGGTCGACAGCAGTCAGATTCCCTTATCCGCCTATCTCGGTATCGTCGGTATGCCGGGCATGACTGCATGGTACGGACTGAATCAGATTCTGCAGCCCAAGGCCGGGCAAACCATCGCAGTGTCTGCCGCGAGCGGCGCTGTGGGGAGTGTGGTTGGCCAGCTCGCCAAGCTGCAAGGTTGCCGCGTGATTGGTATCGCGGGTGGTAAGGCGAAGTGTCAGCTCGTTGTCGATAGCTTTGGCTTCGATGCCTGCATCGACTACAAGGCCGGTAACCTGTTCGGCGACATCAAAGCCGCTGCACCCGATGGCATTGATGGTTTGTTCGAGAACGTGGGTGGCGTGGTGATGGATGCAGCCCTGAATCAGATGAACCCCTTTGGTCGGGTCGCTTTGTGCGGCATGATCTCCGGCTACGATGGTCAGCCAATGCCGGTGCATTCTTTGCACAAGGTGCTGTCGATGCGCTTGATGGTGCAGGGTTTCATCATTTCCGAGCATCTCGAATTGTGGCCACAAGGGCTTTCCGAGATAGGGCAATTAGTCGCTGCAAAAAAACTGAACTACCGCGAGACCATCGCCGAGGGACTGGCTGCTGCACCGGAAGCTTTCATCGGTATGCTGCGCGGAAAAAATATTGGCAAGCAGCTGGTGAAGCTGGTCTGACCGCTGGCATGCAATCCTTCGCCGAAAAAACGGCTGTCATCACCGGCGCTGGTAGTGGGCTGGGGCGCGAGTTTGCACTGCTGGGCGCAAAGCTGGGTATGCGCTTGGTGCTTGCAGACGTGCAGCAAGATGCACTCAAACAAACCGAGGCGAGCGCGATTTCACTCGGCGCCGAGGTAATGAGCCAGGTCTGCGATGTACGCCATGGCGATGAGGTCGAGTCGCTGGCGCAGGCGGCACTTTCGCGTTTTGGTGCAATTCATCTTGTGTTCAATAACGCAGGGGTTGGTGCGGGTGGCTTGATCTGGGAGAGTACCCAGCACGATTGGGAGTGGGTACTCGGTGTGAACTTGTGGGGTGTGATTCATGGCGTGCGGGTATTTACGCCCATCATGCTGGCCAGCGAGAAAGCGGATCCGACGTTTCAAGGGCATATCGTCAACACTGCCTCGATGGCGGGTCTGCTGACGCCACCTGCCATGGGAGTTTATAACGTCTCCAAGCACGCTGTGGTCGCGCTGACCGAGACGCTGTATCACGACCTCAGCCTGATTGAGTCGAGCCTTGGGGTGTCGGTGCTATGCCCTTATTTTGTGCCGACCGGGATCAGCCAATCCGAAAGCGTAAGACCGTTAGATGCCAGACCGGCAGAACCGGCAACTCGTAGTCAGCAGCTGTCGCAAGCCATGCTGGAAAAAGCGGTCACCGCCGGTAAGGTGAGCGCAGCAGAGGTTGCGCAGATGACGTTTGATGCGATCCGTGCGCGTCAGTTCTATATTTACTCGCATCCGCAAGCACTCGGTAATGTTGAACGCCGTATGCAAGATATTCTTCAAGTGCGCAACCCGAGCGACCCCTATGAACAAGCGCCCAAGCTGCGTGATCAGTGGCGTGCAGGTTTACGCGAAGACTAAAGGATTGATGCATGGCGCGTGAGGATTTTAGTTTTTTTCATCAGCTGCGGGTACGTTGGTCGGAAGTAGATATGCAGGCGATTGTCTTCAACGGCAATTACTTGAATTACTTCGACGTTGCCTTCACCGAGTACTGGCGCACCACTGCCTTGCCGGACGTAATCGCGCAGAGCGAGGCCGGTCTGGAAATGTTCGCGCGCAAAGCAAGTGTGGAGTACCACGCCCCTGCTCGCTTCGATGACATGCTCGATATTGGTGTGCGCTGCGCCG
>Ga0315899_10010216_pt1 | contig 10053 bp, 9 predicted proteins | sample LakEriMetagenome_2_FD_203518 | JGI IMG/M metagenome (GOLD analysis project Ga0315899, IMG submission 203518) | Freshwater fungal communities from buoy surface, Lake Erie, Ohio, United States - Buoy 4 MA112 | ecosystem: Environmental > Aquatic > Freshwater > Lake | place: USA: Lake Erie, Ohio...
CCAGAGCCTGCCCCCACCCCCCCCCCCCCCACCCCCCCCCATCAAGCCCATGCCGCCAAACATGCTCGCGAAAGGATCAGGCATGCCGGTGGGGGCCTGGGATGGGCCTCCCATGCCCCCCATACCTCCCATGGCCCCCATGCCCCCCATGCCTCCAAACAAGCTGGCGAATGGGTCACCCCCCACTCTTGGTAGGTCTGACTGTGACACCCTCAACATGTCAGCGTGTCGGCGCTAATACACACACACACACACACACACACACACACACACACACACACACGCATGCATGTATGTACGTATGTATGTATGTATATATATATATATACATATCGTATACAGCGTGATACCAAAGGATGAATAAATCGCACATGCGTGAGTATGCACACCGTATATGACGCATATCTAATAATATACAGCATGTGATAGCCACAGATATTTACAAGCTGTGACCAGGGCAGTAGGGTTTAGGGTTTAGGGTTTAGGGTTTAGGGTTTAGGGTTTAGGGTTTAGGGTTTAGGGTGTGACCAGTGCAATAGGAGGTGCCTCGCTCCGTGCTGTCAACGCATTTGCTTCCTCCTTTATCTTGTCGTCGCCCATGTTCTGCAACATCTGCACTGCCGCCACTGCCTCCTCTGCGGTCACCTTCCCTGCCGCGCGCAGAGCATCGGCGCACCACCAGTGAGGGATAAAGAAACTACATTTTTTTTCTCTCGCTTGTAGATAGATGGGATGGCTACATCCGATAGATAGATAGATAGATAGATGGGATGGATGTAGCCAACACTCTGCCTCTGTGCCGCCAGTTTTACTGCGGACTCCGAACGCATGGAGCCGAGCATGATAGAGAGAGTGTGAGAAATTACATTTACATACATACATACATACACACACACAGATACATAATATATATATACAGATATACATACATACATATACATACATTACACACAAATACATAATATGCAAATACATACATACACATACATACATATACACACATATACATACATAACATACATACTTGCATACACGCACACAAACTCTCTCTCTCTCTCTTTCTCTCTCCTACTCTCTGTCTCTCTCTTACTCTCTCTCTCTCTCTCTCTCTCTCACGAGATGAACCACAGGAGGCAACAAACGGTAGCAACCCTCACCGTCAGACAGCAAGGAGCCCACGGCATCTTTGAGCACGCTCGAGTCAAGCTTCGCCAACGCACTCGCCCCCTCTCGCACGGCGCTGGTGTTTGTCCACACTGCCTTCGCCAGCGCAATATTTCGAGCTTCTGCCGCCGACATTCCTCCGGCTGCCCCCTGCATACCCTGCATACGTGGCCCATTTCCCCCATTTACTGGCGTCTGCGGAGAAATTCTGGAAAGTCAGAACCCTGGTTATTTACTGCAGAAGGTCACTAAACATGGGACTTTCGAGAATTTGTGCCTGTGGAGACGGCAGAGGGATCTGAATGGAAGAACTGTCGACACCAAGTGCATCCAGGGCATCTTTCACCTCCCTCAATGTTTCTTCCACAAGGGCATCACCATTGTCCAGCTTGTGCGCAGCGCCCACGTCCTTGTAGGCGCGCACCAGCAGCTCCTTTGCGCGCGCGCCTGCGTCCTCTTGATCTGCACACACACACACACACACACACACACACACACACACACACACACAGACACAGACACAGACAAAGACACAGATACAGACACAGAAGTAGTGAGTAGTGGACCGTTTTTTGTTTTTCCCATGTGAAGACTTCATAAATATACATAATTTTTTTATTTTTGGCCAAGTAAAAGACATCAGAAATTTTCCCTTTTTTCTTGGACTTTCTTAACAGTGTGTTCTGTCGCGGCGTTGAATTTTTTATGGAATTTGGGCGCTTCAGCGCGTTGTTGCGAAGGCACTTTCCATTAAAGGTGTCAAATTCTCGTGCATGCGGTGCCACGTGCATGCGCTGGCACCGCATGCACATGAAGAGATCCCTCACGGCATTGATACTCACACCTGTTCCAAATAAACCGTACTTCATAAACAGTTCCACACTGTTTAGTTCATGTAACTACAACTGACACTGTCTTTTACTCACACCTGTTCCAAATAAACCGTACTTGATAAGCTTCATAAACCTATACCCTTGCCACCTACCCATCCGCCCAGTCCTTAAACCCACACATCCACCCATTCCTTAAATCAACCCTTGAATCATCCCTAAAGACTTCGTCTTTATAAAACCTTTGGTTTTACCACCCAAAACATCCTTTAGAGTTGCTCGCGACGTCCATATATATGGATATATATATGGAGTATTTTATACTCTAACCCATGGTCAAATAATAATATTATAAGTTTTTAGTTCTTGTGTCTAGACACACGAGGTGCACTGAATCTGCCCGCGGCCCGGTTTCCTGCAAACTAAGCGCTTTGACCCGCTTCCCTCCCCCCACACAAATATAAGTTTTTAGTTCTTGTGTCTAGACACAAGACCTGTTTTAACATCAATTGAAACTTAATCAGAATAAAAAATAAATACCATTACTTCAATAGTTACGTTACTATTATTAGTAAAGGAAACATTCATGTTACGACCATTTAATTTCCACGTTCTACATTTACATGACACCGTTTGCTATTTTCCCAATAATTTTGATTGATAAACCGGTAGAAATACCGAAATGACTAGAGGTTAACTGTTCCGCAAGATTTGAGGGGGAGGACAAGGGGGGAGTATAGGTTTATGAAGCTTATTAAGTTTTAAAAAAAAAGGGACATTTGCGAAGTCTTTACGTCTCCGGAATAATAATATTTTTTTTCATATTTATGAAGTCTTCACGTGGGGAAAATAAGAAACGGTCAATCACTCACTACTCACAGACACAGACACAGACACACAGACGCACACCCAAACCAGCAGCAGAGCTGGGATCGTCCTTAAAAAATAAGAATAAAAAATAAAAAATAAAAATAAAAATAAAAATACCAGCGGCAGAGCTGGGGTCGTCCTTGTGCCCTGTCTTGATGTTTTCCGCTTGGCGTTTGTAGGCGAGACCTGTGAACAAGGTATTGTATAAAACAAGGTATATATATATAGAATGTTCTTCAACATTTGAACGTTCGGCAAAGCATAGTGTGTTGCAATATTATACTTCATAGATCTCTTGTGGGCGAGACCACGACGGTATAGCGCTTTGAGATTAAAGGCACACCGCGGCGGTAGAGGGCTTTCAGATTGAAGGCGTCCATGTTCAAGACACCCGAGCAGATCTCCTCAACTTTGGCCCACTCCCCGAGCTGAATGAAGCAGCTGGCCTGGGTTTAGGGTTTAGGTTTTAGGGTTTAGGAGAGACTACATGAGATTTGTTAGCTGCTTCATATCATGGTGCCCCCCTACAACCTGGTTCAGCGAACAGCTGCGCGTGAGGCTCGCCGCCTAGGGCACCATTCTCAAAAGTCAGTGCCCTTGTAGATGTACTATATGAATTCACATAGAGCTTCCTTTTGAGAAACTAAACCTTGGGCCACGCCAAGAGTGTCGTCAGCTTTTCCTTCAAAGAGATTCTCGAAAGTCAGTGCCCTTAGTAGATTTACTATATAAGGTCTCTGTAGAGAGTACTGTTGAGAACTCATGCCTTGGCCAAGGCGTACTTGCCCACCGCGGCCTCATAATGCTTGTTCACATGCAGCTCATTGCCTTCGTGCTTCAACCCCTCCGCCCTCCGCACCAGCTCTTCTGCGGCAGGGGGGATCTGCTCGAACACCCAAGTCTTTGATTTAGTCGCGGTGCACTCCCACACCTCTTTGCCCATGTTGTCCTGCTCCCCGCCGGGCGCACCAGGGACACGAGAGGGCACGGGCAGCGAGATGCAGAGGGCGCCACGAAGGCACTGCACGCCCGCGCTCACCGGGGCGCCAGGGAACGGCGCATTGAACGCGCTGCTCTTCATCGCCTGGATGTCCTGGGTGGACATGTGGCGCAGCTCCTCGGCGGCGCGCTTCGCTTCGGCCGGGTCCACGCCGAGCGGCATCCCGGTCATCGACATCATCGAACTGAGCACGCCCGGATCCATGTTCGACATCATGTTGGCGGCCCCACGGATCATGTCGGGCGTCATCAGTTTGTCGATGAGATCCGTGTTGAATCCGAGCCCGGGCATCGAGCCCCCGCGCAGCGCCAGGATCTCGTGCGGCGGGCGCGTCCGCCGCGGCGCCCAGCGTCGGCTCAGAATATCAGGCACCGCCTCCAAGCCGCCGCCGCGTCCGCTCGACGGAGTCGGGAGTGGGGAACACGACGGCAGCGCCAGCAGCGAGAGCACCAGCAGGCCCGGGGCTATGCCTCCCGGAAGAGGAGGCCTTCGCTCCAGCATTTCTCACACACTCTCAATCCCTCGGCCCTTTGTGGGGTTTCTTCGTTTGGAGCCCCCCCAGTTAAATCGGGCATGGCGTCGGGCATGTAAGCGGGGCATTCGCGTGTGAATGTTTGTGTTCATGTGCGTGAGCGTGAGCGTGAGCGTGAGCGTGGGCGCGTGCGAGTGTGCTGACCAGCGTGCGAGAGAGTGTGTTTGTGTGAGTGAGTGTGTGTGTGAGAGAGAGCGAGACAGAAAGAGCGAGAGAGAGAGATAAGTGTGTGTGAGAGAGAGAGAGAGAGAGAGAGAGAGAGCCTGCGCGCGTGCAATTGTGCTGACTTGCGTTCGGTTGGCTGCGCACAGCTGGGAGGCTCGCGTGAGCCCTGTCCGTGGCTATGGCGCCAGCGGCGCAGGCGGGGGGGGCCGGGGGACGGACGGCAGAGTGAGCCGCGCGCTGGTTGCCGCGGGCCTGTCGTGCCTCGCGCTGATGGTGCTCGCGATGGTGGCCTCAGCGGGCAGTGCAAACGCAAAGAACGCGGCCACAGTGGGCCTGCAGATGCGCGCCCAGCAGCTGCGCATGTCCATGCTCCAGCAGGACGTGGACGCCTCCCTCCCAGTCCCTGCCGCAGAGCAGGCGGCCCCTGCGGACGGCTCCGAGGCGGCACCTGCCGCAGCGCAGGCGGACGGCTCCGACGCCCCGAGCAGCGCTGCAGGCACTCTGGCCGAGCAATCCTCGACCATACAGACAGCAGTGGCTCCAGACGGCAAGCAGACCAAGGTAGGACACGGCGGTGGCGGTGTGCTGCTGTGCCTGAGTTGTGCTGGTGCTGTGCTGGTGCTGTGCTTGATGTGCGATCACGCGCTGAGGGCGTTTGCGGGCTGGCGCGCGGCGGCGGAGGTGCGCAGGCTCAAGAGAAGGAGGTGCGCAAGTTCTTGGAGCAGGGCGCGTACGACTTTTCGTTCTCGGACAACGCCGTGCCCTCGGCGGAGACGGGCGAGACGATGGTGCACATGATGCACAAGGCCCGGCCGCAAATGCTGGACACAGCCGGTGCTCTCGCGCGGCTGGCTGCAAGAAAGGCGAGGGCGGAGCGCCCGCGGCATCTGCAAGGTCGGCCGCAGCTTCACCTGTGGGGCCTGCAGGATCACGTGGTGCATGTAGACTCCGCTGTGAAGGACGTGGGGGTGTTGCGCCTCAACGAAGTGAGGGTGGATCCTCTCCAAGACGTTATTGCTCAGGCCCACTACACGCTGCAGTAGGCGTCTCAGTACTCTCCTCTTGTTATTGTCCAAGCCTATCTCAAAGACCGTGACTCCCCCCAAGTAGTCCTAAGGGTCTCTCTCCTCTTGTTATTGTCCAAGCCTTCTGTACGCTGCAGTAGGCGCCTCTCTGTGCTCGCGCGGTATCATCTCGCCTGCCAGCGCAGCATGCGAGAGGCGTCGAGTGCACGCCAGAACGCCTGTGGGCAGGAGTCAGACGGGGGCGGAGGGAGAGGGAGGGAGAGGGGGGGCGTGTGGGAGGAGGTTGCGGAAAGTACATGATGAAAGGAAATGATTAAATTGCGAAGCTCTAGGCTCACAAACATTTAATGGACACACACTATATCCCACGCATGGGCTGACCTCATCTCCTCTGTATCCTCGTCTCCTCTGTATCCTCGAACCCGTTTCGCCCTGCCCGGCGACCCCTCGTGCAGAGACCCCTGGTCTCACAGGCAGAGGAAGACAACACCAACCACGATGGCCAGTATGGGGGCCAGTCTGCCCTGTAGCGACTCGGAAAAGAAGACCGCGCCGACAATGGAGGAGAGCAGAATACCGCCGCCGCGCTTTACAGCCGTCACGTACACGGGCGATATTTTGGCCATTGCCTGGTATTGCGAAAGCTGGTACAGCGCGTCTGCGCCGCAGGTGAGGAGGATGAGGATGATTACTGACGGTTGCAAGAGCACCTGGCGGCGCGAGAAAGACCTTGCACCGCCCGAGGCGGCTGCAGAGCCTGCGAGCGCGGTGCCTGCCATTATCAGTCTTCCCCACGCGTAGTAGACGGTCTTGCTGCTTGACGCGATCGCCACCTTATCCATGCGGGACGTGAACCCGTAGATCACGCAATTGAAGAGAATGTACCACGAGCCCACCGCCAGCCCCCCAACGACCCTGGTACAAATTCTCAAAAGTCAGTGCCAGTATGTATACTATATCAAGCCACTACGGAGCTTTGGCTTTTGAGAATTTGTACAGCTGCGCCTTGCTGCCCCGCGCGCTCCCGACCTGGGCGCCCTTGCCCAGAGAAAATGCTCCGATCACCACGCAGACAAGAGCGAGGAGGTGGTGAAGGGGATACGGCTTCTCCGGTTCGTCGCACCCGAGTCCAATCAGCGGACAGAGGACCGGCATCGCCACGACACCAACCAGCAGCTGCATCACGGGGTCGAACGCGAGGAAAGGAGCGCACAGGGAAATGTCGCTCACGGCATAGGCGCGTGTCTCCAACGTCTTGACCAGCACCAGCAGCAATGATGCGCCAGTGGCGGCACACCAAAAGCGAGCAGGCAAGGGCGCCGCGCCAATCTCGCCTGCCCAGAGGCAGAACGCGAGGGCGACGACGCCTTGCACCAGGCACGCTACACCCACCTGCTCTGCGCTCCCCACCCCCTTTGCGCTCACCACCTTGCGAAGCGCCCCCACAGCTGTGCTCCCTACCAATGCGAGGCCCGAGAACCCCAGACCCATGAGGTAGGAGGAGGACGCCAACTCCTCCTCACTCCCCGGCAGCGCGATAGGAGGCGCTGTTTGGGTACGGAGGAGGAACGAGGCGGCTGTCGCCCCTGCCGCTACCGCCATTGCTACCTCCGCTAAGTAGTCGCCCGCACGTGCGAAGATGATGGCGAGATTTGATGCACGGTATCCGAGGCAAATCACGAGATCGTGCTGAATGGGCAGGAACTCTTCCGGAGTGAGGTTGAGCCCAAAGAGCACCAACAGCGACAGCATCTCAAACGAGTACCGGTGACGAAAGAAGGACCAGTGCTCCAGATGTGCGTCGCCGAGCTCACAAATCAGCTGCACCGTCGCGAGTGCAGGGAGAATGCGCGTATACGGCTGGAAGGCCAACAGCGCATTTGCCGCCTCCAAATGCCACGCCGCGACGGCGACTATACCGGTAAAAAGCAGGACAAGGCGCCATTCGAGAGTGTCCAGCTTCCCGGCGATAAAATCTCCTGAGAATGTCTTGAGCATGTAGATTAGAATGGCGTAGTCGAGCCGCATGTCGTACAAGATCAGCGCCGCCGCTCCACCAAGCATGCACAGGTTGAAAGCGACGCTTCGGATCTGCACGTTGACGGCCGCACCAATGCTGCCAATGTAGAGGTGCCCGATCCATCGGCCAGACCGCAAGTACGGCAGAAAGCCTAGTGCGGCAGCCTGCGATGGTGATGAGACAGCAATCGAGGCCCGAGGAGCAAGCTCAAATGCGATGAGGCATACGAGCGCCAGTCGTGGCAGGCCCCAGCCGTACTTTGCCGCACGGTCCGAGCTGAAGTACGGCGACGACACACCCACCGGAGGAATGAAGCGCCACAAGGTCTTATCGCCGTAGCCTGCCTCCCAGGTCTCTGGGTGTTCCTTGCGCAAGGTATCGAAAACCCTATATGCCGTCACACTCATGCACACGGCAGAAGGGTCGTCAGGGCCGCGGCCATCGTCAAAGTGGTAGCGGCCGTCCTTGGCCATCGATATCAGCGCTCCAGTGATGTCGCATATAAAAGGGTCCTCTGCCTCTCCCTGAACCACAGCTGAGTGAAAATTCACAAGCAGGTCAGCTCAATTGCACACTTGGCGTAACATTTGAAATGCAGAGCGGGGCGAGAGCAATGTTCCACCTGTGGATCCCGATCTGCCGGGCGATGAGAAGCGAGCGCGGGCGCCGCCCGCGCTGACGGTTACAACTAAGGTCTTGGTCGAGACAGACGCCCGCGGGCTCGCTGCTCGGCTCCTCGTGCCCCCGCCCGCCCCACTCCGCCCTCTGCTGCTGCTTCGTGCCCTGCCGCTGCCTGGCTTCGAGGAGCCTCTCCTGCCTGGGTCCGGGTGTGCGTGTTCTCATACATCGCGCCTCTCTGTGCGCTTCGGTATCAAATCTCTCTCTTTCTCTCTCTCCCCCCCCTTCTCTTCTTCTCTTCTCTCTCTCTCTCTTCCTCCCTACTCTCGCTCCCTCCCTCCCTCTCACACACACTCTCGCTCTCATAGAGAGAGAGGGATGCCGCAGGGTGCAAAGTAAAGAGAGAGGGATGCCGCAGGGCGCAAAGTCTCAGCTGGCTTAGAGAGCTTGCCTACCCCTCACCTGATGTAGATGAGAGAGAGTACTCACACATGCACACATCCTCTGTCCTCTCTTGGTCAAATGCACAGCTGTGCATTTTCGTACTGCCGCGAGTCTGCAAGAAAGCTCGGACATCATGCGACATGGGGGGCGAGGGGGGCGCAATCGCGCCCCCGCGCAGCCCGGCGGCATTTACCTGATTTCATAGCTCGGATGCAACCGGTCCCTGCGTTCCGTGCTGTGCGCGAAGCCACGAACGGTTCGCTCGACCGTGGGTCTGCCGATGGCAGAAGACGACGACTGGTTCGGCGCGATTGGCGCGGAGGGAGCAGGGGATGCAGAGGAGCGCCAGGAGATTGTGCCTGGGGTCTCGCATACCGAGATTGCGGCATGTTGCCGTGTGCTGGATGCGCTGGGCAAGAACATGACTCTGGTGACATCGAGCCCGGACCTGAAAGGGCTGCGGAAGAGCCTGATACCCTTCGTCCAGGCCGAAAGTGCCAAGCGTTTCGGGGGTATGTCCAAGGACGACAATGATGCACGCCGGCAGGCGGCGCAGCAGAGCAACCGCGAACAGCAACAGGCCAAGGCTCGCGATCGCAAATTCATCGAAAACACTCTCCTGCGCGCGGGGCGTCGCGCCAAACTCGATGCGCTCATAGAGGCCACCGACGACGACCGCCTCCTCTTGCTCGTGCCGGATGGGCTCGGGGCGCAGCTGCTGCCTGGCGCCCCGCAGCACACGCCCCATGTCCTCCTCGTTGCACCGCAAGAGGAGGCGGCGCACCGCGACGACACTCAGGCTGCAGACGCACGAAATGGAACCAGCGCGTTATTGGCCGGCGCCGCAGAGGCGGGGGCCGACGTCTTGAGCGTGCAGAAGCCTGGGGCTGGCAACGAGGGACAAATGTCGCTGCCGGCCACCCCGCCGCCCCTGCAAAACCCGCGGGCGTGTTACACGTGCAAAGTGCGCTTCACACAGCTCCACTTTTTTTACGACCAGCTGTGTCCGGCGTGCGCACAGCTCAACTACAAAAAGCGGCTACAGACCGCGGACCTCTCGGAAAAGATTGCGGTGCTCACAGGCTCAAGGGTCAAGATCGGGTACCGCGTCGCGCTCAAACTCCTGCGCTGCGGTGCGACGCTCATCGCCACTTCTCGCTTCCCCCGCGATGCCGCCGAGCGCTTTGCGCAGGAGCTCGACTTTTCCCGGTGGTCGCACCGCTTGCATGTCGTAGGTCTTGATCTGCGCGACCTAGTTGCCGTGGAGCACTTCACGAGCTTTGTCGCCCAGCGATTTGGGCGGGTGGACATCCTGATCAACAATGCCTGCCAAACTGTCCGACGCCCGCGCGGATACTATGCCCCTCAGGTCGAGCAAGAGGAGA
>Ga0315899_10010218_pt1 | contig 10051 bp, 19 predicted proteins | sample LakEriMetagenome_2_FD_203518 | JGI IMG/M metagenome (GOLD analysis project Ga0315899, IMG submission 203518) | Freshwater fungal communities from buoy surface, Lake Erie, Ohio, United States - Buoy 4 MA112 | ecosystem: Environmental > Aquatic > Freshwater > Lake | place: USA: Lake Erie, Ohio...
CTGCTGACACTGTCCTTCTCCACGGTCTCTCTCTCGCTCTCGCTCTCTCGCTCTGGCTCTCTCTCTCTCTCTCTCTCGCGCGCGCTCTCTCTCTAGATCTGGATTTCAACCCCATGATAGACAGGCAGGCTGAAGATCGCTGCCATCGCATCGGCCAGGTGTTCCTAATGTGTTCCTAATGTGTTCCTAATGTACCATCGCATCGGCCAGGTCAGACCTCCTAAGCCTTGCAGAATGTGTTCTGAAATCATGTAGAATGTGTTCTCTGATCGCTGCTTCGCCTCGGCCTGACGCGGCCCATAACCATATTATGTGTGTGTGTGTGTGTGTGTGTGTGTGTATATGCATACTGTATGTATGTATATATGCATACACACACACACACACACGTATACATGTACACACACACACACACACACACACACACACACGTTCAGACGCGACCGGTAACCATCTACAAGCTCGTGTCAGCGGGAACAGTGGACGAGAAAATCTACAACATTGCTGAGCGCAAGGTACCAAAAAAAAAAATTGGTACGCAAGGTACCCAAACAAAATTCTCAAAAGGGAGCATGCAGTGCTTCCTCAGAGTAAATGTGCTATGGTATTGACTTTTGAGAATTTCCGGGGGGGCCGAAGGGCCACCTTGCCAACACGATGCTGGGGGAGGGGGAGGGTGCTGAGGATGCTACCGACCATTCTCAGGTCTGAAATGAAAAAAAATGAGAAAAAAGGGGGGGGAAAGGTGCTGAGGAGCTACCGACCATGTCAGGTCTGAAATTCTCAAAGAATTTCAAAAAAGGGGGTGGATGCGACCGACCATTGTCAGCTCTGGAAATTCTCAAAATGACTCCACTCTCGCACCCCCCCCACCCCCCCCACCTCCCATAATCATAGCACATTTTCTCTTTGAGCGCGTCCTCCTTGAATAACCCATCCTCCTCATCATCATTCATCCTCCTCCTCCTCCTTCTCCTCCCCCCCCCCCCTGCTTCCTCCTCCTCCACCTCCTCCTCCTGCGCAGGATAACATAGCAGACCTGATTCAAGAGATCCTGGCGCGGCACCTTGTTGAGCTGGGGGCACGCGGCTCGCGCTAGTGCTTGGACTGCAGACCGCTAATTGGACGCTTGTGATGCTCCCTACCTAGGGCACGGGTCGTCTCGTGCATGCCAAAACAAGGGTTAGTTAACTAACTAAACCACGCCTTTGGTGTCCGCAGCCGCGCATGCTCGTCAGCTGTATCATCACAATGAACTTGGCTTGGTATCAGGATACTTTGTATCTCGGATAGAATGGACTTTTTGTAGATCCAAAATCCACTTTATCGGAGATACAAAGTTCTTTGTGATAATACGCTTGCCCTTGCACTTCATCATCACGTCATGTCTTACCATAGCACATTTACTCTGAGGAAGCACTGCATGCTCCCTTTTGAGAATTTTGTTTGGGTACCTTGCGTACCAATTTTTTTGGTACTACATCTTGGCGACACCAGCAATCTCGCCCAAAAGAATGTGATTCGTCTCTCTCCCAGCGCCATCGGCGCTCGCTTCCTCCCTCTCCTTGTGACGTCAAAAACCAAGCGTGTCTCAGTTTCTCAGTGTGCCGGGAGTTTGGGTTTATTGCGATCCGAAAACGGGACAAAAATCCTACGCTAATCCGCGAGGTTTTGTGTGCTCATCCTACCGCGCGCTCCTCTACTGGTAGAACAAGTTCTGCACGAGCGCAAAGATCCTCTAGAAAATGTTCTCTACTGCACAGCAGTGCCCAGAGGAGCACTTAGACAGCGGCAGAGAACAGAGAGAAGAAAGGAAGAGGAGGTGGGGGCCAGGTCGCTCATCGTCACCTTGGAGGCGAGCAAGTCAGCCTTCCCCATCCGGGATGGGCCTCAGATGGACACGTGTCTCTCTCTATCTCCTTTGCATGTATCCTCCTCCTCATAGGGATGGCCTCAGATGGACACGAGCTCAGGTAGACACAAGGACACCGACACCATCGATGCGGGTGGTAGGAAGGCCCGGGATGCTTGTTTCGGTGCCGGCAGAGCGGAACATAGAGTGATAGGGAGACCCATACCCCGAAAACATCTCGCGGCTGAGACGTTGGCCACTGGTGCTCGACTTGCGCCAGAAGCTGCACCCCGGCGACGAGTCTTGGTGCGCGCTGTGCGGGTCGTCGTCCTGCCACCAAAAAAAACAAACTTTAGTGCACTAGTGCATTTACTGATACCAGTCAAGATGTTGAGTACTTTAGAGAGAGAACACATTAATAAGAAGGGCGTAGTAGACTGTTACTAATACAAGTCAAGATGTTGAGTACTTTAGAGAATTCGCACCTGGTCCCAGTGCGCTAGCTCAAGCCCGCAGTAGGCACAGAGCACCTGCACACCCAACCATTGCCACGTCCTTTATCCTAGGTCTCTTTTGCCAGTGACACGTGAGTCTCAAGGTCAAAAGAGGCCTTTATTGTAGGTCTCTTTTGAACGTGACCACTCTCACTGCCAGCGAGTCGCAAGCCCTGCAGAGCCCTGCCCTACTATAGAAGTAAAAGAGACCTAACATAGAAGTAAAAGAGACCTACTATAGACAGGACGTAAACACGCTCACAGCGACAGGGATTGCACTCGCGGCGACGGTGCAACGGGGAGTGCGCACGCGGGGCGGCACCTTGTCAGCAGCCTCGCTGTCGGGGGTGAAGATGAAGCCGGCCCTTGCCATGGCTTCGGGTGACAGGCGTGGGTTCGTGGCATGGGGCCATTCAAGAAAGGTACTTTCCCGCCCCTCCACCGTGCGGAGTTTGTCAACTAGATCGCCAAAAGTTTCCTGGCATGAGGGTGGACACGTGTCAAAAGAGAACTATTAAGGAGCAAAAGAGACCTACTAAAGAGACCTACTTACACTGGCATACCTTGACGACAGGCGCGATGGAGTCGCGCGAGCACGTGCTCCGCGTGCTTGAACGCGACACCATGCCGTCGACACTGTTCGTGGTTCGTGACGACACAAAGGAAGTGTTGGTATCGTCCACGCTCGTCGTCGAGGCAACCGAGGGGCTGGCACATTCCGCCGCATTCTGCCGCATGCGCCCCAAGTCGCTCAACCACCCGGCTGGCACCTCTGTGCTGCGTGTCACCTCGGTGCTGCGCGTCCCGTCTACCGCTCCTGCTCTGCTGTCGCCCCCGCTTCTGGTACTTGACACCGCACACCCTTCCAGCTCCGGAAGCCACACTGACGTCGGCGCACAGCTCGCGTCGCCCATCACCTCCCTCTGCATTAGGAACACATTAGGAACACATTAGGAACACATTAGGAACACACATTGGGACACATTAGCTCGCATCGCCCTCTGCATCTGCACAGAGGAAGTCCAGGGGCAACCCCTAGGTCTCTTTCGACACTTACCAGGTCTCTTTTGACACTTACTAGGTCTCTTTTGACACTTACTAGGTGTCTTTTGACACTTAATAGGTCTCTTTTGACCGGTAGTCGTGCAGAGGTACGTACACCCCGCGCCCGATGCTCATCACAGAATACACATGTACGTCACATATCAGATATGCCATACACATGTACGTCATACAGCAGGTATGATGCGGGCCCGCTATACAAAAGAGACCTAATAAAGAGTCAAAAGAGACCTAATATAGTGTCAAAAGAGACCTAATAAAGTGTCAAAAGAGACTTAATATAGAGAGAAAGACCGCTTCCCCACCATACACATCTACGTCATACAGCAGGTATGATGCCATACACAGATACCACAATGCCGCCACTGTCTGCCTGTCTGTGCGTCTGTCTGTGGGTCTCTTTTGACACTACAGGAGGTCTCTTTTGACACTGTAGTAGGTCTCTTTTGACACTATAGTATGTCTGTCTGTCTGTCTGTCTGTTTCTGTCTGCGTGACACATAAATAGATAGATGTGTGTGTGTGTGTAGAGGGAGAGAGAGAAGAAAAAGAGACCGGGGGTGCCTGCCTCGACGGCTGGCGGCGCTGGGATGGCTGCACAGGGGCGGCGGCATGGGGCGACTCGCGGGGCGGCGGTGTGGGGATGAGTATAGCATGGTCCAGATGGTTCTGCCCACATATATCTAACATGTAAACATATATAGCATATATATATAATATACATATATATATATACACACACATACATATACATATACATATACATATACATATACATATACATTTTGGAGCTTGGGGTTCAGGGTTTAGGCGTGGTTTTCGGCGGTTCGGGGTTTAGGGTTTAGGGTTTAGGGTTCTAAAAGGCGTGGTTTTCGGTGGTTTTGCGGCGTGCTGTCCGCCCCATGGCCGCCCGCCAGCCTTGGTAACTTGTAATAATGTCAGAAGAGACCTATTAGTGTCAAAAGAGACCTACTAAAGTGGTAAACGAGACGTAGGTAGTAAAGTGCCTCTTCCTTCCCGTCACCCTCTCGCTACCGCTATTCGCTACACCCTTTACTACTGGCATCTCTGTACAGACACGCCCTCCACTCTGGTGCTCCTCGGATAGGATGTGTCCTCTCTATACAGAATGTGTTCTCTATATTAGGGAGACCTCGTAAGCTTTGAACTTCATCAAATATTCTCCGAGGAGCACCACGGTGCGCACCTGCAAAAAAAAAAAGGGTAAAAATTCTCAACAGTCAGCGCCCCGTTGTATTTCTATACAAGTCCATTAGTTATCGACTTTTTTGAGAATTTGAACCATATGCACCACGCGCTCTTGGCCCATGCTCGCACTCTGTACCTGTTCCACATAGAATGTGTTCTCTATGTGAGAAATGTGTTCTCTATATACCATATGCACCACGCGCTCTTGCCCCATGCGCTCTGTACCTGCCCCATATAGAATGTGTTCTGAATTTTTTAAATGTGTTCTCTGTATATCATCTCCAGGCATACTTGCCCCATATCCGTTGTGCCTGCCACCACAAAAAAAAAAATTGAATGTGTTCTCTGTATATCATGTACTCCAGGCATACTTGCCCCATACCCGTTGTGCCTGCCACCACCTCTCACGCAACACACACATATAGCGGGCCAGACCATGAGGGATATACTATACACACGCACACACACACACACACACACACACACACACACGCTATAAATATGTGTGTGTGTATATATAATATATATATATATATATATTGTATATATATATACGCGTCAAAGGGTCGCCAAGACAGACCGTGAGGGAAATACGCGAGAAGGGGTCGCCGAGGACCAAGCCCGACACATCGGCGCGCGGCCCCAGCGTTGCCACGTCAGTCCTATTGATGCGTGTCAAAACGTCTCCCATACGCAGCTTCCCAGTAATTTGCGCTGCGCCGCCTGACTGGAGCCGCCGAACTTGAAAGTAGCCGTTTTCGAGGCGGACAAGATCGATCCCCAGACCCACAGGTCCCTCGCACAGTCGCTCCGGCATGGGCACTGCCGGCTGCCGGATGAGCGTCACGGGCTTATCGACGTCGAGCGTGCTGTCCTGCATCAGCCGTCGCACGCGTACAGTAATGCAGATGGGAACACCCTCTGGGCCCACAATACGATTGGCAACTTCGTCTGGCGTTTCGCCCTTGACCGGAACCCCGTCCACCGCCACCAGCACGTCGTTGACCGCGATCTCGCACGAGAAGGCTGCCGGTCCGCCGGGGATCACCTTTGTCACGTACAGATCACCCTGCAACACACACACACCAAACACACACACCACACACACACACCAGTCTCACACCACAGTGTCATGACGCGCTGCTGGCGGCGCTCTCTGTCGCAATCTGCATTCAGAAGAAACTCTCCAGAAAATAGCAGACAATGGCGGCGGTTTGCAATACAACATTCGCGGCATCGCGTTGCAGTGGGCACGACCTCTTGGTTTACGTTGATATTGCAGCCAATGCCGCACATGACCCCGGACGTCTGACACAAATTCTCGGAAGTCAGTGCCCAAGAACATTTACTAAGTAAAAGTCTCCACAGTTTACTTGAGAGAATTTGCACCGGCGGCGTGGGCATCTCGCCCCACGTGGTGTTTGCACCCCCGCTAGGCGAAGGTGCCGGAGGTGCCGACACAGTGCCCTTGACATGCGAGGGTCCAGGGCCTGGCGTTGGCGGAGGCATCTGTGGGCACCCTCAGCACACTCGGCGTGGAAGCTGGGGCCGGCGACAGAGAGCCGTCAGGCCACGCTGCGGCCGCGCAAGAGGGAGCGCACCAAACGGCACATGCGCGACCACGCGCTGGGAGCCAGGAGCTCGGGCAACCTGAGGGCCCCGGCGCTGGTTAATGCGCGCCAGGCACGCGGGGGAGCCTTCACAACCAATCAAGGTCGAAGAGACAAAAAAAAAATAACTCAGAAATTTACTAAACGTGTGCAACGGACCCGTTGAAGATGGGAGTGGTGGACGATGTAGCCGTACGATGGTTTGAGCTGTGTGACAAGGACAAGACGGGCCAACTCTACCTCACATTTGCGCTGCAGGCCCAGGTGCGCGAGGGGGCGAGTGCGCGCTCGCGTGCCTCCGCGTGTCGCTGGAATCCTCTCCGCCGTCGCCTTGCGCTGACCTCTTTTCCAAAGCGCGCACAGGCGTGGCCGTGCCACGCGTCAAAGCGCCTGGCGATGCCCAGTCGCTGCCGATGCCCCGTCGCTGCCTTGCACTCACAAGGCGGCGACGCCCTGGCGACGCGCGGGCTGAGGCTGCTGCTGTGGGCAGATGCGTCTCGAATCGGCAGCAGAGATAGACACAGCAGCGACGCGCGACAAGCTGCTCGCCGTTAAGCCAGGCAACAAGATTACGCAGGTTGTCCCGGTGGTGTCGCGGGCGTGTGCCAATGCGCGCTGCCCTTCCCCTCCTCCCACCTCCTGCTGCACTTTCACCGCAGCTCGCGACGGTCTGGCGAAACATGGCTCACGCGTGAGTGCCCATGCGGCGTCTGGGCAAACAGGATGCGTTTCTGGACTACGTCAATGAGGTGGCGCGGGCCTCGGGCAAGGAGGCAGTGCTTAGCGCGGAGCTCGATACCATGAGCGAAGAGGTCCAGCAGTTCGGCGTTCCTCCTGCCGAGACTGGTATGCCCCCTTTTTTTCGCACGCTGGTCCGCGTCCTCTCTGACCGACCGCATTGATGCTGTCGCGCGGCAAGCGTGGCTTCTCGCCTTCGTTCTCCTTCATAGCAGCCTCGCGACGTGTAACCCGCTCTGCCTCGCGTCTGCGAGCGGCAACGAGGACCTGACAGTGTGCGTCTCAGGAAATGCGGTGGAGGACATGAATTCATACCGGCAATATCACGGGCTGGACAAGGCGATGGGCTACTTGTTGCAGTGCCTCATCGTGGAGGAGCCCGCGGACCCTGTCCAGGCATTGATTTCCAAGATGGAGCAGATGCCCAAGCTCGCAAAACTCCGCAAAGAGCTTCCCGGCAAACCTTACTGGGGAAATGTCCCTTAACTGGGAAATGTCAGCAAATCTTCTTGAGCACAGGCTTGAGCGCAGGCAATCAGTGACCATGACTGCTGCGTGGTGAGCCACATGTAAAACATGTATAACAACATGTGCCCGCTCAGGCCGTGGGGTGTGTCTGTCGAAGGGTGCGGCCAAGTCTTTGGCGATGATGTGTCGCCGGGCACGCCGCAAGCTCTGCCCTTGCTCGCACATCCCCCCGGCGCCGGCGGCCCCCGTTGTAACGTTTCAGCGGATACGTGTATTAAAAGACGGGAGAAAATCGGAGGAAAACCTGGCGAGGACCCACGCAACACGATACGCAAGGAAAGTGTAGAACGCTCCAGCTCGCTTTCTGTTGATGTTGTTGGCGATGTTTACACACACACACACACACACACACACACACACACACACACACACCCTTGCGTCTCTAATCGGCAGCAGAGATAGACACAGCAGCGACGCGCGACAAGCTGCTCGCAGTTAAGCCAGGCACCAAGATACATATATATATGTACATATAGTTGGCAACGCTAAAACAGTTGCCAACCCCTACACCCTGCACCCTGTTGTACAACACACTTGATGAGGCACGGCAATGTATTCACATCTGCTTCATAGGCTGTCGGCCTCGGACAGGGTGCACGAGAAGGTACCGATCTCGCTTATCCTGCACGTCACCTTGTCCCCCACCTGCACAAGCTTAACGTTTGTCACAGCCATGTGCAAGGCAAATGAAAAAATGGCATTCGCGCCCATCAGAAGTCCAAGAATCGGCGCAGGAGGCATATAGTAATGTAGCAATGTCACGAACTTGCCTCAACGGGCACGCCGTAGGGAGGGAAGCCGTCCAAGGGAGGAGGCCGCCCGGTAAGAATGACATCGCCTGGGAACAAGGTCATAAAACGGCTGACATATTCCAAGATCTGTTGGATCCATGCGCACACCAAATGCTCATTTGATGACACTGCCTGCATGGCACACACTCTCTCGCATCGTAGAGAAGGTCACTCAATTTAGCCAACCCACTGGACAGAAATGCTCAAGTATAAGATTTCAGCGTAAGACGACGTACCAATCGCCTGCCACATTCCTCTTTCTGATCCCCTGGGCTAGTCTGATACATTTACCAACTCGATACGCAAGGGCGCAGGCTAGTAAGCAAGGCACAGCAGGCAAAGGAAGCCCGAAAAGCGCTGAGCGGCCAAGAAACAAAACCTGTCCGCACGAAAACTCCATGTCGCGGGTGTTGCCAACCTGCACAAGCACGTCGTTGACCCAAGTCTCGATCTTGAGGTTGTCGATGTCTTTCACCACATCGCGTGACAGCATCGCAGGGCCTGTGTCCTCCTCTCGGTTAGTTGCCTGTTATCTCTTCCTTTTCACCATGCGCACTGGCACGGTCATGGGCGAGCGGTCATCAAACACTGTAGACATGGATGTTAGTATAAGAGATGCAAGGCAAGCAGAGGCGGGCATCAAAGTAGGGACATCACGGGTCTAGCATTAAGGCTGCAGCAAGACCTAGGCCGATTGGGGCGTCATACGCCTTGCCGTACAGCCACCGTGACTCATTGGTGTCCCAGTCCCTTTCGGCAAAGTCCTGCCCGATAGCAATCCCAGCCACGTAATCCAGCGCCTCCTCCTCCGACAACCGCCGTGCCATGCGCCCCATTATCAAGGCCAACTCAGCCCCAGCAAACCACTTACTGTTTTCACCGGCTCGGCAATACGCGAAAGAGTCCTTGCCGTATGTGCCCGTGATATATTTCGTGAAGAATGCTGGTACCGGGCGCTCCTTGCCCTCGAGAGTCAGCTGCAAGTGCTTCCGAGCTTCTTCGTCCATCTGCCATAGGTATCGCATGATTCACTATTGCGATGGTGTGGTGTGTGGTGTCGAGAAACAGTGCATGCGTGAACGCGCGCTTGCGACAGTTTGGATTACTTTATACCGAAGCCCAACTCTCATCATCCGACGACTCTGGCGGGCCCAGAGGGCTGTGCATGTCAGACCCATCTTTCCGCTCTTCCTCCTCCTCCCCATGCTCAGGTTCCGAGGCGCCATCTAAATTGTGACCCCGTGGGCTTGAGTTGGTTTGTATAAGTTGGCCTTGCTGGTCTTTCTGCTCTTCATCGCCATGGACAGATTCGGAGTTGTTTTGAGCATCTGCGTCCTGGTTGGCAGCTGCGTCCCGCGAGGGGTCGTAAGGCTTGTAGTTTCCAGCCACCGATATCACTTGCCCCGGGTTTGGCAACTGTTTTTTGCACAGGGACGTCACGTGCTACACGCGCAATCAGCAGCGACGTCCGCCGGACGAGCACACACGAATTGATGCAAGCTTTCGAATGCCGGCAGCAGCAGATTGTAGATCGGGGGCAAGATCGGCAGAGAGGATGCGCTGCTTATGAGCAGAAGGGCAGGCGGTCAAACAGTGGCATGCGATGCTCTTTGCATCAGCCACTGGCACGCATCTGGAAATTTTCACCGGAGAGAGAATTTCAATCTGTGAGATGGGAAAGCGCGCAATGCCATCGACCACCGACTCATCTGCTCGTCGGAATGCATCTTCGCCAAATTTCAAGAAGTTTATGGGATCAATTGGCTG
>Ga0315899_10010219_pt1 | contig 10051 bp, 6 predicted proteins | sample LakEriMetagenome_2_FD_203518 | JGI IMG/M metagenome (GOLD analysis project Ga0315899, IMG submission 203518) | Freshwater fungal communities from buoy surface, Lake Erie, Ohio, United States - Buoy 4 MA112 | ecosystem: Environmental > Aquatic > Freshwater > Lake | place: USA: Lake Erie, Ohio...
GGCCAAGGCGGAGGCAGAAGCAAAGGCCAAGGCGGAGGCGGAACAAGCGAAGGCCATGGAGGAGGCTGAAGCGAAGGCCAAGGCGGAGACGGAAGCGAAGGCCAAGGCGGAGGCAGAAGCAAAGGCCATGGAGGAGGCGGAAACAAAGGCCAAGGCGGAGGCGGAAGCAAAGGCCAAGGCGGAGGCAGAACAAGCGAAGGCCAAAGCGGAGGCTGAAGCGAAGGCCAAGGCGGAGACGGAAGCAAAGGCCAAGGCGGAGGCAGAAGCAAAGGCCATGGAGGAGGCGGAAGCAAAGGCGGAGGCGGAAGCAAAGGCCAAGGCGGAGGCGGAACAAGCGAAGGCCAAGGCCAAGGCGGAGGCGGAAGCAAAGGCCAAGGCGGATGCGGAACAAGCGAAGGCCAAGGCGGAGGCGGAAGCAAAGGCCATTGAGGAGGCGAAAGCGAAGGCCATAGAGGCGGAACAAGCGAAGGCCAAGGCGGAGGCGGAAGCGAAGGCCAAGGCGGAGGCGGAAGCGAAGGCCAAGGAGGCGGAACAAGCGAAGGCCAAGGAGGAGGCAGCGGAGAAGGAGAAGGCGAGGACCTGCGCCGCTGTTGAAGCGGCAACCACTTTGGCCATGTTGAGCACACAAGCGGCAGCGACTGTGACAGGCATGGCGCCGGCGACCACTCAACTCAGCGGCAAGGGGACAATGTTCGTTCTTAATTCGAATGGACGTCGTGATACCTTCTCGGACGAGGAATTTGCGCCTGCAGACCAACATTTCATGATGTCAACTTTACTACATGCAGCAGGGTCAGCAGGCTCAGCGGGGTTCGAAAGAGACGGCGGCAGAGAGGTCACGAAACAGGAGCAGAAAGTTCAAGTCTCTGCGGATGCGTCTGTTCTGATTGACTTGTCGCAAAATCCAGATGACCCACCCCAGGATCGCAGTGCAGTGCATCATCGCACGGCCGAAACTTCCAAGCCGCGGAGTCTCGCAGAATTCTTTCCGTTAGCATTGGACCCATCGGTCAAGGGGAAGTGTAGCAGCAAATTGTACGAATTCATATATCGGGACATGGATGCGTTGTGGCCTGGGCTACAGACACTTTATCCTCAGAGCGTGTGCGACACACAATTAAGTGAATTTTGCAGGTTTCTTCACGCCAGCATGATGGAGGCGTGGGGGCCCACCACGACAAGGTTCACTCGAGAACAATTAGGAAACCTCAAGGCTGGAAAGCTTGTCCACGAAGAGATTGCGGACCAATTGATTCATCTGATATGCGAGATCATGGGCGCAGCGTATCTTGATAGTTCAGGCCAGATGCATCCCGCCAAAGGCGCCGAAGGCAGATTGCTAAGGAACTTGGAAATAATAAACACAACCATTGCCGCCGAGACCCTGGTTCTGCCTTGCACGTATTCGGCGCTAGTTGCTGATGGAAATCATAGGTTCGCAAACGCATGGAATCGTAACGGCACCCTAAAACCATTTTCCACCATCCTGTGGCTCAAAGCAGGTGACCAGCACTTTACGACTGTTCGTATGGATTTGAAAAGAGACGGAACCCAGGAGGTTACTGCCGTTGAGGTGCTCCTGGCGGATTCGAATGCCAGGTGCAAGAACGCGCCGGCTCTAGACAGGGCGTACATTGGAAAGTTGCAGACAGTTTCAGCGCAACTGTTTCCGGGCGCCACGTTCAGGGAGGGGACTGGCGTTGACGTGCCGCGGCAGGCCACGATGGACTGCCTCTTTCACACGGCTTTCTACCAGGTGAATACGATCAGCGGACACACCATGGACAGCCCCCCTACCCGCTTCTGGCCGGTGCAGGCAGGCCGGTTGCGCTCCTACTTTCTGTGTATTGTATACCAGGAAATGAGAGGCAATGGGGCTGAATTGCCAAAGCTGACAGACGCGTATGCAGCTTGGACTCTGCAGCGGTACGAAGTCACTGCTGCCCCCCCAAAGCGAGCGCTGGAGCAGGGCCGGGCGACTGAGCAAGCCTCGAACAGAAAACGGGCTCGCGCGGGCGCCGATGCAGCGGCAGAAGTCGACGACAACGCCACAATCAGGTCAGCAGACATGGGTAGTTGCTGTCTTGCCATTGCCAGTTGTGCACACGCGTTACTGGGAGGCCTACTGAGATCGCTTGAAACTGGTCGAGTTTCGGTCATCGTGCTATCCCATTCCCTTCTTCCCCGGCATGATTCTGCTCTTTTCTTTGAATGCATGCGAACGGCGGAAAGGGAGGACCGAGTTGCTCATGGCTATTGTGCTCGGCGTTTATGTGCTGGGCTGCACTGAAGCGTATGCTCACTTTCCTGTCGAGGCCCACGCGTGCGATTTAGAATCCCTGTGCAAGAGATGGAGATGCAACAGCACCGTGCAGTGCCTGGCATTGGACAAAAGTAGTCTGCGGGTCGCCAGCGAGGTTGGCAACCTCGCTGCAGGGAACCTCTGACTGCTAAGGCAGATCAACGACAGGGTGGGCACTGCCCGCTTCTGTTGTAGCGCAGATGTGGGAAAGACGGCATTGGTCCGGCTGAGCACTGAAAAAATGGTGCAATGCACGTACACAGTGTCTTGGCCCAAGTGCACGTACACTGAGCGTGCCCCCTGCAGGACGAGCGCCAATGCTGGGGTGTGTGGAGCTGCTGCTAGTGCTTCTCGACGCCGGAGGAGCGACGACGATGATTGCGCTGGCGGTGATCCAGCTGCCAAGGTGTCAAGGTGCCCCTCACGTGTTCTGGCAAGCACTGGATGCCCGTACACTCATCATGCGGCCCCGCCGCCCAGCAATACTGGGCCAGCAGCAGTGACAGTGGATCTGTTTGTAGAACTGATTGGACTGGCTGCAACTATACCCTCTGACACCGAGGTTGAACGGGCTTTGGCTATGAATTTTCAGGCGATGGGCAGCGCACAGAGCGTTCTAACATCATATCAAAATGTTCGCACCATCCAGTCTGCACGCAATGCAAATCACCGGAAGGCCATAGCAGATGAGCAGTTTCGCACTGAACTGGTGTCGGATTTACTCCAGTACGTTTCAAACGTGCTCCGGTCGGCAGCAATCCTAGGCTCGCTGTCGGGTGCCAGCAAGCGAAGGGGAAGTGTTAAAGCAGCATTTCATGCCGATCTTGTTCGGTGGGTACATACGGATTTCATTCCATCTGTGCGCGAAAGGCTCCCCGACAGCATGCTTTCCCCGCTGCTTGCAGCAGCCTACGACTCGGATTGGTGCAGACAGCTGCAGATTACCCCTCCATCGCTGAGTGCCGCTGCTGCCTCACCAGGAACTGGTGGCGGTGCGTCCATGCTTGCCGCTGCCCGACGTCACCAGCTATCGATCGGTACCAGTGCAGGACACCAGACATCGGAGCCGACAGCTCGCCGCTTGGCGTTTGGAGAGTTTCAGCATCTGCCCGACCGCTGCGAAAAGTGTGCCGCAGAGTGTAAATCAGCGCGCAGCCGCTTGGTGTGCAGCTGCGGTGCTATTTGCTGCAAGGCATGCTATGATTTGACCACGTCTGAAGCAAATGTCACTGGGTATCAGTGCGACGCGTGCCGGGAGCAGCACAAGGGAGTGGCAACGGTGTTTCCAAGCGAAGACTGCAACTTCTGTTTCGCATGCACCGCGGAGCTGCCGCTGCCCCCCTCGTTGGAAATCCAGTCGCGTTGCCCAGATTGCCGCTGTCGGTTCTGCAGGGGCTGTGCTGCCGTTGCACTGATTGAGGTGCGGGATTCAGTACGAAAACGTCGGTCAGTTGAATCATGTGTGGTCGGCGAAGCCGCTGGGGTGGTCACGCAGCAGTGCCCAACCTGTGCCGGGTTTGAGGAGTACGAGAAGGGAAGGGAAGCGGTTTGCTCCCGGCTCTTGACGAAGATCCTCGGTCGGAACTACCGGGAGGGGCAGCCAATGCAGTGGGCACACCTCACACGCCCCCAGCTCAAGTCCAGCAAAGCATTTGCTGACGAATTAGGTGACCTTCTCTACGATCTGTACTTCAACGGGTTCAGAGATGCGTTTGCAAAATTTCTCCCCCCATTCCTAGAACTGGTGGCGATTCAGCTGGGTGTCTCGATCTGTCCGTCCGTGGACCCCTTCCACCTTCTCTACTACATGGGCCAAGACCCCAGTGCAAATACCTATTTGCTGGCGCGGGTATGTCGTGCGCAGGCGGAGGAATCTCTCAGAAAGAGCAAGGGTTTGTTGCCAAAAGCCATTGTGCCGGAGGCGGGCCTTGCATCCAGCGAGTCATTGCCAGAGGGTCGTCCGCCCGTCCTGAGGGTCGGAATATTCGGGGCAGATGTGGCAATGAACAGCCCTACAGCTGACCTGCTTTGCGGAGTGCTTGAATATTTTGTTCAAGAGTCCAAAGACTCAGGGCGCTTCGACTTTTTTTTATTCGCAGACGGCCCGTCCGATGACTCCCACCCTTCTGCGAAGCGCATAGTACAGCTCTTTGAGGGTCAGTTGGAACTCTTTACATCTGTGATGTCTTCCAAGGAAAAGTATACCAGAATTGCCGAGAAAGAATTGCACATCCTGGTGACTCTCACTGGCTGGACACACGGTCACATCGCCGAGGTCATTGCCGCAGTAGGAAGTGGGCCTTCGCCAGTGCTTGTGTTTAACTGGCTGGGCTGGGCAGGCCCGTTCATGTGCATGCCGGAAGCCGTGCACTTTACAATCGTGGGATCGCATGCGCTCTCTCCGCGCCAGATGTCGGAGTGCATGCTGTTCAGAGAGCGCCTAGCCACGGTGGATCCTTGCTACCAGCCGGCTCAGGGCCCCTTGAGCCATCCGATACTAGTAACCAACCACGAATTCTGGACCCGATCGCATTTCAATTTGCCATCGGCTGGGGAGCATTTCATCTTTTTCTTTGCCGGAGCGATGAACAGGATCCTGGAGGCCACATTTTACATGTGGCTTGGCATTGTGCATCGTGTCGTCGGCGCGTGTCTGCTCCTGCTGAGCAGGCCCAAGGGTATGCGCACAAGAATAAAGAAGTGGATCGCGAAGTACATCGCGACGGCAAACCCAGACTTCGATCCTTCCAGGGTTCTCTTTCGACCGTTTCAGAACAAGACCCACTTCTGCGGCTTGATTCGAGCGGTGGTGGAAAATGGGGCAGGGGTCGGCCTTGACACGGTGGAGCCCATCGCGCCCCACACCACCGCTAACGACCTCCATGCACACGGCTGCGGGGTCTTGACCTATGTCAGCGAGGGCGGCTTTCATCAGCGCGTTGTCTTTGAGCTGCAGGTGGAATACGGACTGAATGGGCTATTGGTCGCCAAGAGCCGTGCTGAGTTCCCGGATCTATGTGTGCGATATGCGTGCGACAAATTGCTGCAGCGCGCCGTAGGACAGTACCTCCGCCGAGTAAATGAGCAACGAGTCCAAGGCGCAAAACTGCCTAGGCAGTTGCTGAAGGCGTTCGACCTGGGCTTCGACATGTTTATGACTGCAGGCCGCGACTACAGGAAGCTTCAGGATTTTAGCGTGACGGATGAGCTCCCGCCAATTCAGACCTTTGTTCAAAGTCCGGAGTATAAAGCTCTCGCTGCTGATGTAGTCGGTCCCGACGCAGCGAAACGAAAAGAGCTGCTGGCCCAGATGCGCGCCGCGGGGCTGAAGGAGCGCATGGAGCCCCATGCGCTTAAGATCATGGACGGGCTCCAGAGGAAGGGATTGAGCCTGATCAAGGTGGTGGGGGCGGGCGCCTTCTCCATCGCGATTTCTACCGTTGCTGAACAGTCGATCAATGCGTCTGTTCCCGCGGGGACAAAGGTTGCTTTGAAGGTTTCAACAGAGAGGGTGTCAGTCGACCACATCAAGAACAACTCACTGGCTCGCGAATGCGTCAACATGATAGTGCTGGAGAAGCGGCTGGAGCGCCAGGAGTGGAGCGACGTCATAGCTGCGCCCGTCTACCTTTGGGATGCCCCCGGAACAGGGCGGTGCTTCTGGGGGCACACAGAAGCAGATGAGGAGAGATTTTGTCTGATCTTCGCGTGCGTCGAGCTCATTGATGATTGTTTTGCCGATGTGATGAAACCTTTTGGTGAACAATGGATGCTGCAAGGAATCATTGGAGAAGGCTTTCAGGATAAGGTGCTTCGTGCCTTGTTTCAATTGCTGTTTGAGCTTCAACATACGGCAGGGCTGTCTGTGATGGACGTGAAGGGCGCCAATGTGGGCGTAAGGGCGAACAAGCGGTTAGCAATTTTGGATTTGGGCAACGCTGTCGCCTGGCCGTTGTTGAATTCGAGGGAGCGACAGACCAGCCCGTTGCCTGTTGCTTTGACCCGGAATGCATCTTTGTCAATCAACGAGGACGGCCAACCTGTGAAAGTAAAGGGCCGCAAGCTTTTTGGGAGCAGGGATGCCAGCTCCGGCCTCAGCTTACTTTCGAACCGCCGAGTCTCCGAGTACTGTTTGGCTCTCTCCAATCAGGACAAGGGTTGGGGCCGCGTTTCGCAGGCGGGGGGGACTTTTGGATACGCCGATCAGAAGCACAAGGGGCAGAAGCTCACACTGGAAGGGTGCTATGCTGCTGACATGTTTGCTGGCGGCAGATGCGTGCTCAAACTGATGACCCACAAGCGCAGCAATGAACGGCTAGAAGATTGGGAGCACAGAGCCTGTCAGGCAGCCGCGGACGGGCAGGCAGGCATTCGCCACATGTTAGAGAAAGCCGTCGATCAAGGCGTTCGGATAGCACAAACCATCAATGTTGAGAGGCTGGCTAATCTCCTTGCTGGCTTGCTGCACCCCGATCCGAAGGAGCGCATGGGCGCAAAAGAGGCCATGCTGCATGCTGCCAACACTCTCCCGTCCTTCTCCCCCGATCACTCGCTCGCGCTCGCGAGTGCTCGGGGCATTGTCATGGCTGGCGGGCCCGTTGAGAGCTTAGCAGTGCCTTTTCGTGAATGTCCGGGCCTGAAAGGAACGAGCCTCCCTCCCATCGCGCTACTGCAGCAGGCAGACATGGGCATGGGTGCTAAGCTCCTCCAAGCACGGAACAAGGGCGAGGTTGTAGCTGTGTATGGGGGGGAGCATATCCCCAGAACTGATACTGGAAGGTTGCGCCGCGCCTTCCCTTCTCGGTACGGTGTCAGCGTTCTTGGCGTGAAGGGCTTTGAGGCATTTGTTTGCGATGCTGCACAGACTCCCAAGCGGCCATTGCAGTGGTTCATAGAAAACAGCAACGCAGGGCCTTTCATGAACGGCAGGGATGGCGTGGGTTATGACATCAACTGCGATCTCGACCGCACTTCAGCGTGGCTGGACGGTCAGGGAGGTGTCTGGTTTGTGGTCAGGGCGAACCGGGATATCGATGAGGGCGAATGGCTCATGTGGAAGTACAGCTGGAATGCAGGGCCGGGTATCGCCATTCCTGGCCTGACCTTCGCCTTTGACTGAGGTTTGCCTAGCGAGTTTGCCATCCCTCCCTCCTTCTCTTAGTCCCCGATGTAATGTGAATTCTTAAACGTACGCCGGGTCCCGCAGGCAATGGACGTGACGAGGCGCGGGAGGGGGCCAACGGGCTGCCAACCGTCGGTCAGCTCAGAGGCTCTGGCGACTGCTGTGGCGAGGCGGACCCACCCCGCTGCCGCTGCCGCCCCCCAGCCAGTGTTGGCGGCGGCGGCGGCGGCGGCGGCGGTGGCGGCGGCGGCGGCGGTGGTTGCGGTTGCCGCCAAAAGCCACGTTGCCTGCCTCGGGCCCGGGTCAACGGGCCGGGCCCTAGTCACAAACAATAACAGTGAACTAGTGAAGCGAGGGGGCGGAACGAAGATAACCCAGTGAACTGTAACTTGAACCGTCACAGAATTGTGGCTGCAATGCAGGGCACAAATGATTCTACGGATGAGAATGTATTTAGAACTGGGTCACGGTATAAATACCGGATGACCGAAAATTGGGGATGGTCACGAGTTCGGACCACATGAACCACATCTCGGATCTCCACGTGCGCAAGATACGTATCACAGCCGTGGGACGGCCGTGCAGCACACGTGGCTGATTCCGGAGGTGTCGGATCCGGTCCCGCGGGGGCGGGCCCGGACTCGGAGATGCGGCAAGATTCCAGCACCGCTTCGGGATCCTCACGGAGACTTATACTCAAACTTAAACAAGGTTAACAATGATTTCCTGCGCGGGGCTATGCGGTGGGCCCATCCGAGCCGGAAGCGGCGGCCGCAGCACAGGCTGACGCCCGGGCCGTGCTGCAATGCAGCCGGTGATGGGGACTACCGGACTCGGACGGGAACGCGAAGGCGCTGTTACCAGCCCGCTTCCTGCTGGTTCCGGGATGGGGGGCTGGGGCGGGAGAGGACCTGGAACCCGGCACTTTCAAGCCAGGGCTCCCGGCGGCGGCCGCGGCGTGGAGCCGCGTTCAAGCCGCCTCAGGCGCCTGTGCGCTGCCAACCGTCGGATGTTCCGCAGGGCACTCTCCGGACACTCCGCGTCGAACAACTCGGCCCGCTGATGGCAAGACTTTCCGTCTCAGGCTGACCCGGACCTTCCGAGTCAAATCACGAGTCTTGGCTTGCGTCACATGCGTGTCATTGCGTATGACCAGTCATCATTCCATTTTCGCAATGATTGAGAAAATTCCATTTTCTCAAGCGGTCTGTACAGATATGCGGGCAGTGATGCAAGCCTTGGGGTTGCTGCTGCAAAGGCTCGGATTGGACCTTCCGAGTCATGTGGCAGTGTCTAATTTATATTATATATTAAACATTTTTGCAAAAAAAAAAGTGCTATGATGACTCGCCGACGCAGCAGATCGCCGCGAACTCGAGAAATGAATAGTAAGATGGTGCCCACCGACAAAGATGAAACCCTTCCTAGAATTGATATTTGCTGGCTTTACCTCTTCTTTCTGTCTGCAAGACACTTACACTTTCCTGCTGCCGTTTTTATTGTACTGGCGAGTTCAGTTGGATTGTTCATGTTCAGTATGATCACTGGCACGAGTTACACAACAGCTGTATTTTTCCCACAGCTTACTGTTGTTGTCCTGGAAATCGCTTGGTTTTGCTGTTTTCGACCGGCAGTTGTTGTGTCTGTCAAGTCCCGGAAAAATCGCTATCTACCAGGAATCGGGAAGTTTAGAGCGTATCCAAGTAGCTCCCCAAAGAAGGGCAAAATCATCATGGAAGACAAGGAAATTTCTATGATCCTTCCCGCAGTTTATGTCGCTCACACGGGTTATTTCGATAAGCGAGGATTTCCTTTGTACGGTCTTTATGCGGGGGCCAAGATTTTAAAGGGGTCAGTCTTTCCAAAAGGTTGCTTATTGATTCAAGTTTCACTCCTTTATTGACTCTATTTCTGATCAGGCAGCCAATTACTGAGTATGGTCGTGTTTTTGTTGAGCGGGAAACCGTAGTCAAATACTCACGAGAAACGCTGTGGCTTCGGACTGTTGTTGTGAATCGAGTAGATATCGACGGCAATCCGAATATCCCACAGAATGGGGGCATCAGGGGATTGGCCGATGTTCATTGTCTTGGATCTATGGGCAATCACGGGAAAACCAAAAATGCAGGTTACAAAATTTACGACTTTACGTCTTGCCAAGCCCTCCGCGATCATGATACTGAAAGTGACGTAGCTGTGGGAAAGTGCATGGTCCTCATAGCTTCTCGTGACATACAAAAGGACGAGCAGATTATCTGCAACTACGAACCAAATGCAGCAAAAGACATGGATATTCCTTTTGAGAACGTATCCCTGGGACAGTTCATCCGCATCTGCGGAACGAGCTTGAATTCTTGCTTTAAGAGAGCGCGTTGATATTCGCGGCGTTTTGGTTTGAAAATGCAGGAGGGCAATAAATTCGCGGTGCACGCGTTGCTGCAAATCTGCTGTGCTGAAATCGAAAAAATCAAAGCGTGACCACTGGGATGGGGAGGTCGCTCTCAAGCGACAGAGAGAGATGAATAAGGAAAGACAGCCTCATGATTCAATCGAATTCGGCAGTAGCATCCAATAGCTCAAGTCCTGGGCCAGTTTAGGCCCAGGACACCCACACTCACCCAGTGGAT
>Ga0315899_10010220_pt1 | contig 10051 bp, 7 predicted proteins | sample LakEriMetagenome_2_FD_203518 | JGI IMG/M metagenome (GOLD analysis project Ga0315899, IMG submission 203518) | Freshwater fungal communities from buoy surface, Lake Erie, Ohio, United States - Buoy 4 MA112 | ecosystem: Environmental > Aquatic > Freshwater > Lake | place: USA: Lake Erie, Ohio...
GTGGAAGGGGCCGCTCCTCATCAAGGGCGTGCATCTGCCCGAAGACGCCGCGCGCGCGGCGGAGGAGGGATGCGACGGGATCGTGATCTCCAACCATGGCGGGCGCAACCTCGACAGCGCGGTGGCGCCTGTCGCCGTCCTGCCGGAGATCGCGCGCGAAGTGGGCGGCAAGATCACGATCATCGTGGATTCCGGCGTGCGGCGCGGCGGCGACGTGGTGAAGGCCCTGGCGCTGGGCGCCGACGCCGTTCTCTCCGGCCGGCCGGCGCTCTACGGCCTGTCGGTCGCGGGCGAGGCGGGGGCCGCCCATGCGCTGGCCATCCTGCGCAAGGAGATCGAAACCACCATGGCCTTCGTGGGCGCGTCGGCCGTGTCCGACATCGGGCCGCGCGCGGTCTGGATGGAGCCCTAGGCCGGACCCGCGCCATTGTCAGCGCATCGCGCATAGTTTAGCCAGCACGCTGAGAACGCTGGCGCAAAGGTCGAACAGTCAGCCCTTCGGGAGGAACGCGTGTCCGTTAAAACCATCGAGTCCGGCATCGTCGCCGACGCCTATGTGGAATTGCTCGTCGATCGGGGCATCGAATTTCTGTTCGCCAATGCGGGCACCGATTTCGCCCCGCTCATCGAGAGCCTCGCGAAATTCGAGGCGCAGGGCCGCCAGACTCCCAAGCCCATCATCGTGCCCCACGAGAATGTCGCGATCCATATGGCGCTCGGCCATTATCTCCAGAGCGGGCGCCCGCAGCTCGTCATGGTGCATGTGAACGTCGGCACGGCCAACGCCATGTGCGGGCTGATGAACGCATGGCGCGGCAATCTGCCGGTCATCTTCAGCTCCGGCCGCACGCCCTATAGCGAGGAGGGCGGCGCGCCGGGCGGCCGTTCGGGCGAGATTCACTGGCCGCAGGAAATGCGCGACCAGGCCTCCATGGTGCGCGAAATCGTCAAGTGGGATTACGAGGTGCGCAATTCCCAGACGATCGAAAGCGCCGTCGACCGCGCGATCACGCTCGCCATGTCCGAGCCCAAGGGGCCCGTCTATCTGACGCTGCCGCGCGAAGTGCTCGCCGCGCCGATCTCGAACTGGTCCTATTCCTCGCCCACGCGCCAGCGGCCCGCCAGCCCGCCTTTCCCCGATCTGAACGCCATCGACGAGGCGGCGGACATGATCGCCAAGGCGGAGAATCCGCTCATCATCACGGCAAGCTGCGGCCGCGACCGCGAGGATCCCGCGCATCTGGCCGCGCTGGCCGACCTGTTCGCGATCCCCGTCACGCAGCGCAAGCCGCGCTACGTCGCCCTCGACAGCGACCATCCGATGCATCTGGGCTATGAGCCCGACGCCTTCCTCGCCGACGCCGATCTGGTGATCGTGCTCGACGCGGACGTGCCGTGGATCCCCAACAAGAAGGCCCCGCGCGCCGACGCCAAGGTGATCCATATGGCGGTGGATCCCCTCTTCACGGCCTATCCGATGCGCGGGTTTCCCTGCGACCTTGCGATCACGGGCGCCCTCAGCCCCTCCATGGCCGCGCTCACCCATGCGCTGGCCGTGCGGCTGGCGGGCGCGCGCGACCGGGTCGAGGCGCGGCGCAAGCGCCTTGTCGAGCGTCGGGCGGCCCAGCGCGACCGCTGGCGCGCCGCGCTGGAGAAGGCCAGAAACGACACGCCGATCAATCCGATCTGGGTGACCCATTGCCTCAACGAGGCGAAGGGCGCCGACGACATCGTCGTGAAGGAAGGCCCGATCACTTACGAACATCTGGCGCTGAAAAAGCCGGGCACGATGTTCTTCACGGGCGCCGGCGGCGCGCTGGGCTGGGGCCTTGGCACCGCGCTTGGCATGAAGGCGGCGCAGCCTGACCGGCGCGTCATCTGCTGCGTGGGCGACGGCGCCTATATGTTCGGAAACCCGATTCCCGCCCATTACGTCTCGAAGGCGGAGAACTGGCCCATCCTCACCATGGTGTTCAACAACGCCATGTGGGGCGCGGTGAAGCGCAACACCCACGAGGTCTATCCCACCGGCTTCGCTTCGAAGAGCAATCGTGAACCGCTCACCTATTTCAATGAGCACATCGCCTTCGACAAGGCGGTGGAGACCGTGGGCGGATATGGCGAGACGGTGAGCGATCCCGCCGACGTGCCCAAGGCGATCGAGCGCGCCCTCAAGGTGATCGACGTGGAGAAGCGCCAGGCGCTGCTCAACATCGTCTGCCGCGGCGTCTGACGAGGGCGAGCGCGGGCGCAGCCTTTTGCGCCCGCCTCCGTCGCCGTCCGGGCGTCCAATCCTCACAAAATCGCCCCTTTTCGCCTCCAGTGGAGAGGGCGGGGGCGTCAGCCAGGTTCGCCGCAGCGGCGGCCTGCGCCGTGAGGGTTTGCGTTGGGTTATCTCTATCCGCCGCCGTCGCCCGCTCCCGTCGTCGTCCAGAAGGACGTGGGCGGGCTTGTCTCCGACTACAAGGCGATGACCGAGACCTATCGGCGCGAGAATCGCGAAGTGCGGCTGCATGAATGCCGTTCCGCCTGCACGCTTGCGCTCAGCCTGCCCAATGTCTGCGTCTACCCCACAAGCGTGCTGAAGTTCCATTCGGCCTATCATCGCGACACCAGACAGGTGGATCCGTCGGTCTCGGCCGAATTGTTCAACGCCTATCCGCAAGCGGTGCGCCAGCGTCTGGGGGGACTCACGCGCGAATATCATGCCCTGTCGGGGCGCGAATTGATCGATCTTGGCGTGCGCGATTGCACGCGCGCGCCGTCTGAGACGATGATCGCCCGCGCGAAAGCGGCGCCTCAGCCTGCGCAGGTCGCCATGGCGCCCGCCGCCGCCAATCCCTTCGCCGGCGTCGTGGACGGGCTGAAATCCCTGTTCGGCGCGCAGCAGCCCGCAAGCCCGCAACCCACCAGCCAGCAGGTCGCTTACGCAAGCCCCGCGCAAGGCCCGGCTGTCGTGAGCGCGCGGCCCGCCGCCCAGCCGCAAGCGCCCGAGAGCGTCGCGCCGCCGCCGCCGCCGCCCCGTCCCGCCGATCTCGCCGATCTCGCCGAGCCGCGCGCGCCGCAGACCGACGAGCCGCTTGCGCCGCAGACCGACGAGCCGCTTGCGCCGCGACCGTTCCTGATGCCGGGCGCAGCGCCCATCCTGCCGCTCGCCTTCACGCCTTTCGTCGCCGCCGCCGACGTCGCCGCTTTCGACGTCGCGGCCCGCTAGCGCCGCAGGAACGCTCTTCCCGGGCCGGCGTTGGCCGCGTGAGGGATGGGTGGTTTGCAGGACATGCGGAGGTTCAGCCATGGCCCAGGACAGGGACTATCGCCATTGGGAAGAGGATTGGCGCGCGCGGCGCGGCGAATCCGATTACGGGCGTGAGCGCGAAGGCGGCTATGGCGGCGGGGCGCAGGAGTCAGGCTTCGGCGACCGCGGCTCCAATCGTTATGGCGGGCGCGAGGAATGGCGCGCATCCTCTTCCCGGCCTTCGCGCGATTACGGCGGCGGTCAGGACGAATCCAGCTGGCGCGGCCAGGACGAAGACCGCTGGAGCCGCGCCTGGGGCGGCGGCGAGCGCGAACATTCCGGCTGGGGCGAGCGCGGCGGCGAACATGGGTCGTCCGGCTTCGGGTCCGGCGAACGATCGGGGGAACGCTCCGGTCGCGGCGCCATGAGCTCGGGCTATTCCGGATATTCGCCGATGGGTTCGCGCATGGAGCGCGGCATGGATCGCGGCATGGATCGCGGCATGGATCGCGGCATGGGCGGAGGCATTGGAGGAGGCATGGGAGGAGGCATGGGGCGCGGCATGGGGCGCGGCATGGGGCGCGGCATGAGCTGGCGCGACCGCGAGCAGGGGCAATATTCGGGCGCGGGCTCTTTTGGAAGCGAGACCGGGGGCTATGGCTCCGGAATGCGCGGCTCAGGCGAATATGGCGGCTGGTCGGGCTCTTATGGAGCGCCCTATGGCGCGAGCCGCGGCTATGGCGAGCGGGGGCCCTCCGGCGAACGTCTGGACGATCGCGGATTCTGGGAGCGCGCGAGCGACGAGGTGTCGTCCTGGTTCGGCGACGACGAAGCCGCGCGCCGGCGCGAGCGCGATTATGAACGCGACCATCGAGGGCGCGGCCCGCGCAATTACGTGCGCTCGGACGAGCGCATCCGCGAAGACCTGTGCGACCGGCTCGAACGCGATCCGCGCATCGACGCCTCCGATATCGAGGTGCAGGTGGCGAGCGGCGAGGTGACGCTCTCGGGCCATGTGGACTCGCGCTACGCCAAGCGCGAGGCGGAAGACGCCGCCGAGATGATTTCGGGCGTGAAGAACGTGCAGAATAATTTGCGCGTGGGGAACCTGTCGGCCGCCGGCGCCTCTTCGCCGTCCGGCGGGGCGGCGTCGTCGTCTTCAGGCGCGTCTTCAGGCGCCTCTTCGGGCCGGGCGGGTCCTGCGACGGGATCGAGCGGCGCCGTCTCCGGTCAGAAAAGCGGCTCTGGCGGAAGCGGAACGTGACCCCCTGCGCGTGAGGCGCCGAAGCAAGGCGGCCGGGGCGACCCGGCCGTTTTTTTACGCCTCATTCGGCGGCGGTTTGCGCGTCCCAGGCCGGGATCACCGGTTCGCCGGCGATCGTGTAACGGCGCATCAGCCGGCGCTCCTCCTTGGGGAAGTCGGTGCGCGCATGGGTGGAGCAGAGATTGTCCCACATGAGGAGATCGCCCGGCTTCCACACATGCGTGTAACGGATCGCGGGATCTTCCGTATAGGCGAATAATTCTTCGAGCAGGTCCTCGCTCTCGCGCGGCGACAGCCCCTCCACATGATGCGACATGAGACGGCTGACATAGATCGCGCGCTTATGCGTCTCGGGATGTTTCAGCACCATGGGCTGGAAGCAATGGGGCACCGAATCCAGCGCGCGCGCGGTGAGGTCGATGCGCCGGTCCTGCAATTCGTCGAAGGCCTGCAGAACCATGCGTCCCTCGACGCGGGCCTTGAGGCGCGCGGGCAGATTGTCATAGGCGGCGTACATGCTGGAGAACATCGTGTCGCCGCCGTGGCTGGGCACTTCGATGGAATAGAGGAAGCTCGCGCGATTGGGCGTCGGCGAATAGCTCATGTCGTGGTGGAACCACATTTCCCCGTCGGGCAGAACGCCGATGGGCTTGCCGCCCTCGCGGATGTTGGAGACGAGCATGGCGTCGGAATTGTAATCGGGGCCCGTCTCGCGCTTGTAGCCGTCGGGCTCAATGCGCTTCTTGCGCCCGCCCAATGGGCCGAATTGCAGCACGAAGGCGCGCTGCTGGTCGGGGTCAAGGGATTGGCCGCGGAACAGGAGCACGCAATGGTCGAGCCAGGCCTGACGCACGACCGCCAGATCCTGCGCCGTGAGGGGGCGGGAAATGTCGAGGCCGCGAATTTCCGCGCCGATGGCGGGCGAAAGCGGGTGGACTGTGGCGGGCATGGCTTCTCCCCGAGGCCGGTTTCTGATTATGTGGGCGCGAGTATAGCCGCCCCCCGAAAGCCGGCAAGGCGCAGGGGCGGGCAGGCCAGAGGGCGCTTGCAGGGGTTTGCAGCCGGGGGTTTGCGCCGAAATGCGGAACGGCGGCGGCCCGCCGGAAGGAACGAGGGAGAGGCATGGAGTTCGGCGTCTTCGATCATCTCGACAACGATCACCTGCCGCTCAACGTCTATTTCGAGGAGCGGATGCAGCTGCTCGAAATGTACGACCGGCTCGGCTTCCATTCCTGGCATGTGGCCGAACATCATTGCACGACGCTGGGCATGGCGCCGTCGCCCAATCTCGTTCTGGCCGCGGCGGCGCAGCGCACCAGGCGCCTGCGCTTCGGCCCCATGGTCTATGCGCTGCCGCTCTATCATCCGCTGCGGCTCGCCGAAGAGATCGCCATGCTGGACCAGATGTCGAACGGGCGCCTCGACATGGGCTTCGGGCGCGGCTCCTCGCCGGTGGAGATCGCTTATTTCGGCGTCGATCCCGCCGGCACGGAAGACATTTATCGCACCCAATTGCCGCGCATCCTCGACGCGCTGGAGACCGGCGTGATGAAGGTTCCCGAGCAATCGGAGCCTTACGCGGAATTCGCCCTGAAGGTGACGCCGCTGCAGAAGCCGCATCCCCCGATCTGGTATGGCGTGCATACGGTGGAGAGCGCGCAGCGCGCGGCGCGGCGCGGCTGGAACACGATCAATCTCGATACGGCGGAAGAGGCGGGGGAGTGCAACGACGCCTTCGCGCGCGCATGGCGGCAGGCGCAGGGCGAGCGCGCGCTGCCCCTGATGGGCCTCGGGCGGTTCGTCGTCGTGGCGCAGACCGACGAGAAGGCGCAGGCCGTCGCGCGGCGCGCCTATCCCCATTGGCATCAGGGCTTCACCCATCTGTTTCGCCGGCTGGGCCGCACCAACAAGCATCCGCGCCCCGATCATTGGGACATGCTGCACGCGCAGGGCAAGGGCGTCGCGGGTTCTCCGCAAACCGTCGCGCGCTTCCTGTCGCAGCAAATGGCGACGAGCCGCTGCAATTATTGCGTCGCGCAGATCGCCTTCGGCGACCAGAGCCTCGCGGAGCTGCGCGAGTCCATCGACTTGTTCGCCCGCGAGGTCATGCCCGCCATGCGCGCGCAGGAAAGCGCGCGCCACGCCGCCGAATGAGGGCGTGACGCGCCGACGCCTCCCCCCTTGCGGGAGAGGCGCCTGTCTTGTCGCAGGTCTTGAAGCATGTCTTGTCGCCGGTCTGCGGATCAGCGCCGCGCAGGCGCCGCAGGATCCGAGCTTGAGCGCGGAGCGGACGGGGCGCTGCTTGATCCCGCCTGGCCGAAGGAGGGCGCGGACTCCAGATCCGCCTTCATCATGCTCTTCAGCACGATGCGCTCCGGCTTCATGGCGCCCATGCTGCCGCGCTGGGCCGCGCTTCTGTCGGAGCCCACCGTGCCGGTGGTCTGCGGATCGCGGGGGGCGACGCCGGCGCCGGCTGCGCCCGAGGTGAAATCGAACGCCTCGAAGGGCAGCGCGACGTTTTTCTCGCCCATGCCGAGGAACCCGCCGACGCCGATCACGATGGCGGCGACGCGGCCGTCGCGCTCGAGCAGAATGTCCTTGATGTCGCCGACGTTCTCATTATTCGCGCTATAGACGTTGGAGCCGCGCAGGTCGGAGGCCATCATCTGGCCCGGTTGCGCCATGGCCAGCGGGCGGATCGAGCCCGCAGCGCCCGAAGGCGTCGCGCCCGGCGTGGACAGCGAGGGCGAGGGCGAGGGCGAGGGCGAGGGCGAGGGCGAAGGCGCTTGCGCGAGCGCGAGGCCCGTGGAGGCGGCGAGCAGGGCCGCGAAGCTCGTGGCGCGCAAAAAGGCGCTGGCGTGCGTGTGAGGCATGGAAATCTCCCGTGCGTGAATTGAAGCGGGCCGGTCCGGCGCCGCCCAGTCAACGATCCGCACGGGGGAAGGTTCAGGTCCTGCGCGCCTGAGCCATGGCCGCAAGGCGCCTGCGCGCGCCGGGCGTTGCGAGCGTCTCCTCGGCCAGCGCGGCGCAACGCCGGCGCCAATTGGGATGTTCGTCCACGGTGCCGGGCAGATTGGGCTGTTCGACATCGGCCGTCACGTCCTCCAGCGGGGCGAGCGCAAGGGCTGCGCGCGTGCGCGCTATGAAGAGCGTCGCCGCATCCGCCATGGCCTCGTCGCTTGCGAGCGGGTTTGCGATCTCCGGGCAATCCTGCGCGAAGGCCTGCGCCAGCGCGACGCGTTCATGGGCGCGCGCCGCTTCCTCCTGCGCGCGCGTGCGGCCAGGCGCGAACAGGCCCAGCGCGTCCCGCCAGGCGATGTCGGCGCCCCGGCGCCAGCCGACGATCGTGGGCGTGTCATGGGTGGAGGACATGGCGACGACGCCCTGCGCGTACCAATCCGCGCGCGCGAAGCGCTCGTGGTCGCGCTCGAATTGCAGCACGCGCATGCCATAGGCGCCGGCGCGCTCCAGCCGCTCGCGGAAGCCCGGCGGAAACGTGCCGAGATCCTCCGCGATCACGATGGCGCGATGGCGCCAGGACTCGAGGCGCACCAGCGCGAGCAGATCCTCGAACGGATAGGCCACATAGGCGCCATGGGAGGCGTCTTCGCCCTCGGGCGCCAGCCACAGGCGCATAAGCCCCATCGCATGGTCGATGCGCACGCCACCCGTATGCGCCATCATGGCGCGCAGCGTCGCGAGAAAGGCGTCGTAGCCGCTGTCGCGCAGGCCCTGCGGCGAGAAGGTCGCCAATCCCCAATTCTGGCCGCGCGGCGCCAGCGGATCGGGCGGGGCGCCCACGCTCACGCCCTCCAGCATTTCCGCGCGCCGGCTCCAGGCCTGCGCGCCGCCGGGATTCACGCCCACGGCCAGATCGCCGATGAGGCCGATGCGCATGCCCGCCGCCCGCGCGCGCGCCTGCGCCTGCGCCTGCGAACGCGCGGCGAGCCATTGCAGGAAGGCGTGCAGCGCCACCTCATGCGCATGGCTGCGCGCGAAATCCTGCGTCTGCGCGCTGCGCGCGTCGCGATGGCCCTCGTCCCAGCTGCGCCAGCTCCAGCGCGCGGGATCCTCGCCGAAATAATGGGCGTGGAGCGCCTCGAACGTCGCATGGTCGGCGAGCGCGCGCCCGCCCTGCGCGCGGAACGCGTCGAACGCCTCGCGCAGCGCGGCGTCCTCTGGGCGCGCCGCGCAAAAATCCTCAAACAGCGCGGCGTTGAGCTTGCGCCGCGCCTGCGCTGCGCCCGGCCAGTCGATCAGCTCCAGCGATTCAAGCCGCAGCGCGGCCTCCGCCACGCCGGCCCGCGCCGCGCAGGCGGCGATGCGCGCGGGCGCGAAGGTCGCGCCATGGTCGATATGGGCCGCGTTCAGAAACAGCCGCGACGACGGCGAATAGGGCGCGTAATGATGCGGATCGGCGGTGAATTGCGCATGGCTTGGACTAAGCGCCAGCGCGTCCGCCCCTGCGCGCGCCGCGCTTTCGGCGAGCGCGCGCACGCCCGCGAACGTGCCCGCGCCAAGATCGCCGCGCGAGCGCAGCGCGTGGATCTGCGCGGTGAGGCCGAACAGCCGCGCGCCCGGCGCCGCATCCTCCAGCGTGAAACAGCGCGGCGGGGCGACCGCCACCAGCGTTTCCGCATCGTCGATGGCGAGCCGGTGATAGCCCGGGCGCGTCATCACGTCGGCGATCACGTAGCCGTCGCAATCCTCCTCAAGCCGCATGTCGCGAACGCGCCCGTCTTCCTGCGTGAGGCGGGCGAAGCGCGCCTGCGTTCCATCGGCGGGAATGCGCAGTCGCGCGCCGGTTTCGCAGGTCAGCAGCGGCGGGCGATGGCGCGACGCGGCGCGGCGCAGCGCCTGCGCGCGGCTTTCGGCCATCTGCGCGGGGGTGTCGCAGGGCGCGCCGAGCGCGGCGAGGATGCGGCGCAGATCCGCCTCCGCCACCTGTCGGGCGACGCCGCCATGGTCGGTCCAGTCCGGCGCCGCGCCGCACAGGCGCGCCAGCGCGCGAATTTCTTCGTTCATGCCGCCTGCTCCCGCGCCGCGCCCTAGGTGGCGTCTCCGTGCCGATAGGCGTCGGCGTAGCGTTTCGCGGACCGGTCCCATCCATAGCGTTGGGACATGGCCGCCCGCCGCATCGACCAGATGCGCCTGCTCGAATCGAAAGCCGTGAACGCGCGGCGAATGGCGCGGTTGAGCCCGTCGCTCGTGGCCTGCCCGAACAGGAAACCCGTCTCGCCGTCGCTGATCGTGTCGGCGAGGCCGCCTGTCTTGTGGGCGATGGGCAGCGAGCCGGATTTCTGCGCATACATCTGGCTCAGGCCGCAGGGCTCGTAGCGCGAGGGCATGAGCAGGAAATCGCTGGCTGCGAACATGGCGCGCGCCTCGTCGGCGTCGAAGCCGATGCGCGCGCCCACGCAGCCGGGATGGCGCGCGGCGAGATCCTTGATGCCCTGTTCGAGCTTGGGTTCGCCCTGGCCGGTCACGATCAATTGCCCGCCATGTTCGACGATGGTCTGCGCCGCGTCGATGGCGAGATCGACGCCCTTCTG
>Ga0315899_10010221_pt1 | contig 10050 bp, 10 predicted proteins | sample LakEriMetagenome_2_FD_203518 | JGI IMG/M metagenome (GOLD analysis project Ga0315899, IMG submission 203518) | Freshwater fungal communities from buoy surface, Lake Erie, Ohio, United States - Buoy 4 MA112 | ecosystem: Environmental > Aquatic > Freshwater > Lake | place: USA: Lake Erie, Ohio...
CGGCCTCGGTTATGTAGGTCTGGAAATCCTTGCCTGGCTGCTAGTGGTCTTGGTGAGTGTGTGCACCTGTGGTCTGGGTGCGTTGTTGGCGGTGCCCGTGAGCACTTTTTATCTCCAGAACGCCGCGTATCACAAGGGGTTGATTAGTTAAGTATCGGAAAACCTGGAAAGCCCCAGATGTTTTGGCTGAAACTGAGCCATAGCCGCAGCAGCCAGTAGCCCAAAAGCATCAAGCCTGTGAGTCCTAAGGGCCATATTGCTGGCTCGGGAGGCGACATCCTGCGCTGGCGGATGGCCGTCACCGACCACCAGATCAGTGCCGCGGCAGCCACGGGCCCGAAAGCATGAAGCTGCAGCGATCCAGTCAGATTCCCGGTGAGTGCGCTGGCGGTGGCGCGGCTCAGGAAGCAGGTGGGGCAAGGGACGCCGGTGAGAGCGCGCAGCGGGCATGAAAGGCCTGGGAGGGCTGGATGCAAGCCTTTCAGCCACAGATATCCCGTGAAGCTGGCGGGTAAGAGATAGCCCGCTTGCCGCAGTTGCCGCAACAATCGCCTCAGCGATCCACCGAGCCCATGATCACGTCGATGGAACCGAGGATGGCCATGATGTCGGCCACCTTCGCCCCCTTGAGGATGTGGGGCAGGATCTGCAAGTTGTTGAAATCAGCGGCGCGGATCTTGAAGCGCCAGGGGGTCACGTCGTCGTTGCCCTGAATGAAAATGCCGATCTCGCCTTTGCCGGATTCCAAACGGGTGTAGAGCTCGCCGCCGGGGATCTTGAAGGTGGGTGCCACCTTCTTGGCCACGATCTGATAATCGAAGCCGGCGAATTCGCTGGTTTTGCCCTCAGCCATGCGGCGGGCTTCCAGGTGCTCGGTGGGGCCGCCAGGAATCATCGCGCAGGCCTGGCGCAGGATTTTCAGCGACTGGCGCATCTCCTCAATCCGTACCCGGTAGCGGGCGAAGCAGTCGCCTTCCTTCTCCCAGGCCACATCCCAGTCGAAGTCGTCGTAGCACTCGTAGTGATCCACCTTGCGCAGATCCCAGGGCACGCCTGAGGCGCGCAGCATCGGGCCAGAGAGGCTCCAGTTGATCGCCTGATCACGGCTGATCATGCCGAGCCCTTCGATCCGCTTGCGGAAGATCGGGTTATTGGTGATCAGCTTCTCGTATTCATCGATCTTGGGGCCGAACCAATCGCAGAAGTCAAGGCACTTCTCGAGCCAGCCATAGGGGAGATCAGCCGCCACGCCGCCGATACGGAAGTAGTTGTTGTTGATCAGGCGCTGACCGGTGGCTGCTTCCCAAAGGTCATAGATCATCTCCCGCTCGCGGAAGATGTAGAAGAACGGCGTTTGGGCGCCCACGTCCGCCAGGAAGGGGCCAAGCCAGAGCAGGTGGTTGGCGATGCGGTTGAGCTCCAGCATCAGCACGCGGATGTAGCTGGCGCGCTTCGGCACCGGCACATTCGCCAGGCGTTCGGGTGCGTTCACCACGATCGCTTCGTAGAACATGCCGGCCGCATAGTCCATGCGGCTCACGTAGGGCACGAACATCACGTTCGTGCGGTTCTCTGCGATCTTCTCCATGCCGCGGTGCAGGTAGCCGATCACCGGCTCGCAATCCACCACGTCTTCCCCGTCGAGCGTCACCACAAGCCGCAGCACCCCGTGCATCGAGGGGTGGTGCGGCCCGAAGTTCACCACCATCGGCTCCGTGCGCGTTTCCAGCTGCGTCATGGGGCCGAAGGGGGGTGGGCTCGCTGGCGGGATCTTAGGAAGGAAGGGCCGCTGCTTCTGGCGCTGCGCTTGAGCGATCCGCAGGATTTCGCCACGTTTGATCATGTTCCGGTCCTGGCGGGGCCTGTACTGGCCGGGTTTACCGAGCTCGAGGGCCTGCTGGATCAGTACGGTGAGGGTGTGTTAATCGACTGCACCCTTGGCGGCGGCGGTCATAGCGCCCTGTTGCTCGAGGCTCATCCGCGCCTGCGGCTGATCGGCCTCGACCAGGACCCCACCGCCCGTGCCGCCGCCGCTGAACGGTTGGCCCCCTTTGGCGATCGGGTGCAGATCGTGGCGACCAACTTCGCTGCCTACAGCCCTGCTGAGCCTGTGGTCGCGGTGCTCGCTGATCTAGGGGTGAGTAGCCCCCAGCTGGATGTGGCGGAGCGGGGCTTCAGCTTCCGCCTCGATGGCCCGCTCGATATGCGCATGAACCCGGCCGCCGGCGAAACAGCCGCGCAGCTGATCGAGCGCCTTGATGAAACCGAACTGGCGGATCTGATCTATGCCTATGGCGAGGAGCGTCTCTCACGCCGCATCGCCCGGCGGATCAAGCACGATCTGGCTGAACAGGGCCCCTACAGCGGTACCGCGGCGCTGGCCTATGCGGTGGCGGGTTGTTACCCCCCTAAAGCGCGGCGCGGCCGCATTCATCCAGCCACCCGCAGCTTCCAGGCCCTGCGCATCGCCGTGAACGATGAGCTGGGGGTGCTGGATCACCTGCTGCAGGTCGCCCCCGACTGGCTGCTGCCGGGCGGTCTGTTCGGCGTGATCAGCTTCCACTCCCTGGAAGATCGCCGTGTCAAAACGGCCTTCGTGAGCGACGAGCGCCTGCAGCGCATCACCCGCAAACCGGAAACGGCTGCAGAGGAGGAGCAGAGCTCCAACCCCCGCAGCCGTTCCGCCAAATGGCGTCTGGCGCGGCGCCGCTGAGGGCGATCAGCCGTTGTTGAGGATGCCTGTCTGGTCCTGGCTGCCGAACAGCTGCCGATAGGCGGCGGTGCTGATGCAGATCACCACCGGGAAGATCACGAACAATCCGCCGTAGCTGAACAGGGCCGCCACGGCGTGGAGCACACTCTCCACGATTGCCAGCCACAGCACTACCCACCAGCTGGGGTTCACGCCGCTCACTCCGGCCTGGATGGTTTGCACCGGACGTTTCACCCCAAACAGGGAGAGCTGCAGCAGGAACTTCTGGCTGATCAGGAACCAGATGTAAAAGATGCCGAACACAATCACCGGAATCACGGTGAGGGTGGTGTTGAGCGCGTTCAGTCCTGTGTGGATGAGGGCGGCAAGCACGCCTACCACCGCCAGCGCGATAGCCAGCAGGATCACCGAACCAAACAGGCGGCCGCTGGCGGCGCCATCCCAGCGGGTGAAGTCGCGGAAGGAGGGGCGCTGGCCATTGAGGCTCATCCAGGCGCAGCGGGTGATGCCCACCACACCCCAGAGGCCCACGATCACGTAGCCGATCACGCCCACCACTACGGCGATGCCGGCCGCCACCGGATGGAGTGCCGCCAGTGCACCACTGTTGAACTTCAGCAGGTCTATGAGTTGCACTAGGCCCACCAGCGCAAGCACGCCGAAGGGCACCAGGATCACGGTCACGAGCACCTGGAACAGCAGGAACGGCCAGGGTGCTCGGCAGAAGGCCTGCCAACCGTCTTCCACGGCGCGCAGCACCTGCAGTTTGTTGGTGCCGGGGGGCGGCAGGCTCATCAGCAATGGGCAATTGCCCGGAAGGTAGCGATCGGCGCAGTGCTCGCCCAGCTTTTGTTGCACTGGGTGTTCGGTGTGAACAGTGGCGGCGGCGGCCGCAGTGGTGGCGCAGTCAGTGGCCGCGCAGCTCCGTGATGGCAGAGCTCACCAGCTCGGCAGCAGTCTCGATGTCGGCGGCACTGGTGCGGCGGCCCAGACCGAAACGGAGCGCCGTTGCCGCCTGCTGGCGGCTGAGCCCCAGGGCCTGCAGCACATGGGAGGGTTCGCCGCTGCTGCAGGCGGAGCCGCTGCTCAGCGCCAGCGATGGGCGCAGGGCCCGTTGCAGCCCAGCGCTATCCACCCCCTCGATCCAGATGCTGAGGTTGTGGGCCAGGCGCGGGCTGGCGGCGCCATTGCGGTGAATGCCGCCCAGGGTTTGCAGCCGCTGCCAGAGTCGATCGCGCAGGGCCGCCAGCCGCTCCGTCCGTACGGTCTGATCCGCCAGAGCGAGCTCAAGCGCTTTCGCCAGGCCCACGATCAGCGGTAGCGGCAGGCTGCCCGCCCGCAGCCCCCGCTCCTGGCTGCCGCCATGCAGCTGGGGCGCCAGTCGCACGTCCGCTGCTACCACCAGGGCGCCGATGCCCTTCGGGCCGTAGAGCTTGTGGCCGCTGATGCTGAGCAGGTCGATCCCCAGCTCCGCCGGTTGTAGGGGGATGTGGCCAACAGCCTGGGCGCCGTCGCAATGGAAACGGATGCCGCGGGCGCGGCAAAGCTGGGCGATGGCCCTGATCGGCTGCAGCACGCCGATCTCATTGTTGGCGGCCATCACGCTCACCAGCAGCGTGTCGTCCCGCAGGTGCTCGGTGAGCTGCTCGAGATCCACCAGCCCCGTGGGGCGCACCGGCAGTTCCGTGAGCGCAAAGCCGTGGCGGCTTAAGTAGCGCAGCGGATCGAGCACTGCCTTGTGTTCGGTGCTGAGGCAGAGCAGATGGCGGCGGTTGCCCCCGGCCTCCAGCTCTGCTTCGGCCAGGCCCTTGAGTGCCAGGTTGTTGGCCTCGGTGGCGCCGCTGGTGAACACCACCGCGCTGGATGGCACCTCTAGGCCACCGGCGATCTGGCCGCGGGCCTGCTCCACGGCCGCCGCCGCCAGCAGTCCCGGCCGGTGGCTCCGGCTGGCCGGATTGGCGAACTGTTCATTCCACCAGGGGGCCATCGCCTCCACCACCGCCGGCTCACAGGGCGTGGTGGCCTGGTGGTCGAGATAGATGACGGGATTGGCCATTCGCCACCATGCTGGCAACCAGCATCCAGTGCGTGGTCCTGATGGCTGTTGCTCTCCAGCAGGTTCGGCTCAGGCTTGGGCTGGGCTGTGCGCTGTTGCAACTGGGGCTTGGATCACTGCCCGCCGTCGCGCAGACCTCCCTTGGAGCCCCTGACCCCAGCAACCCTCACCGCAGCGTTACAGAACAGCGGCCTGCCGATCTGGTGCTGCTACGTGAGTGGACGACGATGGAGGGCAACTTCGCCATTGGCGTTCACAACGTCAAGCCTGATCCGCGGGATTCTTCCGCCCGCACGATCGTGGTGTGGGTGGAAGCCCCCAGCGATGTGAAGCTGGCGGTCGACACCCTCCGCTGCAGCCCGGAGGCGCCGATGCGGCTCACCCGCAAGGGCCGCGATCTGTGGATCAAGGAGCTCAATCCCGGCGGGGTGATCACCGAGGCCAACCGCCTCGATCACCAGATCTGGTGGGCCGCCTGTTTCCCTGAGCACGCTGGTCAGGATCCCGCCACCCTGCAGGCACTGGCCCGGAAACTTGGTTACAGCGGCCAGCTGCGGGAGCAGCAGCAGGTGCTGCCTGGCAGCCCTCGATAGATTGCCGCTATGAGCCTCGAACCCGAACCCCAGGCTGCCGAAGCCGCACCTCAACCTCCGGCGCGGTTGCTGCTGGTGGATGACGAACCCGGCCTGCGCACGGCGGTGCAGGCCTATCTGGAAGACGAGGGCTTCCAGGTGACCACCGCCGTCGACGGTGAAGACGGCTGGGCCAAGGCCCAAGAGCTGCTGCCCGATGTGGTGATCAGCGACGTGATGATGCCTCGCCTCGATGGCTATGGGCTGCTGCGCAAGCTGCGCGATGACGAGCGCCTCGGCGGCACACCGGTGATCTTTCTCACCGCTAAAGGGATGACAGCCGATCGCATCGAAGGCTTTCAGGCCGGCTGCGACGACTACATCCCCAAGCCCTTCGATCCCGATGAGCTGGTGGCGCGGGTGCACAACGTGGTGCGCCGCCAGGAGCGCTTGCTGCAGGAAGCCGCCCGCTTCGCCGATGCCGATATCGGCCAGATGGCTAAGCAGATCACCGAGATCCGCTCTCTGCTGGCCACCGGCGGCAGCAAGAAGCAAGGTGCGGCTGTGAAGCATGAGTTCACGCCGCGGGAAGCCTCAGTGCTGCAGCTGGTGGCGGAAGGAATGATGAACAAGGAGATCGCCCGCCGACTGGAAACCTCCATCCGCAACGTGGAGAAATACGTGAGCCGTCTGTTCACGAAGACCGGCACCGCCAGCCGCACTGAACTGGTGCGCTATGCCCTGGAAAACGGCCTGGTTGAGTAACGCGTCGTCTGCCAGTGAGGCGTGGCTCCCTGCTGCCTTCAACCAGGGCCACACCTACCGCGATCGCGTTGATCGTCCCGCCGCCAGCATCGCTGGCTTCTATGCGGAGCGTTATCGCCATTCAGACCAGGCAGTGTGGAAGGAGCGCCTCGCCGCCGGCGAGATCTGGTGCAACGGCCAACAGCTCCGGGCCGATGCAGTGCTTGCCGCCGGTGATCGGTTGGTGTGGCATCGACCCCCCTGGGAGGAAGCTGCCGTGCCGGTCCTGAGCGAACGTGCGATCGTTTTCGACGACGGCGATCTGCTGGTGCTCAACAAGCCCAGTGGCCTGCCGGTGCTGCCGGCCGGTGGTTTTCTGGAACACACGCTGCTGGCGCAGCTGCAGGCTTTGGCGCCTGCGGCGCGGCCGGTGCACCGGCTGGGGCGCTTCACTTCCGGCTTATTGGTGTGCGCACGCCGCCCGGCTACACGCGGTTGGCTGAGTGCGCAGTTGCGCGACAGCACCAGCGCATCGGAAGCGCCGGTGGCTGTCTGCTCCTGCCGCAAGCTCTACCGAGCGCTCTGTGAGCCGGTGTCTTCCGACTGGGCGATCGGGGAGAGTCGCGGCATCACTTCTGCGATCGGCAGGCGGCCCCATCCGCTGTTGGGGGAGATCTGGTGTGTGGCTGAGTCTGGAGATACGTCCGCCCTGCCATCGCGCAGCGAGATCACACTGATCGCACGCCGCCCGCAGGCCTGCCTAGTGGACGTGGCGATTGCCACCGGGCGTCCCCATCAGATTCGTATTCATACCGCCTCCATTGGAGCACCGTTGCTGGGTGATCCGCTCTACATCGCTGGGGGCATCGCTGACCCGAGTGTGCTTCCCGGAGCAGGTGGCTATCGGCTACATGCCCATCGCTTAAGACTTCAGCCACCGGTGGGGGATGTGATGCAGCTGGAAGCACCACTTCCGCCAGTACTGGTATCTCGTGCTTGTTAATCAAGCCAATGCCAGTATGATCGTGTATGGCATGGTGCGTTAGTCATGCAGGCATTCAGGATTGAGCGACCTGTGCGATTGATTGGAATGGGAGTATTGGTGAATGCCTGCTTCTCTCAATGACCTAATTGATGCGAGCAGGAGGTTGCCGCCTCGTGCCGGTTGCACTATTTCTTTGGTTTGTCTCTTAATGCTATGTGATTAGATGTGCGGAATCCCAGTTCAATAGAGCGCTTTCGACGCGATCAATCCATGCGAGAATGTTGCCATTCTTGCTGATATAAGAGTTGTCCCGATAAGATTCGATAGCCAGCCCTCTTGTTGATCCTTTTAAGATGATCTTGTCTGCACCCTCTTGGAAATCCATGATGTAATCGATTGTCTTTGATCCCTTGAAATGTCTGGTGTTAATGCTGAAAATATCGGCGCCGTCGCCTCCCCAGGCAAAGTCTTCTCCTTTCCCGGGGTAGATGATGTCGTCACCACCGCGTGCATAGATGAAATCATTCCCGGCAATGGCTTGGATGCGGTCGTTGTTATTGGTTCCTGTGATTTCGTCCTCACGGTTCGTGCCGATGTAATAGCCTCCTTGCGTTGCTGAGCCGCTTGTCCCGCTATTGTTGTTGATAGGAAATATGGCCTGACCGCTTTCGATTCCCCAGATCAGTTGTAGTGCTTCAATGTCTGCAGTAGAGAACCAAGCGTCCCAGCCGTTGTCTCCCTCGTTATAGGACATAATGGTATCACTCGTATTCCATTCTTCGTTATAAGGATCTTCTTCGGGATGGCTCAGGCCTAGCGCATGGCCGATTTCGTGCACGATGGTTGATGCATCGAATGTGGAGAGTCGTGCTTCGCCATCGGTGTCTCGCCACAGGACATCCCAGTAGGAGTTCTCGTATGCACCCTGGTCAACGACTTGCCCGACAATGGATTCGTCCCACTCGCTGAACTGATCAAGGCTGTAGATATCAAGGAGAGTGCCTTCGAAGCTATCTTGTTTTAGGAAGTCCAGCTCAATGAGTGGGTCTAATCTTAGAAAGATATCGTTAATGAACGCGATGTCTTCGGCAGAGTGCCCCACGCTGCGTGCTCTGCTTCCATTGTCTAGAACGACATCGCCCTCGCTTTCGTGAATGTAATATTTGAGAGCGCTTCCGTTGATTTGGCCATTGAGGCCAGCGAGCGTATGGTTGCTGAACTCAACGCTGATCAGAATGCCAGGGGTAATGCTGCGCGGAGAGGCCATAGTTTGCCTGCATTATCTGCAGCACTATTTCTTAGGATAGAGCCTTGTTGGCTCTTTGGGTTGACGTCGTTAGGATAACTTCTTGTTTGGTTTCGCGATGTCGGGCTCGAGATCAAGGAATATTTTGCCATCGCAAGAAAAATCTCAGGCTTGCATTGATCTTCGGGCGCGATGTTCGGGCGATCGTTCCTGGCCGTAGCTTGATTCCCTTGTGACTGATCTGCAAGCGAATCGTGGGTTCTACAGGGCCATGAGCTTGTTGGCAGCCTCTTCGCCAGATCTGAAGGCTCCTTGCATGGTGGCTGGGAACTGAGTGCTGATGGCTTCACCTGCGAACACTAGGGAGTTCCATGGTCTGCCTAGCTCTTCTCGATAACTGGGAGATGAACCAACCCGGATGTAGGAGTAACTACCTAATGCGTAGGGATCCAGTCCCCAGCGTGTCAGCAGATAACCGCTGGGAGCTGGAATGGTTTTAGTTGGATAGCAACGTCGCAGTTCAGCTAGTGCTGAAGCCACGATGGCAGTGTCAGGCATGCGTGCTATTTGTTTTGCTGTGCTTGCCGCATTGAACCCCATCAGGACAGGACGGCCAATCACTGGCATCAGGTTGTACCACTCAGCCCACAGCCCTTGATTGGTGCTGTCGTTGCGGATCAACTGCTTTTGGTCCCAAAAGACGGATGGAAACTGCAAGACGATTTTGTCTAACAAGCCCATGCCCAGTCCTTTAATCGCGATCATTTTCGCTGCTGGCAGCGCTGGCTCAAAGCGAATTGAATTGTTTTGTAGAACGCCTAGTGGGGCAGTGCAGCAAACGCTCTTGGCGCTAAACACTGCTCCAGTCGATGTCGTTATGGAGACCCCTCTGCGGCCATTCTTGATCAGTCGAACATCTTGTCCCAGGCGTATATCGATACCGATCGCAAGATACTTTACTAGTTCATCTAAGCCGGCTGGAACCATCACATCAGCTCCACGAAGATCAAGGCCGTCACCCTGGGGGTACTTGGCTGCAATTTGTCCAAGATCGGCGCCAACCTCATGCACGACATCGGCGATGAGTTCAAATTCCTGATCAGGGCTGGCTCCTGCGGGCACCCGTCGACTCAGGGGCGAGCTGATGCTGCCGCTTCGTTCGGCATCTCGGACAAAGCTCTCAATCCAGTTCGCAGCTCGCCTTGTGCGATTGAGTCCCCAAGGCTCAGCATTTGGTCCGAAAGTAATTGCATCGTCATAGTTTGTGGGGACCATGCGTAAATATGCTTGACTTGTGGCAATTGGAAAAAGCATATTGTTGCTAATCCCGTGTAGCCAAGATGCTCCCAGATCGATCGGATAGCCCAGTTGTCGACTTGTTAATACTCGTCCACCAAGGCGCTGCCTTGCTTCAAGAACAACAACTGCCTTGCCAGCACTTTTCAGGCGTCTCGCACAGGCGAGGCCCGCCAGCCCCGCGCCGATGATCAGGACATCAATCGAGCTCTCTTGACTGCTGGCTCGTCTAATACCACCGATCGCTGTCGCCGATGCAGCTAAGCCTTGCAGAACAAACGCGCGACGTTTCATCAAGTGGATGGTGCGCAAAGGAATTTGATCACTGCAATAAAGGTGTTAATGAGGGTACTGTATCAGGCGAGCTTGTCTCAGGTAAAGACAAATCGCTGCTGAGTGATACAACGATGACAGAGCCCTCAGGAATTTCTACCAACG
>Ga0315899_10010223_pt1 | contig 10049 bp, 13 predicted proteins | sample LakEriMetagenome_2_FD_203518 | JGI IMG/M metagenome (GOLD analysis project Ga0315899, IMG submission 203518) | Freshwater fungal communities from buoy surface, Lake Erie, Ohio, United States - Buoy 4 MA112 | ecosystem: Environmental > Aquatic > Freshwater > Lake | place: USA: Lake Erie, Ohio...
CACAGACACTTGAAACAGGATTCTATCAGGTGCCAAAATTTGACAGCACTCAGACATTGGATTTGGAAGTAGATGCCGAGCTTATAAACGTGAATGACATAGACGAGAATACAATATTTAGCTACATCACAGATTCTCCGAGCGAAGAAGCAGCGGAAACAGATGAGCCACTTGGTATTTTCTCTGCTCAGTATTCCTTACCACAAGATAGGTTTAATGAAAAGACCACAACGAAAGAGAATCCGTTCTTTGCGAAGACAGTACATACCAACGATAGAAGCATTCAAGGTGTAACTGCCATAACATCTTTGCAGATACCTTTGATTTATCCGCAAGATTACCAGTTAGACCCGACAGCGACAGAAATAGACTCAGACATAGAGCCAAGAGTTCTATATTTTGTTGGTTATAGAGGTCTACAAAAAGACAGCACAGTAAATTATAATTTTACAAGTGGTGTTGATTTGGCACCTCCGCTCAGTTTTATGGTAAACTATAACAATGCTGCGGATTTTTCCATAGGTTTTGGCAGAGAATTTATTGAAGGTCAGCAAGTGCCTGGATTATTCGAGTCTTTTTGGTTGCAAGAATACGCAAGAAAAAGAATCGGTAAGCGATTGGAAGCTTATATGTTTTGGGATTTGCTTACTATCAATAGTCTGTCCTTCCAAAACAAGCTTTTAATTGATGGTCTTGAGTGGGTTCTGCAAAAAATAGATGGTTACTCTGCACAGAGTGATAGTAGCACAAAAACAATTTTGTTAATGGAGCAAGGCCCGACAGATGTCGACCTTTCAAACACAACATATAGTAATATTTTAGGAATCATAAATCCAATAGAATAAACAAATGGAGAAACAAATTGCGTTAAAAATAGAAATATTAGGTTTAAATGCTTCATCTAAGAAGATTGAAAAACTTGAAGAGGCATTAAAGTCAGCTAATGAGCAAGCAAAGCAATTGGCAGCTAATATTGAGCAAATTAAAAGTAATTTGAGCGATATAGGCAAAGGAACAGCTGCATACAATAATTTAGGTAAGACCTTGAATATTGTAAATAAAGAATATACTGAAGTAAAAAAATCAATAAAAGAAACAGGTGAAGCTTTAAAAGCAGCAAAAAAAGAACAAGAGGATTTTGTAAAGAAAGCAGAAGAAACGAAAAATGCAGAAGGTTCTTATTTCTCTTTGAAAAAGAATATTACTGACCTTAAAAATGAATATAAAGCATTATCTGCTGAAGAAAGACAAAGCAGTCAAGGTGTAGAGTTAAAAAATAAAATACAAGGCTTAGATCAAGAATTAAAGCAAATTGATAAAAGCTTTAAAAAAATACCACAAGCTGTTGAATATGCAGAAGGTTCTTACTATGCCTTAAATCAAGAACTTGTAGATTTAAGAAAACAATACAAGAATTTATCTGCTGCCGAAAGAGAATCTGCTAAAGGCAATGAACTTAAACAAAAAATTCAGGAGCTTGATAAAGAGCTAAAGAAAATAGATGGAAGTACCGGGCAGTTTCAAAGAAATGTCGGTAACTATCCTAAGACTTTTGCGAGAGTAACAAGATCCTTAAATGCAACAATTCCAGGCTTCGAGGCATTCTCTGAGCAGTTAAAAAATAGTGAGGGTAAATTATCAGGTTTTGGTAAAGCTTTAATTGGTGGCTTTGTAGCTTTTCAAGGTGCGAAATTAATCGGGCAGGCTATTCAAAAGCTTGACCAATTTATATCGAAAATTAACGAAACGCAAAACACAGTTGCTGAATTTTCTGGTGCCTATGGTGAAGACCTGAATAAGCTTACAGCATCGACAACTGCACTTGCTGAAACTTTCAACACGGATGCAAGGACAATATCGGCTGCTGCTGAATCGCTCAGTAAGAGTTTAGGTATAAGCTTTGAGGAAGCTTTAGATAAATTGGAGGGAACTCTTATCGAGGGTAGAGGTAATGCTGATGAATACCTTAAAGCCATTACGGAATATCCTGAAGCATTCAAAAGTGCGAGTGGTGAGATTACGGATTTTTCAAAAAAGAATAAAGCAGCTATTGACACAAATCGTGAGCTTGCTGCATCTCAGATTGAAATTGCTGCAAGAATTGAAAAGCAGACTGGTGGAGTTAAGAATTTTGGCAAGCAGCTCGAAACTGGATTTTTTCAAGTTATAGCAGAAATAATAGATATATTTAAACCTTTTACCGATGCGATTAGTAAAGTTACAACTTCATTTCAGACTGCTTTTGCTAATCTTAAACTTGCTAATGTTCAATTTAATACACTTAAGGTAGTTGTAGGATTTTTACTTTCTCCTTTGACATTAGCCAGTACCGCATTGACAGTTGTAGCTAATGCACTTTCTTCATTTTATGATTATGTTAATAACGTAATTAAGCAAAGTCCATTTTTGCAGGCTGTATTTACAAACATAGGAACTGCAATTGAGAATGTTATAAATGGAGTACAGAATTTGCCTGCGGTTTTTTCGGGGGTTGTATCGGCACTACAACAAGTAGGAAAGAACTTTGTAAATACGTTTCAATCTTTGTACTTAGAGGCTCAGATATTTGCCGAGCAGGTTAAAGGGGTTTTTGGTGCTAATGTTCAAGGTGCTATTGATGACTTGAGAAAACAGCAGGCTGAACTTGGCAAAGCAGGTGGCTCAGTATTTGAGGCATTCTCAAAAGGCTATAACGATGCAAAGAAAGCAGGAGATGCCAAAAGAGTTGAGGATGAGAAAAAGACTGGACAAACGATTTTAAAAGTAGATGTCGAAGCATTAAAGAAACAGCAAGAAGCAGCTAAGCAAGCAGCTGAAAAGCTCCAGCAAGCACGTGAGAAATATGCCGAAGATGAAATAAAAATCGCAAAAGAAAAGGCTGCATTGCTTTTGGAATTGCAGACAAGGCTCCAGGAAGAGATTGTTAAGAACATCAAAGACAATCGTGAACGTGAACTCAAAGAGGTAGAGTTAGGTGCTGAGAAAGAAAAAGCAGCACTTAAAAAACAGTACGATGATTTGGTCTTAGCAGCTAAAAATCGTGAAGAAGAACTTGCAAAAGCATTTGGCGCAAACTCTGCTGAAGTTCTAAAGGCTCAAGAAGAAAACAAAAATCAATTGATTGAAGTCAAGAGATTACAGAAAGAAATTGAAGTTCAGATTGAGCAAGATGCAATCAATAAGACAAAAGCGATTAACGCTAATTATGATAAAGAAAAACTGGACAAAGCAGAGGCAGACCTTGAGCAGCTAAAGCAATGGAGAGATGAAGCATTGACTTCAGAACTTGACTACATTGATGAGGTTAGTCAGATGCGTTTGATGAAAAACGAAGAAACTCTGAATAAACAGTTAGCACAAGAAAAAGATATTAAGAAGCGTGAGTTACTTGTAAGATTAGCTGAAGAGAAAAAGATTCTTGATGAGATTGAAAAGCTTAAAGTTCAGCTTCGGGCAGTTGATGACCAAGAAGCATTCTTAAAAGAGCAAGCTGCTAAAGGTGTACAGATTCGCCAAGAAGAATTTGATGCTGTAGCTAAAGCAAGACAGCAGCTGAATACTAAGTTATCAGCAGCAGAGTTAGCTTATAAAGGTTTTGTAGAACAAACATCTGAAGACATAAAGAAAAAAAGACTTGAAGACATTGAAACTATTGCAGGATATGTAACACAAGGTCTTGAGCTTTTGGATACAGTTCTTTCAGGCATTAGTGCAAGAGCAGAGAAAGGAGTCGAAGAACAGTTAGCTCGCAGTAGTCAAAGACAAGAGAAGTTAAATGAAGAACTTCAGAATGCTACAGGACTTCGCAGACAGTTCTTACAGCAACAACTTGATGAAGAAATTAAGCGTGAAGAAAAGCTTGCAAAAGAACAGGAACAGATACAGAAGAATGCAGCAAAAAGAGAAAAAGCTATTGCAGCAACACAAAGTATCATTCAGGGATTCTTAGCAGTAAGCAAGGCGATTGCATCGGCACCATTCCCGGCAAACATTCCTGCAATCATCCAAGCAACTGCGCAAAGTGCTATTCAAACAGCAGGTATCTTAGCACAGCCACTTGCAGAAGGTGGAGCGGTTGTGCCTGTAACGCTTCCCGATAGTGGTGGCAAGGTTATAGGAGCGCAGAATATTCCGCAAACAACTAAGGGAGATAATGTCTTAGTAGCTGCAAGGGTCGGAGAAACGTTTTTAAATGCCAAACAAACCAAGCTTTTGAGACCTGTGCTTTCTGCTGCAAGGATACCAGGCTTCGCAAATGGTGGATTATTAGGTGCGCCAAATCTCGGAAGCTTAGACAATGGCTTAGTAAGAGCATTCAATGATAGAACTGCTGCAATCAGCGGACAAGTGATGGAGAGCAAAGTATATTTAGTAACTGATGAGCTTAAGCGTGATACTGCTGAGGGCGATCGCATCAAAAGAAAAGTAACACTACGATGAAAATTTGGCTATTTAGTTTTTTGATTTTGTTTGTTTCCATAGTTGGTGTGTTGTCGTGGATATTCTACGACAGCACTACCAGCTTGCACAAAGATATTTTGAAAAACGAAAAGAGATATAAGGACAGTATTATGCAAAATATTGTATCTTTGCAAAAAGAAAGGGAAGATTTGACAAAGAAGATTGATTCTTTACAGATAACGCTGTCAGATAAGACCGAAAAGATTAGGCAACAGATTCAGAACATTAAAATAAATATCAATGTACCTCCGGTTAATTACAATAGTCTTTCTGATAGTGCTTTGGTTGCCAGGATTCTCGCAGATTAAGCCACATCCTGATGGATTTATTTGCAGTCGAACGTTTATGGAGCTTGTAGCTTCAAGATTTGACAGCCTAAAGCATTACAAGGTGGTAATTAAGGATATGACTGCAACGCTTGACAGCTGCTATTCTGTCATTCAGTTAGGTCAGAAGCTTAATGTTGCGCAAACTCAAAAGATTGCAAGCTTACAACAGGAGAATACTGACCTTAATAAGATTATTGAGAGCTGCAATCGGGAGCAGTTGGTATATAAGGATATTCAAAAGAGGTACACCATTGAAACTCGAAGAAAAAAAACTTGGAAGTTTTTAGGCATCGGAGTCGGTGCAGGATTTTTAACAGCTGTATTGTTATTAGCACTATGAGAAATCGTTTTTATGATTTGCCCGAAGAAGATCGGGAGCAACTTGTTCAGCTTAAATCTTGGCTTTTGGAACTTCCGAGAGGATTGCCACAAGGAGATGATAGAACAAGGTATCTATTTGAGATTTACAACGAATACCTAAGCACATCAAATATTATCCAGGAAGAAACCTGTTCATCCTGTAGAGGCAAAGTATTCAGAAAAACAATGGAAGCAATCGAAACTTATGAGACTAATGGTATCCACGGAGAGTATTAAAAAGGAATTTGCCCGCAGATTGGCAGAGCGCATAGAACAGATGCAAGACATCACAGCTGAGTCGCTCTCTGAGATGCTTATTAGTTCGGGTATTCTCTCTGAGCGCAGAGTAGTGCAGTATTGTGCTATCTGTGAGTTTTACGATTCGATTGGGCAAAAAACAAAAACGCAGACAATTAAGGAACTGTCTGCGAAGTATAGTGTATCTGAAAGAGTTCTTATTGAGCTAACAGGTCGTGAACGTCGTTTCTCTGTTTAAGCTTGTGTAATGCTTGTTGATGCAGTTGTCTGATTCTTTGTTGTGAGTATTCAAGTTTATCTGCAATCTGCCGAAAGCTTAAAGGAAAGTCATCCAGGTATAAACTTTGAATGATAAAATATTCTTCTTTAGTAAGATTTTTAAGGATTGATTTCATCCTCTTGCTAAAACTTAGATTCTCGATTACTCTTGCAGTATCTTCATCGGATGCAAACTGCTTTTCAATTTCATCTTCATCTTCTGAATTATTTTCAATGCTCGATACTTTTGGGTAATGGTGCATATCTCTTAGAAAATGTTTTGGAAAGATGTCGAGTTCTTTGATTTCTGCTTCATCGTACTTTTCTTTAAGTTCAACATAGGTCCTAATGTAGCGATAATTCTTTGATGGAATACGGATTGTACTTTGCGTATCGTAAATGTATTGAAGTATTCCTTGTCGGATATAGAACCTTGCAAAAGAAATAAACTTAAATCCTCTTGTAGGGTCAAACAAATCAGCTGCTTTTATCAATCCGATCATCCCTTCAGAAATTAGGTCTTTAATGTCGGTTGCGCTATTATTGATTTTTTTGGCTTCCGATACTACAAACAGCATATTGTGTTTGACCAGTTGTTCAGGTGTTGCTGTTACTTCTGCTTCAGGTTTAAGTGGTGGGTATCTTGCAGCCTCTCTTAAAAAGTGCTGTAGCGATTTATTGGTAAATCTCTTTTCGCTCATTGGTCGTACTTATAAAGCTTATAGGTTTCGATTACTTTGATTAAACTTTCAGCATAGTGCGGAGCGGTTGCGTAACCAGCTTTTTTTAATCCGTATGCCCACTTTTTATATTCTGTGCGCTTAAGTTTACGTAGGTGACTATATCTTTTCATACAGAGCAATTTAGAATGGTCACGATATGAACGCCAAGCCGATTTATAAACTTGAAATTTGTCGTTAGGTATATCATCGCGATAAACAGCATATTTGCCAACGCCACGATATTTCATCCCAAAGTGGTTGTTATGTTTGCGGCTTAGTTCCGATTTGCCTGCATTGCTTTCTAAAATGCCTTGAGCAAGTTTTATACTTACTGGAATGTTAAATAGTTCAGCTTCTTTTTTTGCGGTCTTTAAAAAGCGTTTTATATAGCTGTCAACGTGTGTCGGTATTTTTGTTTTTTGCTTCTGATTTGTAGGTGTTGCAAGTGGATAGGTAGCACTCGCAAAAAGTAATGATGTTAAGAAAAGTAGTGTTTTCATTGTGTTTGTTTTGAAGTTAAAAAATGCTGTCTTTCAAGTTGTCATTTATTATTTTCTAATAATAACCATTCTTCACCCTTTGGTGTAATTTCAAAATCTCCACGACATCCACAAGCACATCCATCAACTAAACCTCTTTTTATAAGTTGTTTCATTTTTGCGAGTATTAGCTTTTCAGAAGCAAGATTAGTAGGCATAGCATTTCTAACATCTTTTTCATCTTCAAAATGCCAATTACACCAATTACCTTTATTATTTAAAAGAAATTCAAGAATAGGTTTATCAGGTATATCTTTACATTTATTTATAATAATTTGTGCTGTCATTGTGTTTGTTTTAAGTTAAAAAGTAGTCCTGACAGGATTTGAACCTGTATGGTAAGTAATAAAATTTTATAAAGTGACAATATACATACTTACCTATTCACTTCTTAGCGTCTACTTCCGCCACAGGACTTTAAAAATTGCGTTTTTGAATTATCCCCTGAACGCTAACAGTGCCAACATACGATTTGGAATACCTAATTGTATCATCTTCGTTCCATACTCAGCGCTAAGCAGAGGGCTTATAAGTTTGATTGTAGTTTAATATAATCTTCAAAATCTAAAACTGGCAACCCTTTTCTATCACAATTAACTGAAAATATTGCATAATCTTTTATCTGCTGCTTTTCCATTTCTTTGGCTTTTTCAATAGTATTCTCTTTAGCTTCTTCACTATAAAATACTATTGTTTCAAATTGTTCTACTAACCATTCTACTGCTGTCATAATTTATTTTTTAAAGATTGCAAAACCAATTCCAATTCCGATCCCCAAAACAAAACTAAAAATAATAGTGTTGGTGGTTTGAGTAAAGATAAATCCGCAGGCAATTCCAAGTAACATACCTACAGCAAAGATAAAAAATGTTTTCATCTTGTTGTGTAGAATGGTTTTGAATGCTGTTCGAATTGCTCTTTAGTGCGAACTGTGATAAATGCATCTTTATGCGCTCGCTTCCAGGTATCAAGCATAAACCAAGCTTCTTCGTGCGTGGTGTATGGAATTAATATTCTGTGATATGCACCTGCTTGTTCGACATAGGCTTGGTCTTGTGCCATTGTGAGATGTTCGGCACGCACTAAGTCAATACGTTTGGTTGACATTAACTGAATGCAATAGACTGAATCTTGTTGCTGTGCCATTGCAGTAACTGCAAATAGAAGAAAAAATAATACTTTCATTGTTGGTAGTTTTAAAATTGTTAATTATTTAAGTGATTCGATTTTATTGATTGCCCAGTTGATACCTTCATCTCCGCCCCAAGCATCCCACATAAGACCTCCGCATCCTTCTTCATAGCTTACATCTTTATTCTCCTTGTGTCTTATGAATGCTGCCATACGTTTTACGGTGGTGAGGCTGATAGGTTCTTTCTTTGCTAACTGATTTGCTCTCATCCATCCGACAAGAGTTCCACAGTCATTCTTGTTTCCATTCTCTTCTTTCCATTTTAGTGCTCTCTTAGCATTTTCTGTAGCTGCCTTAGGATAGTCCGTGAACGTTTCTTCGTTCTTCGGATTGGTTGCCTTGTCTTTGTTGCTGAACTTCATAGAACAGATTGCGAAGCGTTGGTCTTGTGGATATTCAGAGACCATATTATCATCTGACATACAACGTTCGATAAACTTGTCAAATGATTCTCCTGGATTTGGTGTAGGGATAGGCATAAATGTGATATTTGAATTGTGAATTATTAAATGACCTCACAAAGTTAATAATAATATTTTATTATAAAAGAATAAAACAACATTTTTTTGCACTAAAATAATATTTTTTTCTTGCTATAATTGTGCAAATTCATTTTTTGGTATGTACAAATTTAATGCTGAAGCTTCTGAAATGTCGATAAATGGTGAGATTGACGCTTTTTATGGCGAAAATCTCCGCTATATTGACTATGATTTAAAAGAAGCAAAAGATGTAAAGATTTTTCTTAACTCTGGTGGCGGACAAGTTACCGAAGGCTTTGCAATTGCAGAAAGATTGCGAAGACACGGAGAAAATAACTCTGTTGCCATTACTGTTTCGGGCCTTTGTGCTTCTATTGCCACAATGATTCACGCATCAGGCACTCCAGGACAAAGAAAAATGACTGCCAATTCTTTCTATATGATACACAACACCGCTGTTCTTGCGGAGGGCGGATCTAAGACACTTCGCAGTTTAGCCGATACACTTGATACTATGACAGACCGTATCGCAGAAAACTATGTCGATGTCATTCAGTCTAACGGAAAACTTATCAATGGCTCCCGTGAAGAGACCAAAGAACAAGTTTTAGCCTGGATGGACAACGAAACTTGGTTTTCAGCACAGCAAGCTTATAACGCTGGACTTGTTGATGCAATTGAAACAGCTCAAACATATATAACTCCCGAAACTGCTCCGGGCATTAAGAATCAAATTCGTAACTGCGTAAACGTTCCAAAACAACTTATGCAAGAGTTAAACAATAACATTACAGCTGAAGAACAAACATTCTTCAAAAAATTCTTGGCGTTCTTGGGTTTTGCGCCAAAAAATGAAGAACATAAACCCGAAGAAAATATTTCAAACATCGAAAAAATCGAAGAAAAAATGACTGAAGAACAAATGATCGAAGCTCTAAAGGCTGCTGGATATAAAGTCGAAATCGAAGCACCTGAAGAGGAAGAAGTTGTTACTGAAGAAAAGGTAATGACTGAAGAAGAAATGATTGCAGCTATTGAAGCCAAAGGTATGAAAGTAAAAAAACCTGAAGCTGAGAATGTAAGCAACGAAATCAAAGCATTGCGTGAGGAACTTGCTCGCTTGAAACAGGGCGAAAAGAAACCACAGGTAACTGCTCAAACTCAAACAACTGAAACTCTTAGTCGCAGAGAGGCTGCATTGAGAAAATTTACAGACAAAAATGAAGGTATGCTTTCTAATGCTGCTAAATCTATCAAGAGCAAGCTTAATGGCGAGTAATTTTTAAACAATCTAAAAACAAGACATAAAAATGGAAAAGAATTTCAAAAAAGCGGCCGTAAATCCGTTTGTTAAAGCAAACAGCGGTGGCATTATTCTTAAAGGTATGAACGTAGGTTACAGCACAGAAGCTCCTACTTACCTTGTAGAATTTTTTAACAATGGTAAT
>Ga0315899_10010224_pt1 | contig 10049 bp, 10 predicted proteins | sample LakEriMetagenome_2_FD_203518 | JGI IMG/M metagenome (GOLD analysis project Ga0315899, IMG submission 203518) | Freshwater fungal communities from buoy surface, Lake Erie, Ohio, United States - Buoy 4 MA112 | ecosystem: Environmental > Aquatic > Freshwater > Lake | place: USA: Lake Erie, Ohio...
TGCATCTGTGGGGCTTTGGCCCTTCATAGCCCGCAAGCCCGCGCGGCGATAGCCACCCCAGAGGGCCAAAGACCGCAAACCATGACGCTTTTCTCTCGCTTGTTCCGCCCGATCACCAAGATCGCCATCATCCCACCGCCCGCCGCGCCCAACCGGGGCGGCATCGCGATTGTGCTGATTGTGCGCAATGAGGCGCGGCACATCGCCGAATGGGCGCGGTTTCACCATGATGCCGGGGTGGCGCAGTTTATCGTCTATGACAACGCCTGCTCGGACGGCACGATCGAGGTGCTTCGCGCCAGCCTGCCGGTGGATGCGCTGACCGTCATCCCCTGGGCGCAGCCGCGCTTTCGCACCATCACGGGGCGCGAGATTCACAATCAGGTGCTGGCCTATGCCCATGCCCTAATGAACTTTGGCCCGCGCTTTCGCTGGATGGCCTTTATCGATGTAGATGAGTTTCTGGTGCCGGTGGCGGCCAACTCGATCCCGCAAGCGATGGAGGGGCTGGACGAGGCCGCGCATGTCTCTTTGCCGTGGCAGATGTTCGGGCGCGGGGGCCATGACACCCCGCCCGAGGGCGGCGTGGTGGCAAACTACCTGCAGCGCGCGGCAGATCCCTTTGCCTTGCGCCACGGGCTGAACTTCAAATGCCTTGTCGATCCCGCGCGGGTGACTGAGGTGGGCGTGCACGGCTTTGCCATCGACGGGCGGCATCAGGGGGTGAACGACGCAGGCCAGCCCGCCGCGCATGCCGACCGCACCAAGCGCGCGTTTTCCAGCCGGGCGCGGCTACAACTGAACCACTATTACACAAGATCGAACGCCGAATTGCAGGCCAAGATCGGCCGCGGCTCCAACAAATCGGTTCAGGCCAACAAGCACATCGCCCGCGTCATGCGCATTGTCACCGCGATCGAGGCCGAGACGGTCGAGGACCGCACCGCCATCGCGTTTCTGGCCCGCAGCCAACCACAGCGCTCCTAGGCCGCACCTGCGGGGATTTCCTTCTTTTCCTTGGGCCCGCCTTGCGTTAAAGGGCAGCGTCCCTGAACGGTCTGGGACGAAATTTGGAGATACCCAAGATGGGCTATAAGGTCGTCGTCGCGGGTGCCACGGGTAACGTGGGCCGCGAAATGCTGAACATCCTCGCCGAGCGCGAGTTCCCGGTTGATGAGATTGTGGCGCTTGCGTCGCGCAAATCTCGCGGCACTGAGGTTAGCTTTGGCGACAAGACTCTGAAAACCAAGGACCTTGACACCTTTGATTTCACCGGCTGGGACATCGCCCTGTTCGCGGTGGGGTCCGAGGCGACCAAGATTTACGCACCCAAGGCCGCCGCCGCTGGCTGCGTGGTGATCGATAACTCCTCGCTCTACCGCTATGATCCGCAAATCCCGCTGGTGGTGCCCGAGGTGAACGCCGAAGCGGTGGATCAGTACAAGAACAAGATGATCATCGCCAACCCCAACTGCTCAACCGCGCAGATGGTCGTCGCGCTTAAGCCGCTGCACGACCGCGCACGGATCAAGCGGGTGGTGGTGGCAACCTATCAATCCGTCTCGGGTGCCGGCAAAGAAGGCATTGACGAGCTGTGGGATCAGACCAAGGGCATGTATGTCCCGGGCCAAGAAGTGGCCCCGAAGAAGTTTTCCAAGCAGATCGCCTTTAACGTGATCCCCCATATCGACGTGTTCCTGGACGACGGCTCGACCAAGGAAGAGTGGAAGATGGTGGCCGAGACGAAGAAGATCCTCGACCCCAAGATCAAGGTCACTGCCACTTGTGTGCGCGTGCCGGTCTTTGTCGGCCATTCCGAAGCGATCAACATCGAGTTTGAAGACCCGCTGGATTGGCAGGAAGCGCAGGACATCCTGCGCGAAGCCCCCGGCGTCATGCTGATCGATAAGCGTGAGGCGGGCGGCTACATCACCCCGGTGGAATGCGTGGGCGACTATGCCACCTATATCAGCCGCGTGCGCCAGGACAGCACGGTTGATAACGGCATCAGCCTGTGGTGCGTGTCGGACAACCTGCGCAAGGGTGCCGCGCTGAACGCGGTGCAGATCGCCGAAGTGCTGGGCAGCCGCTGCCTGAAAAAAGGCTAAAGGCCGACGACCGCAGTGTCTGACGCGATGTTCAACGAAGGCCCCGCTTTGGCGGGGCTTTTTCTTTGGCGATTCGTTAACCTTGTCGCGGCAGGCTCAGGGCATGACACATCATGCCCCCTTCCCTTGTGACCCCCAGCTTTGGCAACGCTTTCTTGTCGCCTGCCACAGCCGCGATGAAAGCCCCGGCACCGTGCTGCGCGACCTGGTGCGGCTGGAGGTGCAGCGTGTCGAGCGACGCGACAGGAGGCGTGACGACGTCATCGACGAGCAACTCCTTGGGCGCCTACGGCTTCTGGTCGCAGAGGCGCTTTATGCATCCCGCAGCTGGGCGCAGATGCAGGCCGCGCTGCGGGCGCGTGGCTTGCAGTATGGCCCAGCAGGTGGCGGGCTGCACCTGATCGACCCCGAAACCGGCGAGGTTTTGTGCAAAGGCTCGCAGGTCGGGCCTAGCTATCAGGATTTGGTGCGCCGCTTTGGCAAAGGCTTTCCCGGCCACCCAAGGCCGAGCCTTGCCGCCGTGGCCTTGACCCGCAGCGAAGGGGCCATGGCGACCCAAAGCCCTTAGGCGCGCTTGCCCACCGTCGCCACGCCCAGCACTTCGAGCACCTTGGCCTCGATCTCGGGCGCGTTCATGCCGGCTGCACGGTACATCGCCTCGGGTGAGGCGTGATCGATGAAGGTGTCCGGCAGAACCATGGAGCGGTATTTCAGCCCCCGGTCAAACACCCCCTCATCGGCCAAAAGCTGCGCGACATGGCTGCCAAAGCCGCCGATCGCGCCCTCTTCCACGGTGATCAGCGCCTCATGATCGCGCGCCAGCCGCAAGATCAACTCGCGGTCCAAGGGCTTGGCAAAGCGGGCATCGGCGATGGTGGGTGTCAGACCCTTAGCCGCCAGCGACTCGGCGGCTTTCAGCACCTCGCCCAGCCGGGTGCCAAAGGACAGGATCGCCACCCGCGACCCCTGGCGGATCATGCGGCCTTTGCCAATTTCCAAGGGCGTGCCCTTGCGCGGCAGGTCCACCCCCATCCCCTCACCGCGCGGATAACGGAACGCGATCGGCCCGTCATTGTGCGCGGCGGCGGTGGCGACCATATGCATCAGCTCGGCCTCATCGGCGGCGGCCATGACGACAAAGCCAGGCAGGTTGGCAAGAAACGCCACATCGAAGGACCCCGCATGGGTCGCGCCGTCGGCACCGACCAGACCCGCCCGGTCGATGGCAAAGCGCACGGGCAGGCGTTGGATCGCCACGTCATGCACGACCTGATCGTACCCGCGCTGCAGGAAGGTCGAGTAAATCGTGCAAAACGGCTTCATCCCCCCGGCGGCCAGACCCGCACAGAAGGTGACCGCATGCTGTTCGGCAATGCCCACATCAAAGGTGCGCTTGGGGAACCGCGCGCCGAAGATGTCCAGCCCCGTGCCATCCGGCATGGCGGCGGTGACGGCGACGATCTTGGGGTCCACCTCGGCCTCGGCGATCAGGGCTTCGGCAAAGACCTTGGTGTAGGACGGCGCGTTGGAGGGGGCCTTTTTCTGCTCGCCTGTCACCACGTCAAACTTGGCGCGGGCATGGCCACGGTCGGGCGAGTTTTCCGCCGGGGCATAGCCCTTGCCCTTTTTGGTCAGCACATGGATCAGCATCGGCCCCGTGGCGCGGGCATGCGCGGTGCGCAAGACCGGCAAAAGCTGGTCAAGATCATGGCCATCAATCGGGCCAACATAGGAAAAGCCCAGCTCTTCAAAGAGGGTGCCGCCGACGGCCATGCCCTTGACCAGCTCCTTAGCCCGGCGTGCACCTTCGGCAAAGGGTTCGGGCAAGAGGCCGGCAAGGCTTTTGGCCGCCGATTTCAACTCTTGGAACGGCTCACCAGCATACAGCCGCGACAGATAGCTGGACAGCGCCCCAACCGGCGGGGCGATCGACATTTCATTGTCGTTCAGGATGACAAACATCCGCTTTTTCAGGTGGCCCGCGTTGTTCAACGCCTCGAACGCCATGCCCGCCGACATGGAGCCATCGCCGATCACCGCCACCGCATCGCCCGGGTCGCCGCCGAGATCAGCCGCCATGGTAAAGCCCAAGGCCGCAGAGATCGAGGTGGACGAATGCGCCGCGCCAAAGGGATCGTAAGGAGACTCAGACCGTTTGGTGAACCCCGACAACCCGCCTTCGGTGCGCAGGGTGCGGATGCGGTCGCGCCGCCCGGTCAGGATCTTGTGCGGATAGCACTGGTGGCCCACGTCCCAGATGATCTTATCACGCGGGGCGCTGAACACGGCATGGAGCGCCACCGTCAGTTCCACCACGCCAAGCCCCGCCCCCAGATGGCCGCCCGTCACCGAGACCGCCGAAATCGTCTCGGTCCGCAGCTCATCCGCCAATTGCCGCAGCTCGCGGTCGCTCAGACCTTTCATGTCGGCAGGCAGCGCGACCCGGTCAAGAAGGGGGGTAATAGGACGGTCGGCCATAATGCTTCCTGTTCAATTTTCCCGCGCAATAACGAAATGCGCGCAGTCGATCAAGTTTTGCGCGGCAGGGCCATAGCCGGACAGCGCGGCTTCCGCCTCGTCTATCAGGGTTTTGGCGCGTGCCTTGGCCGGTTCAAGGCCCAAAAGCGAGACAAAGGTGGCCTTGCCAGCTGCGGCATCCTTGCCCACGGCCTTGCCGGTCACGGCAGCATCGCCGGTGACGTCCAAGACATCATCCCAGATCTGAAACGCGAGACCCAGCGCGGTTGCATAGCGGCGCAAGGGGGCCGGATCGGCCCCGGCCAGAATGGCCCCCGCCTCGGCGGAAAAGCGGATCAGCGCGCCGGTCTTGCCCGCCTGCAGCGCGGTGATCTCCTCAAGCGTCAGGGGCCGGGCGGCGGTTTCGGCGGCAATGTCCAGCGCCTGCCCCAAAACCATGCCCTCGGCTCCGCTGGCCCGCGCAAGGCCTGCGACCAAGGCAATCCGGGTCTCCCCCGAGCCGAGCGCGGGGTCAGCGAGCAACTCAAAGGCCAGTGTTTGCAAGGCATCGCCAGCCAGAACCGCCGTCGCCTCATCCCATTTCACATGCACCGTGGGCAGGCCCCTGCGCAGGGCGTCATCGTCCATGCAGGGCATGTCGTCATGGACCAGCGAATAGGCGTGCAGCGCCTCCACCGCGGCCGCAGCGCTGAGGCCATGGTTGGCGGAAAGGCCGAGCATCCGCGCCGATTCCAGCACGAGAAAGCCGCGCAGGCGTTTGCCACCATTGGCGGCATAGCGCATGGCCTGCACAACGGGCGTATCGCCAAAGCCCGCCATGGCCGCATCCAGCCGGGCCTGAATGGCCAGCGCATCGGCGGCCAGTTGGGCGGAAAAGGTCACAGCCCCTCCACCGGTGTGGTGCCCACGGCGCGACCCTCGGCGGCGCGGATCAGCTCTACCTTTTCCTCGGCCGCCTTCAGCTTGGCCGCGCAATGCGCCTTCAGCGCCGCGCCCTTTTCATAGAGCGCGATGGACTGTTCCAACGCGACCTCGCCGCGTTCCAACTGGGTCACAACCTGCTCCAAAGCGGCCATGGCCTCTTCGAAACTCATCTCGGATACGGCTTTGTCGGTCATCATCCCTGCCCAGTTTATCTACGATGCCAGTTTATCTACGATGCCAGAACACCCACATGCGCGGCGACGGATTCCGTCAGCGCGCCCAGATCATAGCCGCCCTCAAGACAGGATACCACCCGCCCGCCCGCGCAATCGGCGGCAATGTCGCAGATGCGACGGGTCAGCCATGCGTAGTCATCGGCCTGCCATTCAAGGCCCGCCAAAGGATCATCGGCATGGGCGTCAAACCCGGCTGAAATCAGGATCAACTCGGGCTGCCATGCCACAAGGCGGGGGAAGATCACGCTGTCATAGACCTGCCGCATCCGCGCCCCGCCCGACCCTTCGGGCAAAGGGGCGTTGACGATCTGGCCATGTGCCCCCACTTCGCGCGGGGAACCGGTGCCGGGATAAAGCGGCATCTGGTGGGAGGAGGCGAAAAGGCAGCGCGGCTCATCCCACAAAAGGTCTTGCGTGCCATTGCCGTGATGCACGTCGAAATCCACGATCGCCACGCGCGACAGGCCGTGATGATCGAGCGCGCGTTTGGCGGCAATGGCCACGGTGCCAAACAGGCAAAAGCCCATAGCCGTCGCGGTTTCAGCATGATGGCCCGGCGGGCGGCAGGCGACAAAGGCGGTGGTGTCGGTGCCGGTCAGCACCGCATCGACCGCTGCACAGGCCCCGCTTACGGCGTGCAGGGCCGCCGTCAAACTGCCGGGCGATAGATAGGTATCGCCGTCCAGCTGCGCCCAACCGTCGCTTGGCACCGCCGCGGCCACCCGGTCGGCATAGGCGCGCGGATGGCAGCGCGTCACCTCATCCAAAGGCGCCAGCGGTGCCTCAGTTCGGGTCAGCGTCAGCCCTTGCAACCCGGCCTCAACCGCGCGCAGGCGGTCCACCCGTTCGGGGTGGCCGGGGGGCGTGACATGGCCTGCAAAGGCGAGATTGGTGTAAAGCTGCGCCATCAGCCGGGCTGCAACATGTAACCCTCACCCCGCACAGTTTGCAGGAAACGCGGGCGTTTCGGGTCATCCTCGATCTTGCGGCGCAGGCGGGTGATCTGCACATCCACCGCCCGCTCTTGCCCCGCGCTGTCCTCTGCCGGGCTGTCGCCCACCAGCTTGTCCCGGCTGATCGGCTGGCCCGGTTGGGCGGCGAAGGCGCGCATCAACTGCGCCTCGGTCGAGGTCAGCTTCACCAGATCGGCCCCGCGCCACAACTCACCCCGGTCGACATCATAACGCACCGCCCCAAGCTGGAGGATCTTGGGCGCCTGCGTGGCGGCCTTGGCCTGCGGCACCCGGCGCAAAATGGCATTGATGCGCAGCAAAAGCTCTTTCGGTTCAAAGGGTTTTACAAGGTAATCATCCGCCCCCGCCTCGAGCCCTTCAATCCGGTTCTGGGTTTCGCCCTTGGCGGTCAGCAGCAAGATCGGCACCGACATCTGGCCGCGCAGATCGCGCGTCAGGCTGATGCCATCCTCGCCCGGCATCATCACATCCAAGATCAGCATGTCGAACTCCAGCCCCGCCAACAGCCGCCGGGCTTGGGCCGCATCGCGGGCGGTGGTCACCAAAAACCCGTTGCGGATCAGGAATTTCTGCAACAGGCCACGAATGCGTTCGTCATCATCGGCGACCAGAAGATGTGCCTGTGCTTCACTCATACACTGCCCTCTTTCAGGCTTTGATACTGCCTGCGCATCTCGGGGTCCATCATCGCTTCAAGCACAGCGCGAAAGCCCTGCACGGCTTGTGGCCCAGCAGCCCGATAAGCCGCGCGCATCCGCGCCCGCTGGGCATCGGACAGCGCCCGCTCCAAGGCGCGGCCTTTTTCGGTAAGGTACAGATGCCGTTCGCGCTTGTCGCGTTTGCCAACCCGCGCCTCAACCAAACCATCGTCAAAGAGCGCCCGCAGCACCCGGTTAAGCGATTGCTTGGTCACCCCCAGAATGGCCAAAAGATTGCCCACCGTGGTGCCGGGACTGCGGTGGATGAAATGCACTGCGCGGTGATGGGCGCGGCCATAATCCATCGTCTCAAGGATGCGGTCAGGATCAGCCGTAAAGCCGCGATAGGCAAAGAACATCGCCTCGATGCCCTTACGCACCTGCTCATCTGTCAAAAACAGCAGGCTTTCGCCCCCGGTGTTCGGCTCGGCCATCGGTGCCTCCCTTTCGGGCTGAATTTACGTCAGGCTTGTTGACATTCCAAGTCACAAACGCTAGCGATTCGGCGGTTTAGCGCAATATTATGTCCGAAACGGACCAATACTGCGCAACATTCGCAAATGGAGGCGGGAATGGCTGGCTATGATGATCGTGATGGCTTTATCTGGATGGATGGCAAACTGGTCGAATGGCGCAGCGCCAATGTCCATATCCTGACCCATGCGATGCATTACGCCAGCGCCGTGTTCGAAGGCGAGCGTTGCTATAACGGCAAGATCTTCAAGTCGACCGAACACTCCGAGCGCCTGCGCATGTCAGGCGAGCTTTTGGACATGCCGCTGCCCTATTCGGTGGCCGAGATCAACGCCGCCAAAGAGGCCGTTCTGAAGGTTAATGGTCTGACCGACGCTTACGTGCGTGCGCTGGCTTGGCGCGGAGTGGGCGAAGACATGGGCGTGGCTGCCAAGCGCAACCCGATCCGTATGGCGGTGGCTTGCTGGTCCTGGGGCAATTACTATGGCGACGCCAAAACGCGCGGCGCGAAACTCGATATCGCCAAGTGGAAGCGCCCCTCGCCCGAGACCATCCCCCACGCGGCCAAGGCTGCGGGGCTTTACATGATCTGCACCATGTCGAAACATGCGGCCGAGGCGAAGGGCTGCTCGGACGCCATGATGATGGACTATCGCGGCTATGTGGCCGAGGCGACTGGAGCCAATATCTTCTTCGTCAAGGATGGCGAGGTGCATACACCCAAGCCCGATTGCATCCTGAACGGCATCACCCGCCAGACCGTGATCGGCATGCTGCGCGACATGCAGATCAAGGTCCATGAACGCCACATCCTGCCCGAAGAGCTGGAAGGGTTCGAGCAATGCTGGCTGACCGGCACCGCCGCGGAGGTGACGCCCGTGGGCCAGATTGGCGATTACAACTTTGTGGTGGGCGACCTGACCCAGCGCGTCGCAGCCAGCTACGAACAGCTGGTGCGCGCCTAAGCCTCCTCGGGCGCCTCCGGCTTCTCGTCGGGGGTGCCCCTAGGCCTCATGGCCCTTTTCGATGCGGATATACTGCACAAGGCGCTGATTGTCTGCCGCCCGCTCGACCGGGCGTTTCCACAGGGCCTGCCAGACCTGCCCGCTACCCCGGCGCGCAATGGTGACAAAGGCTTTGACCCGCTCCCCGCTGGGTGCGGTGCGATGGTCGGCAAGATGCTTGGACATGGCCGTCTCCCTTAGGTTGGTGCGACACGGTGAGCGGACAGACTAGGCCAGAATCGCCCACAGCAAAAATAAAGTTTATGCAAAACCCGAAACACCGCCGATCCGCCTATCGTTGCAGGCGGTTCACCGCCCAAAGTGCTGCATCGGCGACGGCGGGATCGGGGTCATGCAGACAGGCACGGGCGGCGGGCAACAAACCCGGCAGGCCCGAATTGCCAATGGCATAAAGCACATTGCGCACCATCCGATCCCGCCCGATCCGCTTGATCGGGCTGCCGGCAAAGCGCGCGCGAAAGGCGGCATCGTCCAAAGCCGCCAGTTCGGCCAGTTCCGGCAAACCGACCTTAGGCTGATAGCCGATGTCGCGCGCGGCGGCGGCAAACTTGTTCCACGGGCAGACAGCCAGACAATCATCGCAGCCGTAAATCCGGTTGCCCATCAAGGCGCGCAGCGGCTCATCCACCGGGCCTTTGTGCTCAATGGTCAGATAGGAAATGCAGCGCCGCGCGTCCAACTGGTAAGGCGCAGGGAAAGCCGCTGTCGGGCAGGCATCCAGACAGGCCGTGCAAGTGCCGCAATGACTGACCTCGGGCGCATCCTTGGGCAAGTCCAGCGTGGTGAAAATCGCGCCCAGAAAGAACCAACTGCCCAGATCGCGCGCCAAAAGATTGGTGTGCTTGCCTTGCCAGCCCAAGCCCGCCGCCTGCCCCAAGGGCTTTTCCATGACGGGGGCTGTATCGACAAAAACCTTGATCTCGCCCCCGGCCTGATCCAGCAACCAGCGCCCCAACCGCTTCAGCCGCCGCTTCACCAGATCATGGTAATCCTTGCCTTGCGCATAAACACTCACCACCCCGCGGTCGCGCTCGGACAGCCCGGCCATCGGATCGCTTTCCGGCGTGTAGACCTCGGCCAGCATGATGACTGACCGCGCCTCAGGCCAGAGCCCCCCCGGATTGCCGCGCCA
>Ga0315899_10010225_pt1 | contig 10049 bp, 13 predicted proteins | sample LakEriMetagenome_2_FD_203518 | JGI IMG/M metagenome (GOLD analysis project Ga0315899, IMG submission 203518) | Freshwater fungal communities from buoy surface, Lake Erie, Ohio, United States - Buoy 4 MA112 | ecosystem: Environmental > Aquatic > Freshwater > Lake | place: USA: Lake Erie, Ohio...
CCCCTCCGAACGCGCCCCATCTCAAATTTCAAATCTCAAATCTCAAATCCCCTCATCGCGCCGAAGGCTCTGGACTGCTGTCAGAATTAAAGCTCTCCCTGCGCACGGAGTGCGCCTTCGCGCCCCTCTCCCAACAAGCCCCCCAAAGTGGCACGGGCATCCTGCCTGTGACCTCCAAGGCAGTCTCCATCGCCCTCACCTCTTGGCCCCAAGGAACAATGAACTCCCGCTCAGCCCCCTCCCAACAAGCCCTCTCCGAACAAGCAGCCGAAGGCTCTGGACTGCTGTCAGAATTACAGCTCTCTCTGCGCACGGAGTGCGCCTGCCAGCCCCCCCTCCCTACAAGCCCTTCGCGCCTTCGCGTGAAACACCCTCTCCCAACAAGCCCTTCCCACTTCCCACTTTCTCACTTCTCACTTCTCAAATTCCCACTCCCATCATCCCAGAGCCCGATCCCACGCATTATCACCAACGCGCCAGCCGCATTCCCGGCTTGACGGCTATTCCTCACGGTGACACCATACCAAAAGTCCGCGGTTTTTGACGCCCGAATATGCAGCTATCAGGCGGATTTCGCCGTCACAATTACACTGTTAGGCCGTTATGACCACGTTCATGCCCATCGTTCGAGACGTGCTGTTCTTCGCCATCTGGTTTGGCATTCCGATTCTCGTATTCTTACCGCGAATGAAGAAGCGAGAGGACATCGGCAAGCGGATGTTCATCAGCACGCTGCTCGTGTGGCTCGGACTTTTCTTGCATTGTGATTTCATTCACCGCCCGGTCACCATGGCACTCGCCGAAGCACGCGGCGACATGAATTACGACGGCGTTGGCTACGGCGCAGCGATCACGATACTTGGCTGGCTGTTTGGCATCATCGGCACTGCGGTCGCGGCCTGCGGTTATTTGGCGATTCAGTATCTGAGACGGAGAAGACATGAGCACACAACTGCCTAACACAACAGATGCAGGCAACGGCTCGTATGGCATCCGTCTTGTCATCGACGCTTCCCGCTCGCCGTCGCCTGATCCGGGACGTTCGCCCAACTCCATGCGCCACTCGCGATGATTCGATACTCGGAGATACCAGTGGAGGAGACGTTTTCGCAGTTCGCGTTTAATTGGTTTCGTCTCGTTGCCCGTGGTGAGATAGATATGGCACTCGCCGCCATTGATGAAACGACCAGTTACGGCATCCGATGGTCAGCCGATTCTATCCGACAGGCACTGCTGGATTACTCACCCCATGCCACCGTCACCGACCCAGGCGATTTACCCTCGGACGTGCACCAGAACCTCATTACGTTTACGGACGGGACGGGTTTCGCATTCGATTGCTCAGTGCCGATTTCTGGACAGTGGAGCGACCTTACTGCACAGTTTGAGTTTCTGCGCCGTCCCAACGGATTCGCAGTCATCCTAGAGGACTTACATGTGCTCTGAATTCGACATCAGCTCCAAGGCCGAAAACGAATGCAGGCAACGGCTCGCAGCACATCTGTCGTGTCATCAACGCCTCCCGCTCGCCGTCGCCTGATCCGAGACGTTCTTTGGACCACCACACGCCATGATCACCCATCTCGCACTACGTCGCCTTCCGCAGTGGACGGCGCTCTCGAAAGCTCAGCGCCGATTCGTATGGCAGCATTGCATTCATCCTTTGCTTAAACGGCCGCCAGTCCTGGTTGCCAAGACTGTTCTCGGTATTGGTTTCATCGCCGCAGCCTCGTGGCTTGGTCTGTTCGGCAGCTTAGCGCCATTGATCATCACGATGATCGTGGTGCCCCTTCTTGCTCCGGAGTTGGTGGACGTGTGGGTGATTGCGCGCCATCGTCAGGACATTCAGGCTTACATTCAGAGTCACGGATCAGACATTCAATCCATTGCCTAATGTTCCATCATGCATGCCAGCTAGGAACGCCCAGCCCCTGCCCGGCACTCTCCCAACCAGCCCCTCAGCCCCCTCACGGCTCAAGCCCCCTCGCCCTTCACGCCCAAACAGCCGGAGTCCTTCGACTGCAACAGCCTGCTGCCGCTTTCCCGGAGCCAACTCTCCAACCCTCTTCTCCGCACAAGCCCTGCCTCTCAGATTTCAAATCTCAAATCTCAAATCCTCCCACCCTCACCGCCGCCTCGTCCTCACCCTCTCCCCCGCCTTCCGCTCACCACGCTCCCGCCGCCTCCGCCGACGCCGCCGTTCCATCCCAGCCCCCGCACCCAACGCCCAACTAACTTCGCTCTCCTCAACCACCAATTCCCCGTCGCCCACCACCTTCTCATCCTTCACCACCCCAGCCTCACCCTCCTGCCCCGCCACCGCCACCACCCGCTCCCTCCGCGGCAGCAGAAACGCCAGCACCGCCGCCACCGTCAGCATCCCCAACCCGGCCCAGCACACCTGCCACTCTCCCCGCTCCCGATAAATCCACACACCCGCCCCCACCCACGCCGTCACCATCAACACCCAGGCCGGCACCACCCAGCGCCACCTCCGGTGCAGCAGCCACACCCCGCTCAGCAGCGCCAATCCTTCCGCGCCCCACTGCGCCCGACTCCCCACCGGCCTCAGAAACCGCCCGCTCTGCATCGCCGCCACCGCCCGCGCCGTCAGCGCCCCGCTCGATACCTGCCGCCCATCCGGCAACCGCAGCACCGCACTCGCCGCATCGTTCATCCCGAACCATACCAATCGTTCCCCTAGCGACCCCAGCAACCGCCGCTGCGGATCCCCAGCCGGCAACGCCGCCTCCACCTGCTCCCTCGGCAGCGCAAACGTATCCCCATTCAACACCTCAGGCTCCTCCGTAAACGGCAGGTACAGATCCAGAAAACCCGCCTCATCGATCGGAATCCTCAACTTCTCCCCGCACCAGATCGCCTGCCCCAGAACCACCCTGACATTCTCCACCGGAACATTCCACCACCCCAGCACCGCCCGCAGCGCCACCGTCGGCACCACCGATTCCCCAAACCTCGCCAGCAACGGCACGCGACACCACGGGCCGCTCACCGACAGCCGTTCCCCCTTCACCCCCAGATCAATCTCCCCAGTCCCCACCGCCACCGGCACCACCACGCCTTCAATCCTCCGGAACTCCGGAATCCCCTCGATCGCCCCCTCACTTCGCAGCACCGGCAATTCCCCCGGAATCCCCTTCCCGGCACCTCCCGCCACCGCCGACACCGCCACCGCCCCAGTCATCCGCGGCAACGCCAACGCCGCCGCCTCCAAACCCGCTCCCGCCCGCTCCGTCCCCATCGCCATCGGCACCACCACCTGCTTCGGCTCATATCCCTTCAGATTCTGCAACACCACCTGCCAGTCCCCCGGCGTCAGCGGCCATCCCTCAAACACCCGGTCCACACGATCCTTGTCATCCAGTCCCGCAAACACCACCGCCCCACGCCCCGGCACCAGCGGCGGCCCCGATTGCCACGGTCCCTTCATCAGCACCTCCCGATGCCTCGCATCAATTTCCGCTAGCGTCCCCCGCTCCTGCTCCCGGTGCAGCAGCAATCCCACCGCACCGCCCAGCAGCAGATAAACCAGCGTGTGCCGCACCCTCATGCCCCCACTCGCGGCCCCCCTGCCGCTTCCACGGCCCCCGGCCGCAATTCCAGCACCCTCACCAACTCCGGCAGCAAGCCCGACTCCGCCAGCACACTCCGCAAATTCGCCACCGCATTCGGAATGTGCTCCAGAAACGCCTTCTTCCCATCCCCAACCCCCAGCTTCCCATACGCCCCCAGCGCCTGCATCAGCCGCTGACACGCACACCGCGCAAACACCCCCGCATCACTCCCGAACGCCTCCCCGGCCCCATGCAATCCCGCATAGTAAGCCAGCAACTCCCGACGCTCCCCGTCCGGCAATCGCACATACGGATCGTACAGCAGAGACGCCAGATCATATTCCGGCCGCCCCGGCCTCAATCCCTGATAATCAATCAGCCACGCCTGCCCATCCCTCACAATCACATTCTGCGACTGAAAATCCCGGTGCACCATTCGCCGCGGCAGCGCCGCCAACGTCCGCCTTACCTCCGCTAGCCCTTCCCCCAGCCTAACTTCCTCCAGCTCCTCAGCCGTCAGCACCGAAAACCGCGACGCAAACTCCCGGAAAAAATAGTCCTGCTCCCACTGGTACAACCCTTCATCAAACGGCGGCTGCAATTCCCCGCCCACCAACCCATCACGCAACGCCTCAGGCTCAATCGCATGAATCTTCGCCGCCTGCCGCAGCGTGCTCCGGTACAACGCCCCGCGCTCCCCATCCCGCTCCCGCCATTCCCACAAATCATCACGCCCCAGATCCTCCAGCCACGCACACCGCCGCTCCCCATCATGCGCATAAATCCGCGGCATCCTCAATCCAGCCCCGGCCAATACCTCCGTCGCCGCAAAAAAACTCAGGTTGTCCGGCCGGTTCGCCGTGTACACCATCAGGATCGCCGTCTCCGGCCCGCCCTCACGCCCCACCCCAGTCAGCCGGTAATACCGCCGGTCCGACCCGCCCTTCTCAATCGGCGCAACCTCCGGCAACGCACTACCCCACCCGGGTATCATCTGACGGCTTTCCTCACAGAGTGACGGTATGACGGCTGGATCCATGCTGGCGTGGTTTTTCGGTAAAGGGTCGGAAAAGGCGTCGATCGTAGGGGGCCGAAAGCCAGTCCGCAATGACAGGATTCAGTTTGCACCAGCCCCCTTCCCGCTCAGCTTCCCCCACCATGGAACGCCCCGACGCCATTCAGCAAATCCGCGACGCCTGCCGCGACATCGCCCGCCTCATGATGAAAATCCACCCAGCCGTCCCCCACCTCGCAGACAAAGAAACCCAGGACGACTGCTACCCCATCCTCCACCGCATCACCGTCGAACTCGAATCCCTCAAAAAACGCATCGGCAAACTCGAACGCTCCGACGACAGCGCCATCCTCTGATCTCAGCCCTCGCGGCACCCCCCTCCAATCCTCAAAATCAAACAGCGGCCCCGGATCTCCTCCAGGGCCGCTGCTCTTTGCCTGATCTCTCAAGCCGCAATCTTCATTCTCCCCCTCAGCGGTCGCCGAAACAAATCCCGACCGCACGCGCCGTCTGCACCACTTCGCTGTCCGGCTCCACCAATCGCGGCTTCTCCACCGCTTCCTCAATCGGCACGCTGTCCACATGGTAGGACTGATAACTCACCATGTGCCCGAACTTCCCGTCCTCAATCAGCTTCACCGCCTTCACCCCGAATCTCGTCCCCAGCATCCGGTCAAGGCTCGTCGGACTGCCGCCGCGCTGCAAGTGACCCAGCGTGCACGACCTCGTCTCCTTGCCCGTCATCTCCGCAATCTTCGCGGCCACCGCTTCACCCACGCCACCCAACCGGTGCTCCGACGACGTGCTCCTCTCCTTCGTCACCAAACCACTATCCGGCAGCTTCGCACCCTCCGCCACCACCACCATCGTGCTGTGCAATCCCTTCGCTTCCCGCGCCTCGATCGCCTTCTTGATCGGCTCGAACGTGAACGGAATCTCCGGAATCAGAATCACGTGCGCGCCCCCGGCCATCCCGCCCCACAACGCAATCCAGCCCGCATTCCGACCCATAACCTCCACCACCATCACCCGCTTGTGACTGTCCGCCGTCGTATGCAGCCGGTCCAGCGCATCCACCACCGTGCTCACCGCAGAATCAAAACCAAACGTCATCGCGGTCGCCGCAAGGTCGTTGTCAATCGTCTTCGGCACACCCACCACAGGAATCCCAGCCTTCATCAGCTGCATCCCCGTCGTCAGCGACCCGTCACCACCGACAATCACCAATGCCCGGATCTCCAGCAGCTTCAGCGTCGTCTTCGCCTTCTCAATGATCTCCTCAGGCACCTGCATCACATTCCCCTCACCCACCTTCGCCGCAAAATGCCCTTTATTCGTCGTCCCGAGGATCGTCCCCCCAAGCTTCAGAATCTCCGAAATCTTGTCCGGATCAAGGATCGTGTAATCTCCAGGCGGCAGCAATCCCTCGAACCCGTCACGGAAGCCTACCACCTCCCAGCCAAGTTTGTTGGCCGCGCCAACCACGCCGTAAATAACTGCGTTCAGGCCCGGGCAGTCGCCGCCGCTGTTGAGGATGCCGATTCTCATGTAAGGATGTTTGTAGGTTATCAGGGGTAAAAAAAGAATTTCAGGGAAGTGCCGCCGGTACGCCAATCGTCGTACCCGCCGCCACCGGACTCCCGGCCGCACGCCAGCGCTCATATGCCGGCCATCCCTGCATCAGCAAGGTGTATGCCTGGTTGAACCGGTCACTCGCTCCCAGCACCACCACAATCAACCGGTTCGGTACCACCACCGTGCTGCCGTCAGCACGCTTGTCCACCGTCGCAGCCCTCGGCGCAGTAATCATCAGACACGGACCCGCAGGCGTCGTCGTCCCAGTCTTCCCGCCATCAATCCCAGCCCGACCCAGCAGCACATTCGTGTTCCGCACAAGGATCGGCCGCGGCGCTCCATCCCGCACCACCGTGATCCCACGCTGGCTCTGCGAAGAATAAAAGGACATCCCCGGCGTCCGCAACCCAGCCATCGTCAACCGCGCCACGTCCGCAGCCGTCGAATACCCAATCGGCCCGCTCCCCTCCAACCCATGCGCATTCACAAATTTCGTCCCGTTCATCCCCAACCGATGCACCAACCCGTTCATCTGACTCACAAACGCCGCCATCGGATTCCCCCCGCCCAACCCAGCACCCGTCAGCTTCTGCCCGAAATGCACCGCCAGCGTCTCCGCCGCCGCATTGTCACTCGCCATCATCGCCGCATACAACCCATCACGCACCGCCAGCCGGTCCCCTGGCAGAAATCCCAGCGCCCCACGGTCCGCCAGCAACTGAATCTGATTCGGCACCACCATCATCTCCCCCGCATCCCCACCACTGTGCTTCATGTACTCCAGCACCGTCATCGCCGTCGCCAGCTTCGTCAGACTCGCCACCGGCCGCTTCTGATTCGCAGAATGCGCCATCACCACGTGCCCGTCATTCGCATCCACCACAATATACGACGCAATCCCCGGAAATACCGGCCCCAGCTCCGCCACCGCACTGCTCGCCCCAGGCATCACCGGCGTCGTCAAACACCCGGACGTACCCGCCACCACCACCACGGCAGCCAACAACCGAAAAGTAAAACGCAGGATCTTCATGAAAAACTTGCCCGCCGGTATCCGACGACGCCCCTCCATAACGGCCCATTCCCGCAACGCAAGTCGGATGCGCTCCCGTCTGCACCTCCACCCCTCCAATTCTTAATCAAAAACCAATCCCCGCTCTCTCCCGCTCCCGTCCCCACAAAAAACCCCGGCGGAAGTCTCCTCCCGCCAGGGCTTCTCTCAATTCTCTACACCCCCAAACCTCAAGGCGCCTTCACCGCAGGCACCGCAGGCTTCACCGCCTCAGCTGCCTTCTCCACTGCCTTCTCAGCCGCCTTCTCCACCTTTTCCGTAGCCTTCTCCACCGCCTTCGCAGGCTCCGCTTCCTTCGCTGGAAGCCCGGACTTCACAGGCTCCTTCTTCAGCGGATCCTTCTTCTCCGTCCCCTTCGCTTCCGCCTCACCGCCAGCCTTCTTGTCTCCCTCCTTCTCGGGCCGCTTCATCTTGAATTCCTTAAGCTTCAACGCCTTATTCCCCTCCCGCAGCGCCTTCGAAACATCCGTCCGATTCACCCGACTCCCGCTGCTGATCACCGCTTCCACCACGCCGTCCTTCAACACGCTGTCCTCCACCCGCACTCCCTTCATCCCCGCAAGAATCGTCTTCACTTCCATCGCCGCTGTATCCCCAGCCCCACCCTCCACCTGCACCGTCCACATCGGCGGCGGCACTTCCTTCTTCTTCTCGTCCTTCTTCTCTTCCTTCTTGTCCTTCTTGTCCTCCTTCGGAGGCGCAGCACTCACGGGCAACGCGACAATCAAGGCCGCAACGAACAGGATCAGTTTTTTCATGGATGGCTTCTGGTTCTCATTCGGTCCGCAGCGCACTCAGCATCTCTCAGCCGCCGGAACCTCCCGTCTACAATACGCGCCCCCACCCACCCTCCGCAATCCCAATCCCTCTCCCCATTGCCGCCTTGCCTCTCTCCCCAACCCGCGTACCACAACTCCCTTCCCATGCCCGCAGTCGAATACCTCGCCCACGCCCGCGCCGGTCTCATCGGCAATCCCTCCGACGGTTACCACGGTAAAACCATCTCCTTCATCGTCCGCAACTTCGCCGCTCGCGTCTCCATCGAGGAATACCCAGTCATCGAAATCGTCCCCAACGATCGCGACCACTCCAGTTTCCTCAGTCTCTCCCAACTCCGCGACGACGTCCACCGCTTCGGCTACTACGGCGGGGTCCGACTCCTCAAAGCCGCCTGCAAGGTCTTCGCCGATTACTGCGAATCCGAACGCATCTCCCTCCCAGCACGCAACTTCCGCCTCTCCTACCGCAGCGACATCCCCGACCACGTCGGCCTCGCAGGCTCGTCCGCCATCATCACCGCCTGCTTCCGCGCCCTCATGGGCTTCTACAACGTCGAGATCCCCCTCCACACGCTCCCTTCCCTCATCCTCTCCGCCGAAAAAATCGAACTCAATATCCCCGCCGGGCTCCAGGACCGCGTCATTCAGGTCTACGAAGGCGTCGTCTTCATGGACTTCGACGCCGCCCTCATGGACCGTCTCGGCCACGGCTTCTACGAACCCCTCGACCCCTCTCTTCTCCCTCCACTCTACATCGCCTACTCCACCGACCTCTCCGAAGGCACCGAGGTCTTCCACAACGACATGCGCGCGCGCTACGACCGCGGCGATCAGCAGGTCCGCGCCGCCATCCAACGCTGGGCCAATCTCGCAGAACAGGTCAAATTCATGCTCCTCACCCACCGCACCCGCGGCATCAGCGCCCTCCTCAACGAAAACTTCGATCTCCGCCGCAGTCTCTGCCCGCTCAACCCCGGCCACATCCGCATGATCGAAACCGCCCGCTCCGTCGGCGTCAGCGCCAAATTCACCGGCTCCGGCGGCGCCATCGTCGGCATCTGCGAAGACGATGCCACGTTCACTAAACTCGTCGCCGCCATGGCGCCCCTCAACGTCAAGGTCATCCGCCCCCAGATCCAACCCTGACCCCTAGCAGCTTCGCCGTCTGCACAATGAACGGCCGCACCCGCTCCGGTGACGCCCGCAGCCACTTCCCCATACTCTCCTCAAGGGTCTCACCCTTCGGCGCTGGCTTGCTGTTCAGCCACGACACCGCCTCCCAGTACTGCGGCGCTGTCTCCAATTGCCTCAGCAGCGCCACCGCCACCACGCCGTTCCTCGCCCGGTCGGTCCCCTGCTTCTCCATCGCCTCCCGGTGCTTCCTCACATATTCCGCAATCCCCGCGTCAGGCACCTGCTCGAACCCCTTCATCACGTCGTCCGCATACTCCCGGAAATGCACCGCATACCCCTGCCACGACGCATACGGCGGATTCTTCGCCCACGTCACCGCCAGACGCCGCAGCACAAACAATGACGCACACTCGCAGAACGATTCCTCCAACCACTGGTTCCCCTTCCAGTCATTCTCAAACCCGCTCAGCACATGACAGAACTCATGGCTGAACTGATACGCATACTGACACCAGAATCGGTCCTGCGTGTTCAACTCCACCACAATCTCCCCCACCGCATTCCGCTGGTAATGCACAATCGGACTCTCCCGCCCGCGCCGGATCACTAACGGCTCCAACCGGCGCTCCGGAAAATACCGCCACAGCTCCCCCACCACCGACCCCAGCACCGCCTTCACATCCGCCTCCGCCGCCACCCCCCATCCCTCCGGCACCAGTCGCCACCGCAACCGCTCCTTCTCTCCCTCCTCACCAGCCATCACCACCCCGGCCAGCCCCGCCAGCCCTCCTCCTAACACGCTCCTCCGGCTCACCTTCATGGCTTCAGCACCCGGTCCGCAAAATCAAGATACGCCTTCCAGTCCTCCTGCGTCACATCATGCGGCCCGGTCCGCCGAA
>Ga0315899_10010228_pt1 | contig 10048 bp, 10 predicted proteins | sample LakEriMetagenome_2_FD_203518 | JGI IMG/M metagenome (GOLD analysis project Ga0315899, IMG submission 203518) | Freshwater fungal communities from buoy surface, Lake Erie, Ohio, United States - Buoy 4 MA112 | ecosystem: Environmental > Aquatic > Freshwater > Lake | place: USA: Lake Erie, Ohio...
TAGCAACACATTAGCAACAGAAAGATAAAGAAGAGACCTTAGCAACACATTAGCAACAGAAAGATAAAGAAGAGACCTTAGCAACACATTAGCAACAGAAAGATAAAGAAGAGACCTTAGCAACACAGTATCAAAAGAGACCTACTACAGTGTCAAAAGAGACCTACTACAGCGTCAAAAGAGACCTTCTACATTAGCAACAGAAGGATAAAGAAAGGAGAAGTCCCTCAATAGAAAGTAGAGACCTATTAGTGTCAAAAGAGACCTACTACAGTGTCAAAAGAGACCTAGTCTCAAAAGAAGAGACCTGCAGCACAATAAGCAACACATTAGCAACACATTAGCAACACATTAGCAACACATTAGCAACACATTAAGCAACACATAAGACCTGCAGCGAAGAGTCTCTAGAGATATCCAATGTCAACGACCCCTCCGTGGGCGCGTTCACGTACCCCGCGCCACCCACACCTACACACACACACACACACACACACACACACACACACACACACACACACACACACACACTTACACACACACACGCACACACACACACACACACACACACACACACACACACACGCACACACACACCTCCCACGACACCAAGTTCATCGCCAGCGCCCCCCCCTGCCACATTGTCTCCCACAGATCCAGTACCCTGAAATGGTGCTGAGTACAAAAATTTGGCTTAAGTTAGTAGAAGAGAGAGAGAGCGAGAGCGAGAGCGAGAGCGTGCACGAGAGAGCGAGAGAGAGCGCGCGCGAGCGAGCGAGCGAGCGAGAGAGAGAGAGAGAGACCAGTAGAGAGACGTTGGGCTGAAAGTTTGTTAAGGGCCTTTTCACTTTCAGACTTTTCGCAAGGGATGGGGCACTTTTGAGGCTCTCCTGCCGCCTGTTTAGGGTTAAGGGTTAAGGTTTTAGGCTTTTGCTTTTGCACACACAAAAATCACGGAACACAGAGAGCTCAGGCGACTTGATCTATATGAAAAATCTCAAAGTACCCTCTACAGTACCTTTATACCGTAAATACAATAGAGCACTGACTTTTGAGAATTTTTGAGATGCCTACCGCGGTATTAGATGCCGCCGCCCCTTTTGGTACCTACACACAAACACAGACACACACACACATCAGAAGGAAGTAATGATATTTTTTTTACAAAGCTGAAAGTCAGTGTGCGCTTCCGCGTGCGGCTGTGCGTCATGTGGTTTGTGCTCATGTGCGCATACCGTGCCGCCAAAGGTGCCACGAAAGCGTCTGCCCGACCACGAGCCTCTGCACACACGCGACGCACAAGCACGCACACAGAGAACGGTGAAATAACACAGGAGGGCCCAAAATAAAAAACTCCGCGCGTGCACACACTACGCACCCGCGAAGTCGCAGGAGCAAGGAGACTTCGTCCTGCCGGGCTGTCTCTGTCCCGAGAGCCGAAGGCGAGGCGTTCCGGGCACTTGCTTTGCTACGGACTGGTGCGGTGTGCAATGAGCTCGACGACGAGCACGTGACGACCAAGACCACGGTAAGCAGACGGAGGCAGCCACCGTCGTGAAATTTTCCTGAAACCCCCAACAGACTTCAAAAAAAGGCAGTGCCCGCGCTCGACCGAGCCCGCGCTGCATCATGATGATGATGTCCACTTGCAGTCGTGTGCGGCGGTGTTTAACCATGGACCCGTCCAGTCCTCTTGGAAGAAGACTGGACGAGGAGCGGAGGTGGCAGGGAAGGAGGAGGTTGGGGTGGAGGTGCAGGAAAGGGAGGACAAAGAGGAGGGGCAGAGGTAACAGCAGAGCACAACAGCAGTGAGGGTATGTTTCTCAGACCACGTCGGGCAATTGCCATAGACATGCGACTGTCCAAGTACCAAAATGCTCAAAAGTACGAACTCTTTGTGCTTTGATCAGCTGTGATGCAGTCGGACGGCGACACGGTCTCATGCACAACAGACAAGACATCGGAGGCGGCGGGGCAGGACGACGAGGCCGTTGCGCGCGAACTGCTCGTCGCTGAGGCACAGCAGCTGGCCGCCGAGCGGGAGGCCTACTTGGCATCCGAGCGGCTCGCCAAGCAGTTGGAGGAAGAGAGTGCCGAGAGAGAGCTGAACCCTCCTGGAGGCCACGACGAGGCTGCATCGCTGGAGCTGGCCCGCCTGCTCGACAACGAGGAGAGGGAGCAGGCGCTGCGAAGAAGAAGGCTGCTCCAGACCAGACTTTCTCTTTCTGCAGGCGAAAACTTTTCGCCCACAGGTGACGTGCCTCGAGTAGGGTCGGAAGAATACAAAAGGAGGCTAAAAAGTGCCACTTCGAAAACCGAGACGCTCACCCGGGGGGGGGCAGCGCCTCCTCCCAACATCACTCCTCCACCTAATTGCCTCTCGCGAAAAATCGTGGTGGTGGGCGACAGCGGGGTGGGAAAGACAGCATTACTTCTCCGCTTTGTCTCCGACACATATTACGACGTAGGTGTTTCGGGAACCATCGGCGGTACTTACCTTGCCAAATGCATCGATTGCCAAGGCACTCTTCTTAATCTCAAGATATGGGACACCGCAGGGCAGGAGCGTTATCGATCGATTGTACAGATGTATTATAGGGGTGCGGTGGCGGCAGTGCTGTGTTGCAATGCATCAGATGCTGCAAGTTTCCACCACCTCAAGGACTGGGTTGATCAAGTCCGCCTCGTCTGCGGTCCCTCGGTGCTGCTGGAAATAGCCCTCACGAAGAGCGACGTGGAGTGTGAGCACGCAGTGTCAGCCGAGGAGGTGGAGGCATTTGCCCGCTCCCTGAATGCTAGCGTAACAGAGACTTCGGCCAAGACCCGGCAGGGCGTTGATAATTTGTTTCAACTGCTTGGCCGCCGCATTATCAATGAGGTGACGACGCCGCCAGAAGACAACCAGACAGTATCTCTCCCGCCGCCGGGCTTCGCGAGCTCAGCATGTGCTTGCTGAAGCCACCCAGGGTTTCGCTAGCGTGGGCAATTGCCCCCGAGATACCGTAGCTGAAAATCTGAGACAACGCATTGGTGCACTGTGATCTTGAGATTGCCCCAGATTGTCCCGGAGATACCGTTAGTCTACAGATAGGTCAAAGTCTCAGACGACGCGTGGGTATTCTGTACTGCATATTCAATTCTGTAATTCAGTGATTCTTACTGTGCATGGTGCCCATTTCGGAGCGTCTGCTCCTGTACATCTTATGTGCGCTTTATTAATTCATGAATGAGCGCGTTTCCCCGGCACTGGTTTAGTCAGTTTATAAAATCCGGCGCTAAATCGTGATGAGCCGCATTCTGGTAAAGTCCTTGTACGTTCACAAGGAAATGATGCGGCGCTCTGCTTCTCATCGTATTGAAAGCCCATCAAACTGATCGTAGTTACTGTCACCGTTATGGGGCGCTCTGTTGTTGTGATTTATTCACCTCAGCTCAGTCCTTAATTAGGGCCACCTCTGCTTGTCATGCTTGTATTGGTGGTATTAGTGTCGGAGAGCACTTATTTCATGTCGGAGAGCACTTATTTCATACGGTATTCAATCCTCTGTGCAATCCTTTGTGCATGCCTTAGGCATGCCTGACTTCGGGCTCATGCGCCAAGTCTATGCGTCGTGCACGAGGTTCTTGCGTGTGAGCTGTACTTTAAGCATGGGCGGAGCTGCGCGAGACATTTCGTGGACTTTCACGGGCTTGCGCACTTCGAAGGTGATGACGCTCCCCTCGGCCCCACGCATTCTGGTATCGAGGACACAGGACAGGGTAGTTGACGTCAAAGGAGTGAATTAGGTCCCAGTGCGTGAGACCCAAGGGTCAGACTAGTAGGCTGATGAGACTTTGACTGACGACTGCATGTATGTTTGCATGATTATGGATGCGACTAGAGTGTGTCTGTATATATACATATATATATACATATATAATACATATATATATAAATTATACACACACACATACACACATACACACACACACACACACACACACACACACACACACACACACACACACACACACACAACACACACACAAACATAGCCGAGCAGCTAGCAGCAGTTCTGCTTTCACGTTATGCACGGTCATGTGAGATTAGCAATAGAAATAGAAATTACCGCTCCCAGACACCATTCAAGTCCAAGCCCACAAGCGGCTCGCCATCTATCGACAGAATCTGGTCGCCGACAGAAATTCTCCCGTCACGCGCTGCAGCGCCGTCAGCGACAATATCCTTGACCAAAATATCATCTTGAGGCGTTGCCTGCACCAGCAACAATCCCACGCCAGCCGTCTCTCCGTATGATGAAGGTGGGCGTCCCCTTTTCGCGGTTGCAATCGCCGTGCCCACTCGGAGCAAACGGGCGCGCTCAAATGCACACGACGACACTTTCACAGCTGGCGAACGTGGAGGGGGCTGTTCGAAGGGTGGCGTTATGTTAGATTTTGGAAATTGTTCCAAACAACCAAACGCTGATACACATTTGCAACTTCACCTGTGGCTGCTTGACAGCTGGTGCTTGATTGACAAGATGCGATTCAACGGATCGGCTGGTAAGCATGACTTCGTATGCATCCTCGACCTTGCCGTCAGGCGCAGAAGCGCACACAGGAATGAAAAACAAACGGGCTACACTACCTTCCGGGCCTTGCAGCGCCCGGACCAGCTGATCCTCAGACATCGTAGAAACTGCTACTCCGTCGACTGCTATCAACTTATCCCCGACCTTCACCTTGTCGTCGGCATCTGCAGCACCGCCCTGCAGAACATTTCGTACTACCAGTTGTGGCCCATGCTCGCTCAAATCGGAAGCGCTCTGCATTTCAAACTCGATTCCGAGTCCTGTTTGCTCCGCCTGCAGTGGGATTCGTCAACAAGAGCTGCCCTCTCGTGCAGAAAGCATGGATGAGTGTTTAGGGAACAGGATAGTTTTAAGACCTGAAAATTCTCAGGATCGAAGGAGTACCGAACATGTCCCATGCACTTCCAGATACTCTGTGAAAGTGTCGTCGTGTGCCCGTGATTCTGCGGAGCTGTTCGCGCTAGATCTAGAAGGAGCTGTGTCTCTGTATCCCCTGAAGCAACACCGTCTGCCTTCGTCTTCGCAACATCTTGCAGTTCCGCCACCAGGGACATCAGTGCAGCTTTTTCGTCTCGTAACACCTGATTATCTTGAATGAGCTCGCAGTTGTAGTTTTCCATGTCTACGAGCTGTTGGGCTACCTGTCCGTGCACGTGCATTCAGACGTTGTTAGAAAAACGTCGCGCATTACTGCAGAAATTATCGGAGTGCGCGAGATGATCAGACCCCAATTTTGCGTATCTGCGCGCACACATTCAGGCTCACAAACATTTACGGAAAACCTCCATGAGCTTGACTTCTAAATCAGAAATGGCCGAGCGGTATTTTGCATGTCCCTTCTGCAGCTTCGAAATCACATCCAGCTGTGAGACCAGCGATGCAGAAGCTTCGCAAGCTTTCTCCTCTTGTGCTGTATCCCGATCATGCGACATACGATCTCGAAGCAAAGCTGTCTCTCTCGCATGAAGGTCTGAGGGTTGAACGAGACAACAACATGAATGTGTCTGTGCATTAGCGCAGCAGCAAGCAACGGGGGAACGTTCCAGTGGGTGCCATGTGCCACACGTGAACCGAACCCAAGACAAAAAGTTCCTAATTGTCGTGTGTTCGACATAGCAAGCAGATTGTGCAGGAACTGTCGCCTGGGAGGATGTTCACCCAAGGAAAATAAGTGAGAGATAGTGAACATGTTGAAGTGCATACCTAATTTGCCGTTCAGGTCCTCAATTCGTTGGTGCAAACTAGCAATAATAACCTGCCCGAAAGACCATGCTGTGAGATGGGTAGATCTTGAGCGCTGTAAAGTTTAATTTCGTCCGCCTATGCAAATATCAAATCTTGCATCTACATCCACATTCATTTGCCCATCTCACTTTCCTTATTCGAGCATCTGTCCAAATATTTTGTCTGACCTTATACTCGTCTTGCACCGCAGAGGCACGAGAGGACGTCTGCGCCTGCAGCTCCTGGATGACTTGCTCCATTTCGGCAATCTGCGCACGCAGCTGCATTTCTTCCACCGTTTGCTCTGACCTGGCAACCTCGAGCTCTGCTATTTGTCTCCTCAGCTCATGTGCTTCAACGTCTTGGCCCATCATTGAGCCCGAGACCCTTGATGAGCGTCCTGAACTTGCCGACACCGCGATTGGGCCCAGAGGTGTGCCCGGCGAACGGGGGACCGTGGGAGGAGGTGCTGCATTTTCGCTGATGAAGCGTGTGTCCGTAGCCATTTGGTAAGCTTTGATATCATTTTCCATGTCTTGATTCATGCATTTGCCAACTGAGTCTACGCTGCCAACTGAGTCTACGCTGGTCACGGCTTCAAAAGGTGCTCCAGAGCCTGAATATTTTGGTGAGCAAGCATGTGCGTTGGTCAGTGAGAGGGTTGACAACACCACAAAAAACACTTGGAGAAAGCAGCGACGACAAACAGATTCTCAATAAGTGCAAGAACTAAAATGTGAGCCAATAGACAGGTGCGTAGACTACGTGCAGACTACCTGGAGCCACTGCTGTCTTTTCAGAGTCAGAAATAGAGTTCTTCAAATTCGTCTGAGCATTCAGCAGGCGACGAATTTCATCTTTGAGCACCGCGACTTCCTTTTTCAATTCTTCATTTTCGGCTTTCAATCTTGTACTTTCTCCTCCTCCAAACACTTCTATCGAGTCTCGACTTTCGCGAGAAGTGCTCCGCGATCGTCGTCTTGATTCCGATAGAACAAGTTGTAGTTCAGATATCTGCTCCCTTAGCCGCTTGTTGTCTTCCAGCAGAGAACTTGCGTTGTTCTCCATCTGACATGCACGCTGCAATTCTGCTGTAAGATCAAACTTATCCTGTTGCACCTGCAACAACTCCCGTTGCAGGGCAGCTTTTGCCTCAGCTTCAAGTTGAAGCAGTATCTGAAATTTGCTTTTCTCCTCCTCAATCACCGTCAATTGCTGCACCAACGCTGCAATGCTGTCCTGCGCTCTTGACTCTACAGCTGCTCGTTCGTCCTCAAGCTGTGCAACACGCGCCTTCATGGAATCCAGCATTGTCTTCTCGACCTCTGCCGTCACACTGCGCGTTGGTGCCGGGAGGTCACTGGCGAAGATATCTGCAGTTTTGGTAGAGGGTGCCGATGCTGTGCCGATCGCGAATGGCAGCTGGTTGTCGAATGTTTGCTTTTGTTGTAGCTGCAGCTGTTGCAGCTGCTGGCGAAGCTGCTCAACTTGATCAAGCAATGCAGTTTTGTCCTTCTCAAGCTGCTGCTGGTGCTTCTGTATTTCCTGCGACGCCTGTGCTTGCTCCTGTTGGGCGAGGGCGAGTCGGAGCTGCACAGCATCAGCCTGCAGGAATGCAATCCGCTTCTCCTGGACATCATTTTCTCCTTGTTTGCTAGCACCCTTGCCATAAACCCTCAGCTCGAGCTCGCGTATGTAGGCGCTAGAGATCTGGAATGCCTCAATATTTTCACTCAACCTATTTCGCAACATTTCCAGCTCCTCTGTGCGCTTAGCAAGCAAAACCTCAAGTTCGCCCATTTGCGTTTGCATCTCTTCCATGCCCGATACAATGCTTGTGAGCGGCTCAAGTTCAGCAATTCGCTCCTTGAGCGCCTCACGTGTGCGACTCATCACACTCATATTGCTTATATACATACTGCTGCCAGGAGACACCTCACGAGCATGACTATCCGCAGTTTGACGTGTATCAGGAGGCGGCTCACGTGTTTGACTCATCACACTTGTATTCATGTCATGAGGCTCCGACATCACGCGTCCTTGCGGCGGAGTCAAGCTCTGCGCCTGTTGTATCAGCTGCATTTGCTCCGTCTTGAGATCCCGACTGCGTTCTTCTAGAGATTCTTTCGTCGCTCCTGACGCCACGCTTGCGTTGAATACCAGAGATCCTTGCTGATCTTTTGCTCTTTGCAGCATGTCTTGCGGCAACTGAGTTTGTATCGTAGCAAGTACCGTCTGCAATTTATTGACTTCATCTTGCAGCCCACGAATCGTTTGCTGATCCTGCAACTGTGTCTGTGAGTGAGAGGCTTGAAGCTGCACCAATGCCTGCTCCGCCATAGCCTTGTGCTGCTGCTGCTGCTGCTGCTGCATGTGCTGATGCATCTGTCGCGTTTCTTCAAACTGCTGCTGCAACTGGTTCATCAGAGTCTTTGTTTGTCGCGACTGCACTGACAGCAGTTCCACAGCGCGTGGAATGACCTCAGGCGACCGCTGCGCTCTCGTGTAATCGTCGTTCTGGTGTTGCGGCACACTCTTGACCTGTTCCATGTGTCGTAATAAAGCGTACACTTCCTGCAGCTGCCTGTAAGTCCCATCAAGCGCAATTTGCTGCTTGTCGATGACAGAATTCTGCAGATACGACAGTGAATCAGACGTGATTGGCTGCATTTAAAAAAAATTGAGTACTGAATACACAATCAGATCAGATTCAAAAATAGTAAAAAAATTGCAAACACAGACCTGCTGCAAAATTTCTGCCTCAAGAGCCTGGCTTTTGGCTACTTCATTCTCAAGCAGACTCTGCACATTTGCGTCGGATTTGGTGGCCGCCGTTTGGAGGCGTGCAAGATCGATCGTATTTAGTTCTTGCTGCCACTCCTCATTTTCCGCTTCCAATCGCTCGACCAGACTCCGCAACCTGTCCCGCTCTCGAATCAGAGACGTCACCCGCTCTCGGGAGAGAATCCGTTCCCGCTCCTGCCAGGCGTCGCCCTGCACCCCAGGAAGCAGATCTACATCCTCGTCCCGGTCACCGCCCCGCGGACCTTTTCGCTCTTGACTTACGCTTCGCGCTCTCTCTCTGTCCCCACCTCTCGCTCGGCCTCTTTCGGCGAGTGGCATTAATCTTTCTTTGAGCGCGGTAATTTCCGTCAGAAGAGCCGCGTTTTCCGCAATCAGGCAAGCATTATCTGCTCTAAGGTCTGCATCTCGGATGATGTTCTTAGAGGCATGAGCATGCAGATGTCGAGAACTGCTGGAGCTCTCGGGAGGGTCTGGAGAACTTTTGTTTTCCTTGAGTTGTCTGATCACATTTTCCTTTGCCTTTAATTGCTCGTCGCTCGCACGAAGGGACCGAAGCACCTGTTCACATCGCGCCTGAGCTTCAGCCACTTCCTGCGTAGCTGAAGCACGCTGCGCCTGCAAGCGCTCTGTTGCCTCGTCCAACTTGGACTGCATAGCAACCAGCGTTTGCTCAGCCGTCTTGGCCCGATCCTCCGCAGAAGCATGACGCTCATGGAGAGAGTCAAGCTCGTGCTGCTGGTGTGCAGTATTCTTGTGCAGAGCATGCAATTCATGCATGCTAGAGCCTTGTTGAGCAGTGTAGCTGGTATGTTCACGGCGCTCTGCAGACATGGACCTGGCGCTTGCAATGGACCCGGCCTGCAAGCGCCAGATTGAACATCAGAAACCGTTTTCGTAGAATACAAGAGTCAGGACTTAGATACCAACTTAAACACCTGCAAGCGATCGATTTCCATGTGCGCGGATGCCAAGGAGCGGCAAAGGACAGAGTACGCTTCGTTCATACGCTTACGAACCTGCCAAAATTAGCCAGAACCGTGAATGCAAGCGCGCACGCACGACAGCAAAGAGTGTAGGCGTAAGCGTTTTGATCACGACAGCAAAGAGTGTAGGCGTGAGCGTTTTGAGCCGTATCAACAACAGATTTTGCCAGCTGCAGACATGAAAGACAAACCTGCACCTCCTTGGCAAACTCGTATTGCTTCACTTTCTTTAGAAGACCTAGTACGGTATCGATGGACTGTCTGATGCGGTTGTTCGAAGTTGAACTCTGCCGAGCATTGGAAAATGCATCCTCGTTTTTCTGAGAGGCATCTAGCGAATCGAGGAGACGAAAAATTTCATCCCAGAGGCTGACGTGCGTGCGCAATCCGCGCAGGAGCTGCAAGTATCCAGACACTCTCAAAAATCAGGCTCGGAGCTTTTAATAGGGTTGTATATGATTG
>Ga0315899_10010229_pt1 | contig 10048 bp, 9 predicted proteins | sample LakEriMetagenome_2_FD_203518 | JGI IMG/M metagenome (GOLD analysis project Ga0315899, IMG submission 203518) | Freshwater fungal communities from buoy surface, Lake Erie, Ohio, United States - Buoy 4 MA112 | ecosystem: Environmental > Aquatic > Freshwater > Lake | place: USA: Lake Erie, Ohio...
TGAGAAACGCCTGCCTGATAACGATTAATCAGCACGTTCTGATCTAAAAATGCAATCGAACCCGAGAAATAAAGCGATGGGCGCTGTAACTGTATTTGGTTGTTATTGAGAAGAATATTGGTTAAATTTTGCACCGTATCTTGACGAACAATATCGACCTCATAGTCGACGTAGCGAAATGTATTACTGGTTCTCGACATTTGCAGCAATGCCGTAATAATCATGTCTTTGGTCGCCACCGGCGCGCGCGTGGAAAAATCCGGAATTTGCTTACTGGTGACCAAGGTAGATGGTACCTCTGCGTCACGCAGCATTTTGTCCATGCAATCTAAGGAATCCGAAAAACTAGACATGGATCGTACAGGTCGGACACTGGGACGACCGTTGACATTGGCATAGCTCTGAAATGCTGCATCTTTGCGCACATCCATAGGAGTGCTACAAGAAATCAAACATAAAACAGATGTAAGTGCTAAAAATCGTCGAGAGAATGTTTTGTAAACAGAGAGTGATAATTTTTGTTTTGTTTTATACATGCGTATGACATCCAATTTTTTATGAGTACTCTAGCGACATATATTTACCAGATCACCTTTCAAAACAACAATTTGATCTTGCGGCATCACACCGTACTTACCAACTGAATTTGATGTTGCTGCAATTGAGCTTCCTACATCTTGAATACATGTCTTTTTAATTCCATCCATGATGGTCGTGGTTTTTACATCTTTATCCGTATAAATTCCACTGGTATCAAGTGAATAGGCCTTGGCTTCATATCGCGCTATTCTTGCATCCATCCATGCGGGTATTCCTGGAGAAGTTGGTAATGGAGTTGAGCGCATCGTATTATTTAGTGGAAGCATATTGACGACGACTTTTTCTTTTAAATAAACTGGATCCTCGCCTGGCGCTACCTGCGACCAGGCAATAGCAGGAATCACTAAAAGTAAACTTGATTTCAATACCAAATTAATGAATCGCATTTCTGTGTCCTTTCGATTTTTGGCGAAGTCACCACGGCCTACACAGCAACCTCGCCATAAAACTTCAAGAGAAATTAATCACCATGACCATGACCATGACCATGGCCATGTCCATGACTGGAGCTTGAATTGAGACAGGTAATGCAATTGGAATTTGACGAGATATTTTGTGTAGCCTGAGCGCCCCAGGACGCTTTATTAATTACAGTTGAGCCAGTAATGACGGCAACTTGAGTCGTCGTGCTGTATAAGCCAGCGGTACCCGCATTCGAAGCGATGTTTTGGGTAGCTAGACCACCACGCTTACTTTCATTCAAAATATACGAATCCTTCGCATCGACAGTTTGGTCTTTCGTATTTAAGCTTGTAAAGTTACCTGCATTCGATGCCAAGTTTTGCTCAGATGCGCTGTTCATTCCATCACTGGTATTCATGACTGAGGTATTTACCAAGAATGTTGCCTGGGTAGTTGGGTTACTGCCACCACCACCGCCACCGCCATTCGCAAGGGCGAGAGAACTCATAGTGATTAATGCAACCGTAACTAATGCTTTCATAATTTTTTCCCTTTAGAAATTTTATCGAAGAACGTTTTTTTCGTGCCTAACGAGTTGAGCATGCTGAAGGTCGAGTCCAACCAAAAAGTTTGGGCTCGGCATTCATCAGCACGTTGCGAATTTACTATCTTATTTGGAATGATTACGTTCAATCATCATTTCACTGATCGATATCAATGTCCGTTGGGGAAAGCTATGGTTTTGGTAAGAACACAACCAATGCATCATTGTTTTTTTTGGAATCTGGTGCATACAGAGACATAGCTCGCATGAGCGCCAGACAGGCGCTGCGAAAACGAGCAAAAAAGAGTAGATGACTAAGTAGGTTGAAGTGCAGCGAAGGCAGCGATACGGCTCAATGGACAGACACTATCTGCGTTATTAATCAATTGAAAAGCTACTCGCTTTTAGTTTGCAAATACAGATACTGCGCACATAGCCATTGCAGCTGTGCGCGCGATAGACCAACGCTTAATTAAACTCCGTGAGCGTCATCCGTAACATCCCGCCCTGGAAGAATCGTGCTGTCGTGGGTTCTTTACGCTCAAGCTGTACCAAACCTACGCCCGGGCAATACCATTCGCGACTCACAATAAGAACTGGTTTATAAGTTGTTTCGGTTTCCACCCACAATGTGATCGGCGCAACTCCCTTAATAATCAAGCAGCCGCTAAAGTCTCCTGCAGGAGTTTTCACTGCCTGACCTGTCGCTTCTATAGAAAAATCCATGGTCAGGTAGCGATACTTATCTACGTACTTGAATTCTGGTGGCCATTCACTACGACGCTTTAAAAAATATGGCATCGTCGGTATAGACCATTTTTCATCCTGGCTTAGTTTTGCCGGGATCACAATGCGAGGCGCAGCATCCAACACGGCAGTTTTTGATGAGGGGCCGCGGCTGGCGATACGGTAAACCCCTTTTTCATCAGAACGTAACCAGTACTCATTTCCCGAATCAGTACGCCGTCGCCAGGCTTCCGTGCCATTGATGTCGTGTCGGCCCCTATTAGTAATCGTTAGCGTCGACGTATCGACGTAGCTTTCAGGGTCATCGAAAGTGATTTCAACCTTATAAACCCAGCGTAATCCTTCGGCCAACGGGAAAAACGAATTTTCACGCTCAGGCTTTTCACAGCCGCCGAGTAGCGACAGCGCCAATATCACCAATAACAGTCGTCGCATATTATTTTTCCGGCGCTTGTGGCGTAGGTAAATCAAGAATCTTGATTTCTTGTTCATCGGCTCCCGGATTAATCCGGCTCGAACCTTTACCCGTACCTGCTTTGATTTCAGCAGTACCCATCTGGCTAATACCCTGCCGACCTTTTTTCATGCCGTCATTTATTTTTTCGTGCATCGCTCTCATATAAGGCAGCTTGTAGGCTCGTGGCTGTAATTGCTCTTTGCCTTCTTCTATGGGCGTTACCCATAAATAGATCGCTCCGGCAAATTTAGGTCGGGGTTCATCAACTACAGCAGCGATCAATAAAAAGCGACTTGGCAGCGCATCAGAGCTGGGGTTACCGAGCAGGCTAAACACCGCCATGTAGCCATAAAAATAAAAAACAACAACACCCAGGGTCAGTACTGATTTTAACCAGGCTGGCCATCCAGAAAAAATAATTGCCAATGCAAACAGGAACACGAATATCGCAAAGGCGATGATGAGGGTCAGGGTCATGTGATCGATTTCGCTAAAGATTTAGGAATAGTATTGATATTGTTTACAGTACCGTCGGGGGCTACAGTAAATCGCAATAAGGTGGTTTCTTTGCCGCGGCCTTCAAGCACAGCCTGACCATAAAAAATTACTTCAGCTTTGGGGTTAACTTTTATCACCGTCAGCGTTGCCTCTACTGGGCCACCTGCTTTGGGTTCGTTCGGGTCGATATCCTTAGTTTCATAGTAGTGAACATTCGCCACATACTCACCCGGAATAATGCTACGTATAGTTGTAACTTCCTGGCGCAAGGGATTGACCACTTTTTTACCATTGATGACCAAGGTGTTATTCGACGTGCCCCTGTCATCACGATCGAGGTGCATCAAACCCGCTTCACGATTACGAAACCACACGATTTCGCCTGAAGGCCCTTGCGTCCATAAATCGAGATCGTTCGGATCATTGTCTGCCCAGGAAAGCGTAATAATGAACTCTGCCTTCGCAGGTATATCACCTGATTTTTTTGCTTTGGGATTGATAGCCAAGAAAGCAATAATAAAGCAGAAGACGAAGGCAATGAGCATGTTGAACAACATGTCATACATGGGATCGACTTCTGGCTCGCGAGATTTTTTCCGGTTACGCATTAAATTCTCTAATCTCGCGCTTTAATCTTTAGGCCATGTGTCTGTGCCTGAACAATAAAATCATCCGCGTAACGATCTAATCGTGTCAGCTGCAAGCCCAATAAAATATTAGCCACCAGGCCGACCATGGTCGTCAACAGCGCAATCCCTAAACCAGAAGTGAGTTCACGCAGCATATCTTGCGCCTGAGACTGATCAAAATTTTGCATGTGTCCGATTTGCATAGCCAAGATAGAAAAGCCAATGACTTTACCCAGCAAACCCAGTTTTAACTGAAGACTGTTTACCCACCATGCCGTGGAATGAACACCGTGGGTTTTCTCTGACAACACATCCATAGGCGCGCCTGAATCGCGTGGGTTCGATCGTAGCGCTTCCCAATAGTCATACGCCCAACTATCAGGGGGCGGTGGGCTTCCAGGATTTGTTTTTTGGTACTCAAGGCTTTGCCGTTGACGGTGCAACTCACGACTGCGCGTGCCGCACCAGATGGTAGCAACAGAAAACATAATGATGATGATCATGGTGATACCCGTGGGGTCTGACTGCAGTAGCAGACTCCAAACACCGCGTATCCCCAAAAGCCAACCTGCAAAGATGAACATACCAACCAGTGTGAACCACTCAAAAAGTATAGGTTCAATCTTTTTCTGAGAACCCGACGACAGCAGGTTGGAAAGACGGATTTTCAAAACAACTCCCTTGTCTCTTATTCTTTTGTCCGGTCAGGTAAGGCCTGTCGAACACAGCATTTTATATGGCAAGCAAGAAAAGCTTCTTGGCCTAAGTTAGTTAACCTTAGCCAGTGAAGCATTCATTCAATAAAAAAAGGACGCTTAAAATTAAACGGCACCTGCTTACGTCTTAGGTCCTAATTGTGGCTCAAAACCGCAAGCCAAAATAAAAATCTCCTCTTGCGCAGAGTCTTCTATCGGGACTTCCCACTCGCCAGCCGATTTGTCCATAGTGAGCGGCTCGCCTATACCCATGCGATATGGGTGAGATGAAAACATCAGCGATCGCATCTGACTGTGTGCACAATCGACTTCCCACAAAATTTTAGCGGACAGGTTACCAAATTTATTTGGCTTTTTGTAATCCACCAATTCCCAAATCAAGGTTTTCGGACCGCGCTCAAAAAAATCATCGACATAGAAAGCCGCTTCGTCAGTAAATTCAATCAGCTTCCATTCTGCGAGCGCAGGGGATGATGTGAACATACTCATCAGACATAACCCCAGTAGATAAATTTTTTTCACGATAGCTATTGTTTATTTAGCCAATAATCAGGCCAGAGCATGAATAGGAATAATGGTAGCTACTCGCTTACGCTCCTGTATCAGCGGTAAGCAGTGACTATCATCTTGATATATCGCCACACAATCGAGGCACTGAAAGCACTCACTGTAATCTACTTTTCCCACGGGTGAGATCGCCTGATACTCGCATCGATGACGGCAGGTTTGGCAAGGAGTGCCGCATTCCTCACGACGAGCAATCCAACCCCAGCGCCGCAGCGGGTTTAACACCGCCAGCGCCGCTCCCAGCGGACAGATATAACGGCAATAACCCCGATACACAAACACACTAAGTACCAGCAAACTGACAGCCCAAACGACAAAAGGCCAATCGCGCACAAAATATAAACTGATCGCTGTTTTAAATGGTTCCACCTCTACCGCAAGCTCTGTCGCATTAGGCAGTACCCAAAGTGATCCCAACACAGCAACCAATACTAAATATTTTATCCATTTAAGCTTGGCATCCAGAGCGCTGCGGAAATGCCGTGGTTTTATACCCAATTTCTGTACAACGAGACTGACTAATTCCTGAAAGGCACCGAAAGGACAGAGCCAGCCGCAAAAAGTACCGCGCCCCCAAACAACCAACGTGACAGCAACAAATATCCATAAAATAACCGTCATGGGATCGGTGAGTAAAAAACTCAGATCATTGCCCGTGGCAATCGCATCCAGAGATGCTGTGATATTGACGATGCTAAGCTGACCCTGAAACATCCAACCTATGACGATTAATGTAAAGAGCAGATAAGTCACCCGAAAAACACTAAGTCGCGAAGGATTCGCTGAAGTAGATCGCTGGCGTATCAGTGCAATGCTCAGCACGATTAGTCCTGTCACCAATACACCAATATCAACAGCGCGCTTAGACCAGATATCTACCCACTCCGCATCCAATAACGCAGAGGCACTCGCACGCCACCCATGAAAGGCATACGGCAAAGGAAATTCTACATATGTAAACTGATTCGGAAAGGTTCCATAGCGCCGACCGATTTTGAATGACAGATCAAATGGTTTCGAAGGATCGAGTGGCGTGGCCGAGTCCACAATCAAAAAATGAGCGCGCGTAGCCGTGGGGTAGCCTGGCACATTAAGACCTTTGTCATACGCCATGGAACGCAATGTAATGGGTTTGCCGTCTTGCTGCAAAACATAGGGGATTTCATCGGCTATACGTATGCTTTCGTACAGCATTTTTGAAAATGGGCCGCTCTCGCTAATCATCAAAGCCTGACCATCACGCCGATTTGCACCCACCAAACGCCAACCTTCATCATCAAGCAGATTACGTCCAATGGACGGCAAGCTAATCAAAGCAATAGTAAATTCTATGGCCACTTCATCAGGCTTACTCTGGGCTTGTTTATCGGCACCGGCAGCTTTAGTACCTGCAAATGCTTTTTCTATTTGAGCACGTGTCAGAGACATCGCCTCAACCATGCCACGCATACGCATCTGGGACCAATTGAGTGGTTTGACAGGTGCGTCATATAGCGATCCCTTGCTCAGCGCAATCGCATTGCCTTCGCCAACAATGGTGCCAGTTTTTGCAGCTTCCAGATGCGCACGCGCAACCGACGTGGCTGATTGTAAGATGGCTCGGTCCATAGCTCTAACAGACACAGTACCGGCCTGAACGCCATGCAGCGCTGCGTATTTTGCATCACGCGCTGTCTTGGCTTTGAAGTCATAAATCTGTATATCGTGGTGTATGGACAAGCCAGTGTATTGCGCAGCAAAACCGGCGAGTTTTGCGAAACCTACATCCGAGCGAAACAAGGGTTCACGGTGATCGAGTAGTTTTACCTCAATAAATCCACCCTGAGTATCGATGCAAACTAAAATGTTGATAGGCTTGCCGCCATAACCTCGAACCGGTTCGAAATCGACAGATTCAAACGCATAGCCATATAAAACAGGTTTTTGATTTTCACCGACGGCATCACGCAAAAACAGCGGCCATACCGGTACATCGGGATTGATATCGCCAACGATATATTTGTTAGCAAGAAAGCCATCGACATCGGATTTTTTTAACGTGATCGCGTTAACCTGACCACACAACATGAACGTAAGCAGCAAGCTGCTCAGAAGTGAGCTACACCATTTTTTCATCAGACTGCGCTACTCTCGTTTAATTTTTATAGGTGGTCGAGGTACTTACGTGAAACGCTGATTAATGACGTTTATTCTGGTGCCAGCGCAGTTGTACGACGCATGCCATGGTAAGTTGTCAGGCATCGCCATGAGAAGCATATCCCTACTTAGCGAGTGGTCAATTAGCCCCGCTAATACGTCTCAACGTGAAAACGGCCTTCGGTAACCATTATCGGATGCATAACATCCCAGTCCAGATGAGCTGCGCGGCAGATATCGCGCAACGCATCCATAACTCCTGTTTCCATACCTTTTAAGCCGCAGATGTAGATATACGTGTCACCTCGCAAAAGATCAGCCACCCGCACAGATGCTTCACGCAATTTATCTTGTACGTAGCAACGTGGCTCTCCGTCAACGCGAGAAAACGCCAGGTACTGATCAATAAAACTAGCAGGTAATTTTCGCAACGGCCCAAAGTAAGGAAGTTCTGCGGGACTGCGCGCTCCAAAGAACAGCATCAGTTGACCTTCAACTGCTTTCGATTGCGCCAACAAGCGACGACGATACTCTGTCATGGCGCGCATAGGTGCTGCACCTGTGCCGGTGCAAATCATAAGTAGATTGGAACCGGGATGGTTAGGCATTAAGAAGCGATCACCAAACGGGCCCGTCACCTGGACTTTGTCACCTTTGTTTAGATCGCATAAATAATTCGATGCAACCCCTTTACCAGGCATACCGTCTCGCTCAAATAGGACGCGTTTCACTGTCAGCGCCAGATTGTTGTACCCCGCACGCTCACCGTCGCGAGCACTCGCTACGGAATACATACGTAAATAATGCGGTTTACCGGACGCGTCCACACCGGGTGGAAGCACGCCTATGGACTGACCTTCCAATACAGGAAAAATTTGATTACCGAAATCAAGAACGATATGTCGCACATCACTTTCAGCTTGTGCGTCAGTTAGTCGATAATTTCCCACCACCGTGGCAGTTACCGGATGGCGGATGTCAAATAAATTGAGTTGTGGTTTTTCTGCTGACCACGGCGGTGTGAGCGACGTCGCTGATATCGCTGCATTATGTTGCGGCGGCGGCTCGGTAACGATACTCGCTAAGGATTCCTCAGAGATTTCCTGTTGCGCTGGCAGTTCATCCCACGTAAGTTGATCTGCGACTGAATACGCAGCGGACTTGGGCAAGGTACGCCAATGATCGATAGAACCTGTGGGGCACGGCGGCACACATGCATTGCAACCATTGCAAATGGACGGATCAACGACATAGTTGCGATCATCATGTGTGATCGCATCTATCGGACACGTCTCTTCACAGGTATTGCATCGTATGCACACCTCGGGGTCTATCAGGTGCTGATGGATCAGCACCTGGGCATCATTTGCGCTCATACGTTTCAGTGAGCTTAGTTAAATCGTATGTAATCAAAATCTATGGCCTGGCGATTAATGCCCACTGGTGGAGGCGCAATCCAATTTGCCATCTTGCCTGGCTCAACTACGCGACCCATCAGCGACGCTACATACGCACGATCTTCTTCGGTAGGTAACCAGCTGCGCACATTCGCCTGCCATTCAGCTTCAGAAATCACACGACCATCCGGAGATATACGCATCCCTGAAAAACTACCGATATGACGATTAAAGGCTTTGTGAGGTGCTTGCAAACGGAAAGACAAGCCGGCTTTTTCTATCACTTTATTCCAGCGTCCTATGCCAGCAATAGAGTCTTTAATGTAATCATCACGCAAAACTTCGTTCAAAGAATTTAGCATAGGCTTTTCTTTTTCTACCAGCTTGTCACCTTGAACTTCAAGTATGCGGTAGTGCTCGCCCTTGAGTAAATGATCATCGTCGCGCTTAGTCTCTTCATAACGACCCTTCAGACCAGAGCTGTAAAACGTGGCTGCATTCGATGACTGATCCGCGCCGAATAAATCTATCGTTACGCTAAAGTGGAAATTCAAATAGCGCTGTATCGTAGGCAGATCAATCACACCCTGCATGCGAACCTGCTCAGGATCTTCTATGCCATGCTCTTTCATAATTTGGCAGGTTCTTTGTATCGTGCGCGAGATACCTGATTCGCCCACAAACATGTGATGCGCTTCTTCGGTCAACATAAAGCGGCAGGTGCGCGCTAACGGATCAAAGCCTGATTCAGCTAGTGCGCACAACTGAAACTTGCCATCACGATCGGTGAAATACGTAAACATATAAAACGCCAACCAATCAGGGGTCTCTTCATTAAACGCTTCCAAAATACGTGGATTATCTTGATCACCCGAATTCCGGTGCAACAGTGCTTCCGCCTCTTCACGACCATCACGACCAAAATATTTATGCAGCAGATAAACCATCGCCCACAGATGGCGACCTTCCTCTACATTGATCTGAAAAAGATTTCGTAAATCGTATTGCGATGGTGCCGTCAGGCCTAAATGACGCTGCTGCTCAACCGACGCAGGCTCGGTATCGCCTTGAGTCACGATAATGCGACGCAAATTAGCGCGATGCTCGCCAGGCACATCTTGCCAAGCGGCTTCGCCTTTGTGCTCACCGAAGTGAATCTGACGATGTTGATCCTGCGCCGCAAGGAAAATACCCCAACGATAGTCCGGCATCTTTACATGGCCAAAATGAGCCCAACCATCGGGCGTCGTACTGACAGCCGTGCGCAAGTACACATCAAAACCTTGTGAGCCATCGGGGCCCATATCCTGCCACCACTGCAAATAGTTAGGCTGCCAGTGTTCTAGCGCGCGTTG
>Ga0315899_10010230_pt1 | contig 10047 bp, 8 predicted proteins | sample LakEriMetagenome_2_FD_203518 | JGI IMG/M metagenome (GOLD analysis project Ga0315899, IMG submission 203518) | Freshwater fungal communities from buoy surface, Lake Erie, Ohio, United States - Buoy 4 MA112 | ecosystem: Environmental > Aquatic > Freshwater > Lake | place: USA: Lake Erie, Ohio...
ACGCAGCAGACCATCAATTTACCAATTTGATGGTGTGGCAAGACGTTAATCAAGATGGATTGAGTCAGGAAGATGAGCTTCACTCTTTGGAAGACTTGTCCATTCAATCTCTGTCTCTTGGCTTTACCCCTGTATCGCAAGACGATGCAGGAAACTGGATTGGTCTTGAGTCAAGCTACCAAACAACAGATGAAGAAATTCATAAGTTAGTGGACGTCTGGTTTAAGTTAAGTTAACGATCAGTGCTAAGGTTCCGACTACCTTAACTGGGTAGTCGGGATTCCAAATGGCCTAATAATTGCTTAAGATGCAAGATGTCGAGGAATCTACAGATGCCCAAACTCTTGCAGCCAGATCAAATCAAGGCTTACACCATTGCATACACGCCGCAGTTGTTTGCGTCGGTGGAAGCCCCTTTTTTGCCTTTAGACCACACAGCCAATGAACGCAGTGACTGGCAAGAGTATTGGCCTATCCGCAAGTTCTTATTGAATAACGAACTTGATGAGAATGTTCTTTACGGATTTCTTTCCCCTAGATTTACCGGCAAAACTGGATTAGATGGAACGCGCTTAATTGAGTTCCTATCAAGAGAGGGCGTCGGGAAGGATGTTGTGACAATCTCCCCACAGCCAGATATGGGAGCGTTTTTTCTGAACGTATTCGTACAAAATGAATTGTTCGATCCTGGTTTTTGTGAAACTGCCGCTGCTTTTTTTAATTCAATCAACTTAAATATTGATACTTGTTCATGCGTCATGGACAGCACGCAAATTGTCTTCAGTAATTATTTTTTCGCTAAACCTGCTTTCTGGCGGAGATGGCTTGATTTAAACGAACGGATTTATTATGTTTGTGAAAACCAGCCCGAATTAGCCTCCACAATAGGTTTACTAAAAAAAACAAACTACCGAGATAATGTAGAACGAAAAGTATTTTTGATGGAAAGAATTGCATCTACCATCTTAAATACTGAAAGCCATTGGAATGTTTCGAATTACAATACTTTTTATTGCGCATATTCCGCAACCAGATTAAATACTTTTAAAGAAGAATGTCTGTTTGCAGATTCCTTAAAAATTGCTTGGAAAATAACCGGGAAAGAAATTTATTTAAATCAATTTCAAAGCTTAATAAATAAAATTTCAAAAAAACTTTCTGGCGACATCAAATAAGTTTCCTTTTTCTTAAATTTTTCATTTATTTTATTTTAAGTAACTATGTCCATAACAGTTGTAATTAACAATAGAAATTTATTAAGTTGGCCTAAAGCAATGGTTGAAAAAATTCAATCATATTCCAGCTTGGAAGATATATTAATAATAGACAATGATTCATCATATGAACCACTATTAGAATGGTATGACACTTTAAATATCAAAGTTTTGAAAATTCCAAATATAGGCCACACTTCACCCTGGATTCCTGAAATTAATGCATTCATTAAAACTGAATCATATGTGGTTACTGATCCAGACTTAGATTTGAGTGAAACACCGATTGATACACTAACACACCTAGACAATTGTCTTAAAGAGTATCCATTCTTAGAAAAAATTGGATTAGGCCTTGATATAAAGTCAGTACCTCTAGAATCGCCATTTTATGCTCACGTTAATTCGCATGAAAAAAAATTTTGGAATCTTCCATTAATTAATAATAAATTCAGAATTGCACCAATTGATACAACATTTGCAATATACAATAAAAAAATTATGAATGAATACAAAATTACTGGCGCACGAATGAATTATCCATACGTTGCAAAGCATATTCCTTGGAATCTTGTTGAAAGATCTGATGAATTTAACTACTACATTAATGAAGCCAATAAATCATCCTCTTACAAAACGTTTCTAAATTTATAATCAACAATCACTGAATCTTTAAACGCATACTATTATGTACGAAAATTTACACATTAAAATTATAAATGCCGAACACAGGTCAGATAGAAAAGCCGAATGTCTGCTCGAATTGAAAAAAATAGGACTAACTCCTCCTAACGATATTTTTTTTAAAGCAAAATATATCAATAATTTAGGAGCACGTGGATGTGCACTTAGCCACGCGATGGTACTTTCTGAATATCTATTTAATAATGATTTACCATTTGCATTAGTACTTGAAGACGATTTTCAATTTATCAGCCCTCACGAGTTAAACAACACCATAAATAATGCAATTAAATATTCAAATATTTGGGATGTATTTCTACTCGGCCACAATCAAGCTGTGCCAATAGAAAAAATTTCTACCGATAACATATTACGAGTCATTAACTCTCAAACAACCTCAGGTTACATTGTAAATAGAACTTGTGCACCTAAAATAATTGAGGTTTTTTTTCGATCAGCAGAATTACTAAAAAATTATTCAAATCTTCCATCTCCTAACAAAGAAATTGCGCGGCACCATGTTAGCGCCGATATAATTTGGAAAGAATTACAATTGGTATATACATTTGCTGCAACATTTCCCTCCATAATTAATCAACGAATTTCATATTCCGACATAGAAAATAAGATAGTAGATTATGGCGTCTAATTACTTAAAACTTCATTTTAATTCAAGTTTATCTTGAAAACTTTTACCAAAAACTCTCATCTCACATTGGAACGATTATCTTTAAAATAAGGTGAATTTTTTGTAAATTTAAATGCAAATTAAAAGTTACATATCAATATATTAAAATTCTTTAATTCTCTCATATAAACACTCTTTTGGAAATTTTGAGTTTTTATCTACACCCGCTCTTCTCCACATTTCGTTGTACATATGTAAAAAAAATGCATTTTCAGGAATAATTACATTTATATTTTCTTCAATAAAAACATTTGGGCAATCCCAATAATTTATATGATTTGCAAATTCCGGGGGATGAATTTCAAATCCATGTCCAGGATAAGATTTAATAATTGCGGTAAGTAATGCTGGGCCTATTTCACTCCAACTAATTTCGTTTTTTGGAAATCTTTCCGCATAAACCCTTGCTAAATCCATTAAATTTCCATATTTACGTACAGGATTAAATATAACATTACCATTAATTAATATTTCATTTTTGCTTGTTCTTTCGGTTACAAGAAAAGGTTTGCTGGATAGCTGCTTAGCAGGCTTTAAAGATAATACATCTGTGTCCACCCATAGTCCACCGTGTATACAAAGTACAGAATAACGAAAGAGATCAGAGAACCCAGCATAACTTCCAACTCGATTCAGAAATACAAGAGATTCAGGTATAATCTCCCTTGCATCTCTTATAAATGCACCATCTATATCAATTACATTACCGCCATATGTCCATATATTTAACTCATATCCATTTTTTACAAAACTTTTAGCACACATATACTCCATATTACTTAATGCCCCATAAGCCCAAAACATGTGCGTTAACATTTATTTCCTTATTTATTAAATTGACTTTAGTTACTAAAAAATTCTCTATTAACTAATAATAAACCTGTTTGAGCCATAAATCCAGCCCCATCAGATGCTGCCATTTTTCGAATTCTTTTGGAATCTTCTACAAGTACTTCGCAGTTATATTTTTTCAACTTATTGATCCAATACTCAGTTGGCTGTTCATTCACATGATGATAACCACCTTGTCCTGGTAAGGCATTAGTCATAAGAATAAATTTACCGCATGTCATTGATGAAAGTAAATTATCTATGAATTTTTCTTCAATATGCTCAACAACCTCTTGACAGTGTACTAAATCAACCTTGGCAACGACCTTGTTTTTTGTTAAATCTAGATGAATAGTTGGATAAATTGCTTTCTGACAATTCTCAATCATTCCATCAACCGCCAATACTTTCATTCCTTTATTATTAAAATATTGTGACGCATATCCCATTCCCGAACCTAAATCCAAAACCGAATTAATCGCAAATCTTTGAATACAATAATTCCAAACAGTAGGAGTAAATGTGGCTGGATCACCCTCCAAAATATTACCTCCTAAGTGCGGTGAATTTTCATTTTGAACAAAATTTATTTTTGACATTTTATATTTTCAGTTAGTGATGATTAAGCTATATTTTATTTGAAAATTTAGCTTGCTTTTTTATTGTTTACTTGAATTTCAAAAGTTATTTGAAATTCAATTTAAAACAACATATGAAAATTTCATAGATTATTGATATTTATTAATTTAATATTTAGCTTTAATATATTCCTTATACACTCTTGCGTAATAGCAATCAATTCATTCATTTTTCTCGCAAATGTAAGCTCGGCATTTGCAGACTCAGCAATAGACTTTACACCAAGCTCAAAACCTCTTCTGTTTAAATTAACCTGCTCACTGCCTGAAGCCAAGCCAATAAGCATGGCCTTTTGTCGCGAAGTGTTAGCGAGTACGAGCCCCCAGGAAGCATCAAAGTCATTTGTCAATCTAACTAACAACGCCTCACTCTCTGCCATGCTTGCCTCATACAATAAACCAGCCTGTCGCGAGTTTGCTGTCAAACCACCACCAGCAAACAAGGGAACCGTGTACTGAACGCCTGCTTGCTTATTCCTGTATTGGTAGCCTTGGGTACTTGTCGCATCGTTCTGTGCAAGATTGACCGCCATCATCAAATCTAATGTCGGCTTGTGATCTGCCGCTGCCATTTTCATGCGCTCTAATTGCATCTGTTCTTGCAACTTCGTCATTTGTAGCTCCAAGGATGTATCTTGGAAATTTGTCCAAAGTACAGATTTATCGGTCTCTGTGAATAAGGGCAATGAATCAAACCCAAGTTTTTTCGACTCCAACGCCAAGGCAGGTATTTTTGTCAGATTTTCAAAAACACTTTGCTTGTTTTTACGTGTCTCAACGGCTTGTATATACGTTGCTTTTGAATTTTCGTATTGAGCCTCCGCCTCCATTGCTGCATCTTTAGTGCTATCACCTTGCACATACTTCGCGAGCTCTTGCTTTGCTGCAAGTTGCATCCAGTGCAATGGTCTTTCATAAGCTTGTTCAATTTGCTGAGCTCCCAACAAGTCAATCCAAGCATTAATCACTCTAATTCGAAGATCTTTGATATCTGCTTTGAATTTAAGTTCCATGTATTGCGTTTGCATTTCTGCATAACGAAGTGCAGACAACTCTCTTGGCCTAAAAAGTGCTTGCCTAATTACTAACTGGTGATTCACAGACGGACCGGTAAAGCTTCTTGATGAACTGCCTCCAGACGCCAACTCTTGAGTTGTTGTTTGTGTAAGTTGATTTGACGAGCCCTGAAGTGAAGCTTGAGGCAGCAATCTAGACCGTGCTATAACAATATTTTCCTCAGTCGCCAATAAATTGAATCTACTGGCTCTCAATGAAGGGTCAATTTTTAAAGCGCTTTCTATTGCATCTTCAAGCGACACCGCTTGTGCTGTGGTAATAAATAAAAAAACGCACGCACTCAAAGTCAATTTAAATTGATAAAGCAATCGGCCAAAATATACTTCTTGGATTCGCATTACTCCTCCTTTAATGAAGCAGCAATCCGCTTAGTCAACGGATACATGATGTACTGCAACAATGTTCGCTCACCCACTTTGAACACCACCTCGGTAGGCATTCCAGGTTGCAAAACCCTATTTCCCAAAATCTTTAAACCCTCCGGCGTAATTTCCACACGGCCCAAGTAATAGCTACTAATTCCAGCCATGCCAGCACTTGGATCATTGATCACATCAGAAGTCAGTGCCACCAGCTTACCTGGCACCACCAACTGCGGCGTATTGGCAAATGTATTGAACCGAACAGACACTTCCATACCTGTCTGCAATTTGTCAATGATGTGGGGAAGCACTTTGGCATCAATTAACAGCGCTTCACTTTTGGGCACTACATCCATCAGTTTCTGACCTGCCATGACCACACCACCGGTAGAGCTGATGCTCATGCCCACCACTTGACCATCCACTGGCGATTTAATTTGTGTGCGTGCCAGCTCTTCTTTAGTAGCCGTCAGCCTTTCTTGACCAGCTTGCACTTCTTTTTTAACCTCAGCCAACTGGGCCATCACATCTTTAATGACATCTTGCTTTCGCTGTTCCAATCTAAACTGCGATTCTTCTATAGAGCGGCTCAGCCGTGATTGATTAGATTTCAAATCCGACAGTGCTGTTTTTAGTTCTGTTTGCGTTTGCTCCATTTGAAGCACTTGGTTTTTGGGCGCATAGCCCTCTTCTGCCAAGGTCTTGATGGACTTCAAATGCTTTTCTTGAAGCTGTATCTGAACTTGTCTGTTAGCCAATGATTGGTCTACGCCCCAAAGTTGCTCTTTCAGTGCTTGAATACTTTGCTCAAGCGCAGAAACTTCTGCAACGTAAGAAGCACGTCTTGCTGCAAACAAGGTTTGCTGGGTCTGCATCACTTGCAGCACAAACGGGTCTGCTTTGTTTTCTAAAATATCCGAGCCAAATGAAATAGTTCCTGCACTTTTTCGCTCCGCTTCTAATCTGGCCTCTACTGCACGCTGGCTTAAATAGGCTTGCTTAATTGTTTCGTTGTTGGCTCGCGCTTGGGTATCGCTTACCTCCATCAGCACTTCGCCTTCTTTGACCCACTGGCCTTCCTTCACCAAGACGTCTTTCACCACACCACCAGACGAATGTTGGATGGTTTTTTTGCGAGTTTCAATGGCCACCGTACCTGAAGCGGGCACGCCTTGATCTAGGGGGGCAAAAGCGGCCCATAGCAAAAAGAATCCAAAGCCAACCACCAACACTGCTGCACCTAATCGGATAGGTTGCTGCGTATTGACTTCCTCTTCAAGATCGGCTGAATTCAACGTTGTTTGGCTTGCGTTGTTATTTGTCATGTCTGTCCTTAAGCCGCAGACACTGCGGTAGGCTCTGGATTCAGCGCCTCGTTGTGCAACATTTTTCCTTTGGCCAGCACCACCAATCGGTCAGCAGTGGCCAATAAATTTCTGTCGTGCGCCACCATAAAGATCAGCGCTCCAGCAGACTTCATTAAGTTCAATGTGGTTACCAAGGCAGCAGTGCCCTGTTCATCCATGTTGGCATTGGGCTCGTCTAGCACCAACAATTGAGGGTTTCCGTAAATGGCGCGTGCCAGTGCCAGGCGTTGACGTTGTCCACCAGAGAGCATGCCACCTGCTTCACCAATGGTGGTGTCGTAGCCTCTAGACATACGAAGAATCATTTGATGAATGCCTACTTTTTGGGCAGCCTCAATCACGGCTTCAGAATTCACTTCACCGAATCTGGCAATGTTGTCGGCAATACTTCCATCCATGAGTTCAATATCTTGAGGCAAGTAGCCCACCATGGCACCTAGCGCATCTCGGTCTATTTGGCTAATGTCTAATTTGTTGATTTTGACTTGCCCCAAAATGCCTTGGGCAATGCCCAAAATACAGCGCAGCAGTGTTGTTTTACCGGCGCCTGAATGCCCCGCAATGGCAATCACTTGGCCTTCTTTAAATTCTGCTGTTAAGCCTTCCAAAATAGGTTCTGCTTTTCCTGGTACTGTGGCACCCAGGTTATCCCATTTCATTGGGCCTTGGATGCTGGTTGGCAAGATTGCAGCTTGCTTTGCAGGATTTTCATCCAACATTTTTTCTACGCGAAGGTACGATGTTTTGGCTTGAACAAACATGCGCCAACTAGACACCAGCATGTCAATGGGTCTAAGGGCATTTGACATCATCATGTTGGAAGCCACCATGGCGCCAGAAGACAATTCACCTTGAATGACCAAATATGCACCCACTGATAACACAATGGACTGCTGACTTTGTCGCACCAGCTTGCTCAGCATTTGCACCTTGTGCATGTTGTCTTGCGAATGGTTGTGTAACTTCAAGTGCTTCAAGTACAAGTTAAGCCATCGCATACGAAGGTTGCTGAGCATGCCCAAAGATTCCACAATTTCTGAATTTTTCAACTTGGCACCTACATAGGTGTTGGCCGCTTGACTGGCATCCATGGCTTTTTCTAAAGGCACTTCTGTCCATCGGTTGCTAAGGTAGGCCAAGATGCCAAACAACACCATGAACACCAAACCAGTCCAACCCAACACAGGGTGCATCATGAAGAGAATGGCCAAATAAACTGGCGTCCAAGGAATGTCAAAGACTGTAAAAAAACTTTGACTAGAGATTAGTTGGCGCATGCTGGTCAGATCGTTGAACACCATCTGCGCTTTGTCTTCTGTGCCTTTTCTTCTAGAGTCAAAGCAAGCCATCAAAATACGGGTGTTCAGCTTTTGATCGAAGCGCAAAGTGGTTCTAACCAGTACTCGCGTGCGAATCCAATCTGCAAATGACGACAGCATGAGGCCGCCCATCATCAGCAATGTCAGCACAATCAAGGTCACTTCAGACTTGCTCAGCATCACCCTGTCCATCACTTGCAACATGTACAAAGTAGGCGTTACCATCAGCAAGTTGTAAACACAGCTGAAAATGCCCACCCACATGAACTCTTTGCGGGCTTGCCAAACAAGTTGGCCTAATTCGCTTCGATGCAAAAATTGAATCAACTTGTTCATGTTGGCGATACCTCTTTCAATTTGGCCAACACATCATCTCGAGGTCCCCACAGTTGCATGCGGCCACCGTTCATGAACAAGATTTTGTCAATCACTGTCAGTGGATTTGACTTGTGCGTCACAATCACCACTGTGCTACCAGCCGCTTTAAGGGCTTTCAGCAATTCGATGAACAACGCATCACCTTGCTCATCCAAGCTAGAGTTTGGCTCGTCTAGCACAATCAGCTTGGGCATCCCATAAACCGCACGTGCCAATGCAAGCCTTTGTCTTTGGCCGCCTGACAGAAACGCGCCAGCCGTGCCGACACGTGTTTCGTATTGATCTGGCAATCCTTGAACAAACTCATCTAAGCCAAGCAAGCGTGATGCTGCCATGACATTGTCCATGTCAACTTCACCGAATCTTGCAATGTTCTCTGCAAGTGTGCCGTCAAACAACTCAACAGTTTGAGGAAGGTAGCCTAAGTAAGGACCCAAATTTTCTTTGGGCCACTGAAAAATATCAGCACCGTCCAAACGGACCTTACCACTTTGCGCACCCCAGACACCCACAATGGCTCTGGTTAAGGTTGATTTACCCGATGCCGAAGGGCCAATGAGGGCCAAAGATTCTCCTGGGTTCAGCACAAAGCTCAACCCCTTCAAGATGGTGGGTCCTTTGCCTGGTGCTGCAACAAACAAGTTTTCTACGACCAGTTGCCCCACGGGCGGCGGCAATTGCATGCCAAGCGGTTTGACTGGTACAGACTCTAACAACGCATCCAGCCTTGCATACGAGTCCTTGGCACTCACAATTATTTTCCACTGCGCAATGATTTGCACCAAAGGCGCTAACATGCGACCGCCCAGAACAGAAGCCACAATCATCAGTGAGCCACTACCCTGTAACAAGCCCATGATGGTGAGCCAACAGCCAAGCCCCATCATCAATGAGCCTTGGGCTGCCTGGCCAAATTTTGAAATTGCAGCACTTAAACCTGAAGACTCAGCGGAGGCGGCATTCAACAACAAAAAGTTCTTTTGCTTCGCCATCCATTTGTCATGTATGGCGCCAAACATGCCCATGGCCTCCACCACCTCGGCATTGTTCAATGCACCCGACACATAGGCCTGCGCCTCCATGCCAGCCCTACTGGACTGAACCACCTGAGGCTCTGTCACTCGGTGGGCACGCACGGCCAGTACAAATTGGCATACAGCGCCAATCAGGGCAAACAAAGCCATGCTGGGGTGAATTAACAAAACCAGCAACAAAAAGATCAATGAAACAGGCGCATCCAAAAACGCCAGAACCATGGGCGAACCCACAAAGTCGCGCACCACGCGCAGGTCACTCAGGGCTTGAGGGGAACCACCCGGCAACTGTAAACGCCTTGCCTCATACATGGCATCAAACACACGATTACGCAAATTGGCATCAAACTTCAAACTGATGGCGGTCATCATTTGCAGGCGAACCCATTCGAGTACCTCCACAAAGATGTAGACCAAAAACACCATGAGCAACATCATCAAGAGGGTTCTCATGC
>Ga0315899_10010233_pt1 | contig 10045 bp, 7 predicted proteins | sample LakEriMetagenome_2_FD_203518 | JGI IMG/M metagenome (GOLD analysis project Ga0315899, IMG submission 203518) | Freshwater fungal communities from buoy surface, Lake Erie, Ohio, United States - Buoy 4 MA112 | ecosystem: Environmental > Aquatic > Freshwater > Lake | place: USA: Lake Erie, Ohio...
TCTCTTACTATCTATTACACACATACATACACACACTCACTAACACACACACACACACACACACACACACACACACACACACACACACACACACACAGTCGTTCGATGCCATCAACAACCAGTCTTTCGCAACCGTCTCCCTCCTCTCCCTCCAGTCTTTCGGCCCCATCCACCTCCACCACAAGCGCCGCGAGTAACATCCCCTCGCCCTCGTCTTTCCTGTATTCTTCTCTCCCTCCCTCCCCGCCCTCCTCTCTATCCTCTCGTCCCCCTGAAGCATCCGCGAGGGCGGGGGGCGGGGGGGGGGGGGGAGAGAGATAGAAACCTCCATGACTACGGACAGCGGCGCCTCCAGTTGCAGCGCTACTAGCAATAGCGTGCTGATCTATGGGACTAAAGGCTCCCTGTACTTGAGTGGGGGCGGGGGCGGGAAAGGCCAGGGGGGTGCTGAGCTTCACACGCTCGCGCGGCTGCAAGACGCCGTGGAGAGGGCAGCGCGCGAACTGGACTTTCTTGTGCGCTCTCGCGCGCGCAAGCCGAAAGAGCTCTTCTTGAGCCACACCTGGAAGCCGCTAGTGGACGGGTCCAGTTGTCACGAACGCGTCAAGGTTATCTGCAGGAAGCTCGAGAGGCGCGGGTGGCAGTGTTGGTTGGATGAGGAGGTACGCATTCTCATTTTTTTCATTCAAAGCCCATATCCGCATTCTCAACAGGATTCTGATGGTGCCTTTTTACATGGAAAGTAGGATAAGGGACTGACTTTAGGGATTTTTTTCTAGGATATGGGCTTTGAATTGCGGAGCTCGATGGCGCAGGGGATAGAGGAGTGTCTGGTTGTGCTCATCTTCTTGTCCAAAGAGTACATGAACAAGGTGTGCGAGAACCACAAGAAGGACAACTGCGTCTATGAGTACACAATGACCATGAACTGGAAGGCCGGGGACGGGGCCGACGACAAAAACATGTTTATCCCGGTGATCATGGAGAGCTTCAAAACTGACAGCGGATTCATGTTTCCCGACGATCCCAAGTCCTGGAAGGGGCGCTTCGCAGGCGAAATCGGCCCCACCATGATGCAGGTGCGGATGAACGACAGCTTCGGCGACGACGACGCGTTGGACAAAAAGGTCGACGAGCTCGAGAAGGCTCTCTTCAAGCTCCTGCCCGAGAAGGAAGGTCTTCTCCGACAAGACGCCACCATGAGCAGCAGCAGCCGCAGCCAAGTGGTAAGCATTACCTCGGCAAACTACCACCTCATCTCTCCCTCGATAGAAAGCGCGTGCGCCGTCGTCATGTTCATCACCGACACCTTCGACCGCGACAAGTACTCCCAGCTTGAACTCAGCTTGGCGTGCGCCTTTAACCGCCCAGCCGTCCCGGTGCTCGTCGGTATCTCCCGGAACACCTCTAAGTGGCCGCCACCTGGCTACACGCACGGCCTGGCGCAGGAGCAGTGTCTGCACATCAAGTCGCTCTCCCAGCTGGACACGCCGGAGGAGTTGAAGCAATTTGTAACCCGCATCCTTTTGCTCGTTTCTGATGCCACGCATGCACCTCAACGGTTTCTGCTCCGGCCGATCGTAACGGCCGCCCCGATCCGGAGGAGTATGCCCACGAGGCAGCAGGACAATGCGCGGCCGGTGGCGTTGGGGGCCACGCGAGCGCCGCTCAAGGTTTATTCGCAGGCGCAGATACAGGAGATGACAGAAAACTTCAGCGGAAGGCGTGTGCTTGGGCAGGGTGGGAGTGGGAAAGTATACAGGGGGAGCTGCGAAGATGGGAGTGAGTCAGCCGTCAAGATTCTTCATTATGAAGGGGTCAGCGACGAGACAAAGGCGGAGCTCATGCGCCACATGGCGCGAGAGGTCCGCTTCCTGCAGCGCGTCCATTCGCCGTTTATCGTCACACTCCTTGGCGTGCAGAAGCTCGACAGCGGTACACCGGCGCAAAGTCCGGTTCTGTCTTCAGGTGGCCGAGTTAGTACTCAGGGCGTGTGTGCACTGGTGTACGAGTACTGTCAGTTGGGCTCTCTCGAAGATGCCCTCATGTGCCGGGGAGAGTGGAACCGGAAGCCCATTTCCGGGACGCTGCGCTTTGAATTGCTTTGCCAGGCGTGCATAGGGCTGCTAGAGCTCCACTCCCAGGACATCCTCCACCTCGACTTCAAGCCCGCAAACGTCCTACTTGACGGTTCGCCTGCCGCCGACCGCGACCCCTCGTCTGTCTCTGCGCGCATAGGCGACTTCGGTATGGCGAAAAGGGTGCATCAGCTCTCTGCTGCGCCGGAGAACTCGACACTGCCCACGCATACCAACCGCTCGCAAGTGTGGATGACGGAGGGGTACGCGTGTCCCGAATATGTCCAGACCAAAAAAGGGTCGGACCGCACTGATGTTTACGCCATGGGCATCACTATCTTCCGGGTAGTTACTGGCCAACAGCCCTCGGGCCGGGGGGGGGTGACACTCAAGACCTCGATTGAGATAGCGTTGAGGCGTGCAAGTCCAGACGCGATTGAAACCCTTGTCGCAAAGCTCTGTGATCCCGCCGCGCGGTGGTGTAGGCACACGGCGCTGAGGCTGCTGAAGCTGGGGCTGCGGTGTGTTGCCAACCTTCCTGACGATGTGTTCCTAATGTGTTCCTAACGTGTTCCTAACGTGTTTCTAATGTGTTGCTAGGTGTGTTGCCAACCTTCCTGATGAGCGTCCGAGCATTGAGGAGGTACTGGATCAACTACAAGCGATGCGCGATCCCGATGCACCTGACCCCGCCGGCGCGCCTGCTGACAACAGATGGGAACCCATCAAGGAGGAGTCTATCGCGGAGGACGAAGAGGGCGATGAGGTGACGCTCACCATCAACATAGCGCGCCAGCGCATCAAGCTCAAGGCTCGATCTACCTGGGACCTTGAGAATATCCGAGAGGAGATTCTCCGACAGCACAAGGCAAAGGGCTTCCGGACCCGCGACATTGACCAATTTTACCTCAAGGGCAACTACATTCCAGAGTCTCTCACGATCCACGAACTGATGAGCAAGGACCACCAGCCTTCGCTAGACCCTGCCGTTGACATCCTTCACGCCGTCGAGCGGGGCTCGGTCATGTCGCCACAAAACCCTCCTCCGGTGGTGAAGCAGCGAGATCCTTCAGCTTCAGAGTTCGTGACTTCAGAAGCTGTGAAGAGGAAAGTCAAAAAATACAGCGCTATTCTGATCCATGTAGCCTTCGGCTCGGCAACAACGGGCACTCAGCAGCAACGTGCTCTGGGTGAAATGGCAGTCATAATGGGGGACATGGTCTCAAAAATCACGCAAATGGTCAATCATTGGGAGCAGGCCGGAAAAAGTTCTCATCGCAAGAATATCGCCACGGCTTTGAGAAGGATTCTTGAGGGTACGTCAGACGTTGAACGCCTGCGGCCGTCTCATTTGCCGTGGACAGAACTGGAGGAGGCGTGTGTGAGGAAAGTCTTGGAATACAAGCGCATGCCGCACATTGAACTCCTCCTCTTGGCAAAAGATACGCCACAGGATGTCCGCGACTGTGTTAGCAGTGATGACGAGCGTGGTCGGGGGGATAGTGATGATGGGTCCGATGAAGAAACCAGTGCAAGCCGCAGGCAAAGACCGAACTGGGAAAGGCAATTTTTGAAGTACAAAAAGTTCTGGCGCCGCCTTGCAAGCATAGCGGCTCTCGGGACAGCCGATGACGATGCTCTTGTGGAACTAGAACACCAACATTTCAAGGATGTGATTGACGACCAGGAATCCTCTGGATGGGAGATACGGGAGCCTATAGAACGCATTCTCTTGAAAGGGGTGCGTGTGCTGCGGCTTGCGGCCTTTGATAGTGACACAAACTCAAAGAAACAGATCGAGAAGCTGCTGAAGTGGGTCCAGGAAGAGGAGCAGAAGCTACCTTCTGGAGACAAATATCTATTTCGTGTCGATGAGGCAGGAATTGACGGCTCGGAGGATGAGGAAGTGGCGCAGGCGGTGCGCAAGTATGACCGGGTGTGTCAGCTGCTGGCATGGCTGGCGTTAGAACCCAAGTCTCAAAGCCGCGATTCCCTGCGACGCACGGCGGTGGACAAGCTGGGGCCCTATCTGCAAGAGCGGGGCATTTCGATGTTGAACGAGGCCGAAAGTCTGTGGGCTCTCGCTGACAGCGACGGCGGACTCAACTTGGAAAGTCTTGGATCGCACTCGCAGCAAGTGGGCAAGAATCCCCCTCCCCGACCTCGTGCAGCAGCAGCTGCTGCCAAAGCTGCGAAAGCCGCGAAGAAGGATGATGGAGAGGTTCTACCCGTGACGTTCAAGGGCAGTCACGTGAGAGACTCGGGTCGAGTGGAGGTGTTGGAAGAGACGAATCTTGGCGATGGGAATGAGGCGGAAGATGTGGGGGGCGGTGATGTGGGGGGCGGTGATGGCGATGACGGTGCAGCCACGTCGAGTGAGAATGCCATGACGCGAGCGCTCACCCGGCGCTTGCACGAGTATTTGAGAGCTGGGACTAACGGCATCGCAAGCAAGCGTGCTGTCTATAACAGCGCTGTGCTCACACATCTCGCCGCTCAACTACATGATTGGGATCCTGAGATCCGCCATGCAGACATGTGGGAGCGCATTGCACAGTTGGTGTTGGCGCCCGATCTTGCTGCTATGTCGCGCAAACGGATGGTCCCAGGGGGACTGGAGGCAGAAAGGAGGGCCGTCTTTGAGGTTTTGGGGAATATGGACAGAAATGGCTGGAACATTCAGCTGGCATTTCTGCGCTTCTGGGAGGGGGAGCGGGACCGAGAGAAGCTGCTGCTCGGCATAGATGCTGCCAGGGACAGAGCTCTGGTGAATCATGTGTATGACACTTACTTCGCGCCACTTCTCAATCGCAAAGCAGGAGGGTGGGAGGCGGCGGTGGAAGCCTACTATAAAGGGCCTAGACACGTTGCGCTGAGGCGCATTGTGCAGCTCACCTCTGACAAGACCTGGAACAATGGGCGCATGCGATTCGGTGATGGGGGGGCGTACAGCGAAAGACAGACAGTCATGGCAGATTGGCTGCCCGATATAGAAAATGACGGGTATCATATCACCGCAAAGATCGTTTCGTTATGGAACGACGAGCGGGACCCCCAGACACTGTTTGGGGGCCTGGATCAGAAGAGCGAGCTGCTGATGCGCAAGCTCTGGCGGCTGCTGCTGGTTGAGGAGGGCGAAGACGTGGGTGCTGCTATTGACCACGTTGAAGATCTTGATCCTGCTTTCCACGCTGAGGCAGCACTGGTGGCGTTCGTGGCTCGCAAATACGCTTCGGACAAGGCCACGCCAGATGTGGAGGCGTTGCGAAAACGCATGTCGCGTTATATGCATGTTATGTTCCACATACAGGGGATCTCGATCACGGCAACGCAGAAGTTGAATGCCGCAGTTGAGAAAATTTACGAGGGCGAGCGAGACAAGGATGCGCTGCTGGGCGCTGTGGCAGGCCAGAAAAACTCCAAAGCGTTGGACCTGAGGGCGTTTGTCTTGAAAGTGCTCGACTTGATTGAGACCGGCAAGGACGCCGACCTCGAAGCCAAGTCCAAGAACGATGAGGCGCTCACAGACCTCGTGTGGGGGAAGCCAAACTATGAGGGGTTTTATGCAAGGCATAGCAGGGTTTTCCGCCGTATAGTTCAGCTCTGCGATAAAGAGTGCGCACTGAGACACGCCGAGTTTCGCATCTCCCCATGGACAGGGAATGGAGTGGAAAACATGGAGAAAGAACGTGTCGTTATCATGCGCGAGTTCGTGGGCGATTGGACAGCGGGAAACTGGCATCTCAAGGGGGCCATCACGTTGTTGTGGGAAGGAGTTCGTGACTATGACACCCTGTGTTCCGAGGTCGAAAGGGGGGACATTGGATCGCGTAACGTCATTTTCAAAATGTGGTCGCTCTGCGAGGAGCTCGGGATCTCCTCGCCCAACGAGACCATCGCCAGCGCCGACGGCAAGGAGGCTGTGGAGGAGGCTGTGGTGGCGACACGGCTTCAGGCGGCCCTGGCCGCCGTGAAGAGCGAAGCCTCTCTCGAGACCATCAACAAGCTTGTGCGCAACTGCGTTCAAAACCCGGTGGGGGACAAGTTTCGAAAGATCCGCCTCACGAACGAAAAGATCGCGGCAGTGATGGCTGTGGAAGGGGCCAAGACGGCGATGCTGACAATGGGCTGGGTGGAAGACGGGGAATTCCTGGTGCTACCCGCGGGCGTGCGGCTTTCAATGAAGGAGGTGCGCGACATTGAGGACGCCAAGATAAAGCTCCAGCTCCAGAAGGAGCCCCCCGGGCAGTCAACAGTACTGTCAACTTCAACAGTACTGGCAACTTGCATAGAGCAGATCCTCGGCACCAGCGAGCTCCTGGGGAAGAAAGACAAAACGCCCGTGAGCGCGCTGGCGAGCAAGGAGGTGGTGGGGCTGTACTTCTCGGCGCACTGGTGCCCGCCGTGCCGCGAGTTCACGCCGGAGCTCGCTTCGACGTATACCAGCATTCTTGCAATGGGCAAGTCTTTCGAGATCGTGTTCGTGTCCTCAGACCATGACGAGCCGGCTTTCCTGTCGTACTTTGCCGATATGCCGTGGCTCGCTCTGCCCTTTGCCGACCCGCATGCGCTGAGCGACAAGTATGCCATCCAGGGCATCCCTGCTCTGGTCTTGCTCGACGGCGCGACTGGCGAGCTCATTTCCAAGGATGGCCGCAAGATCGTTTCAAGTGACGGGGCGGGTGCGGGCTTCCCGTGGAAGGATGGTTTGTCCGGTGGGGGTTCGAGGGAGGAGGACGGGGGGCGCGCGGCCCCAAGTAATAGCGAGGCGGTACACGTGGGTCCTGGCGCAGCAGCGCCAGCGCTGCAAAAGCAGAGTAGCCTGGATGACCTTGAGGCGCAAATCATGCTGCAGGTCATGGAGCAGTCGCGCAGGGAGCAGGAGGAAATCGAGCATGCGATCCAACTCTCGCTGCAGTCAAATGCCCCTCCTATGAGTGGACAGCAGATCTCCGACACCGGGCGCGAAGGCGTGCAGGGTCTGTGGTTTTTCGAGGAGCAGGGGACGTGGAAAAAGTTCGACGCCGTGGGTGAGCAAGAAGTGGAGTTGGCCTTCCAACGGGGTCTTGAGACGGTGCGGTCGACCTTTTTCAACCCGCGCCTCCAGAAGCAAATTGTTTACACCTATGACCTGAACTCGATGCAGCAGGTCAATGCATCGACAGGCTTCATCCGCAGGATCAAGCGCGAGATTCAGCAGCCTATCCCAGTCCCTACCATCCCCCCCTCACCGTCACCTGCTCCATCAATTTCAAAGACAGAAGCGTCGGGCGAAGAGGCTGTGGAAAGGAAACCAGCACCTTCTGTCACACCTTCCACTTACAAAAGCCTGGATGTGGAGCTCGGGCCTCCCCCGGCGTATGGATCCCTCGAGGAGAAGTCGAAGGAAGGAGCTGAGGACGAGCAGGAGCTACAGGCAGCGCTGCGCATGTCTATGGAGACGCGGGCGCTCGAACAGCGCGTGCAGCCCGCTGCTTCTGCCGCTGCTTCTGCCGAGGCCGAGGCTCGTGCCGCGCTCTTGCCTGGGGGGAAGGAAGAGGAGGAGGAGCCGTTGCCTTCTCTCCTCGCTGCACGTAGTCGGGGGGTTGGTGATGATGGGTCCGAAGTGGAAGCCTATGCAGATCGGGCGCCGCCGCCGCCGCCGCCTCCACTTCGCACGCAGCAGCAGCCCCCTTCCTATTCCCGTATGTGCGCCCCGCAAAAGAAGGCCTCGCCTCTGGGAGGGCCCGATGAAGCACGCATCCATGAGGGGGATGGGCAGGGAACCGCGGACAATGCTGACAATGACCCCTACGGATGGATGCACACGCATCTCGCGAGACTACTGCCCGAGAGTATGCAGAGCAGCGAGGGTATTTGGAATGCCACTATTTCTGCCCTCAAGGTATGTGTGCGTGTGTGACGTACGTTGTAAATGTGAGCATAGGCTCTGTCTCTAACACGTCATCTCTCTCTCTCTCTCTCTCTCTCTCTGGAATGGCTATTTGTGCTCTGACGGCTAAAACGAACACCAAAAAAAAAAAAGGCTGCCGACATTCGAAGCAAGGCGCAGCTTGACGCAATGTCCTCCGAGGATTTGAAAAGGGTCCCGATGCCCATCACCGTCCGCGCCTATTTTCTCAAGATCCGCAAGGAGGGGGTTGTAGGGGGGGCTGGGCGCAGTCGGGCCGGGAGTAACGTGTCGGGGGGCCTAGATGCAACTGCGCCAGAGGCGCCAGAGGAGCCGGCGGATCCCTACGAATGGATGCACACGCATCTCGCGAGGCTACTTCCTGAGAGTATGCAGAGCAACGAGGTTATTTGGAATGGGACTATTTCTGCCCTCAAGGCTGCAGACGTTCGAAGCGCGGAGCAGCTGGATGCAATGACTACAGAGGATTTGAAAAAGGCCAACGTCCCTCTCCTTGTCTGCGCCCTTCTTCTCAAGATCCGCAAGAGTGGAGAAAATGTAATTCCTCGGGCAATTCTTTTGTCTCAAGGGGCCGAAGGGGGGGAGGGCAAGGAGGAGAAGACGGACCAGATGAAACCCGTTGAGGCTGAGGTCGCAGCCGCTGCGACTGCGGACAAGGGTCCTCCGAAGGATTTTCAGAATATTTTCTACGTCACTAAGGGAGGAGACGGCGCCGCCTCGGAAGCCGCCTCGGGTGCTGAGGGCAGCAAGCAAGAGCTGCCTGCTAGCTTCGTTGGATGTGGTAGCCGTTTCCCAGGCTCCCAAGTGCTGGAAATTTTCAGGCTCACGAACGCAGAAAGGGAAGAGCTGGTACGCGGTCTGCGGTTGAAGTTGTCGATAAGTGAAAACGAGGCGGCGGCGCTGCTGCGCGAGCATCAAGTTGAGTCCTTGATCGTGTCTTTGGCTGCTGACATCAAGGGTGCCGACAGTCTGCAGCGACAAGAATCTGTGATCCGCTCCATTAAAACGAATCCGCTATGCATCGCTTTGATTCGCGGGCCGGCGCTCATTCTCAAAAGTCAAATCAGTGGCTTTTTATAGTAAATATACTAGGTCACTGACTTTTGGAGAAGTTGTAGCAGGTGGAAATGATGATGCTCGGGATCACGGACGAGGCATCCCTGGTAGATGACCCCAATCTATCGCCGTATGAGCAGCTTATTGTCCGCAAAATTTGTTCGCAGATTGTCTAAGATACGAAGCATTACATCTCTTTCGAGCTAATGTTGACACGTTGGCCGCGGCTCGTAGCGCTCTGTACAGTTCACTGTGCGTTTTTCCTCTTAAAAAAGAGAAAAGGGGCTCTTTTTAAGAGAAAAAGGGCTCAAAATAGGAGAAAAAAGGGCTCTTTTCAGAGCAAAAAGGCTCAAAAAAATCCGCGCTCCGCCACGTTTGTGCCCCGCGAAAATGCGAGGGAAGGAGTGGCAGTCCACCTTCTCCATGACCTACCAATTTTGCCCCCCCCCCCCCCCCCCCCGCTCCTCGCGCCGCCACTCCAAGACTTCCAAGAAGTGCGTGGCCGGTTCAAGGAGGGATGCTTGAACCGGCTCCGCCGGAGTGGACACGCAAGAGGCGTGGACGAAACCGAGACCAATCGTTTTGCTACGAGCAGAAATATTCATCCTGTTCAACAGACTTGGTTGGGGTGTGATCTCTCGACGTCAGGAGCGCGCAAGAGATCTAGAATGTGAGGCTCCCCGAGCGCAAACAGCACCTCGTTTTTGTACACTTTGTAGGGATCTGCGTGACAGTACGAGAGTATACTCTCGGAACTTCGCATGGCCGCCCAGTCAGTGATCCCCTGTGTGTGTGTGTGTGGCCACGTGCCAGGAAGGAGAGGTTTGCATCAGATTTTTAGTTCGCAGTAATGCTCAACGGTGCACCTGTAAACTATAGCAGAAACAGCAAACAAGCGCGTATCCGCGCATATAAATTGTGAAGGGTTTGTTCCGAAGGACTTTGAGATGCATCAAAACACACGCAAAACACATGCGCACGTGTGTGAACATGCCTCATC
>Ga0315899_10010234_pt1 | contig 10045 bp, 6 predicted proteins | sample LakEriMetagenome_2_FD_203518 | JGI IMG/M metagenome (GOLD analysis project Ga0315899, IMG submission 203518) | Freshwater fungal communities from buoy surface, Lake Erie, Ohio, United States - Buoy 4 MA112 | ecosystem: Environmental > Aquatic > Freshwater > Lake | place: USA: Lake Erie, Ohio...
TGTATTCGGCAGAGTTGAGCAAAGTTTAAGAATTGAAGAGACTCGGTGTGATTCAATTGCACTACGAAGACCCGGTTTTGGAAGCCGCAGAATTTTTGGTGAACTTAGAGACCAAGACGTCGGTGGGGTGATCGATTAGTGCAAATGCGGATAGGAGTCGTTGGACACCGGGCCGCTCGCGCGACACCGCTAAGACGCTCGTTGCCATGCGCAGCATCCTCAGCAGTCGTGAGCTGCAAGGCGCTAGCCGCAGGTTTCCTCACCGGGCCGCTCGCGCGACACCGCTATTGTCTAGGATCCCGCTGGCGGCGCGCCGCCGTCATGAACTAGAACGGTCGTCAAGCAAGTACCGATTGGACGACATTCCCATGAACGTCGGTCAAACGATAATCACGACCTTGGAACCGGAATGTCAGCTTCGTGTGGTCAAAGCCGAGCAGTTGCAGGATGGTTGCATTGAGATCGTGGACGTGGACTGGGTTTAGGACTGCATTGAACCCAAGTTCATCGGATCCGCCATGCACATGTCCTTTCTTTAGTCCGCCACCTGCCATCCATACGCTAAAGGCCCGATTGTGGTGATCGCGTCCGTCGTTGCCACCTTGGACCATCGGTGTGCGGCCGAATTCTCCGCCCCAAATGACGAGCGTGTCATCCAACATCCCCAACCGCTTGAGGTCCTTGATCAACGCGGCGCTCGGTTTATCCGTGGTGTTCGCGTTGTTCTTGACGTCCGCGGTTAAGTTGCCGTGCTGGTCCCACGCTTCATGAAATAGTTGAACAAAGCGTACGCCGCGTTGGAGCAATCGCCGCGCGAGCAAGCAATTGCGTGCGAAGCTACTTTCCTTGGGATCTTTGACGCCATAAAGTTCAAGGGTTTCCTTAGGCTCGCTCGCGAGATCCATAAGCTCTGGAGCGCTGGTCTGCAATTTGTAGGCCAGTTCATAACTTTGGATCCGAGCAGCGATTTCGGGATCTCCGATCTGTTCTTCGGCGATGCGATTCAATTGGCTGAGGGTGTCGATCGATTCGCGTTGTATTTGATGGTCGATTCCCTTCGGATTTGAGATATAGAGCACAGGATCCCCGGCGCTGCGAAATGGAATCCCGGCGTACGTGGTAGGAAGGAATCCGCAACCATAGTTGCTCGCACCGCCGCTGGTCCCCTTGGCACTGGTTAGTACCACAAAACCGGGTAGATCGCTCGCTTCGGAGCCGAGTCCATAGAGGGTCCAACTGCCCAGGCTCGGTCGACCGAATTGTTCGGAGCCCGTGTTCATTAAGATCTGAGCTGGAGCATGGTTGACAGCGTCGCTTTGCATGGAACGAATCAAGCAGATATCGTCGGCGATTTCGCCGATATGAGGTAGTATCTCGCTGAGCTCCATGCCGCATTTTCCGCGCGGTGAGAATTGGTACTTTGGCCCGAGGAGTGCAGAGTTTGGGTTGATGAAGGCCGCTCGGTATCCTTTGAGCAATTCTTGAGGGGGTAATTGGCCATTCCTTTTAACGAGCTCGGGCTTGGGATCATAGAGCTCGAGCTGACTCGGAGCCCCGGCTTGAAAAATGTACACCACACGTTTGACCTTGGGGGTAAAGTGTGGTTGCTTGGGGCTGAGCGTCCGTTCGTCAGGATGGACCGCCGATCGCGCGGGTGTCTGCCCAGCGAGCATCTCCATGGCGGCGATGCCGGCTAAGCCGATGCCACACTCCTTCATGAACCAACGCCGCTTCAACAATGTAGCGCGAGCATTTCGAAGTTCCGAGTCGATGCTGGACATGGCGGGTAATCTTTTCTGAAGGTTGACGGTTCGAACACCGGGTAGGCTGGTTTATAACACCGGGTAGGCTGGTAAGGACACCGGGTAGGCTGGTAAGGACAACGGGTAGGTTGGGGTATGACCAGCGGGCAGGCTGGCAAACCGTCAAGCGAGGAGCCCATGGATAACTTTGCCTTCGTCCGTTGGCCCAATCAATCGGTTGAATAGACCTTGATAGTCATAACCGAATCGATAAGGATCGAAGCCGAGCAAATGTAGGATTGTTGCTTGCAAATCCCTCGGTGTGACGGGATCCTCCCCTACATAATAACCTATCTCATCCGTTTGGCCGTAGGAAGTTCCACCCCGAATTCCACCGCCTGCCAACAGCATCGAGTAAGCGTACGGATGGTGGTCGCGGCCGAAGAAGCCTTTCGATGGCGTATCCCGAACGTTGTTTTGGGACATGGGGGTTCGGCCGAATTCTCCCCCGAAGACGACAAGCGTGGACTCGAGCAATCCTCGTTGCTTCAAATCCTTCAGTAGTCCTGCAATTGCTCGATCGATCTGTTGGCACTTGATTGGTAATGTTTCGTCGATCGATTCGCCCGGAGACGAACCGTGGTGGTCCCAGCCCCAGTCGTAGACTTGAACGAAGCGGACTCCCGATTCGACCAAACGTCTCGCGAGTAGGCAATTGTTGGCAAACGTTGGGTCATCCCCCTTATAGAAAATACGAGGATCGGTCTCCGATTCGGCCTTGGATACGAAACCAGGCTTCGCGCCGTACATGTCGAGGATGTTTTGTGGCTCGGTCGATAAATCCATTACCTCAGGGACCGCCAGTTGCATTCGGTAAGCGAGTTCGAATTGCTCGATGCGGGTCAGGGTCTCAGGATCACCGATTCGATCGAATTGCGCCTGGTTCATGTCTCGCAATGTGGAGAGGACATCGCGCCGCAGCGCGCGGTCTACACCTTTTGGGTTCGATAGGTAGAAAACTGGATCGCCACTGGTCCGGCATTGAACACCTTGATAAACCGATGGCAAAAAGCCGCTTCCCCAAAGGCTTTTGCCTGCATCTGGGGTTTTACCACCCGACAAGAGAACTACGAAGCCGGGCAAATTCTCATTTTCGGAACCGAGTCCGTAGGTAGTCCATGCTCCCAGCGACGGATACCCCAGTCGGGGCTGTCCGGTATGAACGAACAGTTGTGCTGGAGAGTGATTGAATTGATCCGTTCGCATGGATCGTATCACTGCGATATCATCGGCGCACGTTGCGATGTTGGGAAGGAGTTCCGAGATCCATTGGCCACTTTGACCGTGTTGCGCAAACGAAAACATCGGAGCGAGCATCTTGGGAACACCTTTGATGAACGCGAACCGTTTGCCCTCAAGGTATTCTTTGGGGCACGGTTGACCGTTGTATTTGTTGAGTGCTGGCTTGTAGTCAAATAATTCCAATTGGGATGGCGAGCCTGCCATGTGAAGATAAATCACATGCTTTGCTTTCGCTGGCAGAGGCGGAGTTTTGGGGGCCAGCGGGCCGGTGTCACCGGATTCCGCTGCTGAGAGAGACGTGGAACGGTTCATAGCAGCCAATGCCATCGCTCCGATACCAATCCCCGATCGGTTTAGAAAATGCCGCCGAGTATGCTGCTGAATAGTCAGGAAGGGGTTCATGATTTGCCGGGGACGGGGAGGTGGTGGATTGGTAAGCCGGTAAGGGCTTTTCGATTCATGTTGCAGAGCCGAGACTAGGGACGCATCAGGAGTTCGTCGAGGTTCACCACGGTACTGGTGACGCTCGCCCACGCGGCCAACTCAACGCTCGTGAGTGAAGCATCGATGGCTAGCGGATAATCGGATAGAAACTCGGTAGCTGCCGCGGGGTGGTTTTGGTAGTGGATCCGAGCTCGCTGCAATAGGTCTCGCAATTGGATCAGTTCTTTGTGTTCGATGGGGCGAGAGAGTGCTTCTTGGAAACCGTTCTTCAGTCGCGTCTCGTCATCACTTCCGAGTTGTTGCCAACGGATTGCCATGGCAATCGACACCTCGACGTAGACTGGGTCGTTCAGAGTGACTAAGGCTTGTAGCGGCGTGTTGGTGGAGATGCGTCGAATCTGGCAGACCTCTCGGGTGGTCGCGTCGAATGTTTCCATCGAAGGGTAGGGGGTCGTCCTTTTCCAATACGTGTAGATGCCGCGCCGGAATCGATCTTCGCTGGGACTAGTAATCCATTTTGCGCTCGAGTAGGTCGAACGCCACAATCCATCGGGTTGAGGGGGCATCACGGGTGGTCCTCCGCGTTTTTGCGAAAGGAGTCCGGAAATAGCTAAAGCCTGGTCGCGGATGACTTCGGCAGAGAGCCGGAAACGGGGTGAACGGCTGAGCCAGTTGTTGCGAGGATCGATTGCGCGCCGCACGTCATCGAGTTTGTACGATTGTTGGTAAGTGTTTGAGAGAACGATGGTACGCAGCAGTTTTTTCAAGGACCATTGTTGGGTATCACGGTATTCGATGGCAAGCCAATCGAGCAGTTCCGGATGGGTTGGCAGGGAGCCTTGGGCACCGAAATCCTCCTCGGTTTCCACCAGGCCTCTTCCGAAAAGCTGACTCCAGATTCGGTTAGCCATAACGCGGGGAGTGAGCGGGTTGGCGGGGTCCACAAGCCATTGGGCTGCAGCCAAGCGATCCGGTGCCTGTTGTTCAAGCTTTGGGCGGAAGAGCTTGGGGAGTGCTGCAGAAACCTCTGAACCCGGATCGAGGAAACTGCCTCGTTGGTGGATTTTGGTGACGCGTCGATTCGAAGTTGGCAACTCTTTGAGAATTGGAAGTTTCGGAATGGATCCGCGGAGCTTCCCAATTTGTTGGTCGATTTCTTGCGATCGCGCAGCGATTTCCTTCACCGAGGGATGATCGTCGGCAAATAGTGGTGAATTTTCCGCAGAGGCGAGATTCACACGAACGCGGTGAAGGAGCAAGCGGTTTCCGTAATCCTGCGTGATCGCTGCGCGCAGCACCGAATCCCGGTCGACGATCAACGGTTCCTTGAGGTGGAAGATCCCCCAATGCTCTTGCGATTGGCGGGGCGAAATCGCCCATCCTGATTTCGGGTCCTCATCGAAGGCGCCTTGGATCGACCAACCATTCTGTTCGAAGCTCGCTTTTGCGTTCATGATGGCGACCGGCTTCGGTTCCGATTTTTCGCCAGGTGGGATTACGCTGAATTTTAGATCGGTGATGACAAAATTGGGGTCGGTGGCATTGATGCCGAGTCGAGCCGTCGCATCGGAAGGATTGGCTTTCGCTTGGAGTGCGTCGATTCGTAGATGACGATACGTTCCGGCTGGCAATTGCAGATCGATCACATAGGTGTCCCGTTCTGGTCGGTCCACTGTGGCGCGTACGCTTTGATCCTCCTCGATGATCAGCGGTGCTTTGCTCTCGGCTGTTGCAGCGATTGGTTTTGCCAAACTCCAGGATTTCTCAATTTCCTCGCTGACTTGCTTTCGTGCTGTATCGAGGGATTCGGTAATTCGGTTTTTCTCGCTGACGAGCTTTGCAAGTTCGGACTGTTGGGTGAACGACGGAATCGCGAATCGAGGTTCGTCATCGTATCTGTCGGCGTCTTCGGTCTGGTTGAAGATCGCGTAAAAGCGGTAGTAGTCTTCCATCGAAATTGGATCGTATTTGTGGGAATGGCATTTCGCGCATCCCATGGTGAGTCCCATCCAGACTTGGATCGTGGTGTCGACGCGATCTTTCACCGCGGCGACCCGGTACTCCTCATCGTCGGTTCCTCCTTCGTCATTGGCTAGCGTGGCTCGGTGAAACGCGGTTGCAATCTTTTGGCTTTGCGTCGCGTTCTCTAAAAGATCTCCAGCGATTTGTTCGATGGTGAATTGGTCGAAAGGCATGTCGCTGTTGAACGCTTGAATAACCCAATCGCGGTACGGCCACATTTCGCGCGGAAGATCCTTTTCATACCCTTTTGTGTCTGCATAGCGTGCCAGATCAAGCCACATTCGTGCCCAATGCTCGCCGAAGGCCGGACGGGACAGGAGCTCTTCGACCAAATCGCGGATTGCAGCTTCGCGATCGATGCGAGCTGATTCCACAAAGAGTTTCAATCGTGTTGGCGAAGGTGATAAGCCTATCAAATCCAGATGCAATCGGCGTGCGAGGGTGTAGTCATCCGCAGGAGCTGAGGGTTGCAATCGGTTTTGCTCCAGGCTCTTTAAGACCCAGGCATCGATTGGGGTTTTCGCCCAAGGATTGCTCGTGGTGTTCGGTTGTGGAGGGGCGGTTAGCGGCGCGAGTGACCAGTGAGTTCCCCAGGGTGCGCCCGATTCGATCCAACGTTTCAGAAGGTCCTTCTGGGGTTGGGTGAGGACTTTGCGAGCTGAGGGAGGAGGCATGATTTCCTCGGGATCGTTAGAATGGATGCGATTCCAAAGTTCGCTCTTGATAAGGCCCGCTGGGGAAATCGCTGCGAGTCCATGGCTCCTACCATCGGAGGATTTCGCGGATTCCTCGTCGTCGAGTCGAAGGTCTGCTTCGCGGTGTGCGGCATCGGGGCCGTGGCAATGGAAGCAGTGCTCCGCGAGGATTGGGCGAATCTGGAGCCCAAAATCGATGGTGCTTTCCGCGTTGGTGTCGGTTGCCGCTAACGCGGCGATGGGGGATAAAATCGCAACGAAGAGTGCAGGCACTATCAACATAGGCCATGCGGATCCTTGGGGAGGGGATCTCCGAGGATGGGTTAGGTTCGTGCTGACGACAGCCTTTCGTTGCATGTTGCGGTTGTTGTTATTCATTGAGGGTTCCTAGTCTTCTACCGCTCGGACGATGTATCGTGTTCCGCTTCGAAGGTGCTCGTACAAAGCACGCTTGGCAAGTTTGGCGTCATTGAGGATCAGTGCGTCAACGATGGCAAGATGTTCTTTGGCTTCTTGGATGACGAAGACGAGATCAGGACTCTTGCTCTCCAAGAGTCGATTCCAGGCGGCATCGCGGATCGCACGTACCAAGATCATGATGCGTTCGAGCTCGTCGGTCAGAAAGCGATTGCGTGTGTGTTGACGAACCAAATCGTGCAATTGGGTATCTGTTCGCTTTACATCTTCGATGGCTTGTCGTCCGATGGAGCCTCGGAGTTTGGATTGCTTTGTCAGTTGATGGTGCAGTAATTCGAGAGACTTCAAGGGGATCCGTCCACACGCGGTGGTGATCGCTAAGCATTCCAAAACGCAGCGGACTTGGCAGATATCGCGCACTTCGCGAGGGGCGAATCGCCGTACGACCGCGCCACAGTTTGGTTTGACCGAAAGAACCCCCATGCCAGAAAGTGTCCCTAGCGCTTCGCGAATGGGTGTTTGACTAACGCCGAACTCCTTCGCCAGGCAGCTTGAAACCAACCGATCGCCAGGCGCGTACTTTCCGCTGAAGATCCCTTCCAGGATCCCTTCGACGATACGAGGCCGGTTCGGCTCGCGGATCGTTGTGGTGGTATCTTTGGGCATAGAAATTTGCGATCCTCGAAGCAAAGACAGCCATCTTCCCTCCTCAGAGATTAAACCAGCCAGATTGTATACAATCAAGGGCGATGTCTATAGCCGCTATGTTTTCCGGCAATTTCTAGAGCGATTTGTTGGTGCCGAGTTGGCAGGAGACGGATTTAGGAAGCCGTTGATATCGGCGGCCGTTTCGTTACCGAGTCGCGGGTGATTCGACAGGTTTCCTACGGTTAGCTTCGATCGTTAGGACGGATGCGAAGGTGATGGTCAACAACCCCTTGGGGGTAGCGTGTTAGAAGAACGGATTGTCGCGAGAGCGTTGTGGGGTTTTGAGTAGCGATTCGGCAGTTCGCAAATCGTCTTTGGTGGTTATTTTAAGATTTGTCTCGGGTCCTTCGACGACCGACACAGAAACGCCGAGGGCTTCGATCAGTTGCGAATCATCGGTCGGTGTGCCTTGGATTTTCGAGTAGGCCTTTTGCAGATGCTCAGTGCGAAACACTTGCGGTGTTTGTGCTTGCCAAAGTCCTTCACGGGAAATGGTGTCGGCAACAGTATGGGATTTTGGATCGACACGTTTAACGGTGGCGCGGATTGGGGACGCAAGGATTGCTGCCCCCGTACGATCCGCCATTTCGATGACTTGATTGAGCGATTGTTTGCTCAAGCAGGGCCTTGCGGCGTCGTGGATACCCACCAATCGAATCCCTGGCTTTACTCTCTCGAGGGCGTTGCGCACGCTTTGATAACGTTCATCCCCACCGATCACGACTTCCACACCGAGCATCGTTAGGTTGCCGGCGAATTTCTCTTGAACCATCGCTTTATCCTCGGGTGCGATGGTCATGATGATTTGGGCGACACGTGGATGGTCGGCGAATAGTTGGGCGCTATATTGCCAAACCGGTTTGCCTTGAATGGTCGTGTAGACTTTTTTCTGAAAGGGGTCGTTGAATCGCGTGCTTTTGCCGGCAGCAGCCAAAATGATAGCAACGTCTTTCATGGATTTCGTAGGACTCGAGAGGAAGTGGATGTGCCTAGGTGCTGGAACTCTTGGAATCGCTCTTTCGTGGCATGAATCCATAGAGGAAGCAGGACATCATGATGATCCAAAAACCTGAGCATTCAGGCCGACGGAAATCATGGAAATTGAGTAAGTGCGGAATGTGTTTGATTCCTTCGACATGGACGTCTTCGCTGCGACCGAAAGGCCACGAGTTATCTAGCCATTGTTCGTAGGCGTGTACGCAGGACAGACGGAATTGCTCGACCCCACTCCAAAATTCTTTCCAGCTGCCAAGCCAATCCGCAGCCCCGAAGCTCCAATCGCTGTTGAATGCCCAGTCTGCGAGCAGCTTTAATCCGATGACGACCACCAAGAGATAGGCTGACGTTTCGAAACGGGGATATCGCTCGAGAAGTTTGACGAACAGAGCGGCCGCGAATCGCATCAGCACCACCCCGAGGATCCCACCGGTCACCACCACCCAAAGTTTGTCTTGTCGGGATCCGGCGAGTGCCATCGCAGCGAGAATGGAGTCGACGGCAAATGCGATGTCGGTCAATTCGATGACGAGAACCGTCCGCCAGAAGAGTGCTTGGTTGCGAGAAGGCACGTCGCAAACCGCGGATTCGCTGGGCATTAGAGGCATCGCGTTGGACTGCTCAGGTTCCTCAGTTACCAATGCAGCAGCGATCGGAACCCGTTGTTCGATCTCGATGTTTTCCCGATCGATATCGAGTTTCTCACCGGTGGTCGCGTCGACGAGCGCCGGTTGGCCTTCGTCGTCGAGCACCATTTTTTCTTCATTGCCGTCTGCCTCGTCGAGGAACAAATGCTTTACGGCGATGTAAACGAGATACGCTCCGCCGATGAATTTGACGAACGTCCATTGCAGCAAGTAGGCGGAAGTTAAGATCGCAATGACGCGAAATACAAAGGCACCGATCAACCCGTATGACAATGCACGCGAACGCATGTGCTTGGGCAATCGCTTCGCCAGCATCCCCAATACCAGCGCGTTGTCGATCGAAAGCAACCCTTCCAGAAGTATCAATAGTCCAACCACGATTAAGTCGGCGGATTCGACACTTTGCCCGAGCAAGTTCAGGGCTAGGGGGAAGGATAGGAAAGGGGTCTGCATCAAGGTTTCTATGGGTAGGTGTCTGGTTCCCCGATTCGGGAACGCGGATTAGCCGGGAATAGTTGGTTGGAACTTGATAACTCCGGTTTGACGCTTGGTTCCGCATCCTAGGATTCCGGCAACCATGCCCCACTCGAAAGGATATCCGAGCGGTGCCTTCCTGTAACCGGGGGCACCTCATTCGCGACAAAAAGCCCAATCGGACAACCGGTGCAATTGGTACAGACGAGCGATCAACCGCTCCGGCGGAATAAAAACGGCGGATTTAGTCCTACGGCAAGGCGGTGATTGCTGGCAAATTGCTAGTTTTCCTTAGGGTACTTTGGCCCAGAGTCTATGTTTGGAGTTGTTGTTGCCATCGCAGAAACGACTGGCAACTTCATAGGCCATTGTTACACTACACGTTCGGTTTTCCACGCATTTTCCACGCAGCCCTTTACTTGGTTATCGCTCATGGTTGATCCTCTCGATTCCGGAAACGCTCAAGGACTCTCGCCGACCGCTTCAGACGCTGGTGCAGCCCCTTCGGAGAATCCTTCGTCAGATTCCGTACCGAACGCCGCTAATGGAGCTTCCGATGGGAAAAGTGGTCAGACCAACTCGGAGCCACGAGCTGCTG
>Ga0315899_10010236_pt1 | contig 10044 bp, 13 predicted proteins | sample LakEriMetagenome_2_FD_203518 | JGI IMG/M metagenome (GOLD analysis project Ga0315899, IMG submission 203518) | Freshwater fungal communities from buoy surface, Lake Erie, Ohio, United States - Buoy 4 MA112 | ecosystem: Environmental > Aquatic > Freshwater > Lake | place: USA: Lake Erie, Ohio...
TTCTTTCTTTGCAAGCTCCGTGTCGGGGACCATGGGTGCAGTGTATAAGCAGTCGAGGGGGCGCTTTGCGGAGTTGGCAAGGGGGGATTCTGCTTTGCGCGCACGATTTCCTCGAAGAGCGAGCCTCTGCTTGTCAGCGCGCGCCCCCACCGGGGACAGGCCGCAGTCAAGGCGCGCGCTTGCCCCCGGCTGGTAAGCGCCCGAGGAAGAACGGCGCCCGGCAGGACGCTGAGCCCTTCGTGCTCTGCTGCGCGCCCGAATGCGTCGTTCGATCGCGCTTCCTCCGGCTGCTGACTGTCCCTCGTTCCCGGGCGCGAGCGCTGCGGCGTCCGCGAAAAGAGCTCCCGCGGGGCGATGTGCAGGCTCGGCATGCCCTCGGGGCGGCGGCCAGCGACGACTGTGCGGCCCGTCGCGTGTTCCTTGCTCTCGCTGTGCACATGCCTGCTATTGTCTACTCCTGCCAGGAAGTCCTCGCCCAGGTCATGGGTGTGCATGGTCCGCCCGCTATGAAAAAAGATTTGCAAATGCGGGCTGGGCACGGGTTTGCTGTCAAACATGTCACTCCATGGCGACAGCCCAGCGTTCTCCGGGCGATGCCGCGAGCCGCCCCCCGACATCGTGCCGGTTTCTGCGAGCCTTTAGCTTGAAGCTGAGAGAAGGTTTCTTGTGAAAGACCCAAACAAGGTCTACGAAAGTTACTACAAGGTCTACGAAAGTTACTACTGGTTTCAGTTTTTTATTGCGGCAGTTGGTTGGTGCCCCGCTAACGATTGCGCCATGCCCTCCCCACGCACGCCCCGGGGTCAGGCCATGGGCGCCACCAACCAGGCTATGCCCTCCCCACGCACGCCCCGGGGGCAGGCCATGGGCGCCACCAACCAGGCTATGCCCTCCCCACGCACGCCCCGGGGCCAGGCCATGGGCGCCACCAACCGGCCGCGCCTGGCGGCGCTAGACCGAGTCCGCGAGACGGACGATGTGCATCGCGCCGCGACAAGCAGGGTCTCCACCTCCAACAGCAACCGACATCTCCTTCCGCACGTTGGCGTCTCCCCGCGCACCGCCGGCAGCCGCCGGCAGCTGGTAATGGCAGGAGAGGGGCGGCGTGTGAGGGAGTGCGGGCTGTGGTGTCTCTGTGCTCGTGGGAGCAAGCGCGCACGCTTTGTGGCCACGCGTATTTGCAGGCTAGGTGCTGACTTGTCAGCGCCGCGCGCCCCCGTACCTCGCTCGGCAGACACCCATGGAGCCGATTCGTTCGGCAGAAATTTCCGTGGGCCTAGAGTATGTGCCGCTCGCCCCCGGAATGCGCATGCAGGACATCGTGCCCGAGTATGAGAGGAGCAACCCTCTCTGGGTCAAGATGGAGACTACATACGGCGCCCTAAGCGAGCACAAACACGCTCTGCTGCAAGCCTTCCAAAAGATCGACCAGAACGGAACAGGGGCACTGTCAAAGAAGGATTTTGCCAAGGGCCTGAGGGACGTCGACCAAACTTGCAAGCTAAGCACCCCACGAGTTCTCTTGGACGACATGATCGAAGAGGCAGCGCATATGTTTTGTCCAGAGCGGAACCCATCTGACCCGCAGGACGTCGTATATTATAAGGACTTCGTGTCCGCACTGCAGCGCCCGTCCCCGAGACCACACCAGACGGTGGAGGAGCTCTGCGAGTCAAGCCGTCCAGCGGCACGTATGGCACGCACAGCCCGCTTCATAGAGCGGCATCGTCAGCACGACTTCAGCCTGTTCGAGCGTATGAAAGCGCACATAATACAAAATGACCTGCGCTCACTCTTGTCGTTACGCCGGGGACTGGACCCGGGCAGCGGCACACGCGAAACTTTTTTGCGTCTGGACGCCGATCGCGATGGGGTCATTGGGAAACAAGACCTGCGGCAGAGACTCTTGGATCTTGGCATGCCGGTGCGAGACGAGAACCTGGAGCTTATTCTCTCTTACTGTGGCACAGAAAAGCGAGGTGGCATCGACTTCCCCGCATTTGTCAAGAGCTTTGAAGCCAATGGCAGGGGTTGGTTTCATCCATTCAATCCACACAAGCGTTTGCCTTCTCCACCGTTCCGTTTGCGCGCCGATCAAACCTCGCCAGCTTATGCAAAGACTCCGCCGTCAAGAAAGGTGTGTGTATGTGCATGCGTGTGTGTGTGTGTGTGTGTGTGTTTGTGTGTGTGTGTGTTCGCTCTCGTAGCAAGATGTTGTTGCGCCTTCCTGCTGTTTTGTTTGTCACGGAAACATGCAAGCGTGAGGATTGCTTGCCATTATCTCAACGCTAATGCTCCCCGCACAGTGTCTCCTTTGTTGGTATTGACACATATAGTTGCACCGGCAACTATATGGCCGTGTTTGACAGCAACGGTTCGGCACCGCACCGCAGCCGGCACCAGAAGGGACCGGTCCCGAGTACGCAGGATATATAACGCAAGGATACCAGGTGGGCCCAGACGTGGCCATGATTGATACGTCAATCTTGCAACGGCAGCATCGTACTCATCAACGCCGAGCCAAGGTGCCCGTTGCCATTCAAATCCTCTCTGCCCCCTCCCGATCATCCCGCCTCCCATTGCCTCCGAGTGCGCGGCGAGCTCTTTCGATTGGGTCCGAGTGCGCGGCGAGCTCTTTTGTACATGTACTGCTTCACACGAACTCAACGTGAGCTGCCTCGAACTCACCGAGCAGGCGCGCCGGAAGTTCAGCGAGTACGAAGCAGCGCGAAGGGAAATGCAGGAACAAGCTCTGGCTAGCTCGCCGCTGCGTAAGACGGTGCCCTTGCTCATGAAGGATTATCAGGCAGAGGTTGCCGCCAACGTGCAGCGAGAGCGTGACTCCCTGGTCCCTGCAATTTGTTGAAGAAATGTTTCTCTCCCTTATATCACACCCCCTGCCGCGACCGCCGCATCAACCACTCCTAGCTAACATGCCTTTGCGCACGCTACAGCTCTTTGTTTGTGCTCGCACGCGGAAGTCTCGCACGCGGAAGTGTGTGCGTTATAGTGTACAATAACCCCTGCTGATCTCGAGGCCGGCGCCGTGCAACTGCTAAAGTGCCGAGCGTGAACCGCAATAAATAAAAGACCACCGCACCCGAACAGACTGTTCGTCAAGAGACGAACTGAGCGAAATAGGGTGATTCACTAGGGTGTGGGGTCACGAATACGTGATCACGTCCCTCTTAGAAAATGCCGTTTCGTGGAAAATAAAACGGAGGCGGCCTCCCATCGGAGGCTCACCTCCAACCTACCCTCATCCAAGGCCACGCGCCATGTCTGTCTGGGAGGCGCCATAGCTCGGCCGTGCACCATTTTGGTAACTGTTCAACCCGGGCGACTCAGACCATGTACAGCCGCAGCGAGAGCTTGACAGCACGCATCACATGACAACATCTGTCTGCTGTCATCATGATGCCACGCCCGAAGTAGAGCATGTGCCCGCCTCACTCGATGCAGGCTGTTCTGAGCTTCCAGCTGACCATTTGAGGATCCTATGTGACAGATGGGTGGGGCGTATGATCCGCCAGCCCCGCAATATTTTTTTGTTTCTGCAAGAACAAATACAAGACATCATCATCACAGACGCCAACGCGCGTCGTCCTGGAAATCCTGGTTTAGGTCCCCCATGGAAGGCAACTCCGCCGATATATAATACATGCATGCATATATATATATATAGAGAGAGAGAGAGAGAGACCAAATACGCATCCAGTTCGCGAGCAGCAATCTCACGGGGTACCTTGCAGACAAAGCGATATCGCGATACGCGACAGCCGACACCATGCGCCCCGCACCACGAGTTGCTTGTCATAGGAGCGACGGCTGAAATTGCATTTCAGCCGTGTTGCGTGCACGGCCGTGCACGCAACGCGGCAACGTTCGTGCTATAGAAACACGCCTGCTACCCACAGCACCGCGCGATACGCACGGACGCAATCGCTCAACGCATGGGACAGCAACGCGGGGCGGTGACCACGGTCACCCCATTCGGAAAGGGTGACACCGACCAAGTTCGCTAGTGCGTGATGAGCGGACTCAGCCACACCGGCCTCGGCCGGTGGTCTCCCATAGCGCAGGTCCTCCACTCTCCCCCCCCCCCCCCCCCGCGAACAGCTTTGTAATAGGTCCTGCAGTAATAAACACACACACCAAGTGGCGCTCCTTGAAAACGCAACAAATCTAGGTTTTTGTTTGTTACTGCAGTACCTAATGCAAATCTGTGCGAGTGGGGGGAGCAGGATAGTGGAGGACATGTGCTGTGAGATACGACGAGTCGAGGCTTGTGTGGACTAGGCTGGCAAGGGCATTAGTTTAAATCTCAAGATTCCTGACGGTCTTCTAGACAGCTTCCCAGGGACCTTGCACGAAATGGACGACCTCATGTTGCATCTGAACGGGGCGTCAGCACTATGGTGACTTTATTTAAAACACATACCGTAGTAGGGCACTGACTTTCTAGATTTGTTCTTTTGGCGGCAGGCTCCACAGTTCCTAATAAAGCTCTCTCTCTCTCTCTCTCTCTCTCTCTCTCTCTCTCTCGGTCGACGGAGTCGCGGCAATCGTCAGCAAGTGCGCACAAGCGCGAGCAGAAGCCGTACGCACCGTCGGTGCGCGCCGGTAGCCTCGCAGCGCAAGATAGAGGCTCCATGACGGGCAAAGCAAGCCGTGCGCACGACCGCTGGTTTGGGTTTGGGTCTGGGTTTGGGATCGGATTCACTCTCACACTCCTCCTCGCACGCGCTCCCCTTCTTCTCGCCACCCTCTTTTCACACACTATTCCTTTCCCCGCGTCGCCGACGGCGGGGATAAACACTTGTGTCTCTTGTCGCATCTTCTTCATCCGCCAAAGATAAAGAAGAGAAGGGGAGCGAGGAAGATGAGAGCGAGGAAGAGATATCCTCCAATAAATCCGCCTGCTCCTCCTGTAAATCCTCCTCCCCTCCTGAGCAAACAGCGACTTAGGATTTAGGAGCGTTCGCGCAAAAAAACGGCAGATGCCCGCGCCCCCGCACGCCTTGCATTTGCTCCTTTGGAGTCGTCCGGGTTGAACAACCTGCGCCGGTCTGGCGCAGGCATGTGAAGCGGCGAGGTGCTTCAATCAAGTGACGCTGGACAAGTTCTGTGAATGGATTTACTGACACACTTAGGCGCATGCCATCCAGCAGACAGCCCGTATGCATAACTGTTTGAAAGAAAACCCAGCAGCGACCAACCGTCCAACAGACCAACGCCATTATAAAATGCAGTTTTCTGCGGGAACTGCGCATGATCGTTTAGGTGTCGGGATGGCGTGGAGGAGGAATCAAGGCGGACCCGTGTTGAGCGAATGTCGAGTATATTTATTGTGAGCGCAATGGACGTTACGTAGAGGAGGGCAGACGATGCGTTAGCCCCTTTCCGATCACCTTTGGGTAAAAAGGGACGATCTGATCACGTGCGTTTAAGTGGTACAAAATACGAAATAGGGAACAAAAATAAATGGGGTAATCACTATAAATGTGGTGAGAACTGTAGTAAAATATGGGGTCGTGACCCGAGCCCCCCACGTCTCCCCACTCCCCGCCATCTTCGCCCTCACTCCTCATTATCTGCGCCTCGCTTTTTGTTTATTTTCTGGAGGACTTTGCCCACTGGTGAGTTCGTGAAATCCGGAATGCCCGACCCCTTGAATGCTGCGGCCCCTTCGTAGTCGACGCCTGGGCACGCGAGAGAGAGGGGCGAGCGAGCCAGCAAGAGCGAGCGAGCGAGAGAGCGAGACGGCGCGAGAGAGCGAGAGAGAGAGCGCGCGAGAGAGGTGTGTGTTCTCTGTCAGCTTAAATTCCATCCATGCGTACCTCCTTGATTGCCAATAAAACTTCTCTCGTTCTCTCTCTCCTCTCTCTCTCTCCTGCCCGCCTGCTCCTTTCTCCCGCATCTAGTCGCAGCGTCGTTGATATTTTAAGGATTATTTTGATTTTATACTATGAATACGTATTATAAACCTTTTATTGTCCTCGCTATTCTCGCCTTCCATCTCATCTCCTTTCGCCTCTCCCACCCCGTGACCCGTCTCTTCGGCTCTGTAGTAGTGTTTTACAATACTACTAGTAGCCGTTTACCGTACTAAATTTACTATTAAGAAAGAGCGAAGAACGTCTCTCCGGCTTTTTGCGAGTGAGGTTATGTGTTATACCGCGAACTTTCAAGAATATACATATATATGTATATATACATAGTACATATATGTATATATACGTTTAGTATTAATATATATATATACAGTATACAATATAATGTGTTATACCGCGACCTTTCAAGAGTGTGTTAAGCCTGTATCAGTAGTATAGATATGTACAATAACGATGTCGGTAAGAGATTTATGAAGTCGAAAGGCGCCCGAACGTGCGCCACCCTTCATACATCTCTCACCGACATCGTTATTGTACATATCTATACTAATTCTATCTTTCAAGGCATTTAGTTTGATACCCCGCCCCGCCGTTGCCTTCTCCATTAATTATGAATTAATATGAAAATTGTAATACCATCATCACAATTCTGAACATTATATGTAATATCATCATCATAATTCTGATATGCCTCGATCTTTGAAAGCCTTGAGCTTGATACCCCGCCCAGCCTGAGCCTTTTTCTTTTCTTCTTCCACCTTCCTCGCCTCCTCCCTGGCTGCAGCGTCGCCGCCGGTAACCTGCTCTGATTTCTTCAAGTACTGTTCCGATCCTAAAAAAGAGGAGGGGGAGAAAGTGGTCGTCATTCCTGGCCCAGTTCTATGATTTCTTCAAGTACTGCTCTAATACTGGCGTTTGACAAGCCATGCTCGCCATTCGTGGTCATATTGTTATTATTCTTTAGTTGTTTTAAAAACAAATAATAATACAGTAACAATATGACATACCGTCCTTGCTAACTGAGTCTGTTAACTCAGACTGGGCGGGTCGCATAATGTGCGACCCAGTAAATACATTATTTCGAGCAACAACAGCAAACACACACGCACACACACACACACACACACGCATCGACGCACGCACGCACGCACACACACGCACACATGCACACATACACACACACACACGCACCCGGGATGACGCCGAATTCTAGCGCACACTCCTCGCAGTAAAACTCCTTTTGTGTCTGCGGCTCGCGAGCGAGTGGTTTCAGCCCCTTGCAGTCTCTGATGCAGTACTTTTCACGCATCGACGCCTCGTTCTTTGCGGCGTTTTCCTCGGTGCGTTTTTTGAGCAGTTTGCCAAGGTCGCTGGTGTTGAAGGCCTCAGCCTCTCCATCCAGCTCGCGTCGGTACGCGTCCTTGGTCTGCGCTGCCTTCTTTTCAATCTGTTTGAGAGGACAATACCACTGGGATCAGGGGGATGGGTGGGGCAGAAAGGCGTATTGACCAAGTGTACGCCCAAAACACGCATGGGCGAGGATCACGAGACGCCCCACGGTGCACGGCGTAGTGCTTCACCTCGGCGAGCGCAGCCGCCCGGCGAGCCTGCTCTGCGGCGTTGACTTCGAGCGCCCTGTTCACGTCGCCGTCCTCCACAATCGCCTCTGCAGATCTCCCCACGCCGGTCGCGAGGGACCAAAGCAGTACAGAGCGGAGCGCGCTCCTGCGCGACACGGCAGACGAACGCGCATCCTGAATGCAAGGGGCTGGCGTCGGCGTCCAGCCGCTCGCGGACATAGTACACAACGCCGCGGTGAGTGCCAGCCGACTAAGTGTGCCAGACATCGCACTGCAGCTGCAGCTGCAGTCCGTGACTGCAGCAGTCCGTGACTGCAGCTGATCATCTTCCCGCTACATCTTCCGCTACAAATTCGCAGAAAGGCGTAGAACAGGCATGCTGCCCCGATGGCGGCAGCGCCCATCGATCAACAAAGGTATTGATCCATCCCGTGTAGTTGCCTGCCGGGAGCATGCGCCGCGCTGCCGCCACGGCAGGCTTGCGGGCCGTGCTGAAGCACAGTTCGGAAGATGGGTGTAAGCAGAGTGTGGACAGGGAGAGTGCGGTGCGCGCACTGCATGCATACACGAAACATGTGTGTGCGTGTGTTCGCGCGCGTGCCCAAGCTTGCGCGAGCGCGAGCATGTTGGTGCTTGTCGCGCCTGACTCACTCGCTGCTTTCCCGTCGCAGAGATCTTTTCCACTCTCATTGCGCTTCCGCTGCTGCACCCGCTCGACTCCCACGCTGGACTGCTCTTCAAGTCAGCAGTCCGCGCGGGTATGATACCCGCCGGTGGCGCAAGTGATGCTCCTCACGTGCAGGTGCGGCTTCCCTGTCAGTGCACCACCGGCTGCGAAATTTGGGAGCCAGCAAAGTTTTCCTGGCATTGAAAGTGTGCGTGCGCCTGCGTTAGAGTGCCGGCGCGGTGCATCCGTCTGCAAGTGCGTGGTGTGTCCGCTGTGTTCGCGCTATCTATGTGGTACTTGCACCGCATGCTGACGATGCGAAAACGCCTGTGACCGCGCAGGGCTATTGCCTGTGCTGCGACTTTTCGTTGCGACTTTTCGCGTAGGCCGGCGTCCTAAACCCTAAAGCCTATGACCTTAAATCTAAACCCTAAACTCTAAACCCCAACCCTCTAAAACAGGGCTATCGCCTATGCTGCGACTTTTCGGTGGCGGGTCTCGTGAACATTGTCGGCGACCTGGTGAACGACGACGCAGCGGTGAACAACGGGAGGGTGCTGTGCGGCTTCGTCTATGCAGGGTGCGGCTCGGGCAAGGAGTTTGCTGAGACCAAGGCGAGAGGCATGTTCGATGTGCTATGCGCCTCGCTGGCCAGGGTCTTGGTTAGTTTTTTTTTTTCAGTTTTTCCTTTTGATTTTTTTGTTTTTATAATTCACCAAATAATTATTTTTATAGTGCGTGAACAAGGACCGGCACGATGCGCAAAAGATCTGCGAGGATTTAACTCGGCGCTTGCGAGACTTTATTGGGATCGTTTCTCTCCGGGGCGTGGTTGAAATTGGTGATCGGGGTCAATTTCTGCAGCACGAGACCTACTGCTTTGCCTCTCGATTTCTCGTCTCTGAATCACCAGGTATGTACACACACACACACACACACACACACACACACACACACATAATGTGTTTCTGCTCTGATTCACCAGAGGAAATTCTCGAGATAGTCAAGGCAACGTTTAAAAAGAAGAGGCTGCTGGCATCCTGTCACTCGTCGCCTGCGCTCTTGCCGGTGGACAATACAATGCCAGCCGACAGCAAGACCAGTGGGGATGTCATCTCCATTTCTGACGACGAGAGTTCGCCTGCAAAGGTAATTATCTTTACTGCAAATTATCAATGAGAATATTGATCGCTGGTTCGGCCCCAAAAAGGCCAGCCCCAAAGATTATCAGTAACGAGAAATTTACCAAATGTTTTGCCCAAAACGCACGTTTTGGCAACTTTACCACCTTTTAAGTGTTCGGGGCTTGCTGCAAAAATGGGTAAAGCCGCCTAAAAATGTGGTTTGGGCAAACATGTGGTAAATTTCACGTTATTGATAATATTTGGAGCTGACCTTTTTGGGGCCGATCCAGCGATCAGTGTGTGTGTGTGTGTGTGTGTGTGTGTGTGTATGTGTGTGTGTGTGTGTGTGTGTGTGTGTGTGTGCTGTGCATATGTATTATAAGAAAGAGGTCATCTCCATTTCTGACGACGAGGGTTCGCGTGCAAAGATACTAATAATAAATGGAATAATTGCAATAACAATGATCTTATGATATCATCAGAATTTTGATACTATATATGTCATCTCTTTTTCTGACGACGAGGATTTGCGAGACTAGTGTGTTCCTAACTAATGTGTTCCTAGTGTGCTCCTAATATATATTCTGAAGACGAAAGCCTCGTGCGTAACCCACGCAGAAGGAGGAGACATACGTGGAGAAACCTAAACCCAAAACCCAAAACCTAAACCCTAAACCCTATACCATGCAGATGGAGACAACAGTGGACAATGCCAATCCGTCATTCGCCGGTGCTAGTCCTCGCACCAGGTCTTTAGCCTTATCCGTAAAGCCTAAACC
>Ga0315899_10010237_pt1 | contig 10044 bp, 7 predicted proteins | sample LakEriMetagenome_2_FD_203518 | JGI IMG/M metagenome (GOLD analysis project Ga0315899, IMG submission 203518) | Freshwater fungal communities from buoy surface, Lake Erie, Ohio, United States - Buoy 4 MA112 | ecosystem: Environmental > Aquatic > Freshwater > Lake | place: USA: Lake Erie, Ohio...
ACGGGCATAGATCCATGTTCCTCCCTGCGGGAACAACGGATTTTTGTCGCAGTCTTGCATGATCTCCCAACTGAATGTTGGATTGCCGTTAACGTTTAGCGAATGTGTGTTGTAACAGAATTCACCGCAGTTATTTGCGTCGTTTCCGAAGCCATGTCCTGTTAAAGTGGTTCTTAATTTCAATTCGCTTTCATTGGGTTGAAGCGTGAAGGTCTTTTCATTCACCACATTGTTGAATCCGCCGAGCCCCCAGTTCCCCTGCCAAACATTAGCAATTCGTTTCACATCACGAGCAGGAGTTCCTTCAATAAATACAAATTTCAAATCGAGAAGTTCTTGCCAGTTACCTGCTTCAAGTTGCACACTGTCGCGCAAGAGATTCGCGAAATCAGTCACGTCGTATATCCATGTCCAGCCATCTCCCAAGTCTAATTGAATTCCGTAAGGAGTAATAAATCTGCCCAATTCGTAACGATTAATCACTTCGTAAGGAGCGCCGTAATAGAGAAGCGTGTCGTTCAATAATATTTCATCTTCAACAGCAAATGTGCTGTCGATCTTTTCTCCAATTGCATTGTATGTAAACTGCCAGCGAGAGAAATAGGTTGAAGCGATATTTAAAATTTGCGGAGCGTGATTTACAATTTCATATTCGATTTTAGAAACCGGCGCATCGTAGACTTCAACGTTAATGGTGTTAATGTTCTGAGATGCTGAAAGATTATTTCCTTGTGTGAAATAAGTTTTTGGTCTGAAGTCTAATGGCTGAACCCCTTGGTTTAGCTCATATCCAGCGTGTGAGATGAAGTTAGGATTTCCCAATGTGTAACCATGGAAGTTGTTTCCTGAATTGTCGTTCACTGTTCCATTATTGTCGTCATTGAAGTTGTAGTTCACAATCAATGTTGAACCACTTGGTCCGTTTAAATAGAGGTTTTGAATTTCAACATCGTTTAATGCAGAAGAGAAAACACTGAAGTCGTCGATGTCTCCGCGGTAGAAATTGCTCCAGGTGCATGCCGCTCCAATGCTGAATTGTGTAATGTTGGTCATCGGAAATACCTTGCCTGTTCCGCTGTGCCATAACACGCCGTTCAGGTATGCTTTCATATCACCGGTCGTAGAGTTTTTGGTGAATGTCCAATGATTCCAAACTCCTTCAAAGTCAGCTGGGTTAGCTGCTTTGTCTATTCGGTCATAGCTTCCGCCTGAATTCCCTGCGTCCCAATAGACGCGACTGTTGCTCCACGGAATGTGGGTGTTCAGGACTCTGTTGTTGTTGCTATTACGAGCTTCGAAGCAAGTTCCATTTTCAGGTTGGAAGGTAGCATTTCCGCGAAGCCAAAATGAAATCGTGATTTCAGAGGTTATAGAGGCAAAGGCTATAGCGGGAATGCGTATTTCGTCGTTCCCGTCAAAGCGAACGAATTTATTATTTCCAACTGTACCAACAGCATTTAAGTTCGAAGACTCGCCAAGTGCGAGTACCCCGAGTTCGGCAGGATTTCCATCGTAAGAAACTTCAACAAGTATGTTACTTGATCCGTCCCATACGAACGGTGAATTCAACGTGAGGTAAAATGTTCCGGTTTGGTTAACTGTCGTATTGCTGAGATAGTAAGTGCTCATTGCGCTATTATCGAATGCTGTTAACGTACCGTTTGTTGTCGATTTAATTCTGATACGCAAGTTCTGATAATTCCCGCCGTTCCCATCTAAATCGAATCCGATTTGCCATATGTTTCCCGCTTGAATGCCTGAGTTGGTAAGTTCCGTGGCAGAATAAAGCCACTGATATCTTGCGCTACCATCGTTGCCAAAAGGGAGGCTGTTTGAGGCGTCGTTATTTCCAACATTGTAAGAGAGTGCATCGCCAGGATTATTAAGTGTTGAAGTGATTTGTTCGGTTTGAAAAATGTCGAACGGTGCTGAAGATCTGATTGATGCTGAGGTGAAATTTTGATTGTTCAATAGGAAATGAGGATGCTGCTGCAAAGTGGAATCAAGCATTCCTGTGTGTTCGAACAAATTGGTGTAGGTCAAATAGTCCCATTCACCGCATGGGAAACCCAATCCACCTGCCGTTCCATCGCTGAAACACTTCAGCGTGTGGTACATGAGAACCTTCTGGTAATTCACGCCGTTGTTGGAAGCCGGAAATTGAAACCATCTTCTTCCCGGAGAGTCGTAGGCCGTATTTGGATTGTTTTGAGCTTCGAATGTGAAGGTCTGAACAATTGTTGTGTCGCCAGGTTGAGCGAAGGCTTTAAGCGATAAAGTCAAAAAGGCGAAAAGGTAAAAGTGTTTCATTTGGAAATTTTATGCGTTATAAAGATAAGTAAAATCAAGGTTAACAGCGTTTTTATGGCATATGTGTTTCTTGACTTTCCAGAATTCGCGGTTGAATTTCGGCTCATGAAAGAAGAATTTTTACACTTTGTTTGGCGCACGCAGTCGTTCGCCCAACTGCCTTTAACAACAACCGATGGCAAGGTTGTAAAAGTTGAATATCCCGGTTTTCTGAACCGACATGCAGGTCCTGATTTTATGGATGCGCGTGTTCAAATTGGAGATGTGCTTTGGTGTGGCCCAGTTGAATTGCATGTCAAGGCATCGGACTGGCTATTGCATGGACATTCTGGAGATCCGCGATATGACACTGTTATTCTTCATGTGGTATACGAAAAGGATCAGCTGGTACCTTCGAATGTTCCAATCCTCGAATTAAAGAATTACATTATAGATGGTCAATGGAACACTGTTCAACAATGGAAGAATGTCCGAGACCATGTTCCTTGCGGAGGAAACTTTGCAGAAGTGAGAACTGTGGTTCGCACAAATTGGATGAATCGAATGGCGGTTGAACGTCTAGAGAAGAGAGTCTCGGAGTGGCGCGGGCGATCCCTCGAATTAAATGGAGATCTTCTTCAACTCTTTTACGAAAAGTTTTTTCGAGCATTCGGATTTGGATTGAATGGAGAGTTGTTTGAACAAGTTGCCTCTCGATTTACTTTTCGGAATTCTCTTCGAATCCTAGACGAGCCGGAATTGCTGAAGGCAGTGTTGCTTCAAATGTTTGGGTTTGAATCGGCACGCTCAAAAGGAGCCGTTTGGAAAAGGGCAGGAGCACTCATGGAGGCGAATCAATGGATAAGTCTTCCGCCTCAAGCTTTGAATACGGGTAAAATTCGACCTAGAAGAAACAATAAAATTCGGGTTGAACAACTGGCCGAAGAACTCCCGCGTATTTCGCATTGGTGGAATTTAATTTTTAATAAGGCTGAAATTGCTGAGTGGAAATCTGCGCTTTATTCAAAGGGAAAATCGAATCCTCTCTTTGCCCATCTCACGGTGAATGTCTTTGCTCCATTGTTGTTCTTTCTTCATGAACGAAAAATGGATGAGTCATACGCGGAAAGGGCTTTAGAATTGCTTGAACTGATACCTTTAGAAGACAACCGAATAACTCGACTTTGGAAAATTCATGATGTAGTGGGAACAAACGCATTGGAATCGCAGGGGTTAATTCATTTGTACGGAATGTATTGCGAGACGAGAAAATGTCTATCTTGCGCTCTAGGTGCTGAAAAACTGAAAAAGAATGAACATGATGAAGTCCTTATTTGATTTTTGTGAACTGCGTTTTTTCGGGGTTTGCGAGTCCTTAGGGAAAAGACTCGATATGAATTCGAACCGAATTCGCTTGTCATTCGTGTATTTATCTTTTTTAACGTTCGGTTCTCCCATTGTAATCTATTTGGTCCTACACTTTTGGCAAAAGCATTCGTTGTCCGGATTTCGGCTCCGTAAAAAGAACCGCATTTGGGAGCTCGACTAACTTTTTTTCGATGCTATTCCATTGAATGCTTGGAAGTTTGAAAGTTTTTCGTACTTTTGCCGTCCATTTTAAAATAAATATATCATGAATCGTTACGAAACTGTTTTCATTTTGACTCCCGTGCTGTCTGATGATCAGGCGGCGGAAACAGTAGAAAAGTTCAAAAAGTTTCTGAAAGGAAAAGGTGCTTCGATTAAACACGAAGAGAACTGGGGCTTACGCAAGTTGGCTTATCCAATTCAGAAAAAATCAACTGGTTTCTACTATCTAATGGAGTTTGAGGCTGCTGGAGATGTTATTGGTGGATTAGAGACTGAGTACCGTCGCGACGAGCGCGTACTTCGCTTCTTAACTACTGCAATGGACAAATTCCACATGGAATATGCAGAGAGCCGCAGAAACAAATTAAAAGAAAAGAAAGCCGCTTCAAAAGAGGCATAACCTTAAAACATTGAACCCATGAGCGATAATTCAGAAATCCGCTACCTCAATCCAATTGATATTGAAACCAAGCAAGCAAAGTATTGCCGTTTCAAGAAATCAGGTATCAAATATATTGACTACAAAGACGCAGACTTCTTGTTGAAGTTATGCAACGAGCAAGGTAAAATCCTTCCTCGTCGTCTTACAGGAACTTCGTTGAAATACCAACGTAAAGTTTCTCAAGCTATTAAAAAAGCGCGTCACTTGGCTTTAATGCCGTACGTAGCTGATATGTTGAAATAAATTAAGGAGGACTAGGTCATGCAAATTATATTAAAAGAAAACATTGAGAAATTAGGTGCAAAAGACGAGATTGTATCGGTTAAGCCAGGATACGCTCGTAACTACCTAATCCCAAGAGGATACGCTGTTCCTGCTACAGATTCAGCTTTGAAAATGCACGCAGAGAACTTGAAGCAACGTGCTCACAAGGAAACAAAGATTTTAGCTGAAGCGCAAGCAACTGCTGAGAAAATTGCTTCTGTAAGCATCAAGTTGATTACAAAAGCTTCTGATACTGGAAAGATTTTCGGTAGCATCAACACTATTCAACTTTCTGAGGCTTTAGCAAAAGAAGGTTTTGCTATCGACAGAAAGAGCATCAGCATCTCTGAAGAGACCATCAAGAACCTAGGTACTTATGAGGCTCGTGTTAAATTACACAAAGAGGTTAGTGCGACTTTCAACTTCGAAGTTGTAGGCGAATAAATAGCATATAAGTTATTCATGAAAAGGCCCGATTTAGGGCCTTTTTTTGTACCTCAGTTTTTCTAATCTAAATTCGCTCGCATGCAATTCAAATTGATAACAGATTTCACTCCAGGAGGTGATCAGCCGACGGCCATTCACGATCTCGTGAAGGGAGTGAATGACAATGAAAAGTATCAAACATTGCTAGGTGTTACCGGAAGTGGTAAAACGTTTACCATTGCCAATGTCATCGCGCAAACGCAGCGTCCAACGTTAATATTGAGTCATAATAAAACTTTGGCCGCACAGCTTTACTCTGAATTTAAGCAGTTCTTTCCCGAGAATTTGGTGGAGTATTTCGTAAGCTACTACGATTACTACCAACCAGAGGCCTATCTGCCCGTTACAAATACTTACATCGAAAAGGATCTAAGTATAAATAAGGAAATTGAAAAGCTGCGTTTAGCTGCGACCAGCGCGTTGCTCAGCGGAAGACGGGATGTCATTGTAGTCGCCAGTATTTCATGCATATATGGAATTGGAAATCCTCAAGAATTTCACAAAAGTGTAATTCCTATTAATGTAGGAATGAAGCTAAGCCGACAATCTTTTTTGTACAAGTTGGTCGAGTCGTTATACAGCCGAACAAATGCCGAATTGGAGCGAGGAATGTTCCGCGTAAAGGGAGATACAGTGGATATTTTCTTGGCTTATGCCGATTATGCCCTCCGCGTCGTGTTTTTCGGGAATGAAATTGAAAGCATTAAAATGCTCGATCCTGTGCTCGGTAAAACCTCGACATCATTTGATCAAACCACCATTTTTCCTGCGAATTTATTCGTAACGTCCAAAGAGACGCTGCACGATGCCATTTGGCAAATTCAACAAGACATGGTTGCGCAAACCGCCATATTTAACAAGGAAGGAAAAACACTCGAGGCGAAGCGATTAGAAGAACGCGTCAACTACGATATTGAGATGATGAAAGAATTGGGCTATTGCTCGGGTATTGAGAACTACTCACGATACTTCGATCGCAGACAGCCCGGTGAAAGACCCTTTTGTTTGCTCGATTATTTTCCGAAAGATTTTTTAATGGTGATTGATGAAAGCCATGTTTCTGTTCCACAAGTTGGAGCTATGTTTGGAGGAGATCGCTCACGAAAAGTGAATTTGATAGAACACGGGTTTCGTTTGATTTCAGCCATGGACAATCGTCCGCTTACATTCGATGAATTCGAGTCCATTCAAAACCAAGTCATATTTGTATCGGCGACGCCTGCGGATTTTGAATTGAGAAAGACAGAAGGTGTGGTGATTGAACAAGTGGTGAGACCGACAGGATTACTCGATCCACCCATCGAAGTTCGTCCGTCCTTAAATCAGGTCGATGACTTGATGAACGAAATTCAAAAAACAATTGAAGCAGGAGAGCGCGTTTTGGTAACCACGCTAACCAAACGAATGGCTGAAGAGTTGAATAAATATCTAGAGCGCATGAATGTGAAGTGTCGATACATTCATAGTGATGTAGATACCCTTGAGCGAATAAATATTCTTGGGCAATTACGTGAGGGTGAAATTGATGTTTTGATTGGGGTGAATTTGCTTCGAGAAGGTTTAGATCTTCCGGAAGTAAGCCTGGTAGCAATACTGGATGCTGATAAAGAGGGGTTTCTTAGAAATAGAAGATCACTCACTCAAACAGCGGGAAGAGCTGCACGGAATGTTCACGGTAGAGTTATACTTTATGCCGATAAGATTACAGGTAGTATGGCTCAAACCATTGATGAAACAGAACGAAGACGCCAAAAACAAATGGAATTCAATGCGAAGAACGGTATTGAACCAACGCAAATTGTAAAACACAAAACGTCAATTTTACGTCAAGCGAGTGATATTTTAGAAATGAAGCCTAGAGTATATTCCGAAGGAGATTTCTCAAGACCTTCCATTGCGGCAGATCCGGTTATGGCCAATTGGGGAGAGAAAGAAATTCAAAAGGCAGTGATAGCAGCAAAACGTAAAATGGAAAAAGCGGCAGAGAATTTGGAATTCATGGAAGCGGCCCAATACCGAGATGAAATGAAGGCATTGGAAGAACGATTGTTGGAACTAAACGCAAACCCATTATGATAAAAGAATTAAAGTTATTTATTTATTGTGCAATGGTGGTAACACTTTTTTCTTGCAAAAAGAATCGAGATGTTGCGGCTGTCCCTGTTAAGGATTTTCCAAGTATTGAAAATATTCTACCTCTGCAGTCACCTGATAAAATAAACTTCAAAGGTCAAACAGATAATTTTGAGATTTTGGAAGCCCAGCAAGACAATGGCTTTCTTATGGTGAAGGTCGCTTATTCAGGAGGTTGCAACGAGCATTTTTTTGAAGCTTCATGGGACAGACAGTACATGAAGAGCCTTCCGCCTCAGGTTAATATTCGTCTTACTCATGTGAACAATGATGACTCGTGCAGAGAACGAATAGAAAAGAAAATTGCTATTGATTTGAGAGATTTGTTTTTGAATACGCAGAATCAAGTATCTGTAATTTTAAATGGAAATGTAGAAGAGAAAATCTTGGTTTCTCCCCAAGAATAAAGATTGTTGCACTCTTTTTTTTTTGTTGTTTGGTTTTAGGAAGATTGAATTATCTTCACGGTTGAAACCAAACATTATGATAAAAAAATTACTTTCTGTATTCATGTTTTCGTTAGCTTTCGCTGCGACGGCGCAAGTTTCTTTCGGTGGTTTTCCATACCATTGGGAAGATAAACATGTAAGTTCTCAAATTTCTTTTACAACAATGCCATCAATTGACTTAGAGGCATTGGCCGCTGAAGATGCGGTGGTTGATCAGTACAAAGAAGCGCCTTATAGATTCGGCTTTGAGCATGAGACAGCTTTTGGATTAAACCAAGCTTCTTGGAGGTCAATAGATGATGATAGGAGTATTTGGCAGTTTGGAATCGAATGTTCAGGAGCGCGCACCATCAATTTGATTTTTGACGATTTTTACTTGCCAAAAGGCGCAGAAATGTTCATTTGGTCTGCTGATCGTGAGGAGTTTCTTGGATCATTCAACCATAAGAACAATCAAGAGTACAGAGTGTTGGCCACATCAATTCTTCAACACGATAAAATCGTAGTTGAAGTTCAAGCCAATAACAATGTGAAAGAACAAGTATCTTTCCTTATTTCAATGGTTGTGCATGGATATCGTCCTGTATTGATGAACCACTTCGCGGATTTCGACGATGAACGTGGGCCATATGGAAACAGTGGTTCTTGTAACAACAATGTGAATTGTCCCGTAGGAGCAGCCTGGCAAGTCGAGAAGAAGTCCGTTGCATTAATCCTCAGCGGTGGATCTGCAAGTTGCACGGGTGCTTTGGTAAACAATACCGCGAACGACGGAACGCCTTATTTCCTCACAGCGAATCACTGCTATTCAGCTGGAGCAACCCCAAGTTGGGTATTTGTCTTCAATCATGAAACATCTGGATGCACAGGAACGACAGGCCCGACAAATCAAACCATTTCCGGGTGCACACTAAAAGCAAAGAATGCTGGTAGTGATTTTTGCCTAGTACAATTGAGTTCAACGCCTCCTTCGAATTACAATGTTCAATACGCTGGATGGGATGCATCAGATGCCGCTACTGTTACCTCAGCAACCTGCATTCACCACCCTTCCGGAGATCTGAAAAAAATATCATTTGAAAACCAAGCAGTGCCCCAAGGTACTTGGTCTGGTGCGCAAACTTGGGATGTTCAACAATGGGATGATGGAATCACTGAACCAGGCTCTTCAGGTTCTCCGTTGTTTGATCAAAACCACAGAATCATTGGTCAGTTGTTCGGAGGTGGTTCGGCATGCAGCGGATCAAATGAAAATGGACTAGGAGATTCGTACGGACGTTTTGGAGTAAGTTGGGATGCGGGATCGTCTGCTTCTTCACGATTGAAAGAATGGTTGGATCCAGGAAATACCGGAATTCAAATTTTAGATGGATACCCAACAGGAGCAGTCGTAGCGCAATTCGATGCTTCGGCATCAAGTATCACGAATGTTCCTGCGAATGTTTGTGGTTCTTCTGTTTCTCCGGTTTTGTCTTTGATGAACAATGGTTCTGTTACATTGACTTCTTGTACTATTCAATATTCTGTCAATGGCGGTCCGGTTCAAACGATTAATTGGACAGGTTCAATAGCACAATACGCATCGACAAATGTTAATCTACCTTCTATAACACTGGTAAATGGCGCAAACACAATCGTAGTCACAGTAGTTAATCCGAATGGATCTACAGACGAGAATGCAAATAACAACTCCGCTTCAGTGTCTTGTAATGCCATTGTGGGCCCAACAGTGAATGTGAATGTAAATATCACATTTGATAATTATTCTGAAGAGACTTCATGGGAGATTCTTCAGAATGGTAATGTAATTGCTTCTTCGAACGGGCTATATCCTGCCGGAGAAACTTCAGCGAGTGAAAGTGTTTGTTTAGCGCCGGGTTGTTATGATTTTGTAATCAATGATGATTATGGAGACGGATTGTGTTGTGCCTATGGAAACGGTAGCTACGCTGTTTCTGATGCGTCAGGCACATCGTTGGCTGCGGGAGGAAACTTTACAGATTCAGAAACAACAAACTTCTGCGTTTCCGGCAGTAGCGTTGAGGCGAATATAGAGACCTTGATTACCCTGTTCCCGAATCCAGCCCAAAACGAGATTCAATTAATCGGGGCCTTGGCAAATTCATCATTATTCATCTTAGATGTTGCGGGAAATGTTGTTGTTTCAACTAAAACATTGAGCGCGAATGTTAAAGTAGACACTTCGAATTTGGCGAATGGATATTATATAGTGAAGCTTGTTTCTTCTGGAAAGGTGGATTCACTTCCATTAATCATTAAAAAGTAAATAGAATAATCTCTATTGTGAATAAAAAGGGCCGGGTGACCGGCCTTTTTTATTGTCGTAAACCGAAGTGCAGAGTAATTTCGCGAGACTCATGGAAAAAACAT
>Ga0315899_10010238_pt1 | contig 10043 bp, 13 predicted proteins | sample LakEriMetagenome_2_FD_203518 | JGI IMG/M metagenome (GOLD analysis project Ga0315899, IMG submission 203518) | Freshwater fungal communities from buoy surface, Lake Erie, Ohio, United States - Buoy 4 MA112 | ecosystem: Environmental > Aquatic > Freshwater > Lake | place: USA: Lake Erie, Ohio...
CTGCACGCGCAGCGCAAGGCCCTCCGCCCTCCGCACGTCAGCGCGCTCCCCAAGTGGGGCCTCGAGGGCACAAATTTGTATGTACCGATATGTGCCGATGTGGGCTGCGCGAGCGAGAGGCGCGGAAAGCGCAGCGCTGCTGCGGAAAGTGGGGCGCGGCGGCTGGCCGTACATACATACATACATACATATATACATAAATAGCTACATACATGCATCACTCGTTCTCACCTGGTCGGCCTCGGTGTACCCGTCGTGGATGGTGATCTCGTTGAACTTGAAGAGGGCCACAATCAGCGCCGCGGGGTTGGCCTCCGGCACAAGCTTCCACGCACCCTGCTCACCCTGCTCCTGTCCATCCTCTTTGAGTCGGACATTGCGCGTCTGGCACTCCTCGGCTTCCTTCTCCTGAAAAGGAAACCTTACATTCTCACCCCCTACAAGTCGAGCGTCAAGCTCCTTGGCTTTTTTCTGCGGAGGAGGAAACTTTACATTCTCGCCCCCTACAATGCGTGTCTGGCGCTCATCCGTCACATCGTTGGCGTCTGCCTTGGGACCCAAGACAGGCGCTACTGCCCCTGAGTGCAATTCTGTGTCAATAATCAACACATCTCGTGCTGTAGCACTTTTTTCCTTTTCTGTGTCTATTTCCTGTTCTTTAGCAGTGGCTGGCCCTGCCATCTCTCGAATCTCGCCTCCCTCGAGCACTGACGCCATCAGAACCACCATTGTCGTCTGCTCCTCCAACTGAATCTCCTGGTTCTCCTGCCCCTCTTCCTCCTCCTTCTCCTGCCCTATTTCGAGCTCCAATCCCGAGGCAATCCCTGTATTCAGCGTTTCTCCCGGTGGTGAAGAGCTCCGAGTTGACGCTGATCGGAGTTCTAGGGTTGACTCTGTGCTCGTGCCATTGCCCTTCTCCTGGGTGTCCGTCATGTCCATCACCAGCTTGCCGGTCGGGCTCTGGCGCCCGGACTCGCAGATGTCGTCGGCTGTCTGGGAATCTAGCTGCCTCAGCAGCGTCAATCCCTCGTCCATCAGCTCCGACACGCCTGCGATCAGATCGCCGTCCTGCTTGTCTGCAATCCCTGTCACCAGCCTGCCGATCGGGCTCTGGCGCCCTGACTCCCAGATATTGCCGGCTGTCTCGGAATCGAGCTGCTTGAGCAGGGTTGATCCCTCGTCCATCAATACTGATACGTCACAAATCAAATCATTGGCCGGGTTGTCGGCCACGGAAGGCAAGAGGGGAGAGGGTGAGGGAGACGGTGAGAGAGAGGGTGAGGAAGAGGCAAAAAGCTCTCTGTTTCCATGCTCTTCTGTGTTCCTGTTTTCGTCGTATGCTTGCTTTTCTGTGTGCTCATCCTCGATGTATGCATGCACTACTGTATTCCCATTCGCCGATGCACAACTGGTATCCAAACCATACATATCAGCCGAGGTTTCAACACCACAGGGCAAGTGCGTCAACTCATCAACCCCATGCGGCAAATGCGCCCCATCCTCGTTCTCGAAGGAAGTCAAGGTGAGACTGAGGGTCCCTCTCGCCAGACTGTCGTGGCCTGAAAGCGTTGCAAGCATTGCCTCGTCACCAGAGTCTTGTTCCAGCCACGTTACTTGTGTCATATCTTCTTTTGATACACCCTCCTCCTGCCCCTCCTCCTGCCCCTCCTCCTGTCTCTCTTCCTCCTGCCCCTCCTCCTCCTGCGCACAGGACGGAGGGCTCGCTGAGGACCTGTGTGTGTGTGTGAGAGAGAGAGAGAGAGAGAGAGAGAGTATATTTATCTATATACGTACATACATCCATATATATAAACAAAAATCTTTATCTAATCCGTACATATATCCATATATGTATACACATATCTGCATATCTGCATATATCTACATATCTACATATCTACACACAAACACACACACACACACACACACACACACACACACATTAATCAATATTGTGACCACTACACTATTGTACATCACTCCGCTTCGTGTGTGACACACACACACACACACACTCACAGGCACACACACGAGGGCACATTACACACACCTGGATGTAATTCCCCGAGAATGTTCATCTTCTCGCTGCTCAGCATTCTCCCGGTCGTCATCGAGGCTCACGCTGTCTCTGCCCGTGTCTTTCTCTTCTAAGTTTTCAGCATGCTCGAGATTACTGATGTCGGCACTAGTTCCCTCTGAGTCGCAAACCCGACTATCATCTGTCGCCTCCACAGAATCCCTGCCCGCAGCGGTGGAGCAGAGAGCAGAGGCGGCGCTGCACGAGGGATGGCCACTTTGGTTGTTTGTCATGTTCTTTCTTGTACTTCTCTGAAACTCGTCTTTTTCTGGTTGCTCATCTGATTCTGGCTGAGGAAGAGCGCGGTACCATAAGTCGAGTGGTGGAGGTGGAGGAGGACTCGGCTCAGGTCTTTGCGGAGATGATGCGTGCGCCGCCTCCGAGGCTGCGTCGGCCGACTTGTCCTCTTCCCTTGAGTTCATCTCGAGCACTTGCGAGATTTCTTCTGCGAAGGACACCGAGCTGGCAAGAGATGTGGAGGGCGAGGAGGGCATTGCGGGGGGCGACGGCGGCGACGGCGGAGCTGCAGACACCATGCGCTGCTCAGCCTCGAACCAATACACCTGTGTCATTAAATTGCGTTTAGGTCTGGTTGGGTTAGGTTAGCTCGCTGTGCGACACCATGCGCTGCTCAGCCTCATGCGACTCAGGTTTTTTCTGCCCTTGTCTTGCTCTTTCAAGTGTTGAGCATGCTCAAAATTACTCACGTCTGCAACTGCCTCTGAGTCGCAAACTGTACCACCTCGCTGCCGGGCAGCTCTTTGACGCGCCGCAGCAGCCTGGGCACATGCGGGGTCAGGTCATATGCAACAAGGCAGTCCAACCAGTGTAAGAGAGTTACTGACTGAGAGCATGAGGGGACCTGCTGCAGCACGAGCAATTCTTCTTGCTCTAAGAGCTCTATCTCGCCCTCCAAGTCCCACGACGACGATTTTTTACTCGATGTGCTCGGAGCTCGACGCTCGACAGACGCCATGATAATCACTGACTCAATTGCAGCGCCACCGTGCGGGTCTGATTGTACAAACGTTAATTTTTGGGAAAGAGTATGAGCATCTATATGCTTCTAGTGCCTTTGAGCACTCGATGCTTTGCACTGGCCTTAGGGCCTGCATTTGAGCATCTACGATGCTAGTATGCACATCTATGACGTTTCTAGTGCCTGTGAGCACTCTACGCTTTGCATTGGCCTTTCGGCCTAAGTATGCTTGTATGAGCATGAGTATTGGAGCATCTATGATGCTTATAGTGCCATTGAGCACTCTACGCTTTGCACTGGCCTTCTGGCCTGCATTTGAGCGTCTACTATGCTAGCACGCACATCTATGACGTTTCTAGTGCCTGTGAGCACTCTACGCTTTGCATTGGCCTTTCGGCCTGAGTATGCTCGTACGAGCATTAGTATTGGACAATCTCTGATGCTTCTAATGCCTGTGAGCACTTTATGACTTGCATTGGCCTTACGGCCTGCGTATGCTCGTATGAGCAAGAGAAAACAGGGATCCCGCTCTATAGGCAGAGTAGGTTCCTCCCCGTAGGCTGGCTACCTCCTCCAGGTCGCCCGTCGACATCGCCGCACTGTTCTTCGAAACGGCTGGGTCTCCGGAACAATACAAAATCAGTCCTTAACAGCTAAAAAGTATTTGAAACTTGAATTCTGAATTCAAATTCAAGGAGTGGCGGTCACGGTGGGTTTAGGCGGTGGCGTGCCAGTGGCGGTCACGGTGGTTTTAGGCGGTCGAGTCGGTCCAGACGCAGCCATCATGATACACCTGCGACGATACACACAAATAACCCAACGCCAGCCGACAAGAGGACTTTGGGCGGCACTGCGGCAACCGCTAAACTCGATCAGCTCGATCGTCTGAAGCGCTACTGCGCCAATCCTGGTTCACTGCGCTGTGAACAGGACCCTCATCGCTAACTCGGTCAAAGTGTGGCAAACACGTTCGTTAGAGATAAGCACACCACTTTGTACGAAGGTACAATCATCGCGAATGAAAAAGGCAACTACGGGGTCACCTGGGATGATGGAGATTGGGACTGCGACAACGCCGACGTGATCATGCCCCCCTTTGCAATCATGTTGTTTCGAGAAGATTCACTCGAGCGCAAAGCAGCTATGCGAAGAGCGTTCCCTTTTCTCGCAAACAAGCACGCACTAGGTCTCTCCTTCGAACTCCGCGATCATCACCTGCCAACATCGTCAGATCTCACCCCCGAACTCCAACAATGTCTCGGCCCAGCGCTCGATAAAATCCTTCACATGTGCGATGAATTCCCTGCCGAATCGGATGAGGTATTCATCCTCCGTAATTTCGCAATTATCCTTCCGCAACTGCTGTTCGTGTATGGCACACGCACTGAGCAGGTACGCAGAGCTGATGATCTTTTCAACCAGGGCAAATGGGAAGATCTATGGAAACTTGCCAACAAGACAGGAGAGAGAACCAAAGCCAGGGCTGCAAAAAACCCGCGCCGGAGCAAGCCCAAGTCGGATGCTCAAAAAGATGCCTATTCACAAAAGTGTGCACGGTCTTGTAACCTGTCAAAAGAGGAAAAAGAGTACAAGATATCGCCCCCCGCATGCAATGCTGAAACGGTCGACAGGCTCCGACTCCTCCATCCTGAGGGTGACCTTGACTACCCAAGGATTCAAGGCCATCAACTCAGCAAGAGACTGATTTTTGGGAAAGTGAAATCGGCACGAATCTCCTGAGTGACATGTTTAGCGTTCGCAATGTGGGCGCATACTTCCGTAGCGCCTCCCCTCTAGGTGCCCCCGACCCTGATGGTTGGCGTGGGCGCGAACACATATCACCCCTTTTCTTGAATGACGATACTAATGCACAAGAAAGTATCATCAAGCACCTCATCGTGCCTTACGCCAAAGGTGAATTCCTTCAGAGCGACCTGTGCCACACTGTTTCGAACGTACTCTCGGACGTAATCTTTCGGACCCACCGGGGTACCCACGACGCAGAGGCCATTGACTTGGATTACGTCTAGGTTCTGTGCAAGCATGGGGCGGAGTGTCTCGAGTTTGCCAGACATGTCAGAATCGAAGCAATCACGGATGAGATTGTGCGCGCGTTCAATCTGAATGCCAGGCATGTAGATTGTGCATTTGGCTAGGCAAACCTCAAGGACGGCATCCTGCCTGAAGGAGCGGACTGTATCGGCGAGAGCCTGCAAGGTTGGCTGAATATGGCCCATGAGGTAGCATCGTTGGCATATGCTGTGCCAAGAGTTGTCAGATGTCTGTTCATGACGCGACCCCAGATTGGGTTTGTAGTGAGGCAGAACAGAGTCATCTCAATTGGATCGCCTTGAATGCCACCACGTGTGCCTGGGATGTGATGTGTTGTACCCTCGTGGTCTGTGTACCGGTTGCGACTTGCGACGTCGCCCATGCATCGGAAGTAGGGGAAGAAGCTTTTGATGGCGGGGAGATGTGGCAGGCTGTCACCGCTCTTCACGTTCCCGTCGTCATACTCCCGTGTAGACACACCTAGGATAGTATCATTTGTGCAGAGTTGTCGGTTTGGCGACTGGAACGCGTTCTTGAAATCGACCTGGCAGATGATTTTCGGGTCCTCGTTTTCTTGTGCCAAGTCGTGGATCATGCTGACGAGTTTAGCGCAGACAATTGCTTCGTCGATTGAACCTGCGTTTTGGATGAAATTTGGGATAGTCTCGGTGAAGTATGCGCATGCATCTAGTTTGACGTGCGCATTGATGAGATGTGCCGCGCATCGGCGCCATCGACTGGAGTTGTTAATGCGGAGAATCTTGATGAGGTCTTTCTTGAAGAATGCCGACAGTCGCCTGCCTGCGTATTCATGCAATCTGCAAGGATATAGACCAGATGCGCGTCTGCGCAGATCCGCTTATCAGGTACCAGCTCTTCCAGTTCTGCATGAACACGCGTTTGTCATTCCTGTCGCGAAATGTCACTCCAGACAATATGGCAACAGACTGTGATGACCGTGCACACATTGACCCTGCCCACGTCGACAACAAGATTGTACAGGAGGTGATTCGTGCCGATGCGCCTCAGCTCATGCAGAATTGGTGCAACCTCAAAGTCCAATCCCCGCACCACGAGGGAGGATATGCGATAACGCCGACAGCAGCGTCAGGGCTAACAGCATTTTATTCTGCAACCAGCAGGTTCGTCACATTTCTCGCAAATCTCCCTCATGGAGGCGCATGGCTGCACGACGGACAGGTGCTCGCAGATCACGACACGTGGTCTAATGGAGCCTAACCCCCAGTCACAAGCACTCGTCCAGACCTACGCACGCCGCATTCAAGAGTACAAGTGTGTCGAACGGCAATTGCAAGGCCCTGCACCGGCCGCTCCCGTCGTCGATCAGGGGCCCCAAGCCAACTCTCCTCTCCTCATTCCCCCTCTTAACCAATTAGCCCAGCTGCGCGCAGCCAGGGCCCACTGGGAAAATGCTGAAAATGCTCAGGAAGAGGCTGCACAAGGCTTACGGATGCTGAATCAAAGGAGAATCACGGCAGCAATCATGAAATACTGGGCCCCCCATTGAGAGGCGCGCGCTCTCGGCCCACCACATCATCGAGGCCAAGTCATGCACCCGCGTCAGCTCACGCAGACCATCCCGGTAGTAGGCCAGCAAGGGCATTCCCTCCTACAAGCTTCTATGCCCGATGACGAAGAGCTCGAGTGCGCGCCCTCCAAGCGCAAACTTCTCCACTGGACCCCCCTCGCGTTTCTCAACTCTTTAGGTCACAGCACGGGCTTCTCAACGTCCAAAGCATTCAAAAAGGAGAAAGTGATTCAGGACTGGATATCTTGGAAGTGCCAACAGCTGGGACTGCCCATTCCGCACCTGCTCGAGTTCAAAGACCACGCATGCACGTGCGATCGCTTCGCTATTGACGAGTACGGCGATCACCTCCACAGTTGCACTCAACACGCGGGCGCCACGACAGGCGCACACGAGCACATCCTCACGGCTGTTCAACGGTTATTCAACCAGGCGGGTTACGCAACCGAGCGCAAAAACGTTCCACATAGCCGGGGAATGAAGACGGCCGACCTACACGTCAAGGACTTTGGGCTGGAAGGCATTCGGGACGTCGTTCGACGTGACACTGCGCGGCGAGTTCCACGGCTCATGTATTGATCCCGCGCGCAACGGAGAAGCATCATACGCCGATCCCAACGGCGCGATCGATGCAGCCGTCAAAGCCAAGCTTGACAACTACCAACACGATTACAGCGAGCGCAACTTCCTCTTCCTTCCGGCCGTCATGACGACCTCAGGGAGAATCAGTGGAGACTTCCTCCGCCTGCTGTATATCCTAGCCCACCGTCAAGCTGCCAACTTCTTCACACGCATGGGCATCCCTGATCCCTCCTCCAAGGCATACAAGCAACGCCGGGGCACGTATTTTTACTACAACCGCGCTGCCATCGGGCTCGCCTGCGCCAAGGCCACCGCCATGAGGACATCGCCCCACACAAACGCCCTCGCAAAAAAACAAACTCGCCACGTTCCCAACCCCCACTACTTTCACATCCCTCCACACGCACACCTCCACTACTAGCAACATCAGACTAATAGTATATAGATAATACTATAGTTGGGGAAATAGCCAGCGCCCCCCTTTTATTTTGAGCACTTAGGTCCTGGCCATCTGCCGTTTTGTGAATCAAAACCACTACTCATCAACTGGCTGGCGAATGAGTGGTGGTCCCGGGTGTGCGAGCGTACAGAGGACGACGGGGAGAGGCTTTCTTCCGCGGGCAATCTGGCTTTCTCCCTCTCGCTTCAAGTAAAGCACGCGCGGAGGCGGAGAAGAAGCAGCGCGAGGTGCTTGCAGTCAGTGCGCGCAGCAGGTGGTGCGCTTCAAGGGCGCCGTCAAGGCAGCCCACGCCAGCGGCGGCGGGACAGTTTGACTGTGAACTGCCAGCATAACCGCGGGAAAGCGCTGAGCTCAAGGACGCTGCGCAGGACGCCGCTGAGCGTTTGGCCCAGCGCATTTCGTCACTTTCAGAGAATTGCTCTGGGCCGTCGCTTGGCGCTTCAGCCGTTTCAGCGGAGGCCTGGGCTGCCTGCTCTGGCTTGGCTGCCGCTGAGGATCCCGCCTGGCCGCTGCACGTGGACACGTAAAGCAGTCAGAACGAGGACCTCAAGAAGCGGCTGAAGGAGGCGACAGACATCATCAAGTCGAGAGATGAGACCATCGCGGCGCACGATGCCCAGATTGCGGGTCTTCAGAGTGAGCTCGACGATCTCAGAAAGCAGCCGCCCGAGGCCAAGCTCAAGGCGGCTGAGCTGGAGGCCGATAGAGAGTGTGTGTTGTTTATTGGTACTCATTTGGTAACCTCTACACTGGATACCTAAATAAGACCAAGGGCGACCCGAAAAGGCCTTGTCTCGAGCTCCAAGACGCTCTCAGTATACAGCTGCCGCCAGAGATCCACCTCAAGATGCTGTCCGCGAGCAGGACCATTGCGCTGCGCCAGACATCGAGGACGATGCGCACGGCCGTAGAAAAGGCAGGTGAGCGTGGTGTTGAGGCGCAGTGCCTCTGCCAGCGCCCGCCCTCCGCCCTCTCCTAGGGCATTGTCGTGAAGGTCGAGCGGCGTAACCGTGGCATTGAGGCGTAGTGCCTCTGCCAGCGCCCGCCCTCCGCCCTCTCCCAGGCCATTGTTCCAAAGGTTGAGCGACGTAACCGTGGCATTGAGGCGCAGTGCCTCTGCCAGCGCCTGCCCTCCGCCCTCTCCCAAGCCACAGGTTTCGAGGCGCAGCACAGTAACCTTGCACCACGCGTTCAAGCCCTTCAACTTGGCCAGAAGCCCTCGGCCGTCGGGAAACTGAACTCCTCGCCTCGCCTGCACAAGCGCATCTCGCTCGTCCTTGGCGCAAATGACCTGGGAGAGGGCGGAGGGCGCGCGCTGGCAAAGATATTGCGCCTCAACACCACGCTCACGTCGCTCGGCCTTGGCTCAATTGGATGCTACTGGGAGGGGGCGGAGGGCGGGCGCGGTCGCTGGCAGAGACACTGCGCCTCAACATCATGCTCACGTCGCCCTTGGCTCCAATGACCTGGGAGAGGAGGGCGGGCGCTGGCAGAGGCACTGCGCCTCAACACCACGCTCACGTCACTCAACCTTATCTGTAATGGCCTGGGAGACGGCGCAGGTCGGGCGCTGGTGGAGACACTGCGCCTCAATGACACGGTTACGTCGCTCGACCTTTTTCACAATGCCCTGGGAGAAGGCGGAGGGCGGGCGCTGGCAGAGGCACCGCGCCTCAACACCACGGTCACGTCGCTTGACATTCGCTCCAATTACCTGGGAGTTGAACAAGAGTCAGCACTTTGTCAGGCCTGGGGATAAGGGAGGGTCATTTGTTTCATTGTTTAGGGTCTAAGAATGAATTAGGCCCTTAGATCCACAGGAGACGCAAATTGGTTACTGGGTTTAGACAAGCGGTGCTGAAAAGTCAGTAAAGTTTGAGTAAATAAAGCGGTCCAAACTGAACGCCTCCTGCCACCTTGCGTCACGAAAGGCAGTGGGTGCGATGCGCCCGCCGCCCACCGGCGGCGGAGCGGAAGGCGGTGGGCGAGGTGCGGCTGGTGCCACCGAACACCTGCGCCATGGTGTGCGTCTGATGCCGCCGAACACCTCTCACGGAGGATGATGTGCGCACAGCGCTGGCCGCTGCGGGACCGTGTCGTAGAGGGAGCAAGTGCAAAAGTGAAGTCCGAGGCTCAGGGGCCGGGCAAGATTTGGCCGCAGTCTGAATCTCATCGGCGAGCTGACAGTCAGGGTGCTGCTCTTTTGGACGCTGTACGCACAGACCGTGACCCGGCACACTCAGCGGCAAAAGCGTTACTGTCTGGTGAGGAGGGCCGAGACGGCAAGGAGGAGGAGGAGGTCAAGGAGGAGCTGTGTGCGGGGGGGGGGGAGGGGAAAAGGTCC
>Ga0315899_10010241_pt1 | contig 10043 bp, 5 predicted proteins | sample LakEriMetagenome_2_FD_203518 | JGI IMG/M metagenome (GOLD analysis project Ga0315899, IMG submission 203518) | Freshwater fungal communities from buoy surface, Lake Erie, Ohio, United States - Buoy 4 MA112 | ecosystem: Environmental > Aquatic > Freshwater > Lake | place: USA: Lake Erie, Ohio...
CCACATTACCCATCAGCGGTTTGGCGTATCCTTCATAATTGAGTTCAGCTTTACCGAAGTACATCGTGTAATCATTGAAGTCCGGATCGTAGGTTGAGCCCCGGTCAAACATGAGACCGTAAGCCAGACTATCGATGATGTTCCCCATGGCACCTGCAACAATCAGACTCACACAAATGACGTATCCCCAATGAGCCTTTTCCTTGATGAGACGATAGAGATACCATGCGATTCCGGAAACAACCACCAATCGGAAAAGGCTCAAGGTCAGTTTTCCGGCATCTCCGGGAATCATCCAACCGAAGGCCATACCCGGATTTTCCACAAATTGCAAATCGATCCAGCCGGGTATAAGCGTTTTGCTCTCCCCGTAATGGAAGTTCAACTTCACCCAAATCTTCAGCAATTGATCCAGGATGAGAACAGTAAAAATGGTTAGGAGAGCCTTCTTCAAATTGAATTCTAAAAAAAGAGTGAAACCAGCGGTATGGTGACCATTGGTTTCACTCCTTCGATTTTACACTCTTGTTATTGCATGTTCTTCGCCTCGATGCTCAGCGTAGCGTGAGGCACCAAACGCAAACGCTCTTTGGGTATCAGCTTACCGGTAACGCGACAAATGCCATAGGTTTTGTTTTTGATTCGCAGCAACGCGTTCTCCAAATTCACGATGAACTTTTCCTGACGAGCCGCCAGCTGAGAAAGCTCCTCGCGATTCATCGTCTCACTGCCATCTTCCATCATTTTGAAAGTCGGAGCTGTATCATCCGTTGAATTGTCTCCTTCGTGTGATAGCGACTGCTTCAACTCTTCCAAATCCGACTTGGCTACTTTCAGTTTTTCGTGAATAAGCGTTTCAAAATCTTTTAAATCCTTGTCTGAATATCGAACATCAATCATACTCTTCTTCTCTTCCTTTTTTACAACGGGAGCCACAGGTGCTGCCGGTTTCGTTTCTTCTTTTTTCACTATCGGAGCCGGTGCCGGTTTTGGCGCCGGAATCGCAACAGGCTTCGGCTGAGCCGCTGGCTTAGTTACAACTTTGGGTTGTGGTTTGGCAACCGCCTTGACAACCTTCGCAGGAGCAACCTTTTTAACTACCGGTTTTTGTATTGCCTTTTTAGCTGCAGGCTTCACCGCCTTTTTCACAACCAGCTTTTTCGCCACAGCTTTCTTCGGAGCAACCTTTTTTACAGGAGCCTTTGCAACCTTCTTAACCACCTTCACCACTTTCTTGGCAGGCTTAGCTACCTTTTTAGCAACAGCTTTTTTGGCTGCCGGTTTTTTCGGAGCTACCTTCTTGGGAGCTGCCTTTTTCGCAACTGCCTTTTTCACAGGCTTCGCTACTTTTTTAGGTGCTACTTTTTTGACGGCCTTCTTGGGAGCAGGCTTGGCTGCTTTTTTGGCCGCCGGTTTAGCTGCTTTCTTAGCAGGTTTAGCTGCCTTCTTAGCAGGTTTAGCAGCTGCCTTTTTTACGGGCTTTCCAGCCTTCTTAACAGGCTTCTTGGTTGCGGCTTTCTTGGCTACTTTTTTTGTTGCCATGGTAGATGAGTTAATTTAGTTTGAAAAGTGCAATTTTAGTCGACTTACCCTCTTCTATTTCAACATCATAACCCTCCGGGAGGTCATTCATCAACTCGAGTTCCTCGGCTAAAATCTGACTGCGAATATATTCTGAATTTGATGCCACCGCTTCACGAATCGCATCGCTCGTTATAATCTTGACATTTATTCGGTCAGTCACCTCAAAACCAGCCTCTTTGCGAAGGTTTTGCACGCGATTCACGATTTCTCGTGCCACCCCCTCGTTGCGGAGGCTATCATCGAGTGTTACGTCCAGGGCAACCGTTAATGAACCTTCATTGGCCACTTTCCAGCCCGGGATGTCAACGGGAATAATTTCCACGTCTTCCGTTATGAGCTCGATGACCTCGCCCTCAACGTTCACCTCATATTTACCGCTCACTTCAATCGATTGGATGATTTCCTCCGAATGATCTTGAGCAAACGCCTGAACGGCCTTCATGTGCTTACCGCACTTCTTCCCGAGCGTTTTAAAGTTAAGCTTCAGATTTTTCACAATGCGGGCCTGTGACTCATCCACAAGTTCCAGTTGTTTCACATTGGTTTCTGCCAAAATAATTTCAGACACAGCCTCGATACGTTCTTTGTCGTTTTGCTGGAGCACAGGAATTCGAATTGCTCGCAGCGGCTGGCGCACACGTAGATTCTCCTTCTTACGAATGGATAACACCATGGATGAAATCTTTTGTGCAAAATCCATCCGACTTTCCAGTTCGGTATCAATGCGAGAAATATCTGCGCGCACGAGCATGCTCAGGTGCACCGATTCGTAGCTCAATGCCTGCTGCACAGAACCTGCGTTGCGTGCTGTTTCCGTCAGGTTCTTATACAACCAGTCGCAGAAGAAAGGGGCGAATGGTGAAGCCAGCTGCGCAACCGTTACCAAGCACTCGTGCAATGTCTGATAGGCCGCCTGCTTGTCGCTGCTTAGTTCGCCGTGCCAGAAGCGCTTGCGGCAAAGGCGCACATACCAATTGGATAAATGCGCATCTACAAACTCTTCGATTTCGCGGGCCGCAGTTGTTGGATTAAAATCGTCGAGGCAGTCCGTGACGGTTTGAATGAGGCTATTCAGCTTCGAAATTATCCAGCGATCAAGTTCACTACGCTGGCTCAGTGGAATTGTGTTCGATCCGTCTATAATGTATTGATCGATGTTGGCATAAATAGCAAAGAAACCATAGGTATTGTAAAGCGTTCCAAAAAACTTGCGCTGCACTTCCGCGATTCCTTCCACGTCAAACTTGAGATTATCCCAAGGCTGAGCATTCGTAATCATATACCAGCGAGTGGCATCGGGTCCATACTTGGCAATGGTGGTAAAAGGATCTACAGCATTGCCTAAACGCTTCGACATTTTGTTGCCGTTCTTGTCGAGCACCAATCCGTTTGAAATAACATTCTTGTAAGCTACTGAATCGAAGCACATCGTAGCGATGGCATGCAGCGTGTAAAACCAGCCACGCGTTTGATCCACGCCCTCTGCGATATAATCAGCAGGAAACGCTTTCCCTCCGTCAATCAATTCCTTGTTCTCGAACGGATAGTGCAATTGTGCATACGGCATTGCACCACTGTCGAACCACACGTCGATCAAGTCCGATTCTCTGCGCATAGCTTGGCCGGTAGCAGAAACGAGCACGATATCATCCGCATAGGGTTTGTGTAAATCGAATTGTCCGTAGTTCTCTTTGCTGTTGTCACCGGGAACGAAATCGGCCAGCGGATTCGATGCCATGAATCCTTTTGCAATGCTTTTCTCAATTTCTGTTTTGAGTTGCTCTGCACTTCCAATGCACATGGCCTCTGAGCCATCTTCTGTGCGCCATATAGGCAGTGGGATTCCCCAAAAGCGTGAACGGGATAAATTCCAATCGTTGGCGTTTTCAAGCCAATTGCCAAACCTTCCTGTACCGGTAGACTCGGGCTTCCAGTGAATGGTGTTGTTGAGCTGCACCATTCGTTCGCGCACTTCGGGAATCTTGATGAACCAAGAGTCGAGCGGATAGTACAACACCGGTTTATCGGTGCGCCAACAATGGGGATAGTTGTGCTCGTATTTCTCCTTCTTAAAGAGTTTATTTTCGTTTTGAAGCTTGAGGCATATACGCTCATCGACGCTCAAATAGTTGAGTTTCGAAGTGTCCTTTATAAATCCTGCAAGACTTGTCTTTTGACGTTCAAGTTCGGTTGCCTTCTCTGCATCGGAGTTGTAGTCTTCCTTCACGAATTCTTCCCCGAACAAGAAAACGCCATCGTTTACTTCGGGCAAGAATCGTCCGCGACGATCTACCAGCGTGAGAGAGTCGATCCCGTTTTGTTTGGCAACTCGGAAGTCATCGGCACCAAACGAAGGCGCGATGTGCACGATACCTGTACCATCTTCCGTGGTTACGAAGTCGCCAATGATGACACGAAACGCATCGCCTTCGGGTTGAACGAACGGAAGCAATTGATGGTAGCACGTGCCTTCGAGCTCCGAACCCTTGAACGAAGCAAGCACTTCAAACGGCACTTGCTTATCACCGGGCTTGTAGTCTTCGAACTTCAATTCGGCTTGTGCCGAGGGGAAATATTTCCCCATTAAATCTTTCGCCAGCACAACCTGTACGGTAGCACCCGAATAATGATTGATGGTTTTCACCAACACATACTCAATGTTCTTACCCACTGCGAGAGCAGTATTGCTTGGAAGGGTCCACGGGGTGGTTGTCCAGGCGAGAATGAATGTCGCAAGTCCTGTTGCTTTGAGTGGCTGAAGCGACGTTTCCTTCACTTCAAACATGGCAACAGCTGATGTATCCTTCACATTTTTGTAGCAACCCGGCTGGTTCAATTCATGCGAACTGAGACCTGTGCCGGCAGCGGGTGAAAATGGCTGAATGGTGTAGCCTTTGTAAAGCAATCCTTTGTTGAAGAGTTGCTGCAGGAGCCACCATACGCTTTCAATGTACTTGTTGTCGTAGGTGATGTAGGGATCAGTCATGTCTACCCAATACCCCATCACCTTCGTGAGCTCTTCCCATTTGTCGGTATACTTCATCACCTCTCTTCTGCAAGCGAGGTTATATTCTTCGACAGTGATTTTCTTACCTATATCTTCTTTGGTAATACCAAGAGTCTTTTCCACCGCAAGCTCTATGGGCAAACCATGTGTATCCCATCCGGCCTTGCGTTTTACCTGCTTGCCGTTGAGCGTTTGATAGCGACAGAAAATATCCTTGATGGTGCGCGCCATCACGTGGTGAATGCCGGGCATGCCATTGGCGCTCGGCGGACCTTCGTAAAACACAAAAGGATTGTCAGCGCTGCGTTCATCGATGCTGCGCTGGAAGATGCGATTAGCATCCCAGAATGCCATTACTTCGTCGGCAATAGCCGGCAATTGAAGGCCTTTAAATTCGCGATACACTTGAGCCATAATGGTGTGTGGAAAGGTGCGCGAAGATAGCGAGAATAGGATTATAGGATTGAAGGATTATAGGATTGCAGACGCCCCCTATAATCCTACAATCCTATATACCTACAATCCTAAACTTTCGAAATCTTAATCATATTCGTCATGCCCTGCTCACTGATAGGCATCGACGCGAGGTGAATAATGAAATCGCCGTCTTTGATAAGATCGTTTTTCTTGAGGAAGAAACGAATGTCGGCTATGGTTTGGTCGGTGCTTACCATTTTATCGTAGAAGAACGCATGAACGCCCCACACCAAGCTCATCTGCGTAAGTATTTTCTTGTTGCTCGTAAACACGAACACATTGGCATTTGGACGCCAGCTGGAGATGCGATATCCGGTGTATCCGCTGAACGACATGGTTACCAAAGCTGATGCATTGACACGGGCGGCCAGGCGGCATGCACTGTAGCAAACACTATCGGTCATGAAGCGACTTACATCAATGTCATTCGGCATCTCCTCATGGTAGTAGATACCTCCGTAGGTTTCTGCTTCGGTGATGATGTTGTTCATGATGCGAACGGCCTCTGCCGGGTATTTCCCAACAGAAGTTTCTCCGCTGAGCATTACGGCATCGGCGCCGTCGAGCACTGCATTGGCAACGTCGGTAACCTCAGCACGTGTTGGAGTCATGTTGGTTACCATGCTCTCCATCATTTGAGTAGCTACAATAACCGGCTTCGCTGCCGATACGCACTTCTTTACAATTTTCTTCTGAATAAGCGGCACACGCTCGAGTGGAATTTCAACTCCAAGATCGCCGCGTGCTACCATTACTGCATCCGTTTCGCGAATGATATCGTCGATTTGATCCACTGCTTCCGGCTTCTCAATTTTGGCTACAACCTTCGCATGCTTGTTGGCTCTGGCAATGATTTCCTTGAGCGCCACCACATCCTGAGCGTTACGCACAAACGACAGACCAATCCAGTCAATATCATTCTGCAATGCAAATTCCAGATCCGATAAGTCCTTGTCAGAAAGGGAAGGCAATGAAACTTTGGTGTTGGGCAAATTCAATCCCTTCTTGGATGAAAGTGGTCCGCCTTGAATAATCTCACACTCTACAGTATCCACTCCGTTGGTAGATAGAATGCGGAAGGCTAGTTTGCCATCGTCGAGCAGCACCGTTTCACCGGCCTGAACATCGCGTGCAAACTCCTTGTAATTTGTGTAAATAACCTTATCCGTTCCAATCTGTTTGGTGGTTGAAATCGTGATTTTATTGCCTGTAACAATGTTCACACTTCCATTCTCCATTTCACCAACACGCAGCTTAGGACCTTGCAAGTCGGCCAGCATGGAAGTGTTCAAGCCCAACTCTTTGTTGATCTCGCGAATTGTATCTACCACCTTTTGGTGATCATCATATGATCCGTGTGAGAAATTGAGTCGGGCTACATCGAGACCATTTTGGATCATTTGCATGAGCACCTCTTTGGAGCTGCTGCTAGGACCTATCGTTGCTACTGTTTTTGTCTTGTTCATATTGGCTTTTTACCTGTTTTCGTCAAGCAGGTTGTCTTTAAATTTTAACTTGTCGACTTCTTGCAGCTGAAACGCCAGCACAAAGTCGGTTTTTCGTAATCCCTCTTGCAACTTTTTCATGGTTGATTCAACAGGCTGCTCAATTTTCAGCAGGTAATCGAACTGTGTTAAATCTGGCATGAAAGTGCCTTCAGGTGTTTTGTTGTCGATCAAGGTGAACACGGTTTGATCTACCGGGTGCATCCAACGAAACCGGGCATGATGAGTAGTGGAGCGCTTTCCTTCAACTACGGCATCAGCAATGCGCACGAGGCGCCACCCGAGGGTTTTGTTGAGCGACCAAGCCAGGCGATAGTCTTTTTCATGGCTGCTTACACCGATGATCTCAAAATCGTATTCGTCTTCTATTTCGAGGGTGTGAAAGGCCACTTACTGTCTCATTTACAAGCAGACAATTCCTGTTGTTGCCAAGGGCGAAAATCGGAATAAAAAAGGTTCACGCCGCTTGTTTTATTGGAAACTTATTGGTCAGGCTTGTTGATAGCGTATTGAGGGCATACCATTTTCCATTTGCAGCGTCGCTATGCGGCCTAAGTAAAATGCACGATTGTCGCTTAGGTGGCCCGCCGGAAATCCGAAGGCCACAGGCACTTGCAGACGATTGGCCATGGATTGAATAACTTCCCGCTCATTGGCGCCCCATGGGTTTTCAACCGAAAAACCGAAGGTCTTTGTATTGTCCTTGATTTGGGTGAATCCCCCGCAAATAATCGCTCGCACGTTGGTCAACATGCCCGATCTGTACATTCCCCAAAGCATGCGATCGAGGTGATAGAGCATTTCATCCACATCCTCAATGAACAGCAGCACATCGGGGAGTTTTGTCCACGAATCACTTCCCAACAAGCTATACAAAACCGAGAGATTGCCTCCCATCACATAACCTGAAGCCGTCGATACCATTGCCTTCTCGGTTGATTGAAACACATCCAGTTCGCCAAACAAAGAGCGGCGCAGGTTGTCGAGCGCAAGTTCCGTAGCATCCGGAAACGAAATTGGCATTGTAGAGTGAATGGTGGCAATTCCGCGTGAGTTGAGATGGGCGTGAAGAATCGTTATGTCGCTGTATCCCACTATCCATTTTGGCTCCTGCTCGAATCGCGAAAAATCGAGGCTATCGATTGTATGCACCGAGCCATATCCGCCGCGGGCAATAATGATCGCCTTCACATCCGGGTCGTCCATCAATTCCTGCAAGCCTCGCGTTCTTTCCTCTGCTGTTCCTGCCAGCTGGAAATGCTGCGTATGCACATTGCCGGCAACCTTCACACGCAAACCCCAGGAATGAAACAAATCGATTGCAGGCTGCAATTGCTCGGGTGTTACCCAACGCGCAGTAGCTGCAACACCTATGCAATCGCCTGATTTTAGAAATGGGGGAACCTTGTAATGCATCTCGAAACTATCTTGCGCTCCAAATCTGCATCCGCAAAGCGCGATTGCAGCAAGTGCCGGGCTGTAGTTTTACACGCCCCTCTCAACATACCCTATGAGCGAACCAAAACGATACCTAGTAACCTCTGCCCTGCCCTATGCCAATGGCCCTTTGCACATTGGACATATTGGGGGCGCTTATTTGAATGCCGATATCTATGTGCGCTATTTGCGACTCAAGGGGAAAGACGTAGCATTTATTTGCGGAAGCGATGAACACGGCGCGGCTATTACACTGCGTGCCAAAAAGGAGGGAAAAACACCGCGCGAAATCGTAGACTTCTACCATGAGCTCATGAAGAAGGCGTTTGCTGACTTCGGTATTTCATTCGATGAATACCACCGAACATCTTCGGAAGAGCACAAGGAAATGTCGCAAGCGGTGTTCAAAAAGCTCGAGGCAAAAGGGAGCTTCGAGGTTGAAACGTCTCAACAGTATTACGACGAAGAGGCCAAGCAATTTTTGGCCGACCGCTATATCATAGGTACATGCCCGAATTGCTCGAGCGACAAAGCCTATGGCGACCAGTGCGAAAAATGCGGACGTTCATTGAGTCCGCTCGAACTGATTGATCCTAAATCGACCTTAAGCGGAAGTAAGCCTGTGTTGAAAGAAACATCGCACTGGTATCTGCCCATGGCGCATCATGAAGCATGGATTCGCGACTACATCGGGAGAGGTGAATTCCAAGGCAAACAACATCACGATCCCAAGGAGTGGAAAGCGCATGTGGTGGGACAATGCATGAGTTGGGTAGATGGCGGACTCCAGAGTCGCGCCATGACACGTGATCTGGATTGGGGTGTTCCGGTGCCGGTTGCCGGAGCTGATGGTAAAGTTCTTTATGTATGGCTCGATGCTCCTATCGGCTATATCACCAACACGAAAGTTTGGGCCGACAAAAACGGTAAGAACTGGGAAGACTATTGGAAGAGTGATGAGTCGCGATTGATTCATTTCATCGGTAAAGACAACATCGTTTTTCACTGCATCATCTTCCCTATCATTCTCAAGGAACATGGAGATTTCATTCTTCCTTACAATGTTCCGGCGAATGAATTCATGAATCTCGAAGGCGATAAAATTTCAACCTCCCGCAATTGGGCTGTTTGGTTGCATGAATACCTGGAAGACTTCAAAGGTCGACAGGATGAGATGCGTTATGTGCTTTGCTCCATTATGCCCGAGCAAAAAGACAGTGAATTTACCTGGACCGACTTCCGCGATCGTGTGAACAATGAGTTGGCCGACATCCTGGGCAATTACGTAAACCGCGTGTTTGTGCTCATGCACAAATACTACGGCGGAATCGTTCCGGAGATAACCGGCACACCTACAGAAGCCGAACAAGCCGCAGCCACCGAAGCTCGCCGCGCATACGAAGCAGTAGGAAAAGCCATCGAGCAATTCAAGTTTCGCGAAGCATTGGCCGAGGCCATGAACATCGCGCGAGCCGGCAACAAGTTGCTTACCGAAACCGAGCCTTGGAAGCTGATGAAGACAGACCCGCAAGCGACTGCGCGGATTCTTCATGCTTGCCTGAACATGGTGGCTGATGCAGCAGCAGCGCTGAGTCCTTTCCTGCCTTTTACATCAGATAAAATCACACAGGCCCTTCAGATACAATCGCGCTCATGGGATGATGTGATTGCGCGCGAGCAAATCTCAACAGGACATACCATTGGTCAGCTACCCATTTTGTTTGAGAAGATTACGGATGAAGTAGTAGCAGCGCAGGTTGATAAACTGGCACAGCGTCATGCCGAGAACACTGCTACCGTGGAACCCATCAAAGAGACGGTAGATTTCGAAACCTTCCAAAAGATGGATTTACGAATCGTAAAAGTTCTCGCCGCTGAGGCAGTGCCAAAAACCAAGAAACTCCTCAAGCTTACGATTGATACCGGTGTGGATCAACGCACCGTCGTTTCAGGCATCGCCGAGCATTATACGCCGGAAGATGTTGTAGGCAAGCATGTGCTGTTTCTTGCCAACCTCGCACCCAGAGCCATAA
>Ga0315899_10010242_pt1 | contig 10043 bp, 19 predicted proteins | sample LakEriMetagenome_2_FD_203518 | JGI IMG/M metagenome (GOLD analysis project Ga0315899, IMG submission 203518) | Freshwater fungal communities from buoy surface, Lake Erie, Ohio, United States - Buoy 4 MA112 | ecosystem: Environmental > Aquatic > Freshwater > Lake | place: USA: Lake Erie, Ohio...
ATTTAACCGATACTTATGTAATTACTATTATGGAATATGATAATGACGGTAAGATACTAACTTCAAAGTACGGGAAATGAATATTGAAATTTTTTTTATTTCAAATATATTTATTAATAAAAAAAAACATGAAAAATTTATTTACAATAACTGAATCTGAAAGAGAGAGGATTTTAAATCAACATAGAAAATCAACTCAAAGACAATATTTAGATGTTCTTCTTGAAGATGAACAAGGTGGTAACGCGGGTTTAACAACAACTACTACTACTGTGGTACAACCAGTGGGTAATGCTACGTTACTTGATGTTCAAAACATACTTATAGGTATGGGTTATCAAGTTAGTAAAAATGGTAAGGCTGATGGTAAATTAGGTCCATTAACATTAAATGCTTTAGCAACCGCATTGAAGAACCCTGCGGTTAAACCACAAGGTGATGGTCAACAACCTGGAGGTCAAACAGGTAATGTGAATATTACTGATATAATCAGTAAAATCCCACAAGTTGGTCCAACAATCGTTGATGTTATAACAAAATCAGGCGTGGATTTAACAAAATTAACACCTGAACAAATTTTACCAAAAATTAAAGAAATTGCAGGTAATATGATTGAGGCTAACCCAACAATATTACCTATGATTAAAGGTGAGATTGAGAAGGTACTTAAAACTACGTTACCTGATATAGGAAACGTTCCTACTATAAAAGGACAAGAAGGAGAAACAGTTCCACAAAGTAGTGTTGAAATTGGTCCTGAAGAGGCTTAATAGTTTATAACATAATAAAAACCCCAATCTTTTTAGGTTGGGGTTTTTTTATTATATTTACGGTATGTCAAAGAAGAACAAAATATTAATGGAGAGTATAAACAAATTAGGGTTGATTAAGACCTCTGAATTTGTTAAAATTAGTATTGTTGATTTAGTAACTGAACTTAATTTACCGTATAAAGTATTTAAGGACATTCAATTTGAACAACATTTAACAATGCCAGGTGTTAAAAGTTATACTGAATTTGAAAATGGGTATAGTGTCTCAGTTATTAAAACCCAATATTCGTATGGGGGGAACAGAGGTTTATACGAAATGGCGATAATGAAAGATAATGAAATCGTTTATGATACAGAAATTACTAATGATGTTTTGGGTCATTTAACACCTGAAGATGTGACTGAATTAATGATTAAAATACAAGATTTATGATGAGGAAATTTACATTTGTAAAAGAAGAAACTAACCGATGGTATGTTGTATTACCTGAATGGGAAGGTGATAAAGAAGACCTTGAAATGGTTATGGGTGCTGATACAATGTTAGACATTTTATCACAAGGTGAGGGTATTGTAGATGTATTACTATCTACAGAACCATTTGATAACCACATGTTTAAATTAACATTTATGTTAGAAGAATCAGGTGGTGGATGGTATATCTTTAAAAGTGATTTACACGATATGAATATTTGGTTATGTCACGTAACTAAATTTGTTTTTGGGGAATTACCTAAAACAATATACGGAGCTTAAAATTAATTTATTATATTTGTTGAAATAAACGGTAGAACTATGGAAGAAAGATTTTCAATGAAAGAAGTGATTAAACAGAAATATGGTGAATCTGAAAAATCAACAAAAAATGTTAATGCGACCAAACGTGCTAACAACAAGTCAAATGGTAAATACGTAACTAAAATAGTTGATGGGGTTAAGTATATGGTATTGAAAAATGAATAAAGATGAATATCATTAGTTTATTAAATATGATTGAAAGTGATGAGGATAGGTATCATCAAGATGTTATTTTCATTAAAAATAGATTAATCGTATTATTAAATAATGAAGATTATAAATCGGTCTCGGTGGTACATAGATGGTTAGAAGAATTATTACTTGTACATCACGACATTAAAGTGTAAAATAATAAGATGGAGAATTACATGAAACTTGATTTCTTTAATGAATTCAAGGACTACGCAACTAAACATTTAGGGGTTAGTGGATTACAAATGCACTATTGGGAAAAACTTCAAGATAGTTTATATAACAACTTGACAGTTACTGGTAGTTTAACACCAATGATTTTGGAAGAAAGAGAATTGAGGGTAACACAGATGTCAGTGTTTGACCGATTAATGATGGACCGAATTATATGGTTAGCGGGACCTGTTAATGATAGAATGTCAACAATTGTTCAGGCTCAATTAATGTTCCTTGATAACTTAGGTAAAAAAGATATTACATTACATATTGATAGTCCAGGTGGTTCAGTTAAATCAGGATTATCTATTGTTGATGTTATGAATTATATTTCTTCAGATTGTGTCACGATTAACACAGGTATGGCGGCATCAATGGGTAGTATTCTATTGGGTGCGGGAACTAAAGGTAAACGATATACCTTAAATTTTAGTAGAGTTATGTTACACCAAGTATCTACAGGTGCTCAAGGTAACATCCAAGATATTAGATTATCAATCGCAGAAGGTGAAAAGTACAATGAGATTCTATTCAACTTATTAGGTGAATATACAAATAAAGACCCTAAACAAGTTATGATTGATGCGTCAAGGGATTTGTGGTTAAATTCATCTGAGGCTCTTGAATATGGTATTGTTGATGAAATTATCACTAAAAAATAAAGTATGAAACCTTTAAAAGTTAATATTGAAGATTATGACAAACTAATAAGTTTGGCGTATCAAAAATATTGTGATAACTTTATCGGATATGATGATATACCAAGTATTGGTTGGTTCATTTTGGAGTGTGAGAGAAATGATAATTTCTCAAAAAAGTTTGGGTGTAAAATAGAACGTGTTAAACTAACTGATGAAGAACGTTATAACATATGGTTCACTAATAACTATGAGACAGGTATGGAGAGATTTTTCATACCTGATAACTTACCTAATTTTGATGATGATTATTATGAACCAACACCGACAGAAAAAATTATATTAACAATAAATGATGTAAGTTATGAAAAAGAAAGAAGTTAGTTTGTTGAATAAGCAATTTAAAAGTATTGAATTATTAAATTCTGAAGGTTGTATTTTAAAGGCGTTTAAAACTCAAGAGGGTTATATGATGTTGGACGAACATCGTGAATTAATTGCGGTGTTAAACGATAAAAACATCTTCAATTACACAAGAGGTAAACTTGATTTAATTGATTCTGAAGGTAGAAATTTAAATTACATGGACTATCCTACAAGTATGAAACCTGATTTGAAAAAATTGGATGAATTTATTGGTGTTGATACTTCAGGTTTGTCTTACTAATTAAAAATAATCTTTATGAACTTATACGAACAATATCTAACAGCCAAATCTTTAAAATCAATTGAAGATAGGATTGAGATAATGAATGAAATAATTAGACAACATCCTAAGTTAATGGATTATATTGAAACCAAGATTGACTCCTGTTATGGGACTCACATTGTTTACTTGGTTTATATGAAGGTTAATGGTGTTGATATGTTAAAGATAGGTTACACAAAGAATTCTGTTGATGGTAGATTCGCAGAACATAGATATGCTGGTAGAGATAGTTTGGAGATTGTTGAAAAACTCAGAGAAGATACATTACAAGCAAAAGGTGCAATTGAATTTGAGAAGAAGTTAAAAGAACGATTCAAGGACTTTAAAGTTACAACTGAATTAACACTACCGGGTAAAGGTGAATTCTATGATATAATCTTCTTAGATGAAATGACACGAATTTATGATGAAGAATACCCCAATTATATAAACGTAATTGGTTTGAAATCTCCTAATTAATATGAATTATGGTTTGTTTATTTAAAATTGGATTCGTAATTTTATAAAAAAAAGAAAAATGAATAAACATAGATTAGATTTACTTAGTAAAAACTCTAAGTTAATTAAACAGAATCATTTGGATAATAGCATTGACAATTTAGTTAAGGCTCACGAACATTTAAGGATTTATCTTAAAGGTAAAAATGAAATGGGGTTGTTAACTAATATTTTAAATTCAAAATACGAAATCATTAAACATTTAAAAAAATGAACAAGTTAGAAAATATGATTCATATCGCGTGTTGGATTTTGGTAATTGGGTGCCCAATCATAATTGGGTTAAAAACTTATTATCAAGTTAAGTATGAGAGTTCTCTTGAGAAAATCATGGCAAACCATAAAGGTTATGAATTGAATTATATGAAAGGTACATTAACTTTGTTAATACTTTTTTTAATATCACTAATTTATTTAATTTCATAGTATGAAAATATATAAGATAATAACTTCTTATAAAAGTGATGACACTGGAAAAGTGTTTGATAGTTTACCAAAAGAAATTCAGAACATTATAATGGATTTGGTTGATAAGTATGAATGGTATGATTTCAAATACGATGGTAAGGTATGTCATTGGCGTGACGGTGATTTAGAATGTAGTGTTGGTATTTGTCCTGAAGACTTTATTACTGAATTCAAAAAGTGGGATGATTATTTACACAAAGATTGTGAAGGATATACGTATGTTTATGATATAACTGATGAGGTTCTTTATGGTCAACATGAATATGAAATTTATGGATTTTTTAAGGAACACATCCAAATGTTTTTTGAAGAATATATTGTTAAACATATCACAAAAGACCACATTTTAGATAAGATTAATCTATATGGTATTGAATCGTTAACTGACAATGATAAGAGAATTTTAGATGGGTTACCATTTATAAAATATATTGATATTATAACTGAGTTTGATTAATTTATTTTTTATTAAGTATTTATATTAACTGAGCACTCTATTTATTGTGCATAAAATTTATATATATGTTATTATATATTATTATATTATTTATGAAAATGAATCCTATTAATGAAGAGGTACATAGAATAAAAGAAGTTATGGGTTTAGTCAAAGAATCTGTTGATTTACCAATAACAATAAGTGGTAGTTATCAAGCACCAAAGGGTGATGGTGACGCTTTACATTCATTTGATAGACGAAAATCAGACTTTTTTGGTGGTTATATGTTAACAGGTGGACCTATACCGGCAAAATATTCTTCAAAAGTTAAATTAAACCAAGGTAAAGGTGCCAATCAAGTTATGGCAGAGTTAATTAAAAAAGGAATTAAACCTGATGTAACCGATATTAATATCCAAGTAAATAGTGATTACACTGTTAAGTGGTCAATTACCATAGATAAAAGTAAAGATGGTAAAGCGTATGCTGGTATAGCGTCAAGAGGTTCTGCGGGTGGTGGTGCTGATAGTAGAGCGTTAAATCAATTACCGGCATTGAAATCTGATAATCCTGATTGTTGTAATTGGGATTTAGTTCTTGATTTTAATATTACTAAACCTATTAAAATTAGACAGTATTTTTTAAAGTATACCAAATGTGAAAAAGGTGAGAAAAACAATGATATTGTGATTAATCAAGATGATGTTGAGGATGACGTTAAAACAAATAATGTTAAAAGTGAGAAGTTTAAATCTTGGGAATCAGGTGAATATAAATTACCAAAAGATAAGATGTGGATATACCGATTAAATAAAGATAAAGATTGGGAGGCTAAAATTGAAAAAGATGGTGGTGATTATATCTTACTAAGAACTGCATTATCAAGTGATAACTACAATAAAGCAATTGAAATTTTAAAAGACGCTAAAAAAATATAATAATTATTTTAGTGATGATTGAAAGGTTAACTGTAATGTTAACCTTTTTTTGTTTATTTTTATTTAAATAAAATATACGTGATAGGATGACATTAACGGAAATAAAATTAAAACATTCATTAGGAGAACTTAATGATATATCATTGTTAACCTCAGAAGAGAAAGATAGGTTACTAATTGATTTATTGGATGAAATGTCCAACGATAAAAATTCATCATTATATAGAGAAGGTGTAACCTTAGGTGTGTTAGGTTTAAAACAAAGTGTTACAAAATTAGGGTATGATTCTGATGATGAACCTATTGAAGTGAAACCTAAAAACATTACGTTAAACTCAACTAAAAAATTTGATGGTAGTGGTAACTTTAGTGACTTTACTTGGAAAAGACACAAAAAGTATTTTGATGATGACGTTAAAATGATTGTTTCAGGATTTATTGATGGTAAGTTATTATTCACATTAAGTTTCAAATATTCTGAAACTGACTTTACAGATAATATTGTACGTCAATTGGAGAAACATTTACCAAATGGTGATGAAACATCAAGATATGTTAGAACTGCTCAATTTACTTATAAACAGTATAAAAATGCTGAGTCATTGATTATTGAATACGTATCACCTAACATTGATAATTATAAACATAAATTTGTCAAACAATTCTTTGACGTTATAACATATGGAATTAATAAATAATATTGAACTTGGTGATACTTTAGAAATATTACAACAAATTAATGATAATGTTTTTGATATGGGGGTCACTTCACCACCATATAATAAACAAAAGAATAGAAAAGGTGTGTTGGTTAAGGATATCAATTATTCTGATATCACTGATAATAAAAACGAGAAAGAATATCAGATTGAACAAATTAATATTCTAAATGAGTTATATAGAACTATAAAACCTGGTGGTTCATTTTTTTATAATCATAAAGTTAGATGGGATAAAGGTGAAATGTTTCATCCCATGGATTGGTTAAAGAAAACTAATTGGGTTATCAAACAGGAGATTATTTGGGACAGACAAATTGCCGCAAACATCAGAGGTTGGAGGTTTTGGCAAGTTGAGGAAAGAATTTATTGGTTATACAAACCAATGAAAAAAGGTGATAATGGTGAGGAGTTAAAATCTAAACATGCGTTAGTAACCTCAGTGTGGAGATTAAGACCTGAAATGGATAAAACAACCGTATCAAATCATCCCGCACCTTTTCCTGTTGAAATACCGACAAGATGTATATATTCAATATTAGATGATAAAAAAGATTGTTTAATTGTGGACCCATATATGGGTAGTGGGACGAGTGCGGTAGTTAGTAAACTATTGGGTCATAACTATTTTGGTATTGATATCTCAGAAGAATATATTACAAATGCAAACCATAGACTTAATAACATAACTGATAAAGAGTTGGATGATTTTAACGGTGAAGTGTCAAAACATTTTGTGAAAAAAACTTATAAGGATAGAAAAAAAGAAAAAGAAGAGAAGAATATGTAGATTTTTACTATCTTTGTTAGACACTTTCAAGATATTAATACTATGGACAAACTTAGAGAAATGACCAAATTAGAAGAATCAATATCTAAATTGGTTATGAAGTCAATAGATAAATCAAAATTAAAAGAACCTGATAATCTTGCATTTGCAATGGTTGAGCTCAATGATTCTGAAAGTTATGGTAAAGTTTGTAAAGTTACTATGTTATTTCATCAGTCGTTTAAAAAAGATGATTCTGACTTATTGTATGAACTTAATCGTAAAAATAAAGAAATGATTGATAAGTTATTTGCTGGTTACTTTAAGACGGTTTCATTCCAATCACAATCAACCATTGAAAATTACATTGAATATTATCAATTTAACGATTTAAAAAATAAATCTTACGTATTTTAATATACATATGGAACTAAAAACCGAAGGGATTGATTTATTCTTAAATGAGTTAGAGACCCATTATAAAATATCAAAAGATTTAAAGAATGAAATTATCGGTTTTATTCAAAATTCCGACTGTAAAAAAATAGAGTTTTCTGATTTTAAAATTGGTGCGTTAGGACTTGCATTACACGATGGGGTTTTAATTAATAAAAAAGTATTAACCAATTCATTAGAATTTATTTTGTTTGTGATTTTCCACGAAATATCACACCAATATCAATTTAAAAAATATGGTGATGTAGTTATGTATAATTGTTATTTGGGAGACATTTCAGATATTGATTCTGCGAATTATATGAAATATACGGAAGAAGTTGCCGATAAGTTAGCAAATAAAAAAATAGTTGATTTACAAAAGAAACAATTAATTAATACTCAATTTAAATCGCCTGAGTTATATAAACACATATCATTTCAAAAGATTTTAAATATGGTAACACATTTTAAAAGTGATATGAAAAAAAATAATATTAATTCTTCAGAAAAAGTTAGTCGGTACTTTTATAATAGTGTTAGAGTTTAAATTAAAAGTTCATAATATTTATGAATATGAGTTTAAAAAATCAAATACAACTGATTATATCTGAAGAAACAGATAGTAACCCAAAGATTCAAAAGTTATTACGATTAATTGGTTTTGTTGGGATTATGGGGGCGTCCAAATTAATGGGTGGTTATGATGTACTTAGAAAAGTAATGAAAGGACATAATTTCTTAACTCGTGAAAATATGATTAAAACCATACAAGACTTTATTGAGTATAATGGTACATTTACTTTAAATGAAATTGGTCTTGAAGAAATACCTCTATATGAAGATGACGATACATTGAGACAATTATATTATCTTGATAAAAAAGGGTTTGAAGTCAGTGTTTATCAACTTGATGATAATGGTGATTGGGATGAGGATGAACAAACTACTGAGTATTATGGGTATAATAGAATTGATAAAGATGGAAAATATATATTGGACACGATTCATCTATATGAAATAGTAGATAGTATTATGGAATATTATGAGACATATCTTAAAGTTTACAGTTCAATTAATGAAAGTAACTTGTTGAAAGAAGAGAATGGTAAATTAGATAAAATTAATTCGTTAATTGATAAAGTTGGTATATATCAGGCGATTAAGTTTGTTGGTGGTTATGACAAATTTGAAAGATTATTACCTGATTATTTTAGTGATAGAGAACATAAAATTGATTTAATTAATTCAATCGTTGATAATAATGAACCTGATGGTTATATCTATATGTATGATATAAATGGTATGGATATTAAAATTTGGGAAGAAGCTGGTGAAAATGGTCATACATTAGAAGATTATATGACTCATGTTGGTGATGGAACCGTAGGTGTTTCTGTTTATGAATATGATGAGGAAGGTGAAATGTATGATGAACAGGTTGATGGTTATTATATTAAATTAGGTAAATTACAAGATAAATGGTTAAACAAAGTGTTTGAGTTACTAGTAAGTTATTATATGTAATATTGACATGATTTGTGAATAATATGAAAGGATAATTGATGTTATCCTTTTTTTTGTTTATAATTTTGGTATTAAAAATAAAATTTAGGGTATGAAAAAGATATTGTTAATTATTTGTATGATGTTTTCATCATTAGTTTTTTCACAATCAGAGGATAACGTTGTATTTTATGATTTGTATTGGATTAAAACACTTACGTTTGAAAATAATAGTGTTGAAAAAGTTAGAATTATTGAGACTGAACCAAGTGCAAATTATTTTAAAAGAGAGAATATTACTGATTGGGACACTATAGGGGTGTTATCATATATGGGTAAAGAAGTAATTGACTCATTAAATAAACTTAGAGTTAGTAAAGGACTATCTGTTATAACTAATGATGACCGATATGGTGAAGATGAATACGGTTATGCTGAAGAAAGTATTTTTAATTTTTATACTGTAAAACAAAAACCTTTAATGGTGACTGATTTTGATTATGAATTACGTAATTGTTCTTGTGTTAATGAAATTATGTCTGAAATAACATCCCATAAAGACATTATGAAACGAGTGTTATCTAAACGAAATAAACTGTTAAATGTTTGTATTCTGTTAGATAAAAAGACAAATGTTTTCCACACTTACATTCAAGTTAAAAGGTTTTTTACCATTAGTTATTTTATTGGGTAAGTTATGAAAAAAAAGATTGTAGTATTCACAGGTGCTGGTGTATCAAGGGAAAGTGGGATTTTAACATTCCGTGATTCGGTTGATGGATTGTGGGAGAACCATAAGATTGAAGATGTTTGTACACCAAGTGGGTGGACTAAAGACCGTGAGAAAGTTTTGAATTTTTATAACGATAGACGAAGACAATTACCATCGGTTGAACCTAACTCAGCACATACTGATTTGGTTAAGTTAGAAGACAAATATGACGT
>Ga0315899_10010243_pt1 | contig 10043 bp, 12 predicted proteins | sample LakEriMetagenome_2_FD_203518 | JGI IMG/M metagenome (GOLD analysis project Ga0315899, IMG submission 203518) | Freshwater fungal communities from buoy surface, Lake Erie, Ohio, United States - Buoy 4 MA112 | ecosystem: Environmental > Aquatic > Freshwater > Lake | place: USA: Lake Erie, Ohio...
CTCCTCCGCGCCGCCGGGACGGAGCTCCACTCCGAGCAGCCTGCCCGAGCGCTCCACGATCGAGCGGAGCTCGTCGGGTTCGTAGTAGTCGAGTCGGGCGACCAGCCCGAACCGGTCCCGCAGCGGGCCGGTGATCATGCCGGTCCGCGTCGTCGCCCCAATCAGCGTGAATCGCGGCAGCGTCAGGCGGATCGACGATGCCGTCGGACCTTTGCCGATCACGATGTCGATCTGGAAGTCCTCCATCGCTGGGTACAGGATCTCCTCCACCGCACGGGGAAGTCGGTGGATCTCGTCGATGAACAGCACATCATTCGGCGCGAGGTTGGTGAGGATCGCCGCCAGGTCGCCCGCTCGTTCAAGCGCCGGTCCCGACGTGACGTGCAGGTGGGCTCTCATTTCCCCAGCGACAATTCCCGCCATCGTCGTCTTCCCGAGTCCGGGCGGCCCTGCAAGGAGGAGGTGGTCGGCGGCCTCGCCACGCCGCCGCGCAGCCTCAAGCACGATCGCAAGGTGTCCCTTGAGTTCGCGCTGCCCCACGAACTCCGACAGCGACTTTGGCCGGAGACCGGCGTCCTCGCCCTCGTCCGTCTGGCGCAGGGGGTCGACAAACTCCTCACGCACGGCGTGCCCCTAGCAACGTGAGCGCCGCTCGGAGCGCCGCCTCCGCGCTCGCCACGTCCCCGACTTCGCGGAGCACGTCACGAATCTCGTCCTGCGAGTACCCGAGCCCCGCCAGCGCCTCGCGCACGTCGGCTGACGGTCTACCGCCCACCTGCCGCTCGCCGATCCCTGCATCAATGAGGCGCCCCTTTAGCTCGATGAGCATCCGCTCCGCGGTCTTCCGTCCAATCCCTGACACCGAGGTCAGTGCAGTGACGTCGTCGGATGCGACAATGTCGGCGAGCGCCGACGGCGAGTGACACGCGAGCACCGCGAGGGCCAGCGAAGGGCCGATTCCGTGGGCAGCGAGCAGTACCTCGAATGCGCGCCGCTCCTCGCGCGCCGCGAATCCATACAGCGACTGAGCCCCCTCGCGAATGTGGTGGTGAACGTACAGGAACGCTGGCGACGTCGGTTCGAGCTCCGCGAGAGTTGCGGGCGTCACGTGCACGACCCAGCCGACTCCGGCGACCTCAATCACCACGGTTCCGGCCCCGTCACGCTCGACGACGGTCCCGCGCAACGAGGCGATCATCGCGACGCCCCCACCGACCGGCGCAGGGGCTCTGCCGCAAGGTGGCAGAGCGCAATGGCAGCGGCGTCGGCCGCATCGGCAGGCTGAGGGGGACGTGACAGTCCGAGTCGTCGTTGCACCATGGCCTGCACCTGTGACTTTCCCGCGACACCCGACCCCGTGACGGCCAACTTCACCTGGCTGGGCGTGTACTGCACCACGGGAATGCCACGTGACGCTGCGGCAAGCATGGCCACGGCACTCGCCTGCGCCACGGCAACCGCGGTCCGAACGTTCGACTGAAAGAACACTTGCTCCATGGCGACTGACGTGGGCGCGACCTCATCAAGGAGCGCATCCAGATCGGCTGCAAGCATCCGGAGCCGCTCGGGCACGCCGAGTGCTGGAGGCGTGGTAAGGACCCCGAGCGACGAGGCGGCAACGACTGCGCCAGTTCGCGTTAACGCCGCATAGCCACAACGGGTGAGCCCTGGGTCGATACCGAGAACGGCCGCCGCGACTGCTCGATCGGGGGCGAACATGTGTTTGATCGTATCCGTTCGCTCCAAGCGCGCAGGTGACCTACGACGCCGCGCGGACCGCGGCGAGGAGTTCCGTGGCAGACCGGTAGGTGACGCCGGCGATGGCACGATGCAACCAGCGGACAGTGCCCGAGGCGTCGATCACGAACACACTGCGCCTCACGAAGCCCAGCGGACCGAGCGCGCCGTACGCACCTGCAACCGACTTGTCCGTATCAGCAAGCAACGGGAAGCCGAAGCCGTGTGTGGATGAGAAGTCCTCGTGGCTCGGAATGCCCTGTGGCGACACCGCGAGGACGTCGGCCCCCAGCCCCTCGAACTGGGCAAGCTCGTCGTTGTAGGCGTTCAACTGCCGCGTGCACACTGCCGTGTTGTCCCCAGGATAAAAGACCAGCACCACCACCTTGCCGCGGTGGTCCGACAAACGATGGTTGTGCCCGCCGGTGCCGGGCAGTTCAAAGTCGGGGGCAGCGTCGCCGACGCCAAGGGTCACGGTGCTACCTCCGCCATCAAGTTCTCGGGGATGTCGAAATTGGAAAAGACATCCTGCACGTCATCATTCTCATCCAGCTCGTCCATGATGCGCAGCACCGCGCGGGCGTCGGCGGGGTCGGTGACCGCGACCGTCATTGACGACATCATGGTGCTGACGGCCGACGAGACCTCGACGCCCGCCGCCTCCAGTGCCGCTTTGAGGTCGAAGACGTGGGACGGCCCGCACGACACCTGCCAAGAATCGCCGTCACGGGAAACGTCGTCGGCTCCGTGCTCGATCGCGGCACCGACGACTGCATCCTCTGCCACCGTGCCAGGCACCGTGACGATCCCTCGCCGCCCGAACTGCCACGACACGGCTCCAGGCTCCGCCATCGCCCCGCCGTGCTTGGTGAACAGCGACCTCACGTCGGACGCGGTGCGGTTGCGGTTGTCGGTGAGCGTCTCAATCAGGATGGCGACACCACCCGGGGCGTATGCCTCGTAGGTGATCGCCTCATAGGCCGCACCCGTCTGCACACCCGTTCCGCGCTTGATCGCGCGGTCAATCGCGTCGTTCGTCATCTGGGCGGCCTTCGCCTTCAGCACCACAGTTCGAAGCGCTGAGTTCGCCGACGGGTCCCCGCCCCCCTCGCGTGCCGCCACTTCCAACTGTCGTGCGAGCTTGGCGAACGCCTTTCCGCGCGCCTGGTCAAGCGCACCTTTCTTGCGCTTGATCGTCGCCCATTTCGAATGGCCGGACATCGTCACACCTCCGTGAGGAATCCTAGGAACAGCCGGTGGATCCGGTCATCTCCGGACAACTCTGGATGGAACGTCGCACCGAGGGCTGTGCCCTGCCGGACGAGTACGGGCTCGCCGTCCAACGACGCCATCACCTCGACGGCACCGCCACAACGCACGATCCGTGGAGCACGGATGAAGACCGCCCGCACGGAGCCCTCGCCACCCGGTACCGGCAGATCTACCTCGAAGCTGTCCCTCTGCCGGCCAAAGCCATTCCTGCGCGACGAGACGTCAATCGCCCCGAAGCAAAACTGGTCAGGGCGTCCATCCACGACTTCTGCGGACAAGATGATCAGTCCGGCACACGTGCCGAGAACGGGCAATCCCGCGGACAGACGGGTTTCGAGCGGTCCGCGGAGGCCCGACTGGATCAGCAACTTGCAGATTGTCGTCGACTCGCCACCCGGCAGCACAAGTGCGTCGACGGCGGCAAGGTCCGCGGGTGTGCGAACCTCCCTGACCTCCGCCCCACACCGGATGAGCGCGGCACCGTGTGCCGCAAACGCGCCTTGCAGGGCTAGAACGCCCGTCACCGGCCCCATGGCCGTCGCGCCGCTACCAGCCGCGCTCGGCGAAGCGCTCTGTGACCTGATCCATCCCGATGCCGGTCATCGGTACGCCCAGACCCTTGCTGACCTTTGCGAGGATCTGCGGATCGCGGAAGTGTGTCGTCGCCTCGACGATGGCCTTCGCACGCGGCGCCGGATCCGCGCTCTTGAAGATGCCCGAGCCGACGAAGACCGACTCGGCACCGAGTTGCATGGCGAGCGCCGCATCCGCTGGCGTGGCGATGCCGCCCGCGCAGAACAGCGGCACCTGAAGGCGACCCGTCTCGGCGACCTCCTGCACGAGCGGGAGCGGGGCGGAAAGGCGCTTAGCCCAGTCGAACAACTCTGCGGAATCGGCCTGACCGATACGACGGATGTCGCCAAGGATCGAGCGCAGGTGGCGCACGGCTTCGACCACATTGCCAGTGCCCGCCTCTCCCTTCGAACGGATCATCGCGGCACCTTCGGAGATCCGGCGCAGCGCTTCGCCGAGGTTCGTCGCCCCGCAGACGAACGGCACGGAGAACGCGAGCTTGTCGATGTGATGGGCTTCGTCGGCCGGAGTGAGCACCTCCGACTCATCGATGAAGTCGACGCCGAGCGCCTCAAGGATCTGGGCCTCGACGAAGTGCCCGATGCGCGCCTTAGCCATCACTGGGATAGACACCGCGCCGATGATCCCCTCGATCATCTCAGGGTCACTCATCCGTGCGACGCCGCCATCACGCCGGATGTCGGCCGGGACGCGCTCAAGGGCCATGACGGCGACCGCTCCGGCGTCCTCCGCGATCTTCGCCTGGTCGGGCGTGACGACATCCATGATGACGCCGCCCTTGAGCATCTCGGCGAGACCGCGCTTAACGGTCATCGATCCCGACACATGACCAGAGGAATTGACGTCGTGCATGTCAATCATCGTACTGACGGACCCCCGACCGAGCCCCGTCGAGCAGACGGAACGCAGCTGCGGGCCGCGTGGATCACGGGTACTTGACGTCGTCGGGGTCGGTGCCCTCATCGATCACTGCGACCGCGTCGGGACGGGCGACCATCACGAACGTCTGGCCGGGCGTCAACTTGATCGGCGCGCCCGACGCATCGAGCAGCGAGAAGGGGTCCAAGCGAGTGGGACGGTCCCACGTCCCCTCGTAGACCACACCGTTCGTGAACACATAGGCCTTGCCCCCGCCAACGGTCTTGGCGGCAGGGCTGTAGGCGCGCGAATACACCACCTCAAGAACTACCACGTTCGGCATCGAAACGGGGGTGCCGTCACTGTCCTTGAGTTCCTTCCCGTCCTGCGTCCGAGCGAACTCGCTGAACTCGGACTTCCACTCCCACAGCACCTTGACACCGTCCATCGTGACCTTCGCGCCTGCGATCGGCTTGGCCGATGATGCGTTCGTGTCGCTGCCCGAGCGGTAGGTGAACTGCGCGGGCGGGGGCCCTGCGCCCTCGACGCCGAGCGTCGCTGCGAGCTCCCACAGCTTCGGCGGTGCGGCGAACAGGTTGTGCGGCGCGGAGCGCGAATCGTCGCGGTCGTAGGCGCCCGAATCCTGCGCCTCAGTGAAGCTGAGGTTGATCAGGTCTGAGCGCTTGATGTTCGCCGTCACCTTCTCGTTGCCGCCGCTCCACACGAAAAGCGGGCGATTCAGTGACCCAACCAGGTCAATGTCCTGAAAACGGCCGCTGCGGATCGGTCCGACGAGTTCCGGCGACTGGCTGTGAAACACCGCGGCAAAGCGCGTAAGGCTCTCGACGTTCTCCTCGTAGATGATGTCCGCCTGATTGAACCCAACCTGCGGCCTCGCGCGCGGGTGGTTATCGATTTTCACGACCATCGCGGAACGATCCAAGATGGACGGATCCGTGTTGGGCAGGCCCGTCAACGGGTCGGTCACGACCGTCGGGACGGTCGTACCGGTCTCCAGCGACGTGGACGGCAGCGCGACTGCAATCGATTCATCTGGGGACGCTGAGGTGCCGCCGCATGCCGCCGCGAGCAGCGCAAGCGAGCCCGCTGCCGCGGCGAGAGCGATCTTCCGAATGACGTGTGTGGATGCCATGGTCACATCTCCCTGAGCAGTGCGATCCGCTCACTGAGCGGGGGGTGGGTATTGAAGAGCCTATGCCACGCGCCGAGCCTGCCGCCGTCGTTCACGCCGGACATCGGTTGCTCGATCCACATGTGCGCGGTCGCCATGCTCGCCGAATGGGTCACCGCACCGTCGGCCTGCAGCTTCTCGAGCGCGCCGATCAACCCCGGCGGATACCGAGTCATCCTGACGGCCGACACGTCCGCCAACGTCTCGCGCCGTCGACTGAGGGCGGCCTGCATTGCTCGTGCGATGAGCGGCGACACGATGAGGAGCACGAACCCGACGATCGCGAGCGGGTTCCCCCGGTCGCCGTGATCACCATCGCGGCCGATACGTCCGCCGTTCCACCACATGGTCCGAATTGCAACGTCGGTGATGATGGCGATAGTGCCAACGAGGGTCACGGCAAGCGTGGAGACGAGGATGTCGTAGTTCTTGATGTGCGACAGCTCATGGGCAATGACGCCCTCCAACTCGACGCGATTCATCTGTTCGAGGAGACCGGTCGTGACGGCGATGGCCGCGTTACGCGGGTTGCGTCCCGTTGCGAACGCATTCGGGGCTGGGTCGTGAATCACGTACACGCGTGGCTTTGGCAACCCACTCGCGATGCACAACCCCTCGACCAGATTGTGGAGACGACGGTAAGTCGTCTCGTCGGCGGGACGAGCCCGGCTGACGGCAAGCGCAATCGCATCCGACTTCCAGTACGAGACGAACGCGAACGTACCTGCAACCACCAGTGCGACCAGCGAACCGGCGGTTCCGAAACCCGACAGTGCCCCCACGGAGGCACCGATGAGGACGGTGATGGCAACGAAACCCGCCATGAGCGCACACGTGCGCCGCTTGTTGGATGCGATCGCGTCGTTCATCGGGATACGCGGGTCAGAACGACACCGTCGGCGCCGTCCGCGCGGCGTCCTCGGCCTCGAAGTACTCACGCGTGGCGAATCCGAAGAGTCGGGCGACGACCACGCCGGGGATGGCTTGGATGGCGTTGTTATAGGCGAGCACGGAGTCGCTATAGAACTGCCGCGCGTAGGCGATCCGACTCTCCGTGTTGGACAACTCCTCCTGCAGCGACAGGAAGCCCTGGTTCGCCTTGAGGTCGGGATACGCCTCAGCAAGGGCGAACAACTGCCTCAGGGCACCCGTGAGCTGGTTGTCGGCAGCGGCCTGCTCGTGCGGCGTTGGCCCCGCTGCGAGCGAGGAACTGCGCGCCGCCACCACCGCCTCGAGCGCGGCGCGTTCGTGCGCCGCGTACCCCTTCACCGTCTCGACGAGGTTGGGCACGAGGTCCAGACGACGCTTCAACTGCACGTCGATCTGCGACCAGGCGTTGTCGACCTCGTTGCGCCGACGGACGAGGGAGTTGTAGAGGAAGCCGACGGCGAGGACAAATGCCACGACGACAGCGAGGATGATCCACGTCGCACTCATTGGCGCGAGTGTACGCCTAGCCAGTGGACCGGTTGGTGGCAGGCCCTCTCCGAAGGATGCGGTCCTCGTAGAGTCGCAGCAGGCGGTTCCTGCCAACGACGATCTCCTTCGACTCCTCGGCGTCGAGGAGTCCGCGGTAGATCCCGAGGTACGTCTCCGCAAGGGCGACCATCGAAAACTGCTCGGCTCGCTCCCGCCCGCGCTCGACCAGCCCATCCCTCAGGGACGAATCGCCGAGTACCCGCCTGATCCCCGCAGCGAGCGCAGACGAATCGCCCGGGCGCACGAGGACCGCCTCGACTCCGTCCGCTGCGACCTGGCGGTAGCCGTCGATGTCGCTCGCCACCAGCGGCGCACCCGCCGCCATGGCCTCCAGCAGGACGATCCCGAACGACTCGCCACCAAGTGACGGCGCGCAGAACACCGTGCAACGATTGAGCCGGTCGATCTTGTCGTCCTCAGTGACCCTGCCCAGCCATTCAATGCGGTCGTCACCACGAACAGATTCCCGCAACTGCTCGATTCCCGCGCCGTCAGACGCCACCCACAACCGAACGTCGGCGGGCAGTGACGACATCGCGCCGATGAGTACATCGAGCCCCTTGCGCGGCTCATAGCGACCACAAAAGAAGAGCACGGGGGAGATTTCCCTGATCGCGTCGGCACGCCGGTATCGCGATGTCTCGATCCCGTTGTAGAGAACCGAATACTCGCCGCCGAGGTAGCGGACCGCAAGGTCACGTGCCGCCTCTGATACGGCGACCCGCGCCGAGAGGTGGTCGACGGCCCACCGCGCCGTGCGGTTCCAGACTCGATAGGACGCCGAGTCGCCGGCTGCGTGGAATGTGCCGACCGACGGCGCCAGTTGCAAAAGGAGCGCAGTCGACGTCGGGCCCGGCACGAGTGGCTCGTGGAGATGCACGACATCAAACGCCTCGTCATTGAGGGCGCGAATGGTGCGTAGCGCCGCCGAAGGATCGGGGGCAACGGGCGCGACCGATCCGTTGTCACTCGTCGGAAGGCTGCTGCCGAGCGGCGTCACGAACGGCTCTGGAGGAGGGCCGTCACACGGCGCGAGGACGCGCACCTCGTGACCCTTGCGTCGGAGTTCGCGCGCAAGCCCGAGTGCCTGCGCCTGCACGCCCCCCGGGACGGAGACGCTGTATGGGCTCACCATCGCCACGCGCAGCACGACACCCCACCGTACGCCGTCACAGCGGAAACTGTCGCGCCGCTGGCAGAGGGGGTCAGTATCCGGGGTCGCTCGGCCAGTTGGGCTGGAAGAGATGCCACTGCGACGGCGCACGCCGGATCAGCACCTCCACGTCGGCGACAAGCGACTGTGTCGTTCGCGCCACGTCGTCGCGCAGCGATCCGCGTCGCGCCACGTCGACTGGCGGACGGATCACTGCGTGATGCCCGTCCGCGCGGCGGGTGAAGTACGTGCCGACTGGCAGGAGCCGGGCGCCGGTGCGGAGCGCGAACAGGGCTGGACCCGACGGCACGGTCGTTCGTTCGCCGAAGAACTCCACCTCCACACCGGTGCGGCGTCCGTCCCGCGGGATGTCCCGGTCGCAGAGCAGGCAGACCACCCGGTTCGCCCTCAGCGCTGAACCGACTCGCGTCGCCGCAGACTCGTCAAGCGGAATCACCTCGATGCCGATGGCCGCGCGAAGCTCGGTGAACCACTCGAACAACGGCTCGTTGTCCAGCGCCTCTGCGACCGCGCAGACGCCAAAACCGCGCCCCGCCAGCCAACGTCCCGCCCACTCCCAGCCGCCGAGGTGTGGCAGCGCGAGTATCGTCCCGCGACCCGCTTCCTGCGACTCCTCGATATGGCGGAACCCCTCGACGGTGAATCCACGCTCAATCGCACTCTGCGAGCGCGACCCGATACGCAGGGTCTCGATGTAGTAGCGCGCGTAGCTCTGGAACGACTCAGCCACGGCCCTGCGTAGTGCGAGCCCTCGCAGCCCGGGGACGACTCGGCGTAGGTGGCGTTCGACCATCGCCCGCCGCTCGCGCTGGGCCACGCTCAGTGGAGCGCCGACGACTGCAGGTACGCCCGCAGCGAGGAGCGAAGGGACGAGGGATGCCACGACGGATGCGACCCTGAACGACGCAGCGGCCGTGGCGTCGCGGACCTCGTTACGCCCGGTCACTCCTCGTAGAGACGACGCCGGCGGCGCGTCCTGCGGCGGTCCGCCCGGCGCTCGCCGCGACGCGACTCGCGTCGGGTACGCCGCAATGCCTGCCGCTCCGCGACAAGCGGACCGACGGCGGCCTGCCGCCACACCTTCACAAAGCGCTGTACGGCGGTGTACGTCGTGAGGATCAGCATCAGCCACAGCACCCAGATGAGCACCGGTGCGAAGACGAGGCCGATGCACAACGCGACGATCCGTTCCGCGCGCTCCATCAGCCCACCACGTGCGTTGAGCCCGAGCGACTCAGCCTTTGCGCGCTCGTACGACACCAGCATCGACACCGCCATCACGGCAAACGGCAGCACCGTGAGCCTCGGATCGTGCACGGTCGCGACGTGCCATGCGACGCCGCCGAGTACGACCGCGTCGCTCACGCGATCAACCACCGAATCAAAGAACGCTCCGCGCTGGCTCGCCTGACCGGACGCCTTCGCGAGCGCGCCGTCGAGCAGGTCAGGCAGCGCGGACAAGACCACGAGCACGAACCCGAGGAGCAGTCGCCCCGACCCAATGGCGACCGCAGCCGCAACGGCGACGAGGACCCCGAGGAGCGTCAGATGATCTGCGGCAATACGAGTCCGTCCGAGGATCTCGCCGACGGGGCGGATCGCCCGTTCGATGCTGGTACGGAACCGTCCGTCGAACACTGTGGCGAGCCTACCCCTGGGTTCTCGGGTCCTCGGGATTCGCCTCCACCAGCGACTCGACCACCCTTCCGTCGATGGCGTCAATCAAGACGAGCGCGC
>Ga0315899_10010245_pt1 | contig 10041 bp, 13 predicted proteins | sample LakEriMetagenome_2_FD_203518 | JGI IMG/M metagenome (GOLD analysis project Ga0315899, IMG submission 203518) | Freshwater fungal communities from buoy surface, Lake Erie, Ohio, United States - Buoy 4 MA112 | ecosystem: Environmental > Aquatic > Freshwater > Lake | place: USA: Lake Erie, Ohio...
TGCTAATGTGTTGCTAATGTGTTGCTAATGTGTTGCTAATGTGTTGCTAATGTGTTGCTAATGTGTTGCTAATGTGTTGCTAATGTGTTGCTAATGACAACCTTGACGTAGCGCGGCTCTCGGTCCAGGGCCTGGGTGCAGGCCTCCACTGCCTCTGTCACCTGTGGCAACACATTAGCAACACATTAGCAACACATTAGCAACACATTAGCAACACATTAGCAACACATTAGCAACACATTAGCAACACATTAGCAACACACACAAACACACGCAGCGAGGCACTCGGCCCAGGGCCTCGGTGCAGGCCTCCACTGCCTCTGTTTCCTGGCGCATGTGTGTTTGTGTGTGCTGGTAATATGTTGCTAATGTGTTGCTAATGTGTTGCTAATGCCTTGGTGCACAAGGCTCCGCCTCAACTGCCTGTGTCACCTGCCCGAGCTCCAGGCGCACGTGCGCCGCGTTGGCCCACGCCACGTAGTTGCCGGGGTCCTTGGCCACAGCCTCACAGTACTTGTCGAGCGCTCCCTGCAGGTCGCCCGTCCTGAGCAGCGCATTGCCGAGCACCTTGAGGGCCTCGGCGTCTTCGACCTTTTTGCGCGCTGCGTCCTCCTTCTCTTGGATCGCGCGTCGCTCTGCCAGCATGCGCTCGCGGTGCTCGCCCTTGCAGAAATTTTCAAAGGTCAGCGCCCTGGTCCATTCACTATCTCGAGCTACTATGCAAAGGACTTTTCAGAATTTGTGCCTCATACTCTTGCCGCGTCTGCTCGTCAAAGTCTTCCTCCCACTTGTCCATGTTTTTCTCCAGCTTGTCCCACTGCCCGTACTGCTGGTAGTTCTTGGGCCGAATGCGCCCTGGCAGAAATTCTCAAAAGTCAGTGCCCAGTGTATTTACTGCTTGAGTCACTGCAGAGAGTACGTTGAAGAATTTGTGCCTCCATCGCCCGTGTCCCCCGCCTTCTCCTTCTCGCGCTCGAGGTCCTTGGGCCCGGGCATGCCCGAGGGCACCATTTCCGCGAAGCCCTTTTTGCGCACGGGCGGCGCCGCCCTCGCGCTCTTGTAGGTCGGGTTCAGGTCGCCCTGCCAGGGCCCGCGCGCACGCGCGTCAACGCGCAGGCGGGGGCGCCGGGCGCGATGGTTGACGCAATCAGAACGCCCTATAGACTCTCTGTCTCTCCGCCTCGCCCTCCTTCCCTCTTTTGCTCGCACTCGCGCGCTCGCTCGCTCTCTCTGTCCCTCTGTCGCCATTCCGTTCAGCAAGGTCGCGCAGCACCTTGAGGAGCTTCTTGTCCTTTGTCTTGATGCCGTCCTCCCACGAGCCGAGGTCGGCGATGAAGTCCTGGATGTCGGACGCATTCCGCTTCACGTTGGCCTGCAGCTCCATTGGGTCAAACTTCTTGGCCATGCTCGCCTCACTGGCGTCGCCCACTCCACACCTTCAACACGACTTCCTGCTAGATCGGTTTGTTCTAGAACAAAAAAACATTGCCAAAAGCCGCCTCAATGGGCAAGTCCAGTGGCCCGTTGCTGCCCGGGGCTCCGGGCAGCGACGGGCGCGCACGCTGGCTCGCCGGGTATGGCGTGCGGCCACGCGTGGCACTGGCGGCGCTGGTGGGCGCTGCCGGATGCCTCGTGCTGGTGGCTGCCGTGTGGACGGGCTTCAGGGGCGGCAGAAGCGACGCACAAGAGCTGGTGTCCGTGAACACGCGCGGCGACGCGGAACCGAACCCGAGATTCAAGAGCATGGCGGACGTGAACTCGGTGGTGAATGCCGCCAACCAGTGGATGCGGCGGCGGGAGGCAGCGCTGCAGGCGTCCGGCAGCGGGGCGCCCAAGACAGCTCTCCGCGCAAAGACCTTGAAGTTGAGCGAGGGCGATATGGACGAGTTCCTGGTGAGCGACTTCTTCGAGTTCCTCTCCCGCAACTGCTGTCGTTCGCTCTACTTCCCGAAGGAGGCGCAGCAGGCACTCCCGCAGGGGCTGCCCGGCGGCGTCAACGGCGAGTACGCCCAGCGTCTACGCGATTTTGTGGGCATGCGCAACGAGCTCGTCTTCGTAGGCGCCGACGCCAACACAGCGTCCTTTGTCAACAAGTACTTTGGCCTGCACCTGGAACCCACGCCCGTGACTTCAGGGTACCAAATGCGCAAAAGCTACGAGATCGCGGGAGACCCCTCCTCCCCGCTCGCGTACCCGGAGGTGTTGGAGGAGGAGCTCCCGCTCAAGCTGCAGCCGGGGCAAGGCATGACGGCGTTTGACACGGCGACTCTGCCGGCGGCGACGGCGGTAGTGTATAACAACTTTCCGCGGAGCCCGACCGGTTCGCCCTTGTTCATCATGAAGTTTTGCCAGATCGAAAATCCGTACGTGCAGGACGGGACGCGCATCACAGTGTCGCCGCCAGACTGTGCGGCTGCTGCAAAGGACCTGGGCTCAGAGTGCTCCTGCGGCAAGATTGCCTTTGTGGGCTGGAACTGGGAGAAAGCAGCCGAAAACATCGGGGAAATGTCGTCCATCAATGCCCAGGCCCTCGCCGAGTACATGGGCGCGGGAGGCAGACTGAGCAGTGAAATGAAGGCGAACCCGTCCTCGTCCTCCAGCGCCTCTCTTGCCACGACCAAGACGCCCACCGCCGCTTCTCACTATGCCTCCAGCATCGGTTCGGTTCGTGGGCCGGGTAAGGGCGACACGGAGATAAAGGGTGACACGAAGATGGGCAACGGCGCGGTGGCTGATTCCGAAGAGTCAGATGCTATGAATACGTTGCGGGAGGCCATGGCGGACGCGCGTCAGAAGACGCCCGGGCACCGCGAGGCTGTTGCAAGGCGCGACATGCAGATGCAGAGCGACTCGCAGATCAAGGGCGGAAAGCAGATGAAGGCCACTAAGAGGGAGAGAGAGAGAGAGAGAGAGAGAGAGAGAGATGGGGCGCGGGCTCCAGCGACAGGGGCGGGGGTGTTGCCTCTGGACAAGAGGGAGGAGTACAAGCCGCTCTCGCGCACGGACCGCTACGCCATGAACATTGCGGGCAAGACATACCGCCTTGCATTTGCTGGGCGCAGGGACTCGGATAAGGTGCCTGCGACGGTTGTGGACCGTGAGCCCCAGGGACCTCCGACCTGGGGCATCGACTCAGAAAATCGCGATGTGATTCCGGAGTGGGAGAAGCAGGACGCCAAGTACTCGTTCTGGGGCCGCGAGGGAGGGTGGCGCAATATCTGCGGGCCGCGGCAGCACCCAATATGGGACCCGGAGCAGAAGAAGTTCTACTACGAAAAGGTGGGGCAGGCCACGAACTATATCAAGCACTGGTGTACTTGCATGCCGAGCGGCAAAATTGAGATACAAACCAAGCAAGGCGCCGACACCTTGGGCTGTGAGGATATGTATCCCGCGGGCAGCAACATAAAGTCGGTGAGCGTCGCGCCATACTCTGGCGACGAGCGACGCACGGGCCGTTGGAATGACGTGTACATGACAACCGCCCCCGGGTACAAGTACCAGGCACAAATTCTCAAAAGTAATCTCTGTTGAGTGACTTGACATAATCAATACGCCAGGGCTGTTGACTTTTTTTTTTTGGCATTTCTGTCAGCGCGTCCTGGATCGCCACGATGACCTCCGCTGGGATGAGCGTTACCCCACATTCGTGGGCGGCAGTGGTGGCAATGGAGACCGCGGCATTTGGATGGACGAAAATGACGCGGGTCCTCCGCCCATCATAGACGACTACGACAGGGACAAAATGTGGACGCCGATGCGCCAGGAGCTCATGGACCCTGCCAAGCAGGGCGACTTGCCCCTCAACGCCCGCGAGAAGGTGGCAAATGACCCGGCCAAGGAGGTGCTACCCTTCGACACACACAGCGAATCGAAATTCCGCGCGCACAAAAGGGGATACATCAAGGCCAAGTCTGTCGCTCCGCGGCAAAACTTCTCAAAAGTTCCGTCTATATAGGCCTCACGTATTCAGTGCACCAAAACAAAGTTCCGTCTATATAGGCCTCATGTATTCAGTATACCAGGGCGCTGACATTTGAGAATTTTTTCCCCAGGGCAACACTGGCTTCAGGCAGCGCCGCCTCCGCTACCATGTCACATACCACGGCATCCTCCGGCCCCGGCCCTCGCTCCAGTTCGCGCGAAGCCTTCGCACAGGTAGCAGACCAAAGGTCGCAGGGTGCAGGTCGCAGCAGTGCCATGAGCGAGAAGGCCATGAGCGAGAACGCCATGTGGAAAGATGACGTGGACGCGCTTCAGGATGTGAACAAGGATGAGGTGGCCAAGAGTGAGGGTGCGGCGGACAGTAGCGACGCGGCTGCGGCGGGCGAGGGTAAGGAGGCGGCAGACGCGCGCAAGACGGGGCAGCACCAAAAGGTGATCGTGGACGCGTGGGGGCGCCCTCTAATATATTTACTAATATCAATATATGTATATAATTATATTATATAACCAAATAATAGGTGATTGTGGACGCGTGGGGGCGGCCTCTAAATCACTGGCCCACATCCCAAGACTACCCTAGCGGCTCTGGAGACTACGACAGCAACGTCCCGTCGGCTCCTGCTGGTGAAAAGAATTCGCGCAGACCTTCTCATGCCGAATCTGCGGCTGGCGCAGAAGGCGTCGAGGGTGAGAGTGCGGTGGGCGTGGGCGAAAAGGAGGCGGACGCGCGCGGTAAGGAGGTCTCGCGGCAAAAAAAGGTGATCACGGACGCGTGGGGGCGGCCTCTAAATCACTGGCCCACTTCCAAAGACTATCCTCACGGCTCAGGCGACTACGACAGTTCTGTGCCCCAGCCGCCCCCTGGTGAGAAAAATGCGCGCACGCCGCGCTATGGCGAATCTGAGGCTGGTGCAGGAGGCGTGGAGGATGCGCGGAGAGAGATCGACAGTGAAAGTGCGGCGAGGGCGGCGGAGCTGAAGGCGGCCGCCGATGCCGCCGGGGCGCTGGCGCTGGCGGCGAAAGAAAAGGTGGGCGTTGCGCTGCTTTCCAAACTCGAGAAGATGGCAGCCGACGCCGAGGCCGCTATCCACAATGACAAGCAGCTATGGCGCTTCAAGCCTGTTAAGATGGATCAACCTACTCAAAGGATGTGGGAGAAACTTCCGTGGAGGCAGGAGACGATCGACTTTCACAAAACGGCCGGTGCACCCCGCCACGAACAAGTACAAGAAGAGCCAGATACGGAGCCCCTCTTCTACGCGAATGGGGGTCACGACGTGCGTGGCGCTCACGCCGGTACAGCCTTCATGGGAAAGGACGTCGCAGCGGCGGAGCGCCATACGTCCTTCACGGGCTGGGGTCTACCGCGTGATAAAGATGGCCGCGCAACTGAGATTGGGTCTGGCGGGGGGTTCCACGGGAAAGGCCACTTTCCACTAGTTGATTCGCACACCCTCCCCATGGGTGGCGCTGAGGGCGACAAACGCCCTTGGAAGGCGTCGGTGGACGATGCAGAGCCGCCGTCGCCGCGCATCTGGAGTTGGACAGGCCTTGTTGACACACATGTGCGTCGAAAAGCCTCCAATGCATATCCCGCAGAGGGGGAGGAGCCGGAGTCAGAGGCTTCGTGGCGAGAGCAGGATCCCAGCGCGAATGGTTATACCTGGGGGCTCGGGCGTGGCTTGGGGGGGCATGACGAGGATCAGGATTCAGCAGTTCCACCCAGCATCGGCGGAGGAGACCCAGAGGAGCTCGATTCTTCTGGGTCCACTGACATCTCTCAGGAGATGTCAGCGTGAGGCCCTGGGTGTACAGTAGCGTGAGGACCAGAGAGGGTGTGCGCCAGAGAACCATCGGGCGGGCAGCCGTTATGGGACAGTTCCTAATACAACGCTCTCCGAGGCTCCCTCTCTCTCGCCTTCAAGACTTGCTGCCTAAACCCTAAACCGCGGCCTGCACTGACCCAGGCGAGCTCATCGCTATAGGTCTCTTTTGCGTCACCGGCGTGCACAACAACCAGGCTGCTGCGATATGACTCATAATGACTGAGCTCCGATCCACGTCGCCCACGTACCCGAAATCAAACGAATGCGGATCCGGACGGCGCAGAAGGGGAGGTAGAGAGGACTAGTGAGAGAGGAGGAGGGACTGGGGAAAGAGGTCAAGCAAGTTGGGTAGGACGAGGGGCAGCTTCATATCATTTTAAATCCTTTATGGATTCCATCTGTATTTCTGATTAAACATTCACGATAGATGATTTCGTGGAACATATCCAAAGCGCGCCTAGTTATTTCGGCGCCTGGTTTCATCACGAGGTATCAGGATTTAGGGCAGGGTCAAGGGTCTGCATTGTCCATCACGGGGGTGCGAGCCCAACACAACAAGCCCAGAGGCGTTGCAACCGCTTTGACGACAGGTACCTCTTCCTCTCTTCCTCTCTCCCTCCCTCCCTCCTCCCTCTCCATCTCCATCTCTCTCACTCTCTCTCTCTCTTGCATCATCGGGCCTTTGAGGAGGAGGATGCAGCCTCGCGAGCAAACTTGGCGTTGAGCCTTGCAAGGGAGTTCGTGATCGCATTGAGGCTCTCATGCTCCTGAGGGCTCAGATAGGTAAGCTGCACCGGATGCCGCGCCTGCGCACTCCAGAGTGAGAGCTCATCGGCATCAAAGCTGGTGGCTTCCGCTCTCATGTCCTTTCGCTGCAGGGCCAGCTGCTGGGGAGAGATTCTGCCCTCGGCCAACATGTATCGTCTTCGCTCCTCCATCCACCTCCGCTCTGCCATCCTCCGCTCCTGCATCAAGGCCTCCCCATTCTCCCGCATCCGCAGCTCTGGCAGACCTTTCACGGCCTGCGAACCCTGCGAGTCTTCCGGGGCAACGGCTGTGTATGCAGCCGTTGGCAAGTTCGTGCGGACCTCGTGTGCCACAGCCTCAACTTGCGCAATGGCGGCGTGGAGCTGTCTCATGTTGCCCTGGACGTCGGCCAACCTGTCCTCCTCCTGCTTGGCCTGGCGCAGCGTATTGGCCAGGGTGTTCGCCACGGCCTCCCGAGTCTGCGCCTGGCCAAAACAAAAGTCTTTGAAGTCAGCTCTTTAGAGGCTTGATATAGTAAGTATACTAGGGCGCTGACTGTTGAGAACTTGAGCCACAGCATCGGCGGGCAAAAAAAAATTAAAAACAAAAAAAGGGACCGGACTTTTGAGAATTTGTGCCACGGCATCGGCGGGCAACTCTTCCTGCGGTTGGCCTTCGTCACGTACCCATTGGGTAGCCAGTTTGCTCTCCCGTGCCACTGCCCTGGCAATTCCTGCCTCGGCTGCGACGGCAGGACTGAGCTTCGCGTGGACCTCAGGGCGGCGCTCCTGTAGCTTCATTTGCCGTGAGTTCGTAGGTGAGTTCGTGCGCGCCTGTGGTGGGTCAGTTTTACTTGAGTCCAGGCCCTTCTCCATGGGCGGTCTATCCTCTTTAGCCTTGCCCCTGGGTCGCTCATCTTTAGCCTTGCCCCTGGGCCCTCGACCACTAGACCGCTGACCGTAGGCCATAGGTGCTGCTGCCTCAGAAACAGCTGCCATCATCATGAGCATAGCGTCAGCAAACGCAACCCTAAACCCTGAACCCTAAACCCTAAACCGACACATGACAGCTTACTGAGAGGTCCGTTTCAGCGTCAGTTTCTGCTACTTTGGCAAACAAACAGTTGGCGATGTATCACACACACACACACACACACACAGACACACACATGATGGGGCCAAAAATTAGCATGTGAACACACACACATACACACACACACACACACACACACACACACAGGGGCCAACAGTTGGCGGTCCCGGGTGAAAGTTGCAGTGATATTTCATCACATACAAAACCACGAACTTACCGCCAGGTCTGGAAGCAGCGGCAGACGACGCAGTCGCGGCCTCACTAGCTGCTGTCGCTTTTGCCCCTTTTGACGGAGGGTCGGGCACCCACACGCGCACGACGCCGCCTCTGCTTACAAGTCCCATCTTGAGAAGGAAGTCGCCCTTGTCCTTCTCGTGTTTTGGTGCCGGCGCGTGCGCTTTGTGCACTGCGCTCCCCGGCTTCACGACCAGCCCGCTGATTGAGGGCTTTGCACCCTGCGCCCGCGGAACACAATAGACGTCAATACACTTCTGCTGCCGACGGCTGCCTTTCGAGGGCGCCCGCAAGGCTGAGGGCAAAAACAGCGTTTGTCACTTTTCTCTCTCTCTCTCTTTCACCTTTGGCGTGTGTTTGTGCGCGGAGAAGACCGAGTCGAACTCGCGCACAACCGTGTCCCCAAGTCCACGCCACGCCCCCTTCTTCATGTCCTGCTCCGCCAGCACTTGCTTCGGCAGCATGTGCTTGGGAAGCATAAGTCTCCGCGCTGGCGTTCACACGGGAGGGAGGAGAGAGAAGAGTCAGGCCCTGTCCTGTCTCCTCTCTCAGGCTGAGAGAGGAGAGGAAGAGGAGAGGGAGACCACAGGGAGAGGATTTCAAGGCACCTTGGGCGTGCTGCAGCACATCCCTGACTTCCGCCGAGATCTGCTCCTGCAGATCTCGGCGGAGATGGCTGGCGCTCGCAGTGGCGACGAGGTGACCGTAGCCGGCAGAATACACGACGACGGGGTGATAATAGCTAAGAGAAGACGTAACCGCGAGCAGCACGACAGCGCACACCGCCGCCGCGCCCAGCGCCAGCCTCCTTCTTGCCCACCCCCTCGCTCCCGGCATGGCGCCTTCACTTCCCTCCGTCATGACGGAAATAACAGGCGTTTTTTTTTCCCCCGAACAAAGTTGAGTATAGTTTTCGAGGGAAAAAATGTATTTGGTACAAAATTTGGACCAGAAAAGCAACCGATTTGTACCATTTAATGGTTCAAATCGAGGATTTGTACCATTAAATGGTTCAAAAAGTGCGGGACACCCCCGATTTTTGTTTTTGAGTTTGTTTGTGTAGACACTAGGGGACAGGGGGGACGACACGCGGTCGGGCGAGTACACCAAGGGCAAGTTCCCCTGCGATGGGCAAGGCCGCGGGGGGCGGCGACGCGGTCGGCGAGTACACCAAGGGCAAGTTCCTGAGCAAGGGTGCGTTTGGCCAGGCGTTCCTGGCAAAGTGCAACCGCACGGGCAAGGACTTCGTAATTAAAATGGTCGATATCTCGCGCTGCGACCAGAAGGAGCGGGAATCAGCGCGCAAGGAGTGCTCCATCCTGGGCTCGCTCAAGCACCCAAACATCATCGAGTACCGCGAGAGCTTCGAGGACAAGGGCCAGCTTTGCATTGTCATGGCGTTTGCGGAGGGCGGCGACCTGACAGGCGTGCTCAAGTCCCGCCGCGGCAAGCTCCTTGACGAGGACCAAATCGCCGACTGGTTTGTGCAAATCTGTCTCGCGCTCAAGCACGTGCACGACCGCAAGATCCTGCACCGCGACCTCAAGTCGCAGAACATCTTTCTGACCGCCCGCCAAAAGGTCTCCTGCCCGCCCGCACACACGCAACTTCACACAGCTTACTCCGAGACCCTTGAACCCCGAACCCCTAAACCCTGCACCCTAAACCCTAAACCCTAAGCAGGTGATCAAACTGGGCGATTTTGGCATCGCACGAGTCCTCAAAAACACGAATGAACACGCGCGCACAGGTTTAGGGTTTAGGGTTTAGGTTTACTAAATTGTTATAGAAAACAAATAATTGTCTCTGAATGAGCACGCGCGCACAGCAATCGGCACCCCGTATTACCTGTCGCCCGAAATCTGCGAGGGGAAGGCGTACAATAACAAGAGCGACATCTGGAGCCTCGGGATCGTCCTCTATGAACTGTGTACTCTCAAGTGCCCCTTTGACGCTTCAAACCTGCAGGGGCTGGTGCTCGAAATAGAACATGATATAAGACATAACAATACAACGCATAACATGATGTAATATCATGTAGTTTAGTATAATGTCATTTATATGCCGCGAGTTTTGTGCACACTTAAGGGCCCCTTGGATGCGGCCATGCCGCAAGGCCTGGTGTTCAAGATACTGTGTGTGTGTGTGTGTGTGTGTGTGTGTGTGAGAGAGAGAGAGAGAGAGAGAGAGAAGGAGA
>Ga0315899_10010247_pt1 | contig 10040 bp, 8 predicted proteins | sample LakEriMetagenome_2_FD_203518 | JGI IMG/M metagenome (GOLD analysis project Ga0315899, IMG submission 203518) | Freshwater fungal communities from buoy surface, Lake Erie, Ohio, United States - Buoy 4 MA112 | ecosystem: Environmental > Aquatic > Freshwater > Lake | place: USA: Lake Erie, Ohio...
CGCTGCATGTTCAAACGGAACGGGATTCAGTGGTGCATAGATGCTCCAATCGACGGCTAATTGTTCTAGCTCATTCCACTTTTCTAATTCGCGCGCTACCTTGCATTGGGTCTCCAAACCTCTTAAATACGATTCCCTTCGCAGCCAATAGGTTGAAGCGATCACAGCAACAACAATTAGCCCAGCCAAAATCCACAAAAGAAGCGGTTTCGTTTTTTGATTGGCATCTGTTCCCGGTTTGGCAATTCCAGGTCTTTGCTCTGCAGAGGAGGCATCTAAAGTATTCCGGCGCAATTTTGGCATTGCAAAAAACCGTCTTGAGTGAGATTAGGAGAGTTTCCTCGAAGACAACGGTCGAGTCTGAATAAGTTACCCTCAACGGTAGAATATCTCAATCACCCTTTGCGGAGGTGTGCATTTGTTGAAGTGTTATGTTTGCAGATCTGCATCGCTCGCGGTCCCAAAAACATTCTCGCAGAGTCTGCTCCTCGGCCATGACTCATCGTGTGCGATTAACGCTAATCGCCAGCGGGATTCAGCATTTTGGCTCGTCCCATGTTGGCGCTTCATCCTATCGTTTCGCCTAGCGAGCATGGCAAAATTGGTCAAAGTGGCTACCCATGCGAACGCAAAAATCGTTAGTGGTCGAGTGAATGGGAGCCCTACTAACGCAATTACGACGATTACCGAGAAACAATAGGCTATCAAGAATCGATTTCGCCCAATCCAGCATACCGTAGACGTTACTCCGACTACTGACCATGGTAACGCCAGGAGCAACAAGCAGTACAAATCAAGTGATCCCGATTGCCAAAGATTAGAATCAAAACAACGACAGGTATGGTGACGATCGTTGAGACAGTTTTATAAGAGATTCTTGAGTAGGGTTGTAAAACGGCAAAGGCCATGGCAAAGTAGAGAGTTGGACCAAGGATGGGCCAGCCCGTGCGAAACTGAAGATTGAGCCATAGATTGATCCGGCTACAGCCTGCAGAGATCATGACGATCCCTGTTAACATGTGCCATAGAGCAATGGCTGAATCGGATAGTGGGTAGGAATATAATCGTCGCACGGGGCCTTGGGTTCCGACGACTCCTAGGAACAGTGCCCAAAAAGAGAAAGGCATCAGAAAGGTATGGGGTCTGATAAACTCCGGGGATTGAACAGGTAATCCCACCGAAGTTAAAAGCTAAAAGAATAGAAACAAAGGCAAGACGCCACCCAAAAAACCTAGCAACAGCAAGCGCCAATTCTTTGACATTTCCCACATAAATGCCCGTATTTGAGTTAATGCGATCATCATGAGGCTTGCTCTCCGACGCTTGGGGGCTGTTGAGGTTCTAGTTTCGCGACTTAGCGTTGATGACAAAGATTTCCTTTAACGAGAGGATGCTCTTTTCGACAATCTGGGCCCCCTCGTTTCGTGCGAAGCTGTATTGCTCTTGATCATCAGATACGCGACAAGTGCAGATCCATTCCGCGCCTGTCAACTCCGAATCGATGAGGCCTGGTATCTCGGGTGGTCGCTTTGGGGTGGAATCGTATCGTAACGTGAATCGTTGAAACGAAGATTTTAGCTGGTCCGTCCAGTCCTCTAGTGCAATTCTGCCGTTGGATAGCATGGCGACTCGATCGGCAACACGATCGATTTCATAGAGTAAATGGGAGGAAAACAAAACCGTGCGTCCTTCATCGGCGACGGTTCTTATAATCGCATTCAGAACATCGCGTCTAACGACGGGATCCAAACCAGAGGACGGCTCATCGAGCACAAGAAGCTCAGGACGATGTGCTACCGCGATCAGAAGCCCAACTCTAGCACGTTGGCCGCGTGATTGTGTTCTTACCTTAGCCTTAAGATCGAGTTCGAACATCAAGGCTAGCTCGCCCGCTAAGTCACAATCCCAAGTAGGATAGGACGCTTGAGTGTACCGAAGTAGTTCTTGAATCGACATCCAGTTTGGAAGATCTCGTTCTTCGCAGAGAAAGCCGATTTTCCCAAGTACCGCAACCGGTTCCTGGGGGGGGCTAATCCAAAAACCCTTACGCTACCGTTTTGCGGGGCTAACATTCCGGTCACGTGCTTTAAGAGAGTCGTTTTGCCCGCACCATTGCCGCCAATCAGGCCGTAGACGCAACCCTTAGGGATAGTCAGCGACACTTGATCGAGAGCCGTTTTATCCCCAAATTTACGGCAGAGATTTTCGATCACAACGACGTTATCTGTCGGGGATGGTGAGTTAGCACTCGACTGAGGGATAGTTTTAATCATGGCTCTGTTCCTGTAGTTTTGTTTCATTGAGCACTTCGTGTCTTTGATGAATGAGTTTTAGAAGCTCTTCCAAGGACACGTCCATTTGGTCGGCTTCGGCAACAAGCTGATCAATGCGGCCGCTAAGAATTTTGTTACGCTCGCGTTTTGCCAACCGAGATCCTTCGGCGGAGATGTACGTTCCTGCTGTGCGACGTTTCTCCACAACGCCAGCCAATTCGAGCTCCCGATAAGCTCGGGCAATGGTGTTCGGATTGACAATCAGCTTCTCTGCCAGCACTCGAATCGGCGGTTACTCATCGCCCGGATTCAATCTGCCCGCCGAAACCAGATATTTGATTTGGTTGACTATTTGCAAATAGATCGGTACGCCCTCATGCGTGTTGATTTAGATTTGCATGCCTCCCTCCTCGGTTTTGCGATCTGTTGTATTAATGCAATAATGCAAGAAGTAAAGCCGGAGGCAACAGTGTTTCAAAATTTTTTTCGATGATCTGTCAAGGGAAGTCTGGCAGCAAGGAACGAAGCGACAATTCTTGGTATGCTTCGAATTCAGTCACGAGGCGCAAATCCGATGCGTTCTTCGACTGGTTCGCGACTCTATCGGTTTCACAGTACATCATGTCATCAAATCATTCGGCAAGCTTCATCGGTCCAGTTTCATTGTTGTCTATGGTGTGGGGATTCTTGATGCTTCTGTTAACCCATGGTTCAACGGGGCAATGCTCAGAGGATGGGGAGGTCAATAGCTCGGCTCTGAGCAGGCCCAACATTCTCTTTGTTATCGCTGATGATTGGGGGCTTCATGCGGGGGCATATGGATCAAAGTGGATTAAGACCCCTGCGTTTGATGAACTAGCTAGAACCGGTTTGCTATTTCGAAACGCTTATACACCGATGGCTAAATGCGCGCCGTCACGGTCCATCTTGTTGACCGGTCGTCATCTTTGGCAGAACGAGAGTGCCGCAAATCACTTGGCCGTATTCCCACCTCATTTCAAGGTTTGGCCAGAGGTGCTGATGGAACGCGGTTGGTTTGTTGGATTCACGGGCAAGGGATGGGGGCCAGGCATTGCCAAATCGGTTGATGGCAAGCCTCGTGACTTAACCGGTCAATCGTTTCAATCGAGGAAAACAACACCCCCAACGAAAAGCGTTTCCAACAACGACTATGCCGCTAACTTTGTGGACTTTCTCGATGCATCTCCGATAGGAACTTCCTGGTGTTTCTGGTGTGGGTTCTTGGAACCTCATCGCTCGTACGAGTATCAATCAGGAGTAAAACAAGGTGGAAAGCGTCTGTCGGACATCGATCGAGTTCCCGCTTATTGGCCCGATGAAGATATTGTGCGGCATGATATGCTCGATTATGCGTTCGAAGTAGAAACGACGGACCAAATGTTGGGACTCATGGTGGCTGAGCTAAAGAAACGAGGTCTGTACGAGAATACGTTGATCGTTGTAACCAGTGATCACGGTATGCCGTTTCCGCGAGTTAAAGGGTATGCCTATCATGATTCGAATCATGTCCCGCTCGCGATTTCTTGGCCTGAGGGGATTCGATCTTCAGGCAGAGTCATAGACGACTTCGTTGATTTTACTGACTTAGCGCCGACGATTTTGGATGTTGCGAGAATTGAGGTAAAGGAATCGGGAATGCAACCTATTACTGGTATGAGCTGGCGTCCTGTATTCGAGAGTGATTTGTCGGGAAGGATTATTGCCCAGCGGGACCACGTTCTGATTGGCAAGGAGCGGACTGACGTCGGCCGCCCTGGAGATGTTGGTTATCCAATACGTGGAATCGTGACTAGGGATTTTCTTTATCTTCGAAACTATGAGCCAGATCGATGGCCAGCAGGAAACCCGGAAACGGGATATCTCGACACAGATGGCAGTCCAACCAAGTCCAGGATTCTCGACTTGGGGCGTCAAAATAGATCGAATCGTTTCTGGGAGTGGAATTTCGGATTTCGTTCTTCGGAGGAGTTGTACGATTTGCGGGTAGATTCGGATTGCGTCATCAACCTCGCAAACGATCCGACGTATGAAGAAGAGAAGCAAATTTTAAAGACTCGAATGGAAGATAGATTAAGAGAACAGTCCGATCCGCGAATGCGCGGCGAGGGGCAATTCTTTGACGAATATCCAGTTACAAGTGGGGCTGGTTTTTATGAACGTTGGTTGCGTGGTGAGAAACCGGAGGCTCCTTGGGTGACCCCTTCCGATTTCGAAAGTCAGCAATCACCCGTTGTCCGCTGAGAGATTAAGCTGCAGAATATCAGAGTTAGCCCGTTCATGAGGAGACGATCGCGTTCACCGCAATCGCATTTGAATGAGTTTCCACCTCTCGGGAGCATCACTCAAGGAATTTCAATTTGAAGAATATATTTTTTGTAGCAGCTTTTTTCGTCGTGGCGATCAGTCTAGCCGCGATTGGTTACGTAGTATGGGATAGGTCTCGCATACCAACGGAGGATGAGCTTCATAATGCGGTTGCGAAGGGCGATTTGACTCTTATCACACGATACGCTTCGATTCTGCTGGAGAGTGAAAAGGCAACCGACGCGCAGCTTCTTAAGATCGGAGAAGGGCTTCAGAGAGTTGGTTTGCTCGAGGATGCGATTGCTGCTTACTCAAAAGTCTCGGGGGCGGATGCGAAGAAACGTTCGACTGCGAGATGGGCGATTGGGGAGATCCATCTCTTTCAGTCCCGCTTGATCGAAAGCCTCAAGGCGTTTGATGAAAGTCTCACGCTCGATGACGCTAATGATAAAGCTCGCGATCGACGAATCTACATTCTTCACTTGACGGGTCAACGATGGAAAGCATTGCCCGATGTATTGTGGTTCACCGACCGAGACAATTGGGACTTTGATCGAATGAGGTTTGTGGGCAATCATGCTAAGCCAGTCGAAGAGCCAGGATTATTGCAAGATCATCTCAAAAAAACGCCATCAGATCCGTTGACCAAGCTAGGGTTAGCACGGATCGCGGTGAGAGAGGGACGCTACCAAGACGCGATCGATCTCATTTCGAAGGAAATACTAGTGCCGAGCCCCGAGTTGGTAGAGGCTCACGTTCAATTGGGTTTGGCGCTGCTGGCCACAACACCGGAGGAGCTACGTGTTTGGAATTCGAAGCTTCCCAAGGAAAGCGACGAGCATCCCGATGTTTGGTGGATTCGCGGTAAGTTTGCAATGTTTAACAAAGATGTTACGGGGGCATCGCGTTGTTTTGGGGAGGCCATTCGACTCGATCCCGATCACCATGCAGCGATCGTCGCAATGGCTCAATCGTTAGCCATGAAAGGGGATTCACAGGATTCGCAACGGTTTCAAGAACGCGCCGAGATTTTGGAGAGGTTGCTTTCTCAGTTAGATCAAGTGAATCCGAAAACAAGTTACTTTCCGCCAGTGGAGCAGATGGCGATAATGACTCACCAATTAGGCAGGCTGAGTGAAGCGTGGGCTTGGACACGTATGGGATTGGTGCTCGATTCCAAATCAAAATCGCTTCGAGCCATCTACAACGAACTGAAAGAACCGTTTGTCAAAGGTGGTAATCGTTTGCCTAGGTATACCGATGTTACCCATCTCGTTTCCGGAGACGCGTATCGCGATTTGCCATTGCCAAACTTGTCCGTTACCGAGAATCAATCTTCCGGAGCCAATCCCTTATCCTCGCATTTTGCGCCCGTTTCGACGGGGCTAATAGACCGCTTGAGCGTTACAGAATCGGGAATTGATTTTGTTTACTTTTGTTCGCGACCGGAGCCGATCGTCGGTCGTCGTATGCACGAGTCGACCGGGGGAGGTGTGGGCGTTATTGATTACGATCGCGATGGCTGGCCTGATCTCTTTTTTTCGCAAGGTTGTGAGTGGCCTCAGAAAATGACGAACGAGGCGTATGTCGATCAGCTCTACAGAAATCAGAGTGGCAACGTTCAAAGATCGGCAATCTTCACGTCGGTTGGAGAAAAAGCGGGCGTCAAAGAATCCGGCTTTGGTCAAGGTGTGGCGGTTGGCGATGTCAACAGCGATGGATTTTCTGACCTGTATGTTGCCAATATTGGTTTGAATCAACTGTGGGTCAATCAGGGGGATGGAACATTTCGCAATGGAAACGATTTGTTGCCAGAAGCAGTCGATGCATGGACGGTAAGCGTTGCGATGGTTGATCTCAACAACGATGGTTTATTGGAAATGTACGACGCTCGTTATGTTGAGGGCGAGGATGTTTACACCAAGCTTTGTAATGTTCAGGGGCAACCTCGAACGTGTCCTCCCACGATTTTTCAGCCGTCGCGAGCGCGATGGTTAAGACCGAATCAAAACGGTGAGTTCGAAGAATTTACTGCGGAAGTTCGCACGCTGGACACAAAGGAAGGCAACGCTTTAGGTGTGGTCGCCTTTCGCATGCATCAATCACCTTTGATGTCGATTTTCGTTGCGAACGATCAGGTTGCTAATCTATTGATGATTGCGAAGGAATCGTCTTCGACTAGCCAATCGCCCATCTTTAGTGATGAAGCCATGGAGCGAGGGATTGCGCTCGATTATCAGGGAAAGGCACAGGCGTGCATGGGAGTCGCGACCGGGGACATTAATGACGATGGTCGATTGGATTTTATAGTGACCAACTTTTTGGGTGAACATAACGCGGTTTACATACAAAACGACTTAGGTGGGTTTGATGATGTAGCAGGCCAGTGGGGGTTAGTCGAGCCATCGCTCCCTATGCTAGGATTCGGTACACAATTGTTGGATGTCGATAACGATGGGGATTTAGATTTGCTTGTGCTCAATGGTCACATTGATGATATGACGCATGCGAATCGAGCTTTCCGAATGGTTCCGCAGTTCTTCGAAAACAATGGGAATGGGAGGTTTGTCGAAAAGAAAAGTGTCGAGCATTCGTTCTTTGGAACTCCAGCGTTGGGGCGAGCTTTGGCTACTTTCGATTGGAATCGTGACGGAAGAATAGAAGCGGTTGTGACCGATCTTGAAAAAAATGTTCGAATACTAACCAACCAGACGACGGGATCTGAGTCCGTTACTATTGAGTTAGTTGGGACAATTTCTCAAAGAGATGCCTTTGGGACAGAGTTACGTGCCGTGGTGGGAGGGAAGGAATCCTATCGGCAGCTAGTATCTGGTGACGGTTATATGTGTTCCAACCAGAAGGTCATCCATTTTGGACTTGGGGATTCTGATCGTCTATCAACTTTAGAGATAGTTTGGCCGTCAGGTGAAAAAGAGACATACAGCGGCATCACGCCCGATTCATCGTGGGTTGCCATCGAGCGGGTAGGAATCTTTAAGCGAGAATCGATCGGGGGAAAAGGTCCGGAGCTGTAGGCATTAGGGGGGCTTTTGTCGGCTGTGCCAGGATTTTTCGGAAATTTTGATGGGATTCCGCTGTTGCTATGGGAATTTTTGACAGTTTGACGAATCCTAGTAGAATGTAGTAGTGGGCTAGGGAACGCTAGAAACGCGGCCCTTTTTGACGTCCTCGTACATTGTTTTCATCGCACGACCAGCTTTATGCCTCGAAAAAACTCTTCGGTACGCGGAACTTTTGAACGTCTGGAAAGACGGGATCTTTGCGCTGCAGATTGGCAAAACGCTGTTAATCAGTACGACGTTGATATGTCGGGGATCGTAGATCCCTATGACGTTCTGATGGTGATTAACGAAATCAACTCTAATGGAATGAGAGTTTTGAGCTCTCGACCGGTCGAGGGAACGCCTCCACCCAAATTTGACGTGAACGGGGATGGGGGCATCGGCCCGATGGATGTCCTTTTGGTCATCAATGCGTTAAATCGAGTTGAAGTGGGGACCATTGCTCCGAACGTGACACTACCCAATCAACGCGGTGAGACGGTAGATTTGTCGCAGTTTCTCGGAAAGCGTGCTGTCGTTTTGTACTTTTATCCCAAGAACGATACCCCAGGTTGCACCGTAGAGGCATTGGACTTTAGTGCTCGAAAAAATCAAATTTCAGAATTAGGTGCCGAAGTCTTCGGAGTCAGTCTTGATAGTGTTGGTTCGCATCAGAGCTTTGCTGATAAACATGTTTTGAATTTCGACATTCTTTCTGATGCTAGCAAGGATGTGACTACTGCCTTTGGAGCACTTACCGAACGCGATGGCACACCGTATGCAAAGAGAAGAACTTTTATCATTGGCGCGGACGGCGTTGTGAAGAAGATCTTCACTGATGTCGATGTCCAAATCCATGGAGAAGAAGTGGTCGCTGCTTTGCAAGCAGGTGTCGCTAGGTAAATCGTACGCACGAGACGATGTGCATGGGGCCATTCAGACCTCGACCTCGGCAGCGTTGGAAAACCTATTGAGTGTCGCCTTGAGCTATCGTGAGGCTTCATCTGGTTCCGCTCGGTTGAAAACAAGCTTAGGGAGAGGCGTGTATGGCAGTTGCGAAATGGTGGCATCGAGAAGACGAATCTAGTTCTCAGGTCGATAACCAGAATCGAATCATTTGCGATCTCTGTCCTCGAGAGTGCAGACTGAAAGAGGGTGATCGAGGATTTTGTTTCGTCCGAAAAGTCGATGGAAACCAATTGGTTCTCGATACGTACGGCAAGAGTACCGGCTTTTGTATCGATCCAATCGAAAAGAAGCCTCTTTTTCATTTCTATCCAGGGACCAGTGTGCTGTCGTTCGGTACGGCAGGTTGTAATCTGGGGTGTCAGTTTTGTCAGAACTGGGAAATCTCCAAAGCAAAGCAAGTTGAGAAACTCACCGAATCAGCCAGTCCCGAAACGATCGCCAATGCGGCGGCTGAGTTGCACTGCAAAAGTGTAGCCTTTACTTATAACGACCCGGTTATCTGGGCGGAGTACGCGATCGATACCGCCAGAGCGTGTCGCGAGCGAGGAATTAAGGCTGTTGCAGTCACTGCAGGGTATATCGAACCCGAGCCACGCAAGGAGTTCTTCTCCGTGATGGATGCGACCAATGTTGATCTCAAAGCGTTTACGGAATCGTTCTATCACAAGATCACGTATTCTCACCTCGAGCCGGTTCTAGATACACTTCGATACATAAAACATCACACCGATGTTTGGTTGGAAATCACAAATTTGGTCATACCAGACGCTAATGACAGCCCGGATGAATTGGCCCGCATGTGTGACTTTCTAATCAAGGAGTTAAGCGATGATGTGCCAATTCATTTTTCCGCTTTTCATCCGGACTTTCGTATGCAGGATCGACTAAAAACACCTCACGAAACGCTCATTAGGGCTTACGAAATCGCTAAGGCTTCAGGCCTAAGGTATGTTTACATAGGTAATGTCCATGATTCATCGCGAGCTTCGACGTATTGCAAAAGCTGTGGTGAACTATTGATCGAGCGCGATTGGTATCAAATGGGGCGATATGAACTCACAGGAGAGTTCTGTCGATTTTGCGGAGTGAAGCAATCGGGACGATTTTCCGAGTCGCCCGGCGACTGGGGGCCCAAACGACTACCCATAAACATAAATAGATTTCGTGTTCCGGACCGCAACTTGTCCAATAGTCGGGTATCTTTAGCCAAAGAGGTTGTCATGGAACAATCTGGCTCAATAAATGTTCATGTGGAATTGCCGATCTCTACATCCAACGAGGAATCTGTGTCGCTGCCAACTTTAAACAAATTGCCATTGCTTTCGTGGGATTCTTTGACGGAAGATCAATGTAGACTCATTCACAAAGTTACCCAATCGGTCATTGTTTCCGCGGTTCTTGGAAGGCCATT
>Ga0315899_10010248_pt1 | contig 10038 bp, 7 predicted proteins | sample LakEriMetagenome_2_FD_203518 | JGI IMG/M metagenome (GOLD analysis project Ga0315899, IMG submission 203518) | Freshwater fungal communities from buoy surface, Lake Erie, Ohio, United States - Buoy 4 MA112 | ecosystem: Environmental > Aquatic > Freshwater > Lake | place: USA: Lake Erie, Ohio...
AGGTAAAATGCGCACCATTGGAAATTCAGAAACAGGCTCAGGCCTTTGGAATGCACCAAACATTGATGCCACAAACAGCAGTGGATTTTCTGCAGTGCCTGCAGGATATAGAATAATTTATTCGGGAACTTTTTATTTTGGGCAAGACGCTCCATTTTGGACTTCAACTTTATCTAATGAAGATTCCAATGAAGCATATTTTAGAACTTTGCGTTACTGGAATAACGTGGTGGTTCGCGGTGACTACAGCAAACAAGGAGGTTTTTCTGTTCGTTGCGTTCGCGACTAAACCTAATTTAATCCTTCACATATTGCCATTCCGCCTTCGATAAAACAGTGGTTGACAATCCAGCATGGATTGATGCGTCATATCATTTCGAATTAGAAAAACAAGATATTCAAATCGAGTCTGCTCGGTCCCATCACCACTCTCTTTCCTATCTTCGCGCCAACTATTTCACCTCCCTTGCATACGCGAATTCTCATATGGCTCTTGCTACTCGTGTCTAGTGTGCTTTATGCACAGGCACAAGGCTGTACCGATCTGAAAAACGAGACTCCGTTACATCTCAATGAACTGGTTGCAACTTCTACCAGCAGATTACAATCCCGCTCTTCTAAAGCAGTTGAAAACGGTGAGGACGAGCTAAAAAAGGACTTGCTTGTAAAGCTTTCCGAAAAAATTATTGTTGAGGTTCAGAGCGGTAGCGTCAATATGGTTAAGGAAGACGGGAATTCGCTCATGCAGATTTTCACTTCCGAAACGAAAATCAACAGCAATACAAAACTCAGAAATATTCAGTTTGATTTCTGTTTCGACGATAAGCATAAAACGCTTTTTGGTAAGTGCACGCTGAATAAAACGGGATTGGCAGAATCCATCGCTAAAGACTGCATATCCAGGCTCATTGCACTAAACGCTGAAATAGAGGGAGCCAAAAGCAGCGGTAATGTCGTCAATACGCGTCCCATTATTCGGTCCTATGAAAGCATCTCACGCGACTTCCAAACCGCTCTATTCATCAACTTTGAAATAACTACCGAAGATTGGAATAAGCAGGTTACTCAATATAATAAAGCCATTAGTGAAATAGCTCATTCGGATGATAATATCAACTTGAAGTCCTCCATCGAACAGGCCCATGAACTAATGGATAAAGACCAGTTTCAAGAGGCTCTGTCGGTGCTTAAACGTCTCAACCAGCAGTATAAACTGAACGACGATATTGAACAATCGCTCCAACAATGCTACGATCGATACTTAGCAACTATTCGGGTGCAGGCCGCCAGACTGTTGCAGCTTCGTGACTATTCGGGAGCACAGGAATTGGTTGATGAGTATTGCTCAATTGCAATTTGTAGCCCGGAAGCGAAGGAATTGCGCACCGAACTTCGAACCGCCAACTTTCACGCTGTTTCTGATATGTTAGTAGCTGACATGAAGGCTAAAGACGATTTGTCGGCTGCATCTCATTTCAATACCATGAAATCGTTGGCGGATATTCTTCCTGATAAAGCTAACGAGCTTACGGCCAGGTATCAGCAGTATAAAATTGATCGGCTTGTGGAAAAGGCTCGCATCGAAAATGAAAAGCGCAATTATTGGGAGGCCTATAGTCTATTGAAGACAACTGAATTAACTTATGGTGTTTCCACATCCGAAATCAACAATCTAAAGTCGTCCATTTTCAAAAAGATTGCTCGCCAGGAAATAAGCGATGAAAAAAAGACGCGACCACATATAAATTCGTTCGCAATCGGTCCGGAAATGATTTCGAATGAAGTTTTACTATCCGAAATAAGCGACTTTGAGTTTCAATCGTCGTTTCTCGGGTTTGCTGCCGGAATCTATTTCAAACATGGTTTCGGAGAAGAAGATGCAAAAAAGGGATATCCCGTGGCGTCCGATTTAATTGGCATAAAAGCCCGTTTTACCGACTATAGCAGTTACGTGAAAATCGATGGTTCCATATACGATCGTGACTCAATTATTACCGGCCATCTCGTTGACATCGGATTGGATGGCTCTTTTGTTCGCATCTTTCACTACAATGTAAGTGCAGTCTACAATCAAGACTCCCATATCGATAGCCCGTTGGGTATGAGTGCTTCTTTTGGTGTTCGAATTCCTATTGCGCGGATTGCTCTCGGCGTCGATGGACGTTATTTTAATAACCTGAGCGACTACACTTCCATAAGCGCAGTTGGCTACATTCAAGGTTATTTCGACTTCAATCGAAAATTCAACCGAGCCGATAAGAGGAAGGTGAGGGCGAGACTTAAGGAGTACTGAGGACTGGGTACTGAGTACTGGGTACTTATTACTTGCCACCTAGAACTGATTACGATGTGAAGATTGGAAAAGGCACGTAATGAGTACCCCCCCCCGTCCTCAGTCCCCACTACCCAGTCCCCAGTACCCAGTAACCACTACCCAACTACCACCCCCATACTACAGAACTTATCCTGACGCTTGCGCATGCGGGTTTGGGGATCGAGTTTGAGCAACTCGGCAAGTTCTTTCTTGAGGACTTCCTTTACGTTGTTGAACGTGGTCTCAGGGTCTGTGTGCGCGCCTCCCATAGGTTCGCGAATGATACCGTCGATGAGCTTATTGGCAAACATATCGTCGGCGGTAAGCTTCAGCGCCTTGGCTGCCGTAATCTTATGATCCCATGAACGCCATAGAATGGATGAACACGACTCAGGCGAGATAACAGAATACCATGTATTCTCGAGCATCATTACGCGATCGCCAATGCCTATGCCCAGCGCTCCGCCCGACGCACCTTCGCCAATGATGACACAGATGACAGGCACCTGCAGCTTCATCATTTCAAAAAGGTTGCGAGCAATGGCTTCGCCCTGACCGCGCTCTTCAGCTTCGAGTCCGGGGAATGCTCCGGGTGTATCAATGAATGTGATGATGGGCTTATTGAACTTTTCCGCAAGCTTCATGAGTCGAAGCGCCTTGCGATACCCCTCGGGGTTGGCCATTCCGAAATTGCGGTATTGGCGGAGCTTGGTGGTGTTTCCCTTCTGCTGACCAATGAACATAACGCTCATGTCGTCGAGGAAACCGAAACCGCCAATCATGGCCTTATCGTCTTTCACGGTGCGGTCGCCGTGTAGCTCAATCCAATTGTTGCCTGTGATATGCTCGATGTACTGCAGAGTATACGGACGATCGGGGTGACGGCTCACCTGCACGCGCTGCCACGAGTCGAGGTTGCTGTAAATTTCTTCCTTCTTCTTCTCTGCTGCATCCTGCAACTCAGCAATCGCTGCCGACATGTCGACACCGGCCTTCTTCTCACTCTCACGCAATTTTTCAATTTGCGTGTGCAGTTCCTTTATCGGTTCTTCAAAATCAAGATAATTCATTGCCTTCGATTTACGGGTGCAAAATACTAGAAAAGCGTGTTTCCTCTTTACCAATTGCCCATTCTCTCCCCATGCCCGATGTTAATATCGCTCTGAGTATTTGTTGGAATACTGCCTACCGAATTTTGCGCTGCTGTTGGTGCGGACTTCCTTTCGAAATTTGCGCGCATCATGAAACTTTTCCTTTTAGCCATTTGCGCAGCCGCAATCATTTCCGGTTGCAACTCAACTAATCAACAGACAAAACAATCCATGTCCTATTCGGATGGACATTGGATTGACCTCACCTACCCGTTCGACAGCACCACGCTTTACTGGCCCAACAATGCGAGCGGCTTTAACCACACGGTCGACTTTAAAGGCATTTCGCCCATGGGTTATTTCTACAGTTCCTATTCCCTCAGCACGCCGGAGCACGGCGGTACACACCTCGATGCGCCCATTCACTTTGCCGAAGGACGCGAAACAACCGATGCCGTTCCCCTCACAAGCCTGACAGGCGAAGCCGTGGTGATTGACGTGAGCGAAAATGCGTTAAGCAATCGCGATTATCGAATAGGATCAGCAGAAATACAGCGTTGGGAGGAAGCACACAAAACAACCATCGACAATAAGATCCTGTTATTCCGAACAGGCTACGGACAATTCTATCCCGACAGAGAGAAATACTTCGGTACCAATCTGCGCGGAGCAGAGGCCATTCCACTGCTTCATTTTCCGGGCATTGCATCGGAAGCTGCCGACTGGATTGTGAAGAACCGCAACGTGAAAGCAGTTGGACTCGACACGCCGAGCCTGGATTACGGGCAATCGACCGATTTTCTGACGCACCGCATCCTCATGGAAAACAACATACCCGGATTCGAAAATGTGGCGCACCTCGATTCATTGCCTGCTACGGGTGCCTACATCGTCGCTTTGCCCATGAAGGTATCTCAAGGGAGCGGTGCTCCGCTGCGCATCATCGCGCATGTGATAAATCCGTAAACCCTTCGCTGACGGTTAGGCCTTCAGAATCTCTCTCGAGATAACGAGTTTCTGAATTTCACTGGTGCCTTCTCCAATGGTACACAACTTCGAGTCGCGGTAGAATTTCTCCACCGGGAAGTCTTTCGTGTAGCCATAACCACCGAAAATCTGAACAGCCTCTGTAGCGCAACGCACCGACACTTCTGAAGCGTAGTACTTCGCCATAGCAGACTCTTTCGTCATTTTCATCTTGTGGTTCTTCATGTAAGCTGCCTGATACAACAGTGCCTCTGCAGCTTGTATCTCAGTTTCCATGTCGGCGAGTTTGAAAGCAATCGCCTGGAAGTTGGCAATCGGCTGACCGAATTGCTCGCGCTCCTTTGCGTACTTCACGGCTGCTTCAAACGCCCCTTTGGCGATACCCATGGCAAGCGCACCAATGCTGATGCGACCACCGTCGAGAATCTTCATAGCTTGCTGAAAGCCCTTGCCCACTTCGCCACAAACCTGGCTCTTGTGTACTCGGCAATTATCGAAAATGAGCTCGGCCGTTTCACTGGCGCGCATACCCAATTTGTTCTCTTTTTTACCTCCTGAAAAACCGGGAGTGCCGCGTTCAATAATGAATGCGGTAATTCCGTGCGAGTCGAGCAAGTCGCCTGTGCGAACCAGCACAACAGCTACTTCGCCTGAAATACCGTGGGTAATCCAGTTTTTCGTGCCGTTGATCACCCAGTAGTCACCGTCTTGCACGGCGGTGCACTTCATGCGCATGGCATCGCTGCCGGTGTTGGCCTCTGTAAGACCCCACGCTCCTATCCATTCGCCCGAGGCGAGCTTAGGCAAATACTTCTGCTTCTGCTCTTCATTGGCGAACTCCAATATATGATTGGTGCAAAGTGAATTGTGAGCCGCCACGGAAAGTCCGATGGAGCCGCACACCTTGGCCACTTCTTCAATTACTGATATGTATTCGAAATAACCCAAGCCCGATCCGCCATAGGTTTCCGGAACGAGCACGCCCATAAGGCCCAGCTCTCCCATTTTACGAAAAACCTCGCGAGGAAATTCTTGTGATTCGTCCCAAGTCATAACATGCGGACGTATTTCTTTGTCGACAAAATCGCGCACCATTTGCGCAATCATCAACTGACTTTCTGATTTTTCAAAGTTCATTGCTTTGCTTAAATAAAAGTGTGTTGGATGAAGGAACAGTCTCAGCGACTGCACAGTTCATTAAAAGCGTGCAAAAGTAGTAACGCTGCTTGTATATGGCAGCATTCTATCCATGCCTTTGAGGAAACTTAATTCTACGATAAACTGAAACATGGCTACTTCGGCTCCGGCCTGCTGCACCAGTTTCGCAGCAGCTTCGGCTGTGCCACCGGTTGCCAGCACGTCGTCGTGAATGAGCACGCGGCTTCCGGGTTGAAGGGCATCTTTGTGCATTTCAATGGTGCTGCTGCCATATTCCAGATCATACGAAACGCTGTGGCACTCGCGAGGCAACTTGCCCTTTTTGCGCACCATGATAAAGGGAATGCCCAAGCGCATCGACAATGGTACAGCCAACAAAAAGCCGCGGCTTTCGAGGCCCACAATCGCTTCAATGCGCTGATCCTTGCACGCCTCGGCCATGGCATCGACCAGGTCATTCAGCAAAGAAGGGTCTTGAAACAACGGAGTAATATCTTTGAAAACAATGCCCGGCGTTGGGAAATCATGCACGTCGACCATCGCGTGCTTGATGCGTTCTTCTAAATTCATAGGCTGCAAAAGTCAGCGAACTTCCAAGTAATCGCGCAGTTTTTCAAAGGTTTTTTCATCAATCAGCAAACACTTCTTCAAGTCGACAACCACCGTGAATGGCCCGTGTTTATCGCGGTATGCCAGCAACCCTCTTGCCTGTGAGCGGGAGAGATAGGGATGTCGCATGAGTTCTTCGGATTGAACGGCATTGATATCAATGCGTTTCACCACACTCGTGTCAATCGCCAGAAAGGGCATAATCGTGTCGAGCTTACCCGGCGTGAGCCGATACACTTCCAGCAGTTGATCAACAGAGCGGAATCCGCCCAACCGTTCGCGGTACTCCACAATCTTCCTTGCCAGCCAAGGACCAATGGATGGCAATGATCGTAAATCGATGGTATCGGCTGTGTTGAGTTCAATGACTCTGCTCTTCTTGAACGGTTGCGCATGGCTTCGCGCAGGAACCGAATCCGACCAAGGCTTATACCCCGCGTATCGATCGCCCTTGTGCTTATCGCTCAAATCAGCATCAAACGAAGCACTTCTGCCTGCCACACTCTCATCCAACTGCAACGAATCGACCGCAAGCCATTCAGCAGGTATTTTAAAGTCAATAACAGCCGGCGCCACCAACCGAAAGTAGCAAACTCTGCCTGCCATTATCACAAGCAGAAGGATTGTCAGCACACGAAATCCGCGCTGTTCCGACCGCGTAAACGTGAACGCCTCACGCCATTTCAAACGACTGTTTTCCATGACGCAAAACTGCGCAGGCACCGGCGAAATGCTTATTCCTATTGGGAATAGGTTATGCCAATATTGGGGACTGGGGACTGAGTAATGGGGACTGGCAAATTGAGACTGAGGACTTAATATTCGATAATTGATGTACTAATAATCTAGTAACCAGTGCATAGTACATAGCACAGGTACCTCGTACCCAGTATCCAGTCCCCAGTACCCAGTACCCATTAAGACAGCCCACTCACCACTCCATTCGCATCGATATCCATGCCTTCGCTGGCGGGAATGACGGGCAAGCCGGGCATGCGCATCATATCGCCGAGGATGGGGATGATGAATCCGGCGCCTACGGCAAACTCAAACTCGCGCACAGTAACGGTGAACCCGGTAGGACGTCCCACTTTCGACTCATCGTCGCTGAACGACTTTTGTGTTTTCGCCATGCAAACCGGCAAGGCAGCAAGTCCGAGCTTATCGATGATCTTCAAATCGCTCTCGGCGTCTTTGGAGAAATTGACAGCATCAGCACCATAGATTTCCTTGGCAATACGCGTGATTTTTTCCTTCACCGGCATCGACCAATCGTAGAGTGGTTTGAAGTTGTTCTTACCCGATTCAATTTCCGATACCACCGCGTTGGCGAGGTCCTTCATGCCTTCGCCGCCTTGCGCAAACCCGCGAGCCACGACGGCTTTCACGCCAAGTTCCGCGCATTGTGCAATCACGTAGTTGAGTTCCTCTTCGCTATCGGTCGGGAAATGGTTGAGCGCTATGGTTGGATTTAGTCCAAACTTCTGGCAGTTCTCAATGTGCTTGGCCAAGTTGCCGAAGCCCTTGGTCACACGCTCCATCGAAGCTGTGTTGTATTCCTCTTTCTTCGCACCACCGTGGTGACGCAACGCGCGAATAGTAGCCACGAGCACAATAGCATCGGGCTTCAAATTGCCATAGCCGCACTTGATGTTCATGAACTTTTCAGCTCCCAAATCGGCTCCGAAGCCGGCCTCTGTTACCACATAGTCGGAAAGCGTCAATCCCATCTTCGTAGCGATGATGGTGTTGGTGCCTTGTGCGATGTTGGCAAACGGTCCGCCGTGTATGATAGCCGGATTGCCCTCCAATGTTTGCACGAGGTTGGGCTTGATAGCATCTTTCAGCAACAAGGCCATTGCACCTTGAGCCTTCAGGTCACGAGCATAAATAGGTTTCTTGTCGAAAGTGAAACCAACGAATATGTTACCCAGTTTTTCCTTGAGGTCTTCGATGTTTTTCGACATGCACAAAATGGCCATCACTTCGCTGGCAGGCGTAATGTTGAAGCCGTCCTGGCGAGGCATTCCGTTGGCAGTGCCGCCTAGCCCGATAGTGATGTTGCGCAATGAACGGTCGTTCATATCCATCACGCGCTTCCAGTAAATCTGGCGCGGATCGAGACCGAGGTTATTCTGTTTGTTCTGAATGTTATTGTCGATGAGCGCTGCGAGCAGATTGTTGGCCTTTTCGATTGCGCTGAAATCGCCCGTGAAGTGAAGGTTGATGTCCTCCATCGGCACCACTTGCGCATAACCGCCACCTGCAGCACCGCCCTTGATACCGAACACCGGTCCGAGTGAAGGCTCGCGCAAAACCACGGTCGCCTTTTTCCCTATTTTATTGAGGCCTTCAGTGAGACCTATCGATGTAGTGGTTTTGCCTTCACCAGCCGGTGTAGGCGTAATAGCAGAAACCAAAACGAGACGATTTTTCTTGATAGCCTCTTCATTGATTAATGAGAGCGGCAGTTTGGCTTTGAACTTACCGTAGTGTTCGAGGTCGTCGACGGCGATGTTCAGCTTGGCAGCAATTTCATTGATGTGCTGCATCTTACATGACTGGGCAATTTCCAGATCGCTTGGGAATGACATAGTGTTGTTTGTGTTTGGGGCGAATATAGGTAATTAGGTTTTAGGGGGGAGTCAAGTCATAACTGATTTGACGCCCCCCTATTCCATTCATTTGTCTGAAAAACTCGCTAATTACCAAGTATAATTAGGAAGTCATGTGCAAGTGAAAACACCTATTTACATCTGTCTCCGAATACTTTCTGATGATTCACTATCCGTTATTACATCTTCGTAAACTGTCCACTCCACGAACCTCCGGACCCGCAATCCATGACGATGACGTAATTACCCGGCGCAAGTGAAGACACATTCAATTCTTCATTGAAATATTGTTTCTCGCCTTGCGTGCTGTCAAACACCAATTGACCGGATAGATCATATATACGAACGATTGTATGCACAGGGTAAGCTGTCTCTCCTGTGATTCGCAGTTGATCTGTGGTCGGGTTTGGAAACATTTCAAACGTCAGCGCTTCTTCTCCGGATACATCCCCGAAGCGTTCGTCTGAATTGATTGTTTCGCTTTCAGGCAACATCGCTGAGTTCGATGTTCCTGTTGGTGCAGCTGGCAGTATGGTAATAACTCCATCGCCGCTCAATTGAAAGGACGCTGATTTTGTGCATCCGTTCTGAGTGACGCTTACAGTGTAAGTTCCCAACAAAGCCGGCAGCAAATTGATACGTGAGAAATTACGCACCACCGTGCTCGGGGTTGTAAAAAATCCGCCCGGACCAGTCCATGCATACGTCGCATTGGTAAAGGCCGTCGGCACATTACCCGAAACAGTCACATTCGGCCCTGCAGGCGCTGTGCTAAAGGCACCCGTCACCGTCAGGCGTGTTAAACGCACTTGTATACTCGCTGTATTGCTGCAACCGTATTGGTCTACCCCAACCACGCCATAGGTGCGCAGTTGTGTAGATGTGGTGATACCTGTATTACTATCTATCAACTGACTTCCATGTGCCGGGAAAGTGGTTCCACTATACGTCCAATTGTAATATACACCACCCGTGGCGTTCAGTATGATGTCGCATCCTGCCAGCTGAGTTGCTGCGGTGTTATTACCCGTGAGCTGGTTGGTTACCGAAATAACAGGACGCGGACGAACCGTTACGGTATGTTGCACCGTCACCGTGCACACGGGACTGTATGTTACTACAAGAACGTAGGTGTAGGTGCCCGCTGTCAAACCTGTTTGCGTGATGGAAGCTGTACTAGCCGTGAAGGTAGCCGGCGACCGCGTCCAGCTATAGGTTACAGGGAAGCCTTGCGTGCGCGGCGTAACCACGCTGCTCAGAGTAA
>Ga0315899_10010251_pt1 | contig 10037 bp, 10 predicted proteins | sample LakEriMetagenome_2_FD_203518 | JGI IMG/M metagenome (GOLD analysis project Ga0315899, IMG submission 203518) | Freshwater fungal communities from buoy surface, Lake Erie, Ohio, United States - Buoy 4 MA112 | ecosystem: Environmental > Aquatic > Freshwater > Lake | place: USA: Lake Erie, Ohio...
GGCGTGTGATTTCATGTGTCGTATGTGGTGTCGGCGTGTGATGTCATGTGTCGTGTGTGTGGTTGGAGTGTGATGTCGTGCGTTGTTGGTATGTGATGCCATGTGCGTCATAGGCCCGATGGCACCTTTGCTCAAGGCAAAGTCCCCGCCGGCGCTCAAGCCCAGAGCGCGCATGCGGCTGTTATTGCCTCACGAGCTGCTGTATCGGAGCAAGATGCCATACCTGTCGCACAGCAACACCCCTCGCTTTCCTTGGTATCGCAGCTAGCCGCTCTGCCGGTTGATATGCAGGCCACGGCGCTAGATATGGCGGGGGTGGTGGATGGGGGGCTAGTTATCGCGGGCCCTGCTCAAAATGCTCGCGTTGCGGGCAACGGGGGCAAGGCGCAAGAGCGCATGACGGAAGGGAGCTCGCCGGGAGGGGGTATCACAAGGAGGCAGGCGCCTCCTCCACGGCCATTCCCGCCTGAGCTGCTCGCACATCCCGGAGACAAAGACATCCAGATAGACCTCCGCCATCTCTCGCATCCGCCCCCGCCCCCGCCGCCCGCCGCGCCAGTCTTCTTCGCTGTGGCCGCCGGCTTTGATTCAATCCTAGGTCCCGTTTGCCCCGACACTGACCACACCTACGCCTGCCTCGCGCACGCTGATGCGGGGACCCTATGGACCCTATTTTGCTCAATGTATTGCCACATGGTCAATGACATTGGTACCACACACACTGTTTCATTGGACCCGTGGTACTCTATTGTACTCACTTTACCTATTGTACTCACTTTATTGTACCTCATGGTCGCTAACATTATAAAACATTCGGTGTTGCTTGGCGGCGCCCTTCTCCTGGCCTGCCGCAACTCTCCCTGCAACCTCTGCATCATTTCAACGGCCAGACACTCTTTGGGGAGTCGTCAGCCTGCGCCCGGTCTCATTCTCCGCATACCTCTGTCAAGAGCTACAGAGAGAGAGAGGGAGGGAGGGAGGGAGACAGAGACAGAGGGAGAGAGAGCGAGACTATATTTGTGTATGTATATATGTGTGTGTATATCGATGCATATGTGGCGTGGGTAGGGTTGAGGGAGTATGTATGCGTGCCTCACGCCGCGCACTTGCACCCTTTACATGGTATATCTCTTTCGAACCATATATCTATTTGTTTGTCAGTCAGTCTGTTTGTCTGTATGTCTGTAGAGTATATTCATCTAAGGCACACATGTGTGCATGTCAGCGAACGTAAGCATGTACATGGATGTATATTCACAAGACCGTGCCTTTTAAAAAACAAAACAGGTACGCAAGTCGGTGTTCCGTTCTTCGGTACACGGCGACGACCAAGCAGACGCAGACGACGTATGGCTCAATCCCAACTACGCCGCCCCCCCGTTGGCACGCCTTGCCCCCCCGCACGCTGCCACTAGCAAAACCAATAACACGCCACAGAGCGACGCCACGCAAGTGGACACATCCCAAGATACTCTGCCGCATCCCACCTCGGCGCCCTCTTCTGCACCTGCTGTTGCCGCAGGGGCAGGGGTGGGTGCTGCAGGCACTTTGCATGAGCCTTTGCCGTATCTGGCTGAGGCGGGTGTGTCGGCGGCTGGGGAGGGTTTTCGTGAAATTGGGGTTTGGGGGTTGGGGTTGGCTGGTGGGGGGGGCTTAGTGGGTGACGAGATGTCATGACACGAACTCGACGCGAGAATACAAATATAATTTAATATTACACTGGGGATCTTGCTCCAACTCCTCCTGCTCCCCTGCTCTCCCTGCTCTCCCTGCTCTCCCTGCTCTCCCTTACAAAATTCTTTGTCGACCTCCCCTTTCACTGTCTCCTCTTTCACTGTGTCCTCTTTCACTGTCTCGTCCGTCGACACTGCGTACTGTAGTGGCATCGTCGTCGGTGCGAGGCCCGCAACTTCGCCACGTTGTGACGATAGTTTTGATTCCTGTCTCGTCACACCACAGAGAGAGAAAGATAGAGAAGCATAACTGGTTAGATAGATACAGCTGTGAGTTTGAGCAGATGTGAACATTGCACAGCCCGGCCTGGGTTGGTCACTATTCGGAGATGACCCTTGAATTAAGGGTTGAGCTAAATAAATCGCAACAACAACAACCCTTTCAAGCGTATCCCAACTTGGGATGCGCAGCCGATACTACTGGTAAATCACAAAAACAAATCACTGTCACATACTAGCTTCACCTACATCACACATACCACCCCTGCCCAGCCTCTGCAAGAAGGACGCAAACCAAGGTCATACCGTGCCAGTAAATATTCACTTGTTTGCCGTCGCGGATACCACCATGCACATGGCAGCGCAGCGCCGGCTTTCGCAGTCCCTCCGCCTCGCTTGTCCACGCTGTGTTCGTCCCATCGCCTGTCCCCGCCCCGCCCATGACCACGGCCAGAACCGTTTACGACATGCGTGCACGCGCGCGTGTGCAGTGTGAGGTTTGTGGGACGCAAAGAGCGTGTGTATATATGTATCATCCCTGTAACGGTATACACATCTAGCCGTAGGCGAGCGCACACGAGCACACACGCACACACATGCCGGATGTCTGCACTTGAGCCGACAGGGCTTCGGTGTTCAGAGCTTGCAAGGAAAGTTTGGGAATCTGATTTACGGAGTGTCAGCGTTGGGTCCGTTTGGATTCCATACATACCTGTTGTCGGATAGTGCCATCGGAGGTCCGATTCGAGACACGAGGAGTTGAGGGCCTCGTTGACCAGTTTCCGTGACAGGACATTACTGGTATTGATCAGTTGCGATGTCACGTTTACCGGCAGACCGTGCCGCCTGGTCTCAACCGGTGTGCATCAGTGTGTGTAGGGAGGGCGGGTGCATGGGTTGATGGGTCAGAGATTGGGTTGGACAAGTATCAGTGAGTTTGAGATATCGTTCAACCTTGACCGCGAGAAAGCCACCAATACACCTGTGAGCGTGCGGCCATCACAACCACATCACCATCACGTGCCATCACCACCACATGCGCGCGCGAGCACGACGCACACACACACACACACACACACACACACACACACACACACACACACATCGTACGCAAGAATATTATTTCACACGACAGCATACGCACACACCTGCCCCCAAGAGTGCCCCAGTCGAGACCAGTGCTGGTACACACCCATGAACCCGCACGCGGTTGCGTATGAATGTGACACTCTGCTTCCATGGACTCGTCTTGTCCTATGGTCACTTTGAGATACTCTTCGTTCAACAGCTGGTCCAGGTCATCTACTCCTGTTCCGTGAATGATTCAAATCAGCAGGGAATTCTTTGAATATCAGCCGGTAATTCTTTGAATGTAAGGTTTAGAATGGAGTGTTCCCGGGCTCTGGGTTTTTGACTCAGTTGTCCGGCACGACCTCCGAATGATTCAGGACTGCGTGTTTGCAGGACTGGGCGATTTTGCAATGAACATGACGGCGGCGACCCGGATGGCGTTACTATTCCTAACATACAATCCCGAAAAAGGAATGAACACACCACGGCAAGTTTGTATACACCCCCGCATTTTGCTACATGACGAAAACCTGAGGGTATAACTTGAGGTTTGCCGGTGGTGTCCAGGTCCGTTGGAAGGAGGAACCATCCTGAAATGGTGAACACTTCCTCGTCATCTTTTCCTGGGCTCCGGTTTGGGCAGTAGCCCCTGTCGACGTCGTAGGGCTCTCCCATATGTACCTAATGACGCACCCGCCAACCCCCGCCAGCGCATGAAACACAAGCACGATCAATTGAAGGCCTTCTGTGGATGGCCTTCTCACTCATGTATATTCGCAGGCATGCGCACGTGTGCGGACATACTTGTGCGTGAGCTCAAGTATGTGGGCGTAGGGCACCTCTATCAGCGCCTCCTTGCTATATGGGGTGTTGTGCTGATTGGACTCATTGCACGCAGCGCGCAACACCATGCTGCCGCCGCAGCCAGGTCCCTTACTGAGCGCAACGGAACGCGTTGGACTAGCCACGTCATCATTCAGTCGCACGCTATGGAGGTTGTACTTCACTTTGAGGTAGTTGGCAAGACGGTCCATTTCCTGGACGGTGAGGGCCTTGTTGTAGATGAGCAGCTCAGCCACGTCCCCGTTCAGGAAGTTGCTACGAGCACTTTCGGGATCATCTAGCAGCCCAATGCGGAGCTGGTCGACGAGCTCAAAGGACTCTTGGCCCTCGATTAGCAGGGGAGGCTGGGAGGAGGCGTGAAAGCCATCAATAAAGCCTTCAACGCGATGCCGCCGCGCGCGGACCGTGACAAGCCGCCACTCGTAGTCAGGGTCTTGCAAATGTTGTGCGCCAGGAGGGCCGAGACTCTGGAGGCACGCTGCATGGGGATTTCCTTTGGGGCACGAGCAGTCTCGCTTGCCCAGGTCTTTAAGCTGTTGTGCGGTCAGCGCACATGCTTGCCGTCCACAGTGTGTGCTGCAGTCGCTGTAATCGTACTTGACGCCGACCCCAAAGATCATATTCAACGCACTGAATGAGGTGAATCCATCATTCCCTTTCGTCGCACTATTTTTGAAGAGCTGGAAGCCCTTCCAACGGTGATCGCGGTTGCTGCCAATAATGTTGAGCAGGCCGTGGAAGTTTCGGTCCCCAGCATTGCTAAAAGTTTTGACTACCAGAAATAGGGTGAACTCCTCTGGTGCTCCACGATACGAAGGGACGACGGATCCCAGGTGGCTCTTGGATGCGAATGGGTTTCGCGTCTCGTCCTCGAAGCCTTGCTTCCCTAAGGGGGGAGGAGCTGAAGAGGGCAGAGTGGAGGGGAGGGTGACGGGAGTGTCACCGAGCATCGTGTATAGGTACAAGAACTTGCCCTGGCTGCCGGCGGTGTCTTTGCGTTTGAAGCGCAGCGCGCTGTGGCCGTTGGCCACTTTAGTGCGGTACTGAGGCATGCGCTTGAAGTCGTGCTGATAAAGTATCTCCTTCTGGCTGTTGCCGATGGTCTGCACAAAGTTGGTCACTTCTCCGTAGTCCTGCGGCCACGAGCCTCGCACATAGCTGTCTTGCTGGGACGGATTGCAATTCCCCAGGATGATGCTATGATTTTTGGGGTCCATCATGTACTCTGGGTGCCCAGCATAGCAAATGTTGGCGATGTTTCGCCAGACCTTTATTCGATCGCCGTGCGCATGGCCCTCTACGTCGAGCTGCTCGGGCGCAAACCAGAAGCGCAGATTCGGATGCAGAGAATCTGGCACGTGAAATTTGACCTTGAGCTTATCCGGAAGCTGCGGGGGAAATATTGATGTGCGCCCCGACATGACGCCGCGCGGCGCATATTGGTAGGTATGAAACCCGTTGAACGGCACGGTGCCGTTTTCGTTCAAGGTGACCCGCAAACATTGGGAGTACAAAACACACTTGTCGCGTTTTTCCCCGAAGCTGTATATGGGATCGTACTCTTTTGCTGCCATCCGGCCATTGCTAGGCCCCAACGTCTCGTCTTGCTTGAACTCGTTGCAGTATTCCATCTGGAGGGCGTGTTCAACTGGCAGCGATATATCCAGGTGTGACGCACAGTAGGCAAACCAGCGACAGCCCGGAGTGTACCCGCACATGAGCTCACATGCCGTGACGCTAGTTGTCACCAGATGCTTGAGGATCGTGCCATTGATGCAGGCGCCCCTTTTCGGCGCGGCATTCGGGTAAAGATGTCCAAGCTGGAGTTCGTCGACCGAGTCCGACAACCGGGTCTGCTGCGACCACCCGAGCAGCTCTCGCTGTCCGCCAGACAGCTCCAAGCAGCCCAGCACTACCATGCACACCAGCAAAAGGTTCTGTCTGCGCGATGCCTGCATTTTCCCTGCCTGCTGCCAAGCGCGAGCGGTTCTCCGTACCAAAGAGACGCTCAGAGCGTCCGAAACGCAGCGGCGCCCAGAAGCCGAACGGCCTGACCGGCGCCTGACGGTCCACACGGCGCACGGGGGCGTAGAGAACTTCGCACACACGCAGCGGAAACCGCAAAACCCACTACTCGTCAATGGCGGTGTTGGCGTGCTACAGCACCGGGCGCCAGTTTCTGGCATCTAGCTTGGTGGGAATGGCACACAACGATAGCATACGCGCTTGGTTCAATCGCCACGTTCCGAAAACAAGATGGCCGGCGCTTCTGAAGATCAGAAGCTTGTGCAGTGCCGTCGCCTCAGGCAATGGCGATGATCTGAAACGCTTCCTCCATGAAGCACAGATTCCGCAAGACAAGCGGTCGTCGCTCCTTGCGAGCGGCGGCCTGTGCAGCGCTGTGGCGAACGGCAAGGGCGGTGACCTGATATGCTTCCATGAGGAAGCACAGATTCCGAAATACGAGTGGCCGTTCATTTTGATGAACAGCAGCTTTTGCAGCGCCATTCGGAGAGGCAAAGGAAACGGGCTCTTAGTTTGGCTAGAGCACAGTCGCATCCCAAGAGAGAAGTGGCATTTCGTCCTGAAAACGGACGACCTGCGCAGCGCGATGACCAATGGAAAACCTGTTGACCTTGCTCGTTTGGGAGGGAAAGGAGAGTATCAATAAAGGACGTCTGAATGTCTCTTCGCACCTTTATCTCGCTGCCAATGTCGCTTCTTACCTTATTCCCGCTGCCACACGCTGCCGCTCAAACAGATGGCGTACTTTATCGATCCTCTCCTTTATCCCGCTGCCAAGGAGAGTCTCGATCAAGGACGTCATCAGTTTGAGCGGCAGCGTGTGGTAGAGGAGGGCAAGTGTGGCAGGTTCGTACATGTGCTTAGGCGGAAGCTGCAGCAGTTATCATGTGGCTGGTGCCTTTGCCGCGTGTACACGCAACTTGCTGCCGTCCGCCGCAGCAGTTGCCTGAGGCCACACGATGGAACCGGTTCCTCGTCAAACACAGGCCAATCCCCCGGTTACTCATTTGCCTTGCTGACGGCAGACAACCAGGCCCTTTGGTGTTTGGGTGACGCACTCTTGGTCGCACCGCTATCGCCAACGTCCCTTGCGGGCTCCACAGTCGCCCTCCGAACAACACTTTTATTCTGTATGTGTTTTTCAAGGTCAAATCACCTTCTACGTAAATGCTATCTCAATCCTCCAAACTTGTCTCTTCTTACCTAAATAAACTCTCGCGCGCGCGCTCCCCCCACAGAAAAATCCACTCCCAGCAAGTTCCTCACCACAAGCCAACCCCTCCAGTCCCTCAAATAAACTTTCTCTAACCCCCCACTCCCACCCCCCTCCCTCCTTTCCAATCATCCCATCAGCCCTCCAAAACATCCTAAATTTCATCCTTCTGTGCCCGTCTCTGGGCTGCGCGATCAAGCACAGACAAAGACGCATCCCTCCTCCGTCGTCCCGCGGGACTGCGGTGTCTCCCCCGTGAACTAACGCTGACACTGGCGCTTGACTCTTGTGAGTCCCTTTGTGCACGTAGTTGCGCGGCGCGGTCCAGTACCGACATGCCCGAATCCTTCCCTGCTGTGTGTTTGTGTATGTGTGTGTACATGTACATAGCGGTCCAGTACCGCCGGTGTGTGTGTGTGTTTACATACGTATATGTATATACATAAATAGATAAATTACCTCGTGTGTGTTTGTAAATACGTACATGCTTACATACATGACCTCGCTTCCCAGGACTAGAGCCCCTCGCACCCCCTTCTCTGCTGCTCCTCCTGCTCACAATTTTGGCGGGAGATACTTCTGCTGTCTTTGCCTTTCGGCCACGCGAAGACGGACTAGTTCGTGTCTTTTCGCGGGACGAGGCGGCGGCAGCAGAGGGGGAGGAGGAGGCGGCAGTGGAAGTCGAGGCTGCGGCGGCATTGGTGGTGGCAGCTACATCCAGCAGGTGGGACCAACGACCGACCACCGCATCCCCGGGGATGGGGAGGGTACGACGAGACTTTTTGCGGGGGGTGGGTTTCTTGGGTGATTTGTGAAGGGGTGGGGTCTCGGCGACATAATACATCCATATTCCGTGGGCGAGGGCTGAGAAGAAGTGCCATATTGAGTGCAGATACCACGAGATGTGCAGCATCGACGTTGGGCACTGTTGATGTCTGTACAGGTATCGCTCGACCTCCTGTTTGTTTGCCCCCCTTGGTTTTCTGTGGAGGTATTGCTCGCCCTTCCTCCGCACCCCAGCAGGCACGCATCCCGTTACACACGCACGCAAACATTGTTGTTCGCTCTTGGGGGCACGCACTCACCCACACGGCCTTGCCCGTGACGATGCTGACGAGGAAGGCAATCCACAACCATTGCAACCGAACCGGGCCCGCGGCCAGGGAAATGAGCGCCGCCAGCACCACCTGCGCGGTGAGGGCCAGGCACACCCGGCACGTGCGGCCCGTGCAGTAGAGTAGCGCAAAGGGGCCCGGCAGGTGGGGCGGCATCCGTGTGTGCGTGAGTTGGGGGGGCTTGAAGGGGGGGCGGGCGCTCAGCGCCTTGCCGCGAGGCTCAATGCATCATTCGAATCATAGGCGTTCTGATGATGCCCTTTTGAAACCAAGCATCTATGGTGTCTCTTCCCCTAGGCGCCCAAATGCACTCTAGCGGGTTTCAAAGACTCCCCCGACTCGTGCGTGATGTGCATACACCCAGGTACATCACGGAGCGCCCCCCCCCCCCTTCAATCCCCCCCAAACACGCACGGAGCGCACGCAGCGCGGCTCAAAGTAGCGGTGACGCAGGCGCAGGACGGACCTGGAGCGTGAAGCACGTGGTAAAGATGTGATACGAGTGCAGCGTGGCATAGAGCACCCACGCGCAGCACACGGCGGCCGCGTAGCACGCGAAAAAAGGATGCCAGCACGACGGGCTCGTCAGCCAGTGCTTGTCCCTGAGCACCCACACGTAGCCGATCCTGCGCACAGAAGCGGGCCCCCAGCGGTGAGGCGCGCCAGCACGGGCGGGCGGAGGAAGAGGCGGAGCGTAGCGGGGCGGGGCACGGGGTACGTACGCCATGACAGACATCGGAAACTCGTCGAGCATCTCAGCGTAGTAGCTGCGCGTGGCGTGGAAGATTGTCGAGCCCACGGCCACGACCGCGAGCACCGCCTCAGTGAAGACAAACGAGGCCGGGAGGCGGCGCGTGAGCGCCCGGCGGAGCCCGATCATCGCGGCCGAAAACGCGCATACGTTTGTGACCGTGTTGACCAGCTCCGCGCAGCATGGGTGCAGCGCGTAAAGGTGCGTCACAGCCTCGCACCTGTGTTGCAGTGATGACGCGTGTGATGTGAGGGACACGCCCGCGCGCACACACACATGCACACACACACACGGCTACGCTGCTACATGAGCTGTGCCTATGCAATCTTCTTGACACACAAGCACATACGGACAGACAGGGAGACACACAGAGACAGAGAGAGAGAGAGAGAGAGAGAGAGAGAAAGAGACAAACACACACACACACACACACACACACACACACACACACACACACACACACACACACACACACAAGAACACACACACAAACACACACACACACACTCTCACACACACACACACACACACACACACACACACACACACACACACACACACACACACACACACACACACACACACACACACCACACACAACACACAACACACACACACACACCACTCGACGTTGGAAGTGCCGGGAGCCCAACCGGAGCGCGCAGCCGTACTTGTCATTCATGCAAAAAGGGACTTTAAAAAATTGAACTCAGTTCGCGCAGCCTATAAAATTCTTACACCGATGAAGGCCGTCGCTGTCGCCGCCGCCGGCGCGCTCGGCGTGTGGCTGTGGTGGCGGAGGCGTGGTGGCGCGGCGACCGCCGGCACGGATGCCGGCGGTGGCATCCGCGCCCGCGAGCTTGCGCCCGGCGTGCTGGTAGACACTGCGCGACCCGCACGCGCGCGGCTGGAGCGTCCTGGACACGTCGTGGTGGTGGGATCGGGCATAGTCGGCGTGGCAATTGCGGCGGAGCTGGCGCGCCGCGGGACGCGGGTCACGGTGCTGGACCAGGAGAGCGCACCAGCCATGTGCGCCACGCGCTGCTCCTGGGCGTGGATCAACGCAA
>Ga0315899_10010252_pt1 | contig 10037 bp, 9 predicted proteins | sample LakEriMetagenome_2_FD_203518 | JGI IMG/M metagenome (GOLD analysis project Ga0315899, IMG submission 203518) | Freshwater fungal communities from buoy surface, Lake Erie, Ohio, United States - Buoy 4 MA112 | ecosystem: Environmental > Aquatic > Freshwater > Lake | place: USA: Lake Erie, Ohio...
GTCGCCACCCTCATCCCATCCACATCCTTGGTGGTGCGTCGGCTGCGAGATGCTGGCAAGCATTGGGGCTGGTTTTTTATCAGCCTTGTTCCGATCATCGGTATGTTTTGGATGATCTATCTCCTCATTCAGCCCTCCATCCCCGGCTGAGGCCAGGCCCCATCCAACCCGCCAGCAGCACTGGCGGGTTGGGGCGATCCCCCTCCCCTGCGGATCCGGCCACTGCTACGTCGCGCTCAGACCCGCAGGGCGTCGAGCACGGAGCGATCCTCCAGGGTTGAGGTGTCACCGCTCACCTCCTCGCCCGCGGCCAGGGCCCGCAGAATGCGGCGCATGATTTTGCCGCTGCGGGTCTTGGGCAGGGCATCGGTGAAGCGGATCGCATCGGGCCTGGCGATCGGACCGATCTCCCGACCCACATGGGCCCGCAGTTCCGCCACCAGGGCCTCATCGCCGCTGCGGCCGGCATCGAGGGTCACAAAAGCAGCGATCCCCTCACCCTTCAGCGCATCGGGCACCCCCACCACCGCCGCCTCGGCGACAGCGGGATGGCTGACCAGGGCGCTCTCGATCTCCATCGTGCCGAGCCGGTGGCCGCTGACGTTGATCACATCGTCAACGCGGCCCATCACCCAGAAATAACCATCGGCGTCCCGTCGGGCGCCATCACCGGCGAAGTAGAGCCAGGAGCCATCTGCGGGGCGGATCTCCTCCCAGTAGCTCTTGCGGAAGCGCTCGGGATCGCCGTGCACGGTGCGCATCATTCCCGGCCAGGGGCGACGGATCGCCAGATAGCCCCCCTGGTCCGGGCCCTGGGAAACGCCGTCGCGGTCGACGATGTCAGCGGCGATGCCGGGCAGGGGCAGGGTGGCGGAGCCTGGCTTGGTTGGGGTGGCGCCGGGAAGGGGGCTGATCATCACGCCGCCGGTCTCGGTTTGCCACCAGGTGTCGACGACGGGACAACGGTTGCCGCCAATCACCTCCCGATACCACATCCAGGCCTCTGGATTGATCGGTTCACCCACGGTGCCGAGGATGCGCAGGCTGCCCATGTCGTACTGGTCGGGCACGCCGCGGCCATTCTTCATGAACGCCCGGATCGCAGTGGGTGCGGTGTAGAAAATCGTGCAGCGGTGTTTCTGAATCACCTCCCAGAAGGCGCCGGGATTGCTGGGCCGCGGCGCACCCTCATACATCACCGTGGTGGCGCCATTGGAGAGGGGACCGTAGACGATGTAGCTGTGACCGGTGATCCAGCCGACATCGGCCGTGCACCAATGGATGTCGTCCTCACGGATGTCGAAGATCCACTGGAAGGTGAGGTGGGCCCAGAGGTTGTAGCCAGCGGTGGTGTGCACCACACCCTTGGGCTTGCCGGTGGAACCGGAGGTGTAGAGCACAAACAGACGGTCCTCGCTCGCCATCGGTTCGGCCGGGCAGTCGCCGCTCTGAGCGTCCACCAGCGCATGCCACCAGAGATCGCGGCCGGCCTCCATGGCGCAGTCGCCGCCGGCCCCGGCCAGGCGCCGCACCACCACCACATGCTCGACGCTAGGAGCCCCGCCCTGGGCGCTGAGGGCCTCATCCACCGCCGGCTTGAGCGGCACCGGTTTGTCCTTGCGGAAGCCGCCGTCGGCGGTGATCACCAGCTTGGCTTCACCATCGTTGAGGCGATCGCGCAGGGCATCGGCCGAGAAGCCGCCGAACACCACCGAGTGGGGAGCGCCGATGCGGGCGCAGGCGAGCATGGCGATAGCGGCCTCGGGCACCATCGGCATGTAAAGCGCGACCAGATCGCCTTTGCCGATCCCCAGGGTCTTGAGAGCCTGGGCCGCCTTGCAGACCTCGGCATGCAGCTGGCGGTAGGTGAAGGTGCGGCTGTCACCCGGTTCCCCCTCCCAGATCAGGGCGGGCTTATCGGCCCGGGGGCCGTCCAGGTGCCGGTCGAGGCAGTTGTAGCTGAGGTTGGTGGTGCCCCCTTCGAACCAGCGGGCGAAGGGTGGGTTGCTCCAATCCAGCACGGTGTGAAACGGGTCGAACCAGTGCAGCTGGCTGCGGGCCTGCTCCCCCCAGAAGGCATCCGGATCGGCCTCGGCCTGGGCCACCAGCTCCAGGTAGCGCGCCATCGAACCGATCCGGGCCCGGGCGGCTAGCTCGGCGGGTGGATCGAAGCTGCGGTCCTCGTGGAGCACCGATTCGATCGTGGCGGCGGCGCTGCCACCGCTGGAGGGCGGGGTGGGCACGGTGCCGGAGACCTGGGACATTGAGCGGGCGGGGAGGAACCGGGATGGGAGGCCGCGGCGCACCGCGGTGGAGGCATTCAAGCCACGGAACGGCTCGCGATCCAGGGCCGAAGCGCAGACGGAAACGGAGCGCATCCCGCCCGGCCCCGCAACCAACGATGGCGGCGAGGGGCCAGCCTGGTAGAGCCTCCGCGCTTTCGCCATGCCCGCCGCCGTGCCCGCCTGGCTGGTCATCGCCGCCGTGGTGTTTGCCGTGGCCCTGCTGCTCAACCCCAGCCGCCAGGAGTGGTCGTGGTTTCTGCGGCTGCGGCGACCCCGCTGGCTCAGCTTCGAGCGCTTCATCCCGCTGATCTGGACGGCGATCTACGCCTGCTTCTACGCCTCAGCTCTGCTCAGCTGGAACGCAGGCGGCGGCTGGCCGCTGATGGCGGGCTACCTGCTGCTGCTGCTGCTGGTGCAGAGCTACACCCTGGTGATCTGCCGCACCCGGCGACTGGCGAGCGGCACCGCCCTGGGCTTCGCCGGCTGGCTGTGGGGGATGGCCCTGGCGGCGATCGTGGCACCCATCTCCGGCCGAGCCGCCCTGCTGCTGGTGCCCTTCCTGCTCTGGAGCCCGGTGGGCACCTTCGTGACCTGGCGGATGGACAAGCTCAACCGCTGAGGCTGGGCGCCGCCCTGGCCAGGGCCAGTCCAAGGGCCGCCCCCCTGGCCCGAAGGCCATGGCGTCCCACTGATCAGTGCTGCTGATCCCAGGCGAGGGGCGGGCTGACAAGGGGCGATGGCAGCGTTAGCCAGGGTCACGGGCAGCCTGGAGCGCCATGGCCGAGCATCAGCCGATCACCCCCCACGCGGGCCCGACCCTTGATGCCGACGGTCAACTGACCTACATCGGCGACGACGGCCGCCGCTATGTGGTCGGCCTGCCACCGGAGGCCGATGAAGCAAGCCTGGAGCGGGTGATGGCCAACCTCCGGCAGGGCAACGAGCTGTTTCGCCAGATCGAGGAGCTCTGCCACCAGTGGATCGCCCGGGTGCGGAGCATGGATCTGGATCAGCGAGCGGCGCTGGTGCTGCTGCTCACCACCCTGGAGACCTCCCTGGAGGACGACTATCCAGATACGGCTGAGGGCTGAGGGGCCCCGTCACCAGCCCAGGCAGCGAAGGCCGCGGCCAGGCGACCCGGCAAGCTGGAGGGATGCCAGCCCCTGCTGCCTGCCTGTTCGACCTGGACGGTCTGCTGCTCGACACCGAACCGCTTCACGGCCGTGCCTGGCGCGAGGCGGCCGCCCGGTTCGGCACGCAGCTCGACCCCAACCAGCTGCTGGCCCTGCGGGGCCGCCGCCGCCACGACTGCGCCGATCAGGTGCTGGCCTGGATCCGCTCCGACGGTGGCCACTGCCCGGGACGCCAGGAGCTGCTGGCGGTGCGCCAACCGATCGCCGAGGTGCTGCTGGCCGCCGCGCCGCCGATGCCGGGGGCGGAGGCCCTGTTGCGTCGCTGCCGGGCGCGGGGGGTGCCGATGGCGCTGGCGACCAGCAGCTCCCGATCGGCGGTGGAGCTGAAGACCCGCCCCCACCCCTGGCTCACCCTGATCGAGGAGCGGGTCTATGGCGATGACCCGGAGCTGGGAGAGGGCAAACCGGCGCCGGACATCTACCGGTTGGCGGCCACAAGGCTGGGGGTGGATCCCAGGGACTGCTGGGCCTACGAGGATTCCCAGGCCGGGGCCCAATCCGCCGCCGCCGCCGGCTGCAGAGTGCATGTGCTCCGCCAGCAGGGTATGGATCCGGAAGCATTCCCGGCCGGCAGCCTCTGGATCGATTCCCTGGAGGAGGTGGTGGTCTGAGCGTGAGCGGAGCCGATCGCCGCAGGGTTCAGTACAGCCGGCTGAGTACAAAAGCCGGAAGGCCGCGCAGGGCACTGCGGGGTTCGGAGGGCGGCAACCACTGGATCGCTTCGTGGGCTTCCTCGGCGAAGCCCTCGGCCAGGGCGCGGGAGCGGGGGATGGCCTCGCAGCCGCGCACCAGCTCCAGGGCCTGCTCCAGGTCACCCTCCTGGCTGAACTCCCGCTCGATCAGCCGAGCCAGAGCCGGACGTTCCTCCAGGGCATAGAGCACAGGAGCGGTGAGGTAGCCGGAGGCCAGATCGCTGGCGGCAGGCTTACCGAGCTGCTGATCGCTGCCGGTGAAGTCGAGGATGTCATCGACCACCTGGAAGGCGAGGCCAAGCTGGCGGCCGAAGCGGTGCAAGGCATCAAGACGAGCTTCGGGCAGGCCCGAAAGCACACCGGCGGCCCGGGCGCTGTTGGCGATCAGGGAGGCGGTCTTGCAGTAGCTCTTTTCGAGGTAGGTCTCGAAGCTCTGGCCGGTGTCGTAGCGGTAGAGGCCCTGACGCACCTCCCCATCGGCCAGGTCCATGATCACCCTGGAGAGCAGCTTGACCACCTCGAGGTCGTCGAGGTTGGCGAGGTGCCAGCTGGCCTGGGCGAACAGGAAATCACCGGCGAGCACCGCCACCCGGTGGTTGAAGCGGCTGTGAACCGTCGCCACGCCGCGGCGGGTGGCGGCCTCGTCGACCACGTCGTCGTGAACCAGGGAGGCGGTGTGGATCATCTCGGTGATCTCCGCCAGACGCCGGTGGCGTGGCGAGAGGCTGCCATCGGGCGAGAGGGCGCGGGAGAGCAGCAACACGATCCCCGGCCGGATCCGCTTGCCGCCGGCGGCGAACAGATGCTCGGCGGCAGCCTGAAGAATGGGATGTCCGGCGCCGATCAGGGCGCGCAGATCCGCCAGCATGGTGTCGAGGTCGGCCTCGACGGGCTGGAGCAGCTCTGCAACCGTCGACACGGGACCTCCTGGGTGGAATCGATCCTAGAAGGGTTGAGGCAGCGACTGCAGCAGCGGCGCCAAGGGCGGCAACTCCAGCCGCTCCGGCGTGGCGGCCAGCCAGGGCACATGCTGGCTGGCGGTTTCGATGCCGATCAGGTGGCGGGCATCGCGATCGAAGCGGGCCGCCTCAGCGGTGGTGAGGAAATGGTGGCAGGGGTTGCGGGGCGGGGCCCTGAGGCCATGGCGCTCCAGCAGGGAGCCGAGGTGGCGGGCCACTGCGGGGGCTGGATCGATCACGGTCACGTCGGGGCCCACCAGGCGCCGGATCGCCTCGATCACGAACGGGTAATGGGTGCAGCCGAGCACGATCGTGTCGGCGCCGGCGGCGAGCATCGGTTCGAGGAAGCCGCGCAGCAGCGCCTCGGTGCGCTGGCCATCCGGATCGCCGGCCTCGACAAGATCGGCCAGCCCCAGGCAGACCTGCTCCACCACCCGCACCTGGGCGGCATGGCGCCCAACGGTGGCGCGGAACAGGCGACCCTGGAACGTGGCCGGCGTGGCCATCACCCCGACCACCCCCGTGCGGGTCAGAGCGACGGCCGGCTTGACCGCCGGTTCAAGACCCAGGATCAGCTGTCCTGGGAAGCGCTCCCGCAGGGGCTGGAGCACCACCGCCGAGGCGGTGTTGCAGGCCACCACGATCGCCTTGCAGCCGGCCTGCAGCAGGCGGCTGCCGATGGCCTCGCTGTAGGCGCGGATCTCGTCCTCCTGGCGACTGCCATAGGGCACATGGGCGCGGTCGGCTACATAGAGGGTGGATTCATGGGGCAGCAGCGCCACGATCTGGCGCCAGACGCTCAGTCCCCCCAAGCCTGAGTCGAAGATGCCGATCGGGGCAGAGGCTGCTGGGGTCATGAACTCAGATAGGCCAGGATCGCCCGGGCCACCGCCTCCGCCAGCCGCCGCCGGAAGTTTGGATCGGCGAGACGGGGGGCGTCGATCTCGCCGGTGACGAATCCCATTTCGGCCAGCACCGAGGGCATCACGGTGCGGCGGATCACGAAGAAGCGACCGGGCCTGGCCCGCCGGTCCGGGGTGCCCGGGGAGACGGTCAGGAGCTGCTCCTGCAGGATCTGGGCCAGCTGGGCGGAGCGACCGCCCTGGTAGAAAAAGGTTTCGATGCCGTTCACATCCGGCCGCTCCATGCTGAGGGCGTTGGCGTGAAGGCTCACGAACAGATCAGCGCCGCTGCCATTGGCCAGGGCCACCCGCGGCGGCAGGTCCACATCCACCTCACTGGTGCGGGTCAGGAACACCTGGACGCCGCGGGCCTGGAGCAGCTGGGCCGCCTGCAGGGCCACATCGAGCACCACATCGGTCTCCCGCAGCCCATCGATGCCGATGGCGCCTGGATCGGGGCCGCCGTGGCCGGGATCGATCACCACCCGGAAGCGGCCCCGGGGCACCACCGGCATCCCCTCTAGAGACAGGGGTCCGCGGGAATAGGAGGGAGGTGGGCCCCAGAGGCGGGCCACGGCGGGGCGCGGCAACGGGGGCGGCGGCGCCTCGATGTTGCCCTCGCCACCGGCCACCGGCACCCGCAGAACGCCGCGGGGCAGCTCCATCCGCCAGCGATCGCGGGCGGTGCCGACCAGCCGCAGCTGGCGGGGATCGAGGCGGGTGCCGGGCTGGAACTCCATCACCAGGCGGGTGGTGGCGCCATCGGGGCGGCCGATCCGCACCTCCCGCAGGGTGCCGCCGAACCAGAGGGAGCGGGGCCGCAGGGGAGCGCCGGGCATGTCGATCCAGACCCGCGGGCCCCTGCCGGCGGAACCCTCCTCGAAGAAGGCCTGCAGGGCGGCACCGGGAGAGGTGCGCAGCTCCAGCACCCCCTCGCGGCTGACCCGCCAGGCGGAGAGGGAGCTGGCGGCCTGGGCGGGCCTGGGGGCCAGGGCGGCGAGGGCCAGGGCGGTGGACGCCAGAGCGGTGGCAACACCGCCGCTGGCTGCCGCGCCGCTGGCGGCCAGGCCGCTGGCTGCGGTGCCTGCGGCCGAGGCTGTGGCCGCAGCCGAGGCCAGGCAGCCGGCCAGGCCCGCGGCCAACCCGCCACCGGCTGGTGCGGCGAGCGAAAGGCCGCCCGCCAGCGGCCCGCTGACGGCAACCAGCAGGGCCCCGGCTGCACCACCCAGCCGCCGCAGCGGTTGAAGCGGTCGCAGCCGGCGGGGAAGCAGCCAGCCCACCGGCCGGCACCGCTGACCACGGAGCCGGATCCGCTGCAGCAGCGACCCCGACGGATGCGATCGGCGCCCCAGCGTTCGGAGCGATCGCCCCACCACCGTTCGGATCCCCATCACCTCCCTCAGAAGAGGGCGGGCCGGCGGTGCTGAAGGCTCGGCATCTGGGTGCGCACCCGCTGGCCATGGCCCCGATCCACCGGGGCGAGGGCAAAGCCCGGAGCCAGGCCGGCATCGGAGAGCACCGTGCCCCAGGGGTCGATCACCAGGGCGTGGCCATGGGTCTGGCGGCGGCCGTAGTGGAGGCCGGTCTGGGCGGGGGCGACCACATAGGCGGTGTTCTCGATCGCCCGGGCCTGGAGCAGCACCTGCCAGTGGTCCTTGCCGGTGTAGGCGGTGAAGGCGGCGGGCACCATCAGCAGTTCGGCGCCGGCACCGGCGAGATGGCGGTAAAGCTCGGGGAAGCGCACGTCGTAGCAGATCGACAGGCCGATCCGACACAGGCCCGGAACATCCACCACCGGCGGCACGGCGTGGCCGGGTTGAACGGTGGCGGATTCGCGGTAGGTGATGCCGTCGGGGATGTCGACATCAAAGAGGTGGATCTTGTCGTAGCGGGCCAGCAGCTGCCCTTCGGTGCCGACCAGCTCGGAACGGTTGAAGGTGAGGCCTTCGCCGGCGGGTACCGGGAAGCCACCACCGAGCAGGGTGACCTGGTAGCGGCGGGCCATGGTGACCAGGAAGCGGCTGCAGCGCTCGGCCAGGGCCGGGGCCAGCTCAATGCGAATCTGGTCCTCGCCCATGAAGGCGAAGTTCTCGGGCAGGCCCACAAGTTCGGCGCCGCGGCGGGCCGCCAGTTCGATCTGCTCCTCGGCCGCAGCGAGGTTGGCATCCGGATCGGAGGTGCTGGTCAGCTGCAGGGCTGCTGCAAGAAAACTGCCCACCGGCACTCCGAAGCGTCGGCCGAACTGTAAGGGGGCGCACCGGGACCGACCAGGGTTGGCGGGGGATCAGCTGGCGCGCAGCACGCCGGGTTCGGCCTGGATCGGCACCAGGGCGAGGCTGTCGACGGCGGCGCAGCAGGCGAAGTCGGCGTCGTGGTTGCCAAGGCCGATCAGCCGCTGGCCGTGGCTGGCCGCCCGCAGGCAGGTTTCGGTGTCGTGGCGCCACTGCTGCCAGAGGGCGAGGGCGGCGAGCATCTCGTCATTGGCGCAGGTCACGCCGCGGTGGGGCGCCACCGCCAGCTCGATTGCGGCGGAGGCCACGGCGCCGGCGGCCAGGCTGTCCTCCAGGGAATAATCGCCCTCCCAGCCGCTGCCCACGATCCACACCTGCTGGGCATCGCGGGCGATCAGGCGACGGGCCACGGCGCTGCGGTTCGGCAGGCAGGCGGTGAGCAGCAGAGGCACCTCCCGCACCGCCGCCAGGGAGCGGGTGCCATTGGTGGTGCTCATGAAGATGCGCTTGCCCCCCACCAACTCCGAAGTCACCGCCAGGGGTGAGTTGCCGAGGTCGTAGCCCTCCACCCGCTTACCGCCGCGCTCACCGGCCCGCAGCCGCTGCTCGGCGGGCCAGGCGGCGGCGGCGGCCTCCAGCTCGGCCAGATCGGCGAAGGCCTGGATCGCCTCAGCGCCGTTCTGCAGCGACCAGGCGATGGTGGTGGTGGCCCGCAACACATCGATCACCACGGCGGCATCGGGGCCGCCCTCGGCGGTGGGGAGGACCGGGGGCACCGCTTCGGAAGTGTGGAAATAGGAGATCTGCATGGGGGCCCGGCGGCTGTGGAGGCCAGTGTGTCAGTCCCGATGGATGGCATGCCTGAAGCCGCGCGCAACCGCCCAGATCCGGGGAGGCCAGATCCGGGGAGGTTGGTGGGCGGCGGCACTCGGACCGCTGCCGCTGACCGGCCTGCCAGCGGCCCTGGCCGAGGCCCGCAGTCCGCGCCGCCGCATCAGAACCGCCCGGACCCACAGCCGCCGGGCTTGATGATCCAAAGTAAGCCGACCCGGGCGAGTCAGCGTTGGACGGCATCAAGGCCCGCCACAGCCGGGATCTGCGAGGTTTTCTCGAATTGCTCGAGCAACGGGGCCGGCTGCGGCGGATCACGGCGCCGGTCGATCCGGACCTGGAGCTGGCGGCGATCGCCGACCGGGTGCTGGGGATGGGCGGACCGGCGCTGCTGTTCGAGAACGTGATCGGCTCCTCGATGCCGGTGGCAATCAACCTGCTCGGCACCCAGGAGCGGGTGCTGTGGAGCTTGGGGATGGAGCGACCCGAGGAACTGGAGGCGCTGGGCGAAAAGCTGGCGTTGCTGCAGCAGCCCCGACCCCCCAAGGGCGCGCGCGAGGCGGTGCGGTTCGGATCGGTGCTGCTGGATGTGCTCAAGGCCCGGCCCGATCTCGATCTCACGCCCCCCTGCCATCAGCAGGTGTTCAAGGGGGATCAGGTGAACCTCGACCACCTGCCCCTGCTGCGCCCCTGGGCTGGCGATGGCGGCCGGATCATCACCCTGGGGCTGGTGATCACCAAGGACCCGGAGACCGGCACCCCGAATGTGGGCGTGTACCGATTGCAGCAGCAGTCGATCAACACGATGACGGTGCATTGGTTGAGCGTGCGCGGCGGCGCCCGCCATCTGCGCAAGGCGGCGGCACTTGGCAAAAAGCTGGAGATTGCGATCGCGATCGGGGTCCATCCGCTGCTGGTGATGGAGGCGGCGACGCCGATCCCGG